>Ga0075430_100003564_pt1 | contig 13047 bp, 10 predicted proteins | sample RhiMetdeltSRZDD4_FD_75294 | JGI IMG/M metagenome (GOLD analysis project Ga0075430, IMG submission 75294) | Populus rhizosphere microbial communities from Tennessee, USA - Rhizosphere MetaG P. deltoides SRZDD4 | ecosystem: Host-associated > Plants > Roots > Rhizosphere > Soil | place: USA... | reverse complement strand
CCTCGACTGCAAGCGAAACATTGTTGGCCGCATATATCTAGTGCCTCGGCCACGTCTCGGTGCTTCCATACAAATTAATGCCGATTTGTGTACATGATCTTTAAAGTTGTGGTATGGCCTTAAGGTGGTACCAGCCCGGCGGAGACGTCCACGCCGCCCCTACCCGGGTGGCGACGGGCTGGGCGGGTGGTCCGCCCGCTCTACGGGCGGCTGCTCATCGTCGTCGAGCTTCCCGACGACCAGTGCATGTGCGCCGTCGTACTCGGGCCGGCCCGTAGGCTGTGCGACTTAGCAGTGCGGTAGGACGCCCTTGCCGCGTCGGCGGTCGACGTGGTGTCACATGGTCGCCGTCTTTACCGTACTTGATGGATATTCTACTATATAGAAGACCGTCGTTCGACGGTTGTGCGCCCGGGCGCAGCCCCCGCTACCGAGGAAGGAAGCGACGATGAGAGCAGCTCGCCTCGCGGCAGTTCTGGCTGCCCTGCTGGCGGTGGTGGCTATCCCGGGCACCGCCCACGCCGATGTCACCCAGCAGTTCCAGGCCGACTCCGGTGACAGCTGCCGGTACGGCGTCACCAGCGGCACCCTCACCTGGCGCTCCGGCTCCACGCTGCCAGTAGCCGTATTCCGCGTCGACGTCGCCGGCAAGCTCACCGACCGGCCGCTGCCCAGCGACCCCAGCACCGTCTGCCGCGACGATGGCTTCTACAGCCGCGCCACGTTCGTCGCCTACTCCGGCACCATCGAGGTCGACCGGGAGGCTCGCGTGGCCAACAACAGCGCGGTGTCCTTCACGTTCACCCTGGGTGCCAACTCCACCACCCGGGGTATCACCCATGTGGTGATCCAGGTCTGCCGTAGCCCGGTCAGCACCCTCCCGCCCAGCTACTGCGGCGCGGCCGTGAGGTACACGGCACCGTCTGCCGCCTGACCTGCACCGCCACAGCGCCAGTCGGTGGCCGCCCAGCAATGACCGGGCGGCCACCGGCCTGAACGAGCGCAGGCGACTGCCCGCTCCGAGAGGACCAACCGCATGATGATCCGCCGGCAGCTCGGTCGGGCGTTGGTGCTCGGCTTTGTGCTGACAACCGCCGCCACCACGACCGGAACGCCCACCGCCGCCACCCCGCCGCGCCCATACGCCCCGGACCTGGGGGTGAACGTAACAGTCTTCGATCCCAGCATGCCGGTCAGCCAGATCCAGGCGACCCTCGACGCGACCCACGCCGCGCAGGTCAACAACGAGATGGGCACCGGGCGCTACGCCTACCTCTTCAAGCCGGGCACGTACGGCACCGCGGGGAACCCGCTACAGATCAAGGTCGGCTACTACACCGAGCTTGCCGGCCTGGGCGCCGCTCCCACCGACGTCGTCATCAACGGCAAGGTCGAGGTCTACAACCGCTGCCTTGAAGGCGGCGGCACGAGCAACTGCCTCGCGCTGGTCAACTTCTGGCGCACCCTGTCCAACCTGTCGATCCGCATCAACACGGCCGGTCAGGATGGCTGCCGGGCATCGGCGAACTTCTGGGCCGTCTCCCAGGCGGTGTCACTGCGCCGCCTCGACATCAGCGGCGCCAACCTGTCGCTGATGGACTACTGCACCGCCGGCCCGCATTGGGCCAGCGGCGGCTTCATCGCCGACTCGAGGCTGCCGTTCACCATCAACGGGTCACAGCAACAGTGGCTGATCCGCAACAGCCAGGTCAGCGGCTGGTCCAACGGCGTGTGGAACCAGGTCTTCACGGGCGTCGTCGGCGCGCCGGATGACACCACGTTCCCGAGCCCGCCGTATACGACGCTGGACACCACCCCGGTCAGCCGCGAGAAGCCGTACCTGTTCGTCGACGCGTCGGGCGGGTACCACGTCCGCGTGCCCGCCGCGCAGCGGAACACCCGCGGGGTCTCCTGGGCTGCCGGCCTGACACCGGGCCGCACGCTGCCGGTCGCCGACTTCTTCGTCGCGACGCCGTCGGACCCGGTGCAGGTCATCAACGACCAGCTCGCGCGCGGCAGGCACCTGCTGCTGACCCCAGGCGTGTACGACATCGCCCGTAGCATCGAGGTCAGGCGCCCCGACACGGTGGTCCTCGGCCTCGGGCACGCGACGCTCACCGCCGTCGACGGCTCGACGCCGCTCGATGTCGCCGACGTCCCCGGCGTCGTCATCGCCGGCGTCATGATCGATGCTGGCCTTCACGAGTCGCCGGTCCTGCTGCGGGTGGGCAAGCGGCACGTTCACCGGCCGAGCTCGCCGGACAACCCGACGACACTGTCCGATGTGTACTTCCGGGTCGGTGGCCCGCACATCGGCAGGGCCGACATCGCGCTCGAGGTCAACAGCGACGACGTGCTGATCGACCACACCTGGGTATGGCGTGCCGACCACGGCGTCGAGGGCCTCACCGACACCGAACGCTGGAACACCAACATCGGCCGCACCGGCGTCGTCGTCAACGGTGACCGCGTGACGGCGAACGGCCTGTTCGTCGAGCACTTCCAGCAGTACAACACCGTCTGGAACGGCGAGGGTGGCACGACGGTCCTGTACCAGAACGAGCTGCCGTACGACCCGCCGACCCAGGCTGACTGGATGAACGGCAGCGTCGAGGGCTGGGCCGGCTACCGGGTCGGCGACCAGGTGCGGACCCACACCCTCTACGGCGGCGGCGTCTACGTCTTCAGCCGGAACAACCCCGCGATCCACACCGAGAACGGCTTCGAGGTCCCCGAGACCCCCAGCGTCAGGCTGCACCACATCATGACGGTCAACCTCAGCGCGGGAACGATCGACCACGTCGTCAACGGCGTGGGTGGCCCGGCTGACACGACCAGGATCGGTGTGCCGGTCTACATCGTGGACTATCCCACCCCGTAGGAATGGTGGGCCGGAGCCCGGTCGCAGCCGGCGTCGGCGTAGTAGGCGAACTCGCAAAGCTGGGCGAGGGTGTAGCGGCCGCGGGTGATCGCGGCATCGATGTCGAGAAAGTCACAGGCGGCGGCGCGGTTGTACAGCGCGTCCATACGGCCCACCCACTCGTAGCCCGATCCGGGCCAACCGGCGGTGGATCGCCGACGTGCCGCTAGCCACTACGCCGCAGACCGGCGCCCGGCGACGAGCTGAGGGAACCGGGCCTCCCACAGTTGACGTACCTGCGGAGGCAGCACCATTTCCGGCCAGAGGCGAACCAGGGTAGGCCCGTCAAGCCACCGAGCCAGATCCTCAGGGCTCGTCGCTTCGCGCAGCACCGTCTCATACATGCTGGCCAGCCGGCGCGCGTTGGCCAGGTCGTAACGCGCCCGACTGGACCAGCCCAGCCGCCGGTCCAGGACCACCGTCCCGCCCGTCGGACCATGAAGATCGGCGAGGGAGTCCACGACGGCATACGGACGCTGGTCAGCGTACCGCGACCCGGGCGGTGCACCGCCAGCCGTTGTACCGCTCATGTCCGACCCTGCCCCTCCGTCTCGGCAACCAGCCCATTCCCGTTGCAACCGTAAACCACGAACATCGTCATCGCCGCAGCCGACGCGCTTCCGACGGCGGTGGACCCGTTGGTGCTCCGATGGTGCTTGGACGGCGGCGACCCGACCGGACTATCCAGCACCGTTCTGGTACGCCCGCTCGATCGGAGCAGCCCTCGCCCAGCCAACCGACGAGTCCACGTCCCCGACCTGCTGGTACGTACCCGCCCTCCGGGCCGGCCTGGTGGATGGCTACACGACCCTGTCCTGGAAAAGCACTACGTACCCATCCCCTCCCAACGCGCCCGCTCCGTACTCACCTTCTTCGCCCAAGACAGCGACACCCACAACCTCGTCCAATGGTTTAGTCGATCGCGCCGGGGTCGATCGGTTGGACCTCAGTCGCCTGGTAGCGGGCGGGTTGCACAGACAGGACAACCCGCCCGTCTGGATACACGGCGCTGGGCAAGGCGGCGGCGACCGCTTGGGCTATGCGCCAGTCGATGCCCTCACCGATCAGCCGGCTGACCGGCATCGTGGTGGACAGGTCGAGGGGTTCGATATCCACCGGTAATGCGCCGACGTGGTCGGCGATGCCGGGTCGCTGCGCTTCGGCGGCACACAGGCATAGGGCCGGGACCGCGAGTACGGCGCGGCCGGCGGCGGCATCGACAATGAATCCGGACAGCGCCGGATAGCCGTGGCCCAGCGCCAGTAGGGCACTGTCGTCGAGCAGGCAGGCGATCACGCGGCGGCGGTTCGGCTGGCTATCATCTCGCGGAGGCGAGCGGATGCGGCGAGCTCGACTGGTCCGACCTCGACGCCGAAGCGCTCGACTAGCACCGCTCGCGCCCGCCGTTCCCGCTCGGCGAGCTCGGCGGCGGTTGGCGCCGCCGCCGCAAGATCCTCGACGAGGTCCTTCAACGTCGTGTGTCGCTCGGCCGCCAGCCGGGCCAGGCGTTCCCGGGTCTGTTTGGAGACCTTGATACTGGTGTCATCCTCAGCCACCCTGCCACTCTACCAATAGTAGAGCGCGCTTAGCCAGCTTCACCGCGATGGCCCAGCCGGCAGCATATACGCCCGCCACGACCCTGCATATATACAAGCTTCAACCTCACGCTTCAACCCCACGCCACACGATCAACTTAGGCCGCGGCCAGGAGCGAGCCGACGCGGCCGGAAGACGCCTGGCGCACGCTGGTCCTGCTGGACCTTGACGGCGCGCATGCCAGGCTCATCGACGTGGACGGCCGAGAGCAATTGTCAATACCTGTGGATGGGGTTTCGTTGTAGCGGTTGGTTCGGAGTCGCTCGGCGCGGGAACGATCGACCACGTCGTCAACGGCGTGGATGGCCCGGCCGACACGACCAGGATCGGTGTGCCGGTATACATCGTGGACTACCCCGCCCCATCGGAGTGGTGAGGCGGAGCTTCCGGGCCCACCCGCGAACGGCGGGCCCGGATCAGCTCCGCGTACCGGTAGCCACTCGCCTTGACCGTACGGCGTTGGGTGGCGTAGTCGACGTGGACGAGACCGAACCGCTTTTCGTACCCGTACGCCCACTCGAAGTTGTCCAGCAGTGACCAGGCGAAGTACCCGGCCACCGGCACACCGCGCGCCGTCGCGGCGAGACACGCCTCGATGTGCTGCTCGAGGTAGCCGGTGCGCTCCTTGTCCTCGATCTCGCCGGTCGGCGTGACCTCGTCCGGCCACGCGGCTCCGCTCTCGGTCACGAAGATCCGGCCGGGGCCGTACTCGTCGTTGACCCGTACCAGGACCTGGGTCAGGCCGGCCGGGTACACCTCCCAGCCCATCCCGGTCTGCATGGATCCGGCGACCGGGACCTGGCGGGCGTACGGCGGCGGGCCGCCCGGATCGGCGACCACGACCTGGCGGAAGTAGTAGTTGACGCCAAGAAAGTCGGTCGGCGTGGCGATATGCGCGAGATCCGCGCCGCGAACCGGCGGTTCCATCCCATACGTCTCCACCATGTCGACCGGGTAGCCACGGCCGAACACCGGATCCAGCCACCACCGGTTGACATGGCCGTCGGCGCGCACCGCGGCCGAGCGGTCCGCAGCCCCGTCGGTCGCCGGCTCGCACGGGCTGAGATTGCACACGATGCCCACCGCCGCCGGCCGGGCCGCCGCGGCACGGATCGCCTGAGTGGCCAGGCCATGCCCGAGCAGGAGGTGGTGCGAGGCCTGTACGGCCCGCGCCAGGTCCCGCTCCCCCGGCGCCATCCGACCCTCAAGGTGCCCGATCCACGCAACGCAGAGCGGCTCGTTGATGGTGCTCCAGTCGCCGACGCGGTCACCGAGCGCGCCAGCAACGACCGAGGCATAGTCAGCGAACATCCCGGCGGTGCGCCGCTGCGGCCACCCCCCACGATCCTGCACCGCCTGCGGCAAATCCCAGTGGTAGAGCGTGACAAACGGCCGGATGCCAGCCTCCAGCAACGCGTCGACCAGCCGATCGTAGAAGGACAGCCCCGCGAGGTTGGGCCGGCCGCCCCCGTCGGGCAGGATACGCGGCCACGCCACCGAGAAACGGTACGCATCGACGCCAAGGCGGCGCAGCAGAGCGACGTCCTCCGGCCAGCGCCGGTAGTGGTCGCACGCCACATCGCCCGTGTCGCCGTTGTCGACCGCGCCGGGCACCCGGCAGAACGTGTCCCAGATGGACAGTCCGCGACCATCGGCCTGCGTGGCTCCCTCGATCTGGTAGGCCGACGTCGCGACCCCCCAGATGAAGTCGCGGCTCACTTGACCGCACCCGCGGTCAGCCCGGCGATGAAGTACCGCTGCATGAGGAGGAAGCCCGCAACCACGGGCACACTGACCACAAGAGACGCCGCCATGACCTGGTTCCAGTAGACGTTGTACTGCGTCGCGTAGCCCTGCAGGCCGACGGCGAGCGTGCGGGACCTCTCGTCGGTCAGCACCGAGGCGAAGAGCACCTCGCCCCAGGCGGTCATGAAGGCGTACACGGTGACCGCCACGACCCCGGGCACGGCCGCGGGCATGATCACCTGGAACAGGATGCGCAGCGGCCCGGCGCCGTCGACCTGCGCGGCCTCGTCGAGCCCGCGCGGGATCGAGTCGAAGTACCCGACGAGCATCCAGATGGAGAACGGCAGCGAGAACGTCAGGTACGTCAGGATCAGGCCGGTACGGCTGGCGTACAGCTGGATGCCGGTGGCCCTGCCGAGGTTGACGTAGATGAGGAACAGCGGCAGAAGGAACAGGATGCCGGGGAACATCTGCGTGGACAGCACGGTCATCGAGAACAGCGAGCGCCCGCGGAAGCGGTACCGGCTGATCGCGAACGCGGCGAAGACCGCCACCCCGACCGAGATCACCGCCGCCAGGCTCGCCACGACGAGACTGTTCACCAGGTACCGGCCGAGCGGGACCGTGTGCCACATGTCGACGAACGCCCGCAGCGTTGGCCGGCTCGGCAGCCAGGTGAACGCGCCCTGGACGTCCTGCAACGGCTTGAGCGCCGAGCTGAGCATCGCGTACAGCGGCGTGACCGCGAAGAGGGCCAGCAGGCTCAGCACCACGCGCTGCGTGTAGCGCTCAGCTCGGGTCTCACGCATGCGCCCTCCTGGAGCTCGTCACGAGCAGGTAGGCCACGGAGACCACGAGCAGGAACAGCAACAGCGTCACCGACATCGCCGAACCCGTGCCAAAGTCCCACGTGATGAACGAGCTGGTGTAGATGTGGATGGAGATGATGTCCGCCTCGGGTGGTGCGGACTTTCCAAAGAGGACGTACGGCGTGTTGAAGTCGTTGAACGTCCACAGGAACAGCACGAGCACGAGCACCTGGTTCACCGGCCGGAGCATCGGCAGCGAGACGAACTGCAGGCGGCGCCAGAAGCCCGCACCGTCGATGTACGCCGCCTCGTACATCTCGCTCGGAACGGTCTGCAGGCCGGCCATCAGGCAGAGGAACGCGAACGGCCATGACCGCCACACCGAGACCACCAGCAGCGCGACGAAGCTGTTGCTGCCGATGAGCCAGAACGGCCGCTCGTCGACCAGGCCGATCTGGTCGAGCACGTGGTTCACCAGCCCGGTGTCCCGCTGGAACATGAACGTCCAGGTGACCACCGCCGCGTAGACCGGCAGCGCGTACGGCGTCAGGAACAGCGCGCGCAGCACCGCCCGGCCGCGGAACGGCCGCTGGATGCAGACGGCAGCCGCCAGGCCCAGCGCCCAGGACAGCGCGACGGACAGCGTCGTGTACGCGACCGTGACCCAGAACGAGTGCAACAGCTCCTGCCCGGTCGCGGTGCTGAGGTCCAGGGTGACGCGGTAGTTCTCCAAGCCCACGAAGGGCGCGGTGGACCAGTCCCGGATGTGGAACTGGGTCAGCTCGAGCAGGCTCATCCACGCCCCGACGGCCATCGGCACGACGTGGATGCCGAGCTCGAGCACGATCGCCGGTGCCAGCAGCAGGTACGGCAACCGGCTGCGCCGGGGACGGCGTCCGGGCCCGCCGCCGGCCCGTCTCGAGGGAGACGGCGCGGCGGCGGGCCTCGGCGCGGTCGTGGTGGCGACGTCGGGCAAGGCTACCGACGCACCTGCCGCTGCGCCTGGCTCAGCTTCGACCTCACCAGGTCCTCGGTCACCGGCTTGCCGCCGGCGGCGTCGGCGAAGAGCTCCTTCATCGCCGTACCGACCAGCGTCTCGAACTGGCTCTCCTCCGGCACCTGTGGCAACGGCGCGGCCGTTGCGCCGAGCACCTCCTGCAGCACCTTCTGCTCGGGTGCGGCGAACGCGGCGTCACCGGCGACGGACCGCACCGACGGCAGCGAGCCGTACGTACGGTTGAGGATCACCTGCTCCTCGTCGCTGGTCATGAACTTGACGAACCGCAGCGCGGCATCGCGGTTCTTGGTGTGCTTGAACACGGCGATGTTGATGCCGGCCACCATGCTGTTGACCCGCTTACCACCGGCGGGTGGCGCCGAAAGGAACGGCACGGGGGCCACGCCGTACTCGTCCGGGCTCATGTTCTGCGACTTGAGGTTGTTGCCCACCGCCTGCCAGAGCAGCATCCCCGCCTTGCGGTTGGCGAAGTCGGAGACGGCCTGGTTCTGGGCGTACTCCGCGTTGCTCGGGTTGACTATCTTGTCGACGGCCATCAGGTCGACGTACCGCTTGACCGCGGCCACGTTCTGCGGGGTGTCGAACGTCGGCGCACCGCTCGCGTCGAACCACTCGCCGCCGTACTGCTGGCTGAAGGTGAAGGCGTGGTGCGCGTTCTCGGAGACGTTGGCGCCCTCCACGGCCAGGCCCCACTGGTTGGCCTTGGTCAGCTTCCGGCCGGCCTCGACGAGCTGCTCCCATGTGGTCGGCGGGCTCGCGATACCGGCGTCGGCGAACATCTTCTTGTTGTAGTACAGGGCGTAGGAGAGGCTGTAGAGCGGGACGGCCGCCGGTGGCTTGCCGGCCGCACCGGCCGCGGCGAGCGCCGCTGCCACGAACCGGTCCTTGCCACCCACCGCGGTCAGCGTGGCGTCGTCGAACGGGACGAGCGCGCCGGTGGCCTGTAGCGAAGCCGACCAGGTGTTGCCGATGTTCACCACGTCCGGCCCGGTGCCCGAGGTGGCCGCGGCGAGCAGCCGGTTGAGCAGGTCCGACCACGGGACGACCTCAAGGTTCACCTTGATGCCGGTCTGCCGCTCGAACTTGTCCAGCTCCGGCTGGAGCGTCTGCTTGTCAGCGTCGAGGCTGGCGCCCTGGTTGCTCGCCCAGTAGGTGATGGTCTTCGGGGCATCGGCGGGCTCGTCGGAGTCACCGCACGCGGCGAGCGCCGAGGCCAGCAGGCCGGCCACGGCGAATACGCATAGTCGTTTGAGCAATGGGTTGCCCTCCGGGGTGTAGGGCCGAGCCAGCTGGCGGACGCGGACGGGTCCGGCACTGCGTCCTCGTACGCGGTGGTACGGCTTGTGGTGGACTGGGGCTGGTTTCCTCGTGGCAGGTACTCCTTAGATTACGACTTAATTCACGCTATTATTAAAGCCCCGGCGGCCAGGCCGCGTCAACCATTGAGCTATATCGTTGTGTTCCCGGAGTGGGTGGGGCTAGGGTGCAACTGGAACGCGCAACGAACCGGACCTTGCGCCGGCGCAACCGATCCGTGTTGCTGGCCAAGGTCTTTCTCGACGGCCCGCTGGCCCGGCAGGACCTCGCCACGAGCACCGGCCTCAGCCAGGCGGCGGTCAGCAACGTCGTCGGCGACCTGATCGAGGACGGGCTGGTCACGGAGGCCGGTACGGTCGAGTCCGACGGCGGTCGGCCGCGGACCATGCTCCAGGTGGCCCCCCGCTTCGCGCTCGTGGTGGGAGTGGACGTCGGCGAGACCCGGGTCCGGGTGGAGCTGTTCGACCTGGCGATGACCCCACTAGCCACGGTGGACTACCCGATCAACCCGGGGCAGCCCGACCCGGAGACCGTCGTGGCGCACATCTTCGCCGGCCTGTCGTACGTCACCGGCGCAGCCGCGGTCTCCACGGCCGACATCCTCGGGGTCGGCATCGGCGTCTCCGGCGTCGTCGAGCAGGGTCGGCAGGCGGTCGTGCACGCGCAGACGCTCGGCTGGGAGGGCGTCGAGCTCGAACGCATGCTGCGGGCAGGTACCGACCTGCCGCTGCACCTCGACAACGGCGCCAAGACCCTGGGCCAGGCCGAGATGTGGTTCGGCGCCGGCCGGGGTGCCCGGCATGCGGTGTTCGCGCTCATCGGTTCGGGCGTGGGGGCGGCGGTCGTCACCGGTGGGGTCACCTACCGCGGTGCGTCGAGCAGCGCCGGCGAGTGGGGGCACACGACGCTGTGCTACGACGGCCGCCCGTGCCGGTGCGGCGCGCGCGGCTGCCTGGAGGCGTACGTCGGGGCCGGCGCCATCATCGACCGCTACCGCGACGCGAGGCGGGGTCGGGCGGTCCCCGGCGCCGACGAGGAGTCACAGATCACCACACTGCTCGCCCAGGCGGGCAGCTCGGCGGCTGCCCGGCGGGTTCTCGACGAGACCGCCAGCTACCTCGGCGCAGGCGTCGCCAACCTCATCAACCTGTTCAACCCTGAGCGGGTCGTGCTAGGCGGCTGGGCCGGTGTCGCGCTCGGTGCGCACCTGCTGCCGGCGATCCGGCGGGCGGCGGCGGCACACGCCCTTCGGCAACCGTTCGCGCAGGCGTCTATCGAGCTGTGCCGGCTCGGTGTGGACGCGGTGGCGCTGGGCGCTGCGACCCTGCCGATCGCCCGGCTGCTCACCGCGGGCGGGATCCGCGAACCATCGAAAATACATTGATGTGCGTCTTGACGTCGAGACCCGGTGGAGCGAGACTCGCGAGATAGCACCATAACGCCGACGTGGTCCGGCATGACACTTGACGTCGACGGCACGCCCTGCTCCGCGAGGCGCCACGCCCTGCCTGGGCCCGGTGCCGCGCATCGTCTCGTCGACAGGCATAACCATGAATCCTCGTACCCTTTCCACGCGTTCCCGGCTGCTGCTCGGCATCGCACTCGCCGGTGTGCTCGCCGTGCTGCCACTCGTCCCTCGACTCCAGGCGGCCAGCGCCGCCCCCACGCTGCTGTCCCAGGGCAAGCCGGCGACCGCCTCGTCCATTGAGAACAGTGGCACCCCGGCATCCGCCGCTGTGGATGGCAACACCGGCACCCGGTGGGCCAGCGCGTTCAGCGACCCGCAATGGCTGCAGGTCGACCTCGGCAGCACCGCCAACCTCAGCCAAGTTGTACTGCGCTGGGAGGCCGCGTACGGGCGGGCCTTCCAGATCCAGGTCTCCGCCAACGCCGTCGACTGGCAGAGCATCCACTCCACGACGAACGGCACGGGCGGTGTCCAGACCATCAACGTCAGCGGCACCGGACGGTACGTGCGGATGTTCGGCACCCAGCGGGCCACCCAGTACGGCTACTCGCTGTGGGAGCTCCAGGTCTACGGGGAGCTCGCCGGCGCCGGCTGCGGCACCGCAAACACAGCCCTCGGCCGCCCCGCCACCGCATCGTCTGCTGAGGGCGCCGGTACGCCGGCATCCGCCGCGTTCGACGGCAACGCCGGGACCCGCTGGTCCAGCGCGTTCAGCGACCCGCAGTGGGTGCAGGTCGACCTCGGCAGCACCCAGAACGTCTGCCGGGTGGTGCTGCGCTGGGAGGCCGCGTACGGCCGGGCGTTCCAGGTCCAGACCTCGGCCACCGGCACCAGTGGGTTCACCACGATCTTCTCCACCACCACCGGTACGGGCGGCGTGCAGACCCTCGACGTGTCCGGCAGCGGCCGGTACGTGCGGATGTACGGCACCCAGCGGGCCACCCAGTACGGGTACTCGCTGTGGGAGCTCGAGGTCTACGTGAGCGGGACCCAGCCCTCACCGTCACCGACGCCGACCGGTACGCCGGTCGAGCCGACCGACCCGTTCAACCCGAACTTCGGACCCAACACGTTCGTCTTCGACCCGTCCACCCCGACCTCGACCATCCAAAGTCGACTGAACACCATCTTCAGCCAGCAGGAGACGAACCAGTTCGGCACCAACCGGTTCGCCGTGCTGTTCAAGCCGGGCACCTACACCGCCGACGCGAACCTGGGCTTCTACACCCACATCATGGGTCTGGGCTTCTCGCCCGACGATGTCAACCTGAACGGCCACGTCCGGGTGGAGGCGTTCTGGATGGGCGGCAACGCCACCCAGAACTTCTGGCGTGGCGCCGAGAACCTGTCGGTCACGCTGCCACCCGGCGTGGTGGTCGAGCGGTGGGCCGTCTCGCAGGCGGTGCCCTACCGGCGGATGCACCTGCGCGGCACGGGCAACCAGATCCAGCTGTGGAACGGCGGCGACGGCTGGTCCAGCGGCGGCCTGATTGCCGACACCAAGATCGACGGCGCGGTGGTCTCCGGCTCGCAGCAGCAATGGTTCTCCCGCAACAGCCAGTTCGGCAGCTGGTCCGGCTCGGTGTGGAACATGGTGTTCACCGGCGTTGTCGGCGCACCGCCGCCGAACTTCCCGAACCCCTCGCACACCGTGGTCAACCAGACCCCGGTGGTCCGCGAGAAGCCGTTCATGTACGTCGCCGGCAACGGCGAGTACCGGGTCTTCGTACCCGGTATGCGCACCAACTCGGCGGGCACCAGCTGGTTCAACCGGACACCTGAAGGTTCCTCCATGTCGCTCAGCCAGTTCTTCGTGGCCCGCCCGGGGACGACGGCGGCCACGATGAACGCCGCACTGGCCCAGGGCAAGAACCTGCTCGTCACGCCCGGTGTCTACCACCTGGACCGGACCATCCAGGTGACCCGGCCGGACACCGTGGTGCTCGGCTTCGGCCTGGCCACGCTGGTCCCGGACAACGGTGTCACCGCGATGACCGTCGCGGACGTGGCCGGGGTCAAGGTGGCCGGTGTGCTGTTCGACGCCGGGACGACGAGCTCTCCGGTGCTCATGGAGGTCGGCCCGGCCGGGTCCAGCGCCAACAACTCCGCCAACCCGATCTCGCTGCACGACGTGTACTTCCGCATCGGTGGTCCGGGGGTGGGCAAGGCGACC
>Ga0075430_100003563_pt1 | contig 13051 bp, 15 predicted proteins | sample RhiMetdeltSRZDD4_FD_75294 | JGI IMG/M metagenome (GOLD analysis project Ga0075430, IMG submission 75294) | Populus rhizosphere microbial communities from Tennessee, USA - Rhizosphere MetaG P. deltoides SRZDD4 | ecosystem: Host-associated > Plants > Roots > Rhizosphere > Soil | place: USA... | reverse complement strand
GAATTCTCGACCTGGACGGCGACGAGGATCGCGTGGTGGCTGTCGCGCGTTTGGCGGACAACGGGGAGCGGGAAGAGGCGGGTTCTGACGAAGGCGCCGCCGGACAATAACCGGCCGCTTTGCCCTGCCCGTGTCTCCGATGAACGATGCACCAACGCCCCAGGCTCCCTCTCCTTCCCAAAAGAAGCCGCTCGATACGGTCGTCAAACTCGCCTTGATGGTGTTTTTCGGATCGTTTGCGCTGATCTGGGGCGGAATGTACCTGAGCCGGCCGGATCGATCGATCCCCCCCTACAGCATCGGCTCTCAGGAAGGGACGGCCGTCTCCGTCCATGTCCCGGCATGGACGAGCGATCCCGAAATCGAAACGCTAATCGAGCGTTTCCGGAAGGTCGGGCGGGAGACCCGAAACTTCGGACCGATGAAGATCAGACCAACGACACCTGACGACCCCGCCGGACGCTATCGCCGAATCAGTATTTATATTTTCACCCACGACGCGTGGGCGGAGGCGCCGATTCTTCACCAATATTTGAGCGGTGATGACCTCGAGGTCCGCAATGGCTTCAAGCGGGCGCTTCGGGGGTTCTATCAGCTGACGGACACCGAGGAAGAGGGAAGGATCGGTCCGATGGTCGATGGGCCGGACTCTGCCGCCACGGCGGCGTATTCGCGGCAATTGTTCAAGCAGGCGGTGACCCCTGATCGTTGAGCGCTGACCGTGAAAACGCTGCGGCCATGAGCGATGCCAATCGCGTTCTCAGTTCAGGATCCTGCAGGGCGGCCGCATGGGCTTCGGCTTCGGTCATCGCAGCATCGCTCACCGGGACGCTTTCGGGCGATGGCCCGGCGGCTATGGCAGGAACGTCCGGAATCTCTCCCACACGGAAGGCGATGTCCGTCAGCATGTCAGATCCAGCCCGCTCGTTCAATTTCGCCAGTAGCGTGGGCTTCAGAAAGACGAGTTGTTGCAGCCAGACGGAATTTCTGACAATGAGGTACAGTTTCTTAAAGCGGACCTGCGTGGGCCACGTATGAGAGCCGACGGGTTCCCCGATGAGTTCACGCCATTGCTGTTGGAGCCGGAGCTCGAACAGATGGGATTGCAGCCCGAGCCGTTTCGAGAGACCCGAAAGGATCGTGCTGAACGAATCGAGGGAGCCGTGAGGACGCATGACGAATCTTAGGCGGGAGTCCGGGTCAGGTCAAGAGGACGGGCTGCCGAGGACATCATGACAGCGCGCACCGACGCCTCCGAAAAAGTCGTGGCCACGAACCGCAAGGCGTTTCACGATTATTTTATTGAGGAGCGATACGAGGCAGGCATCATGCTTCAGGGCACCGAAGTCAAATCCTTGCGCGAAGGCCGGGTAAATCTGCAAGACAGTTATGCCTCTGTGCGAGGAAGCGAAGTCTACCTTCATCAATGTCATATCAGCCCCTACAGTCATGGGAACATCATGAACCATGATCCCACGCGAGTCCGGAAGCTCCTGCTTCACAAAGCCGAGATCCATAAGTTGCTGGGCAAGACCCAACAAAAAGGGCTCACCCTGATCCCCCTCCGCATCTACTTCTCCAAGCGCGGATACGCGAAGGTCGAGCTTGGGCTCGCGAAGGGCAAGAAGCTGTACGACCGGCGCGAGACCATCAAAACCCGCGAAGCCGGCCGGGAAGTCCAGCGGGCCATCAAAGAAAGAAAATAACACAGGCGGGTTCTGTCAACGGACGGGCCACGAATCGTCCTGGCCCCCGATGTAGGGACCTCCCGTTGGACGGTCGAGGTCCATGAGATGCCACCGTCTCGTCAGAGCGCACGAAGTTGACACCGACCAATGGAAACTTGTAGTACTACGCTGGTTTCCAGCGTATTACCATGTCTGCTCACAGCTCGAGACGACACCAGAGGACAGCCGAATCTGCCGTCGCACGGAACGTGATCGCTGCGGCCCGGCGACAATTTCTAGTCCACGGCTTCAGAAGGGTCAGCATGGACGATCTCGCCGCCGAGCTGCGAATGAGTAAGAAGACACTCTATGCCTGCTTCCCGAGCAAGTCGTCGCTCGTGGAAGCCGTGTTGAAAGACAAATTCAACGAGGTAGAGGCGGATCTCAGCCGGCTGGCATCGGAGCGCTCCTTCGATATGGAAGAAGCGATCCGTCGGTTTCTCCAGCGTGTGCAAGTGCACACGTCCGAAATTCACCCCTCGTTCGTTCGGGACTTGGGACGGGAAACGCCGGACTTGTTCCAGATCGTCGAGCATCGTCGTCGTCGGCTGATTCGCCATCATGTTGCCGCCCTCTTCAATAAGGGACGCAAGGCCGGCCTCATTCGGAAGGACATTCCGGTGCATCTGCTCATTGAGATATTGCTCGGCGCGGTCGAGGCCATCATGATTCCGTCGAAGGTGACCGAACTCCGCTTGACACTGGAGCGAGGCTATTCGGCCATCATCCGAGTCATTTTAGAAGGGGCCATCGTGCGGAGGGTATCGCCATGAAGCCGCGCGGGCACGCTGCCGCTCGAACATGGTTCTGCGTGACCGGCGCGGTCATGGCATCGGCCCTGTGGATCTCCTGCCAACGTCCGCCTTCGGATCGAATCCAAGGCTATGTCGAGGGCGAGTTTGTCTACGTCGCCTCCCCTTTTGCCGGGGCACTGGAATCCTTGGCCGTACGGCGCGGCGCACAGGTGCGTGCGGGAGAGGCCTTGTTTGCCTTGGAACGAGTGTCCGAAAAGGCCGCGAAAGATGAAGCCGAGCGCCGCCTGAGTCAAGCGCTCGCGAATCTCGAGGATGCCAGGAAGGGTAAGCGGCCGACGGAAATTGAGTCGATGAAGGCGCAACTCAAGCAAGCACAGGCGGCGCTGCGGCTCTCGAATCGTGAAATGGTACGGCAGGAAGGTTTGGCGTCGGTTCCAGGCGCAGCGGTGGAGTTGGAGGTGGACCGTGCCCGGTCGGCGCGAGATCAGGACCGACAACGGGTGGCGCAGCTCCAAGCGGATTTGGACACGGCACTGCTTGGCTCTCGCACGGATCAAGTCATCGCGGCAGAGGCCGAAGTTCGGGCGCGCGAGGCGGCGCTGGCCAGGGCTGAATGGGAGCTCGGGCAGAAGCGTCAGCAGGCGCCGAAATCAGGGTTGGTGTTCGATACGCTGTATCGAGAGGGCGAGTGGGTGCCGGCGGGGCGGCCGGTGGTGGTCCTCCTGCCTCCTGAAAACATCAAGGTGCGGGCCTTCGTGCAGGAGAAACGGCTTGGAACGATACATCCTGGCGATGACGCACAGGTGGCCGTCGACGGTGTCGCCAGACCATTTTCGGGGAAGGTCAGCTACATCTCGCCGCGCGCCGAATACACCCCTCCGGTAATCTATAGCCAAGAAAGCCGCGAGAAATTGGTCTTTATGGTGGAACTTGTCTTTGATCCATCAGCGGCCGCGGAGCTAAATCCGGGGCAGCCGGTGGATGTATTATTCGGGTTGGCCCGATGAACGACCTGTCTGCACAGACCCTCGCCATCGACGTTCATGGGATGACGAAACGGTTCGGCGAGCGCACGGTCGTCAATCGGATCGGCCTCGAGGTCCGTCGCGGGGAGATCTACGGATTTCTCGGCCCGAACGGCAGCGGAAAGACCACATTCATCCGGATGCTCTGCGGTCTGCTTCGTGCGGATGAAGGTAGCGGCACCTGTCTGGGGTACGACGTCATTCGGGAAAGCGAATTCATCAAGGCTGAGGTCGGCTATATGACCCAGCGGTTCAGCTTTTACGAAGACCTCAGTATTGCTGAAAATCTGGACTTCGTGGCCCGCATGTTCGCCGTGAAGAACCGGCGGGAAGCCGTCGAGCGGAGTCTCCAACGACTGGGGCTTGCTGAACGCCAGCAGCAGCTGGCTGGACAGCTGTCGGGCGGCTGGAAGCAGCGGCTCGCCCTCGCGGCCTGTCTGATTCACCAACCGAAGCTTCTGCTGCTCGATGAGCCCACGGCCGGCGTGGACCCGAAGGCTCGTCGCGAATTCTGGGAACAGATCCATCAGCTTGCCGCCGAAGGGCTCACGTTTCTCATCACGACCCACTACATGGACGAAGCCGAACGATGTCACCGGGTGGCGTATATTGCCTACGGACGCTTGCTCACGCACGGTACCGTCCCGGAGGTCATCGCTCAGGCGCGTCTCACGACCTGGGCGGTGAGCGGGCCGAACTTGCACCAGCTGGCGGAAGAGCTGCGAAGGCATCCCAGCGTGCGTCAAGCGGTCGCGTTCGGCAACCGGTTGCACGTCAGCAGCGATGACGCCGCGGCCCTTGACACTGCCATCGCGCCCTTTCGCACTCCGCCCTATGAATGGCATCGGACCAACTCGGGTCTGGAAGAGGTGTTTATTCACCTCATGGACCGGGCGCCGGACAATTTTGCGTCATGAACACGATGCGCAGATTTTCGCTATCGCGTCTTTGGGCGATCGTGGTGAAAGAATTCATCCAGATGCGCCGGGACCGCGTGACTTTTGGCATGATGATCGGTGTCCCGTTGATCCAACTCGTGCTGTTCGGTTATGCCATCAACGCCGATCCGAAGCACCTGCCCACCGCCGTGCTTCTGGCCGACTACGGCCCGCAAGGCCGGACGTTACTTCATGCCATTCGCAACAGCGACTACTTTGAATTCAGGCGAGAGCTGACGACCGAGCAGGAAGGCCGGGACGTGCTTGCCCGTGGAGAGGTGCAATTCGTGGTGAGTATTCCGCAGAATTTCACGCGTGATCTGTTGCGGGGGGAACGGCCGGCGATTCTCGTGGAGGCGGACGCGACCGATCCTGCGGCCACGAGCAACGCGATCGGCTCTCTGCGGGTGCTCATGTCGACGGCCCTCCGGCATGATCTCAAGGGGCCACTCGGCTTTCTGGCGGCGAGCGATGAACCGCTTGATCTGCGAATCCATGCGCAATACAACCCGGAAGCGAACACACAGTACAACATTGTGCCCGGTCTGATGGGCGTGGTGCTGACCATGACGATGGTGATGATCACTGGACTGGCCATCACTCGGGAGAGGGAACGAGGCACAATGGAGAATTTATTATCGATGCCGACGCGGCCTTTTGAGGTGATGGTGGGAAAAATCATTCCCTATATCCTAGTGGGATATGTACAGGTCGGACTCATTCTGCTTGCAGCCCGGCTCTTGTTTCATGTGCCGATGCTGGGAAACATTGGCGTCTTGCTAGTGGTCGCGTTCGTCTTCATCACCGCGAACCTAGCCATGGGCATCACCTTTTCCACGCTGGCGGAGAATCAGCTTCAGGCCGTCCAGCTGTCGTTCTTTTTCTTTTTGCCGTCCCTGCTCCTCTCAGGGTTCATGTTTCCGTTCCGTGGCATGCCCCAGTGGGCGCAGGCCCTCGGTGAGTTACTGCCGTTGACCCACTTCCTCCGTGTTGTGCGAGGCATCCTGCTCAAGGGCAATGGGCTCGAGGAAGTCGGGCTCCAGCTGTGGCAGATTGCCCTCTTTGCTCTCGTGGCGCTGGCAATTGGCATTAAGCGGTACCGTCAAACGTTGGACTAGCGCCCTTGACTTTGGTTCTAACTAGAACTATCTTGCTTGGCGAGTCGCTCGGCAGCCTGACGCTGCTCGCTGGGTTTCTCACCAGGTTCACGGCTGCCAGCCTGACCTTTATCATGCTGGGAGCCATTACGATGGTGCAGCTGACGCACAGGTTGTTCATGAACTGGTTCGGGCAGCAACAGGGCGAAGGTTATGAGGATCATTTATTGGTCATGGGGATGGCGGCCGCGCTCTTGATCACAGGAGGCGGTCGATGGTCGGTTGACCGAGGCGTGGCCGAGAGAATCGCGCCGTAAAGCGATCGGCAAGGAGGACATTATGACCACGGACGTAACGACGGCGAAGGAAATTTTAGGTATCTATCATCCCGGATCAACGCATATGGTCGGCGACGGATTCCCCGTGCGCAACCTCTTTCCGAGCAACGATTTAGATCGATCCGTCGACCCATTTCTCATGCTGGACTATGCCGGCCCGCAGCATTTTTCGGCGACCGACCACCCGCGGGGAGTCGGCGAGCATCCCCATCGCGGATTTGAGACGGTCACCATCATGTATGACGGCGCGGTGGCGCACCGGGATTCGGCAGGCAACTCCGGCGTCATTGGCCCAGGAGACGTCCAGTGGATGACGGCCGCGTCGGGCGTCGTCCATGAGGAGTTGCACGAAACCCGGTGGGCGAAAGAAGGCGGCACATTTCAAGCCATTCAATTGTGGGTCAATCTTCCACAAGCGCAGAAAATGTCGGCGCCGAGGTATCAAACGCTGCTTGATGCCGATATTCCGACCGTCACGCTTGAGCAGGGAGTTGGCCGCCTGCGGGTCATCGCAGGGACGTTTGAGGGACAGAAAGGACCGGCGCGGACGTGTACACCGGTCGAACTATACGATCTTCAGCTGGAAGCCGGTGCGCGAGTCGAGTTGATGCTCCCCGAGGGACAGAGCACGTCGGTTTTTGTGCTTCATGGGCGTGTTTCGGTGAACGGTGCCAAACCAGCCGGAGAAGCCGAATTGGTCGTGTTGAAGCGCCAGGGATCTCTAGTGGTACTTAACGCCGAGCAGGAGAGCCGTATCTTGATCATGAGCGGCAAGCCGATCGACGAGCCGATCGCCCGCTATGGCCCGTTTGTCATGAACACGAAGGCCGAACTGGTGCAGGCGGTAGAAGATTACCAGGCTGGGAGAATGGGACATTTGTCCTAACCGGATGTTGAAATAATGGCTCCGACAAGTATCTCGATAGATATTTATTCTGATGTGGTCTGTCCCTGGTGTTACGTTGGGAAGCGGCGGCTGGAGCGCGCCCTTTCTCAGCTTCCGACCGTCCCGACGCAGGTCACCTGGCGGCCGTTTCAGTTGAATCCGACCATGCCGACGGAAGGAATGGATCGGAGCGAATACCTCGAAGGAAAGTTCGGCAGTCTCGATACCTTCCGCCGTCTTGAAGAGCAGGTCACCGCAGCCGGCATCTCCGAGCGGATCCCGTTTGCATTCGAGAAGATCCTCAAGACGCCGAATACGTTCATGGCCCACCGCCTTCTCTGGTATGCGGCACAGCAAGGCCGTCAAGATGCGGTCATGGACGCGCTCTTCAGAGGATATTTTGAACAGGGCGCCGATCTCGGATTGCCCTCCGTGTTGACGAGCCTGGCAGAGTCGACCGGGTTAGACGCGGCCCGTTTTCTCGCGACTGATGAAGGGGCCGAGGACGTGAAAGCAGAGGAAGCAGCGGGACACCGGCTCGGCATCCGCGCCGTCCCCTATTTTGTGTTGAACGACCGCTACGGCATATCTGGCGCGCAGCCGATCGACGTGTTTGTCGGCACCATTGAGAAAATCCATTCGCAGCAGGCGGAAGGCCTTCTAAGTAGGAAGTGAACGATGTCCGTACAGGTGTATGGCTGCAACCATATCGTTATCGAGGTGACCGACGCTAAAAAGGCCGTCAGGTTCTACTCGGATGTCTTCGGATTGAAAATGTTGCGAGGCGGTGAAGGGGCGGCCTGGTGCAAGCTGGGCGAGCATCAATTCATGGCGATTTTTGAAGTGGAGAGATTGCAGCCCGACCGCGTGAAGCATTTTGGCCTGATGGTGCGCGATGCCGCCCAAATCGAGGAAGTGAGGCGCAAGCTCAGGACAAAGTACAAACTCAAATTGCACCCGGACTTCCGCTGCGATTTTCGTGATCCGTGGGGGAACCGCATCCAAGTCGGAGACCTTTCGGACGAGTCCTTGGTCTGGCTGCTTCCCTATCAGGAAGTGCAAAAAACCGGTCTAACGTTCGGACCCGCCACCACGAAGCGTCGGCATGGAACAGCCACCAGACTGCCGGAACGGAGGACGTGATGAAAGCCCAATATCTCGGCCACGTGGTGTTCTATGTGAAAGACCTGGATCTGTCACTGGGGTTTTATCGTGATCTGTTGGGATTCAAGGAAGTAGGTCGAATCTTCAATGGGGCAGCCGCCGCATTGACCTCGGGCCGTACGCACCACGAGCTCCTGTTGATACAAGTCGGCGATGCGCCTGGACCCCCGCCGGGACGGCGCCGTGGTCTGTACCACATCGGCATCAAAGTCGGCGATAATCTGGATGATCTGCGTCGCGCAAAGCGCGAGTTGGAAGAGGCTGGGGTGTCGATCGACGGCATGAGCGATCACACGGTCAGTCAAAGTCTGTACGTGAGTGATCCGGATGGTAACGAAGTGGAACTCTACGTCGATGCCGATGAAGCGATGTGGAAAGCGAACCCGGCGGCCGTCTTGTCGCCGATCAAAGCGCTGCACCTCTGACTGATCCTTCCCTCTTGAGTCGTCGCTGATCGGTAGGCCATACTACGCGCTTATGGATCGTGACTCCTTCTCTCCCTGCGAGACTGTTGCAGAGCGCTATCAGGCTCTGCTCGAAGTGGCAGAAGCGATCTCCGCTCATCGCGATCTGCACGAATTGTTTCGCGATCTTGCTCGGCGTCTTCCCCGTGTCGTGCAGGTGAATTTTGTGTCCCTCTCGCTCCACGACCCCGCGAGAAATCGGATGCGGCTGCAGACGATTCAAGCCAACGTGCCGGCCGATCTTGTCGGCGGCCATGAAGAACCTCTCGACGAAACGCCCGCCGGGTCGGTCTGGCAATCGCAACAGCCAGTCCTCGTGCCGGATCTGACGGAGGAAGCGCGCTGGCCCAATGTGACTCAACGGATGCAGGAGGACGGCATCAACTCGTTCTGCGTCGTGCCGCTGACGACCGCCGTGCGGCAGCTGGGTGCCATGGGCTTCGCGAGTCTGCGCAAACACGCGTATGGCGTCGGCGACCTGGAGTTTCTCCAAGAGGTGGGCAAACAGGTCGCAGTGGCCGTCGACAATGTGTTGCACCATCAGGACTTGGTTCATGACCGGGATCGCTTGCGTCTCCTCCTGGAAGTCACGGAATCCATCGCGTCGCATCGCGATCTTGGAGAGTTGCTCCAGGATCTTGCCCAACGTCTGCCCTCCATCGTGCCGTTCGACTACATCAACGTCGTGCTGCACGAACCCACACGCAACGTGATGCGACTGTGGCTCTTGGTGGCCTCGGTCCCCAGTACCATCAGCCCGGGCTTGGAAATGCCTGTGGAGGAATCCCCCGGCGGATGGGTTTGGACGCATCAGCAGCCCCTCACCGTCAATGATCTGTCGCAGGAACACCGCTTCCCCAAGTTGATGTCCATCCTGCGTGAGAACGGCGTGAATTCGTTCTGTGCAGTCCCGCTGACGACGGCACAGCGACGGTTGGGCGCCATGGGATTTGGAAGCTTGCAGTTAAGGACCTATCAGGATGCCGATCTCCAGTTCATGCAGCAGGTGGCGAAACAGGTTGCAGTGGCGATAGATAACGCCTTCAATTCAGAAGCGGCCATCGCCTATCAGCGACAGCTCGCCCACGAGCGGGATCGGCAGCGTCTGTTGCTCGAGGTCAACAATGCCGTGATTGCTCACCTCGAATTGCGCCAACTATTGAAGGCCATCTCGGCCAGCTTGAGCCGGGTGGTGCCCCACGACCTGGCGGGCTTCGCGCTCTTTGATCACGATACGCAGCGCCTGTCGGCGCATGCGTTGGACTTCCCGCGCAACCAAGAATTTGTCGAGACCGGCGATACCATTCCGCTCGAGGGCACGCCGGAAGGCAAAGCCTTTACGTCCCGCCAGACCGTGCTGATCCGGAATCTGGACACGACCGAATTTCCCGCCGAGATCATCAAACGGGCCGAAGCGGCAGGCTTAAGGTCGGGATGCGCCGTGCCGCTGATTTCCCACGGAAAGGTGCTCGGCACGCTCAGCGTGGTCAGCATGCAGGAGAACGCGTTCAGCCAAGACGACGCGGAACTCCTCACCCAGATCGGCGCGCAGGTGGCCATCGCGGTAGAAAACGCGCTGGCCTTCAAGCAGATCGCGCGACTCAAGGACAAGTTGACGGAGGAGAAGCTGTACCTCCAAGAGGAAATCCAGACTGAGTACAACTTTCAGGAGATCGTGGGCGACAGCCAGACGCTACGGCGCGTGCTGAAGGACGTGCAAACGGTGGCCGCCACGGCGTCGACGGTCTTGATTCTTGGTGAGACCGGCAGCGGAAAAGAGCTGATCGCTCGGGCGCTGCACAATCTCAGCGATCGCCGGGAACGGACCTTCGTGAAGCTCAATTGTGCGGCGATCCCCACAGGCTTGCTGGAAAGCGAACTGTTCGGACATGAAAGGGGCGCCTTTACCGGAGCCATCGCGACCAAGATCGGACGCTTTGAAACGGCCGATCGAGGTACGCTGTTCCTCGACGAAGTGGGAGAGATCCCTCTCGAACTGCAGGTCAAATTGCTCCGCGTATTGCAGGAGCAGGAGTTCGAGCGGTTGGGCAGCACGAGGACGATGCGCGTCGACGTGCGGGTTGTCGCGGCAACCAATCGCGACCTCGAGCACATGGTCGAGGAACAGAGATTTCGCAGCGATCTCTATTACCGGCTGAAAGTGTTCCCCATCATGCTTCCACCGTTGCGCGAGCGGGCCGAGGACATTCCCGCTCTGGTGCGGCACTTCGCTCAGAAATTTGCGTTGCGGATGAAAAAACGCATTGAGACGATTCCGGCAGAAGCCATGAAGGCACTTCAGGCCTATCCATGGCCCGGTAACGTGCGCGAGTTGGAGAATTTCATCGAACGCGCGGTGATTTTAACGTCAGGTGCCGATCTGAGAGCCCCGCTGTCCGAACTGAAGGTGCTGTCTCCGCCCTCGAACGGATCATTGAAGACACTCGAGGATGCGGAGCGAGAACATATCCTCAAGGCGCTGCGCGAAGCGAAGTGGACCATCGGCGGCTCTGGTGGCGCGGCAGCCAAACTGGGCATGAAGCGCACGACACTTCAGTCCAAGATGCAGAAGCTCGGCATCATGCGTCCACAGTGACGCCGAGGTTTCGGCAGCGCGCCGAGATCTCGGCACCGAAAGCCCTTCCTCTTCGTCTCGTCTCTCACGCCCAGTAAGCCCGGACCAACTGCTTCCTCTGCAAGATCAGCGAGTTGCATCGGTGGGCAATATGTCGACATCGGTGGAACGTGGCTTGCTGAAGGCCCCCATTGTCAGCAGCGTCGAGTTGAAATGCGAGACGATGGAGGACATATGAAACGAACTAGCCCTACAACGGATCTGTTCACGTTGGTCGGCATGATGGCCACGATTGCCGGCATTTTGCTGTGCCTATTCTTTCTCTTCACGCCGGTGACGTTTGGCGCGATGGAGACAAACGCGATGATCGAACGTTCTTCGGACTACAACCTCACCATGCGCTGGATTCAGCCGATACTGGGACAGGCCATCGTCGAAGATGCGCTGATTCGGCAGCACTCCCTTGACGCCGGAAGCGCCACGCAGCTCCTCGAAGGAGTGTCGAAACTGGATCCAAGCAGCGTCCAATGGGTGTTGGGACGCGTCATTGTTGAATTGAACCGATCACGATTGATCAGCGGCCTGCCGGGCCGTCCCAACGACGATCAACGAATTGGTGCGATTGCCCGTTACGCCGCCGAACAATTCCTCTGATGAGTTAAGGGAGTCCACGATGAACGAGACCATAAACTTTCTGAGCCAACATGGTGCACTGGTACTTGCGGCAACAGTGTTCGCCGAGCAGATCGGACTTCCCATACCGGCATTGCCGTTTTTGATTGCCGCAGGCGCCTTGGTTGGCACGGGCCAGATGGGACTGGGCATGGCCATTGTCTCAGCCGTTCTCGCCGCAATGGCGGGTGATCAACTGTGGTTCGAACTCGGGCGCCGCCGAGGCCGGCTGGTGTTGAACTGGCTTTGCCGCATTTCGTTGGAGCCGACGAGCTGCGTCCGCCGGACAGAAGACTTCTTTGCACGTCATGGTGTCCGTTCGCTGATCGTCGCGAAATTCGTCCCCGGCTTCAGCACGATTGCGCCGCCGCTCGCTGGCATTGTGGGACTCTCGGTGCCGCAGTACCTCCTGTTCAATGGCCTGGGAACGCTGTTGTGGGTTGGAACCGGGATCGCTCTGGGGATGGCGTTCAGCGACCAGCTCGAGCAGGCATTGGCCATGAGTGCCCAAATCGGTCCGACGGTCGGTCTGGCGGTGTTCACGGCCGTCATCGGATATGTCGCCTACAAAGCGGTCAATCGGTATCGTGCAGACTATCACGTGCCACGCGTGACGGTCCGCCAGCTGACCGATAAGCTTGCGGCCGGGGAAACTCCGGTGATCGTGGACCTTCGTTCGCTCGCCGCGCGCCAAGAAGAGCCCGGCGTTCCCGGCGCACTCCCCATGACCATCGACGAGCTCGTCGCCAGACAGCATGAGCTGCCGAGGGATCGCGATGTGATCCTGTATTGCGCCTGCCCGAAGGATGCGTCGAGCGTCGAAGGGACAAAAAGACTCCGCAAGCTGGGATTCACGCGTGTATGGCCACTGGCTGGGGGTCTTGGGGCTTGGAACGTCGCCGCTGCTCATTCATCGACGGCCGTGCGGGTATCTGCCCCTCACATTGTTCCAGCATGACGTTCAGCCCGCCGACTTCATAAGTTCCAATATCCAAAGGAGAGAGAACAGATGGAACTGAAAATGCCGACTGCGGAACAAGCCCATTGGGGCCTGCGTGCCATGAAAACCGTCGCCATGGCAGACGGCGCGCTCGACGATGCGGAGCGGCAGATGCTCACGTCGGTGCAGATGATCCTGGGAACCCACTATACAGTCGAAGATCTTGCGCCCATCACACCGGAAGAATTGGCCTCAGGACTCTCCGACCGGCAAGTCAGATATCAACTGGTCCAAGGGTTGATCGTTGTCTCGCTGATCGATGGGAACGCCAACAGGGATGAGACCGAGGCGGTTGAACAATTTGCGCGGGCCTTGGAAGTGGACGCTCCAGAAGTGCGGGACCTCCGCTATCTCCTCAATGGTGAGATGTTGCGCCTTCGCCTCGATCTGGCACGGCGCTTTTGGTTAAG
>Ga0075430_100003562_pt1 | contig 13051 bp, 12 predicted proteins | sample RhiMetdeltSRZDD4_FD_75294 | JGI IMG/M metagenome (GOLD analysis project Ga0075430, IMG submission 75294) | Populus rhizosphere microbial communities from Tennessee, USA - Rhizosphere MetaG P. deltoides SRZDD4 | ecosystem: Host-associated > Plants > Roots > Rhizosphere > Soil | place: USA... | reverse complement strand
CCAGGCGCCGTGGTCACGACCGCGCGGCGCGCGGCCGTGCGGGACCGCGCGCTCGATCGCCGAGCGCACGTCACGCAGGCTCTCCGGCAGGTCGCTCGCCGTCAGCGTGGTCTGCACCGCCATCATGCCGCAGCCGATATCCACGCCCACCGCAGCCGGAATCACGGCGCCGACGGTCGGGATGACGCTGCCAACGGTCGCGCCGATCCCCCAGTGGACGTCGGGCATGGCGGCCACCCACTTGTGAATGAACGGCAGGCGCGCGACGTTGCGCAGCTGCCTGGCGGCCTCTTCCTCGAGGGGGACGCCGCGAGTCCACGCCTTGATCGGCACGCCCGCGCCCGAATCGATGACGTCATAGGTCCGCTCACCGCTCATGCCCTGCTCCTCCCGCTCGCTCATCGGTCTGACTCCGGCCGGCGCGATCCCTCCGGAGCGCTGCCGGAAACCGGCAGCACGCCCGACGGCATGCCAACCACGATCGTGCCACGGCCGTGCGCCGCGGCGTCCAGGGTCCGGAGCGTCACCAGCGCCGGATTGCCCTCCAGCAGACGGGCGGTGTTCGCCAGATGGCGAAGGACCGCGGTTTCGCCGCGCGCGCGCTCGAGCGCCGCCTGCGACGCCTGCCGCGCCTCAACGACCTGCGCGAACAGCTGCTTCAGCGACGGCGGCAACGTCACGTCCCGGATGCCCGCCTGCTCGAGCGTGAGGCCGAGCGCCGCCGCCCGCGGCGCCAGGCCAGCCTGCAGGCCGTCGGCGAGGCGCTCACGTTCCGGCAGGATCTGCTCGACAGCGATCGCCGCCACCAGATCACGCAAGACGAGCTGAGTCTCCGCGTGGAGCGTTTCGGTGAACGAGGTGGCGGTCTCGATCGCCTCCTCCGGCCGCGTCACGCGATAGCGCAGGGTGACGCTCACGCGTAACGGCACGCTGTCGGAGGTCAGAATCTCCTGGCCGGCCACGACCGCGACGCGGGACCGCACGTCGACGGTGACGATGGACGAGATCCCGCGCACGATCCAGTAGACGCCGGCCTCCAGCGTCCGGACGCGGCGGCCTCGGCGATAGAGCACGCCGCGCTGATAGTCGTAGACGACCACGCGCTGCACCGGCCGGTACCTGATCACGAGCACGGCCGCCATACCGACCGCCGTCACCGCCAGCACGTCACCGATGCTCATGGTCGCTCCTTGTCGGTAAGAAACCTCCACCCGACACGCCGTGCCGCTGGCGGAAAGGCCGCGCCTTTGCAGGGCCAGGCAGGTCCGGGAGGCTCGCGCCTCCGCGCGCGCCGGGTGGAGGAGATGGGGATTTGAACCCCTGCTCAACCAGCGGAGGCTTCCGGTCACGCGGGTACGGCACGCCGCCCCCGCCACCTCGCCTTCCGCGTCATTCGCGATCTCGGCCCCTCGTCTTCTCGTCCCCTCGTCCCCGGAGGCCACGGCCCCCTTTCTGCCGTGGCCTCCGTCGACGAGACCCTCTATCGCATGGTCCGTGCCGACTCCCTGCCGCGCCAGCCGTGTACCGTAAATTCGTGTATTCACGGGGGACGCACCCGGCGGGCGCCGCGCGCCCGCCGCCAATCCCTATAGAGACAGCTAGGGATTTAGATCATAATCTATGCGTGGCGGACAACATCGCGATCGGGGTGCTCGGCAGCACGCTGGACCGTGGCGGCCCGGAGCGCTGGACCCAGTGGCGGCCAAGCGTCGCGCTCTGCCGGCAGGAAGACCTGCTCATCAAGCGCTTCGAGCTTCTGACGGAGACACGGTTCCGCCGGCTCGCCGACGAGGTCATCGCAGATCTCCGGACCGTCTCGCCCGAAACCGAGGTACGTCTCCACACGCTGGCCCTCGACGACCCGTGGGATTTCGAGGAGGTCTACGGCGCGCTGCACGACTTCGCACGGGCGTATCCGTTCCGACCGGACGAGGAGAACTACCTCGTCCACATGACCACCGGAACCCACGTGGTGCAGATCTGTCTTTTCCTGCTCACGGAATCGCGCGACATTCCGGGCCGGCTCATCCAGACGTCGCCGCCCCGTCGCCGTAACGACGGCGGACCGGGGAGCTGCACCATCATCGATCTCGACCTGTCGAAGTACGACCGGCTCGCATCGCGCTTCCACCGAGCGCAGCGCGAGGGACTGTCGTTTCTCAAGTCGGGCATCGACACGCGCAACGCCGAGTTCAATCGGCTGATCGAGCGGATCGAGCAGGTCGCCATCGCCTCGACGGCCCCGCTGCTCTTCACCGGCCCCACCGGCGCCGGCAAGTCGCAGCTGGCGCGGCGGATCTACGAGCTGAAGCGGACGCGGCGGCAGGTCGAGGGAGCCTTCGTGGAGGTGAACTGCGCGACGCTCCGCGGCGATGCGGCGATGTCGGCGCTCTTCGGTCACGTTCGCGGCGCGTTCACGGGCGCCGTGCAGGCTCGGCCGGGACTGCTGCGGGCGGCCGATCACGGCGTGCTGTTTCTGGACGAGATCGGCGAGCTCGGCGCCGACGAGCAGGCGATGCTCCTGCGGGCGCTGGAGGAGAAGGCATTCCTGCCGGTGGGATCGGATCGCGAGGTCCGAAGCGATTTTCAGCTCATCGCCGGAACCAACCGCGACCTTGCGGTCGCGGTGACGGCGGGGCGCTTCCGCGATGATCTCCTCGCCCGCATCAATCTCTGGACGTTCCGCCTCCCGGGATTACGCGAGCGCGCCGAGGACCTCGAGCCGAACCTGGATTATGAGCTGGACCAGTGGGCGGCCCGTCACGGAAGCCGCGTGACGTTCAACAAGGAGGCACGCGCAGCGTTCCTGCGATTCGCCGCCTCGACCGAAGCGAAGTGGACGGCGAACTTTCGCGACTTCAACGCGGCCATCATCCGGATGGCCACGCTCGCCCCCGGCGGGCGCGTGACCACGGCCGTGGTGGAGGACGAGATCGCCAGACTGCACGCCCAGTGGAACGCCGCGGCCGGCGACCAGATCGAGGACCGCCTCCGTCGCTTTCTCGCGCCGGACCGCATCACCACTCTCGATCGCTTCGACCGCGTCCAGCTCGCGGAAGTGCTGAGAGTCTGCTCCGCCGCCGCGAGCCTTTCGGACGCCGGCCGCACGCTGTTCTCCGTCTCGCGGGAGCGCCGGACGACGTCGAACGATGCCGACCGGCTGCGAAAATATCTCGCTCGGTTCGGACTGACGTGGTCGGAGATCGTGGAGCGCCGCCGCGGCTAGCGGCGGCGCCATCAGACGCGCTCGAGAATATGCAGCCCGCGCCCGCGGTCGATCAGGTAGACGAGGCCGCGGTCGTCGACGTAGACGTCGTTGGTGGAGACGCGGGCGTGGCCGGGCGGCGGCTCCGGCAGGAAGTGCGCGACCTCGCGCGGCGCGTGCGGATCGGCGATGTCGACGATGCGCAGGCCGTGCGCGAACCACGCCACCGGGACCTCGGTCGAGGTGATGTGCTCGACCGGCTGATGACACCCGGTGAACTCCGGCTGCGGCGTGCCGTCCACGCCGGCCACCTGGAACGTCGAGATCGGCACCGGCCGCGTCTCGTCGGTGATGTCCACCAGCCACAGGAACGACGGCGGGCCCGGCTCGAGCTTGGCCACGTCCTCGTCGGCCACGAGCAGCACGCGGCGCCCACGGAGCGGAAACGGCACCGGCAGCGCGGTGTGCGTCGGCGTGATGAACGGTGGGCTCCAGTCGAGCCCGGAGACGAAGCGCGGCTTCGACGGCTCGGCGATGTCGAGGATGACGAAGCCGCCGTGCCAGTAGGAGACGTAGAGCCGGTCGCCGAGACGGATGGGATGATGGCAGCGATGCGCGCGTCCGCGCCAGGCTGGCGTCTCGCCGCCGGCCGTCCACTGCCCCGGCATCCACCAGCGCCCGACCTCCGTCGGCCGCGCGGGATCGGCCAGATCGAGAATCATCACGATGTTGCCGACGTAGCCGTCCACCTCCGGCGAGACGTACGCGTAGCGCCCGTCGAAGGTGAACCGGTGCACGCCGGCGCCGCCGCAGCGCCAGAACGCAATCTCGCGCGGCTTCTCGGGATTGGACACGTCCCAGATTCCGAGGCCCCCGGCAAATCCCGGCGGCGCCTCGTTCGCCGGCTGCGCCTCGCGGTTCACCAGCATGATGCCGCCGACGGCGCGCACCTTGTGCGAATGCGCACCGGCCGGGACGGGCAGCGTGGTCAGCACGCGTGGGGCCTTGGGATCGGCCACGTCGACGAGGCTGGTGCCGTGCGGCGCCTTCATGTGGGCGATGTAGGCGACGCGGCCGTCCACCACCACCTGCCCGCCGCCTGGACAGTCGAGCCAGGCCACTTGACGCAGACCGTGAGCGCTCACAGGTCGAGAGGCTAGGCGCGAAGGCGGAATCCGTCAACCCGTGGTACCGTCCCCCGCATGAAGCGAGCCGCCTTTCTGATCGCCTTTCTGCTCACGGCCGTGTCGTAGCTCCTCAGTGAGCGGCTCGTAGACGGCGTCCTTCGCCAGGCTCGCGCTGAAGCGGCGGGGCTCGCTCATCGCGGTTCCTCCTGTGACGTGCCGGCCAGAGGGCCGTGGCGAGGCCAGTGGAGCAAGCGAGCGATTCGAGGGGGGCCGCACGGATGAGAACGATCGACGTTCACGCTCACATCGTGCCGCAGGCGGTCTGGCAGGCCGCCGACTCCGGCCGGGAATGGTATGGCTACCGCCATGAGCCGGGCGACGGCCTCGGGACATTCGTGGCCGCGGGCAAGCGCACGCACTTCAGCTCGCCGAAGGTGCGCCTGACACCGGAGGACCGGCTGCGCGACATGGACGCCCAGGGCGTCGACGTGCAGGTCCTGTCGATCCACACGCCGTTCTTCGGCTACCACCTCGACGGGGCGCAGGGTCGGCTACTCGCCCGCGAGGTGAACGACGAGATCGCGGCCACGGTCCGCGCGCATCCGCAACGCCTGGCCGGCTTCGCGACGCTGCCGGTGCAGGACGTGAAGGCCGCCATCGACGAGCTCGAGCGCGCCGTCACCGTGCTCGGCCTGAAGGGCGCCGAGCTCGACACCGTGGTGAACGGCGAGAACTGGGACGCGCCGCAGTTCCTGCCGCTCTTCAAGGCGGCCGAGGCCATGGGCGCGGTGCTGTTCTTCCACCCGCAGCCCCAGCACAACTTCATGATGCAGCGGGCGGGCCGGCACAACCTCGCCAATAGCCTCGGCGTGATCGTCGAGGACGCCATCCTCGTCGCCGTCCTGATCCTGGGCGGCGTGCTGGAGGCGTGTCCGCGCCTCAAGGCGTGCGTCGCGCACGGTGGCGGTCCGGCCTGCTACGCGATGGGCCGCATCGACCGCAGCTGGCACGGCATGCCCGCCGACCGCCGGACGATCCCGCAGCCGCCGAGCAGCTACCAGCGCCGGCTCTTCTACGACACCGTGGTCGGCAGCGAAAGGGCGCTGCGCCTCCTGCTCGACGAGGTCGGCGCCGATCGCGTGGTGCTCGGCAGCGACTGGCCGTTCGTGCCGTGGCACCCGTCGCCGGTGGCGTGGGTCCAGAGTCTCAAGAGCGTGAGCGCCGAGGACAAGGAGCGGATCCTCTGGCGCAACCTCGAGTCGCTATTGCAACTGTAGGTCGGCGAGAAAACGACGCCAGGCCGCCCAGTAGTCCGACCACGCGGCTTCCAGCTCGTAGTGGCGACTGCCGCGCAGGGTGACGAAGGTCTTCGGCTCCGGCGCGGCCTCGAAGACGGCGCGGCCCTGCGCGAAGGGCACGACCTCGTCGGTCTCCCCGTGGATGACGAGCAGCGGCGCCCGCAGGCCGGCGATCTTGGCCAGCGAGTCCCAGCGCGTCCGGAAGAGAAGACCCGCGCCGGGCAGCACGGCGTTGCCCATGGCGCGAACGGAGGCGAACGGCGATTCGAGCACGACGCCGCGCGGCGGATGCGCGACCGCGAGATCGACGGTCACGGCGGCGCCGAGCGAGCGGCCGAAGTAGACGAGATGCTCGGCGGCCACGCCCTCGCGCAGGAGAGCGGCCCGCGCGGCCACGGCGTCGCGGACCAGACCCGCCTCCGACGGCGCCCCCTGACTGCGCCCGTAGCCGCGGTAGTCGTACATGAACACGCCAACGCCGAGCTGGTCGACGAGCAGGCGCGCGATCCGCACGCGATCCCCGATGTTGCCGCCGTTGCCGTGCGAGTAGAGCAGCGTGGTCGGCACGCGGCCGGCGATCAGCCAGCCGTGGAGCGGCACGCCGTCGGCGGCCGCGAACGTCACGTCGCGAAAGCCCAGGCCCACGCTCGCGGGATCGGCCGCCAGCGCCCGCGACGGGTAGTAGATGAAGCGCCCTTCCATCGACTCCCGACATCCGGCCATGACGCTGGCGAGCGCGAGCAGGCCGAGCAGCCGCCTCATCCGCCGGGCGAACGCCGCGCCAGGGCGTAGGCGTCGTCGATCAGCCGGACGGCGCGCAGCAGGTCGTGGATCCCGATGGGCGGCGGCGCGCCGCGGCGCCAGTGGTCCAGCAGATCGCGCACGCAGTCGCGATAGAGCGGCGCCGGCCGGCCGGCCTGCCGCTCCTCGCCGTCGGCGGTGAGCACGCGCATGGCGCCGTCGTCGTAGGCGATGAGCACGGCGTCGCGGCCGGCGATCTTCCACTCGCCGTCGGAGCCGGCGAAGGGCACGGTGTTGCCGACCTCGATGGTGCCCAGCACGCCGCTGGCCGACCGCACCTGCACGGAGGCGTAATCCTCCACCGCCTGCCGATGGACGCTCGCGCTCAGCTGCGCCGAGACCACGCGCGCGTCCTCGCCCGTGAGGAGCAGGAAAAGATCGAGCAAGTGCGCGCCGAGGTTCCGCAGGCAGCCGCCGCCCGCGCGGGCGGGATCGAGCATCCAGCCCGAGTGCCAGGCGGGATAGCGCGCGGAGGTTGGACGATTGAGACGGAAGTAGAGATGGGACAGCGGGCCGAAGCGGCCAGCGTCGAGCATCTGACGCGCCCGGGCCACGAACGGCTGGTAGCGCTGCGACAGCGGCACCGCCACGAAGGCCTGCTTGAGCGCGGCCTTCTCCGCGATGCCCTGCACCTGGGCGGCGCTCACGCCCATGGGCTTTTCCATCATGAACGGACAGCCGCGATCGAGGAGAAAGTGCGCCGTCTCCGCCATGCGGTCGTGCTCGCCAAGGGCGATGACGAAATCCGGCCGCGTCCGCTCGAGCATCGCGCGCGCGTCCGTGAAGACAGGCAGCCCGCCGAGCGCGGCCGCCCGCTCGCCGGCCACGGCCGCGTTCGCATCGTGCAGGCCGACGAGCTCGACATCCGCCATGTCCGTCAGCAGGCGCAGATAGGCGGCGTCGTGCAGCGAGTGCCAGTGGCTGACGCCGAGGGCGGCGATCCGGATCGGCGTCACTTCTTGAGCTTCACGTCCTCGTAGGGACCGGAGTAGGCAAAGCCCGGGATCACGCCGAGCCCCGAATGCTCGATCCGCGGGCCGACGCCGTTCAGGAACGCCAGCTGCCAGATCGGCGCGTAGATGGCCTTCTCGTGCACCAGCTGCTGGATGCGGTGCAGCGTGGCCTCGCGCCGCTTGACATCCACGTCTCCGGCCTGCTCCTGGAAGAGCCCGTCGATGTCGGGGTAGTTGCCGTAGACATACGTCCCGCCGCGGGCCACGAACGCCTCCAGCCGCGTGGCGGCGTTGCCGAAGGCACCGCTGGCGCCCTGGATGAGATTCTTCAGCTTCTTCTCACCGTAGGCGCTGAAGAAGGCCGCCCGCTCGAGCGGCCGCATTTTCACGCGGATCCCGATCGACTGCAGATCATTGATGACGGACTCGCCGATGTTGGCATAGGCGACGTCGCAGAAGTATTCGCCCGCGTCGAAGCCGTTCGGGTAGCCGGCCTCGGCCATCAGCTTCTTGGCGCGCGCCGGATCGTGCACGACCGCCGGCGGCTTCCAGAAGAAGTCGAAGATGTCCGGGATGATGCTGTTGGTGAGCCGCGAGAACCCGAGCGTCTCCGCCTGGTTCACGGCCTGGCGATCGATGGCGAGGTTCACCGCCTGCCGCAGCTTGAGGTTGTGCCACGGCGACTTCGTATCCCACTGGTCGGGGAAGTACACCCAGAACGCCGCTTGCAAGACCGTCGGCACCAGCTGCAGCCCCGGCGTGCGCCGCAGGTCCTCGGCGAGGGCGCCTCGGATCGAGTAGACGATGTCGACCTCACCGCGCTTGAGGGCGGCGAACCGCGTGCTCTCGTCCGGGATGACCTTGAAGACCGCGCGCCGGACGGACGGCTTCTTGCGCCAGTACGTGTCGGCCGCCTCCATGACCAGCTCCACGCCCGGCGTGAACGACACGAACTTGTACGGCCCGGCGCCGATCGGCGCGCGCTTGAAGCCCTCGTCGCCGACCTTCTCCACGTACTTCTTGGGCACGATCCAGCCGGCGCCGGTGGCCGTCGCGTAGAACGTCATGAAGTCGGGCCATGGCTGCTTGAGGCGGAAGCGCACGCGCTCGGCGTCCACGACCTCCACCGTCGCCACGCGCTCCTTGAGCGTCTTGGACGCCGCGCCGCGGTAGCGCTCGAAGGAGAACTTCACGTCCTCCGCCGTGACCGGGTCGCCATTGTGAAAGCGGGCGCCCTTGCGCAGCACGAACTCGTACGCGAGGTGGTCCTTCGAGACGGTCCATGACTCCGCGAGGCTCGGCGCCAGCGGCTGGCCGGGCATCGGCTTGGCGAGGGCGTCGTGCAGCGCGTAATAGATCATGTACGGCGTGATGATCCCCTGGGACTCCGCGGGATCGAACCACGTCGGGGCGAGCGAGATGTGAACGCCCCATGTGACCTGATCCCCCTGGCCGGCGGCGGTCGGGGGAAGGGCGAGGATCGTGGCGAGGAGCAGAACAGCGGCGAGAACCGAGCGCCGTCGCTGGAGCATGCCAGCCTCCTTGGTATTCCCGGGTCGGACGGTCGGATGATACTCTCCCCCGGCGCCTCATGCTCGACCGGAGAGCCCGCTCATGCCGTTGCTGACCGCCGACCAGGCCGCTCGCGTCCGCGAGCGCTTCGGGACGCCGTGCTACGTGTACGACGCGGCCGCGCTCGAGACCACCGCGCGCCACCTCCTCGCCTTCGCGGCACCATACGGGTTCACGCTGCGGTATGCGATGAAGGCCAACCCGAGCCGGCGCATCCTGCACCTGTTCCGCGATCTCGGCCTGCACATCGATGCCTCCAGCGACTGGGAGGTCGAGCGCGCGCTACGCGCCGGCTTCGCGCCGGACCGGATCCAGCTCAGCTCGCAGATGCCCTCGACGCGGCTGGCCGACCACGTCCGGCACGGCGTGCGCCTGAACGCCTGTTCCCTGCACCAGCTGGAGGCCATCGGCCGCGCGGCGCCGGGCTCCGCGATCGCCGTGCGCATGAACCCCGGCCTCGGAAGCGGCTCCACGAAGCGCACGAACACCGGCGGGCCGGCCTCGAGCTTCGGAATCTGGCACGAGTACCTCGCCGACGTGCAAGCGATCGCAACGCGCCATCGCCTGTCACTGCGCACGCTCCACACCCACATCGGGTCGGGCACGGATCCCGAGGTGTGGCAGCGCGTGACGCGCATGAGCCTCGACCTGGCAGCGGCGCTGGACGACGTCGCCGTGGTGAACCTCGGCGGCGGCTTCAAGGTGGGACGGATGCCCGAGGAGCCGTCGGCCGACATGGTGGACGTGGCCGCCCACGTCTCGCGCGAGCTCGTCGCCTTCCGCGAGCGCCACGGTCGCGCCCTTCACCTGGAGATCGAGCCGGGCACGTTCCTCGTCGCCAACGCCGGCGCGGTGGTGGCGACGTGCATCGACGTGGTCGACACCGGCAAGGACGGCTACCTCTTCGCCAAGCTGGACACGGGCATGACGGAGGTCACGCGCCCGTCGCTCTACGGCGCGCAGCATCCCATCGACGTGCTCGTCACCGACCGGGAGACGGCGGCCACCGTCTTCGTCGGACCGTGCTGCGAGTCAGGCGACATCCTGACTCCGGCGCCTGGTGATCCCGAGAGCCTCGCGCCCCGCTGGGTGCCGCGGCCGCGCGTCGGCGATCTCGTGATCGTCGGCGGCGCCGGCGCCTACTGCAGCGCGATGTCGACGCTCAACTACAACTCCTACCCGCAGGCGCCCGAGGTCATGCTCGAGCGCGACGGCACCCTGCAGCTCATCCGCCAGCGGCAGAGCCTCGACCAGATCGTACAGAACGAGCGGTAAAGCCTAGGTATCGAGGCGCGCCACGGCTTCGCCGGGGCGCGACGAGCGCCCGGCGGTATGGCGGGCCATTTCGGGGCCCCCCTTCTCATCGATGCGCAGGCTCACCAGCGCGGCGGCCACCAGCACCGCGCACGCGATCGCGTACATGATTCCGTAGCCGCCCGTCGCCTCGAACACGGTGCCGGCGGCCCACGAGCCGATGGCGGCGCCGGTCTGGTGCACGAGGAAGATGGCGCCGAGGATCGTGCCGACCGAGAAGCGACCGTAGATGTCCGCCGTCAGCGCGGAAGTCATCGACATCGATCCGGCCAGCGTGAGGCCGCCGATGAACGCCACCGCCAGCATCACCGCCGGCTGGTCGCGAATGAGGAACAGCGCGGCGAAAACGAGCGCCCGCCCGCCATAGATGGCCGCGAGCACGGGCCGCCGGCCGAGGCGATCGGACGCCGGACCGAGGAGCAGCGTGAACAGGATGCTGCCGCCGCCGAGCACGCCGAAGGTCCACGAGGCGAAGAGCGGCGTGTAGCCGTGGTCGGTCAGCATCGGCACGCCGTGCGAGGAGAGCAGACTCATCGAGAAGCCACACGTGAAGAACGAGCCAGAGAGCTGCCAGAAGGCGACGGTCGTCGCCGCGGCGCCGATTGGCGTGCGCGTCACCGTGAGCGGCGGCGCCGACGCCGCGCGGACGGCGCCGTCGGGCTCGAGCCCCATGGCCTCCGGCGAGTCGCGGATGACGAGCAGACACAGCGGGAGCAGGCAGACGAGCACGAAGATGCCGATGACGATGTACGCCGTCCGCCAGCCGAAGGTGAGGATGAGCCAGGCGACGGTCGGCACCATCAGGCTCATGCCGCCCATGGCCGCGCTCCCGAGCAGCGAGACGGCGGTGCCCCGGCGCGCGATGAACCAGCGCGACACCACGGCGTTGGCGACGACGGGGCCGGTGGCGGCGAGCCCCACCGCGGCCAGCACGCCGTAGACGGCGGCCAGCTCCCAGATGGTGCGGCAGAACGCCGTCAGCACGAGCGATGCCGCAAGGACGGCGCACCCGGCGGTGGTGACAAGACGGGCGCCCACGCGATCGACGAGGGCGCCGACGAGCGGCATGAACGCGCCGTAGAGGAACAACCCCAGCGCGATGACGAGCGAGAAGCTCGCGCGGTCGACCTGCAGATCGGCCACCATCGGCTTGAGGAAGGGGCCGACGGCGTGACGGATGCCGGCGGAGGCGAAGACCATCATCGCGAAGGTGGCGGTGATCCGCCAGCCGTAGAACATCAGCCGCTCACCCCGCGCATGAGCGCGGCGCAGCGGTCCAGCGCGGGCAGCACCTCGTCGGCCTTGGCGGGCGGCAGGCTGAACACGACGCGGGCCACTCCGGCGTCGCGATAGCGCGCCACCAGCTCGGCGTCCTCGGCCACGCCGAAGACGGTGATCGGCAGCGTGGCGGGATCGCGGCCCGCCTCGACGGCGAGCTTGCGGAACTGCGGCAGCAGGCCGAGCACGTCGCCGTACTGCGGCCGGCGCGCGTGCGGCACCCAGCCATCGCCGAAGGCGATGGCCCGCCGCGCCCCGTGCGGGAAGGCGCCGCCGACGATGACGGGCGGATGCGGCTTCTGCACCGGCTTGGGCCACGTCATCATCGGCGGGAAGTCGACGAACTCGCCGTGATACTCCGGCCTGGACTTCGTCCAGATCGTCCTCATGGCCTCCACGCGCTCCTGCATCACGCGGAAGCGCGACGTGAACTCGGTGCCATGGTCGGCCATCTCCTCGGCGTTCCAGCCGGCGCCGATGCCGAAGAGAAAGCGTCCGCCCGAGATCTGATCGAGGCTGGCGACCTGCTTGGCCGTCTGGATCGGATCGCGCTGAACGACCAGGCACACGCCGGTGGCCACCTGCAGCCGCGTGGTGGCCGCGGCGGCGGCCGACAGCGTGACGAACGGATCCATGACGTCGTAGTACTTCTTCGGCAGCTCGCCGCCCTGGGGAAACGGCGTCCGTCGTGACAGCGGGATGTGCGAGTGCTCGGGCGCCCACAGCGAGCCGAAGCCGCGCTCCTCGAGCGCCCGGCCCAGTTCGGCCGGGCCCATCGAGTAATCGGTGAAGAAGATCGCCGCGCCCGCGTCCACCGCGCTACGCCGGCAACCGGTCGCCGTCCGGAGGCGGCGCCACCTCGAAGGCATTGGCGACGCCGGCCACGAGGGCAAAGTAGAGCGCGGCCGCCGTCACCTCGACCATCCACGTATCGCCGTGGCGGGCCTTCAGCTTCTCGAACAGCGCCGGCTCCACGCGGTTGCCGCGCATCAGCTGCCGCGCGTAGAGAACGACGTCGCGCTCCTCCTCGGATAGCGCGCCGGGGTCGCCCTGGGTGCGGATGACGTCGATGACCTCGTCGCGGATGCCGTTGCGGCGCGCCAGGTTCACCTGGGCCGCCCACGGATACGCCGATTCCCGCTCGCGGACGGCCGTCAGGATGGCGATCGAGCGGAGCGGCGTCGGCACCACGCTCTCGTCGCGGAAGAAGGTGACCAGCGGCAACAGCCGCTCGGCGAGCTTCGGGCTGTGGAGCAGCATGCTGAACGGCCCGCGGACGTTACCGAACACCTTCACGACGGCATCGACGACCCCGTGGTGCTCGGCGGGCACGTCCGACTTCCCGGTGATCGGCGTCAGGCGCGGCATGATGGCACTCCTTTTTCGATTCAACCGTTGTCGAGGCGCGTCACAGCTCAGCCGGGGCGTGCCGACCGCTGGGGGGGTTGGGGGGACCATCTCGGGGCCCCCCAACACAACGATCGCGTAGAACCGCGGTGCGTC
>Ga0075430_100003558_pt1 | contig 13054 bp, 11 predicted proteins | sample RhiMetdeltSRZDD4_FD_75294 | JGI IMG/M metagenome (GOLD analysis project Ga0075430, IMG submission 75294) | Populus rhizosphere microbial communities from Tennessee, USA - Rhizosphere MetaG P. deltoides SRZDD4 | ecosystem: Host-associated > Plants > Roots > Rhizosphere > Soil | place: USA... | reverse complement strand
TCCTTGAGCGCGGCGTACTGGGCCTTCAGGTCGAAGACCGGGATCCGCGTCGCCGCCACCGTCGTCGTCGTGGTCTCAGCCGTCATCGCGCACCTGCCAGCTCCCCCCAGTAGTGCTCGCGGTTCGCCCGGTAGAACTCAAGCGACCGCTCCAGCCCCTCTTTGAGGTCCGTCTCCGGCCGCCAGCCCAGCGCCCGCTCGATCTTGGCGTAGTCGGCGTACACGCTCCCGATGTCGATCGCCTTCTTCTCCTCGGGGAACGGGATCAGCCGGTAGCGCCCGCACCCGGCCACCTCGATCATCAGGTCCAGCAGGTCTCGGAGCGAGATCGGCTCCGAGCCCCCGACGTTGAAGACCTGCCCGTTCGAGACGTCGTTCGACCCGGCCCTGAGAAACGCGTCGCAGGCGTCGTCGACGTAGGTGAAGTCCCGGAGCTGCGAGCCGTCCCCGAACAGCTGGACCTCCTCGTCGTCGAGGATCTGGCGCATGAACCAGCCGATCGCCGTCTGGCGGTTGTTCTTGACCAGCATCCGTGGCCCGTAGGTGTTGGTCAGCCGCAGCGAGCACGCCCGCAGGCCGTACACGTTGTTGTAGAGGATGTGGTACCACTCGCCGGCCATCTTGTTGATGCCGTTGACGTCGGTCGGGTGCAGCAGGTGCTTCTCGTCGACCGGCAGGTAGTCGGGACGGCCGTAGATCTGGCGAGTGCTGGCGAACACGACCTTGACCCCGGGGTTGGTCCGCCGGCACGCCTCCAGGAGCGACAGCTGGGCCCGACAGTTGATGTCGAGGTCGGTGAACGGGTCCGTCATGCTGTCGAGGTGGCTGACCTGCCCGGCCAGGTTGAAGATCACGTCCCGCCCGTCGACCAGCCGCTCCAGCGCCAGCGCGTCTCTGACGTCGACCGTCCGGGTCGCGACCCGCTCCTCGATCTCGGCGATGTTGAAGCGGTTCGCCCCGGTCTCGGCCACCAGCGAGTCGACCAGCAGCACGTCCGCCCCCAGGTCGACCAGCACCCGGGCCAGGTTCGACCCGATGAACCCCAACCCGCCGGTCACCATCACCCGCTTCCCGCGGTAGTAGTCCGCCTTTCGGTACGGCATCCTCAGGCCTCCCGAGTCGCCTGTGGCGTCGCCGGACGCCGGCGACGCAGACCACGCAGCAGCACAAGCTGGACCCAGAGCTTCAGCAGGTCGATCCCGACCCGCCCCACGCGCTTGAAGTTGAAGAACTGGGACTTGCCGTAGGCGCGGTGGTAGTGGTGGACGGGGACCTCGGTCATCTTGAAGCCGGCCTGCGTGATCCTGGTCATCATCTCGACGCAGATGACGCCGCTGTCCTGGGTCAGAATGACCTCGTCGAAGACGTGGCGACGGATCAGCCGCATGTCACAGTCCACGTCGCGGATCGGCAGGCCGAACATCGTCCGCACGATGGTGTGGTACAGCTTGCCGATGATGATGCGCTCGATCGGGTCGTTGCGCTGGATCTTGTACCCCTGGACCACGTCGACGTCGTCGCGCAGGTTCTCGGCGAGCAGGCGGAACTCGCGGGGGTCGTACTGGGCATCGCCGTCGGTGTAGCAGATCAGCTCCTTCGAGGCGTGCTCGAAGCCGCTCCTGAGCGCGCCGCCGTAGCCGCGATTCTTCTGGTGGGTCACGACGCGAAGGTTCGGGTAGCGCGTCTGGAGGTCGGCCAGGACCTCGCCGGTGTGGTCCGGGCTGCCGTCGTTGACGACGATCACCTCGTAGTCGTCGGTGAGCGCCCGGAGGGTGCGGTCCGCCGTGACGACCATGCTGGCGATCGTGCCGGCGTCGTTGTAGGCGGGAAAGAAGGCAGAGATCGAAAGGGGCACGAAGCCACTCCGCGGCCCGCGCGACCGGGGTGAGCGGCGCGGCAGGAACAGGGTGTACGGGGCGCGGCGTGATCGAGTCACGCGGGACCGGAGGATACCAGAGGCCGGCAGAACGGTCCAAACGGGGGGAGGCCCCACCCCCCCCGACCGCTGCGCGGCGCGAATCACGCCTACCACGGGGCCCGGCCCTTCGGGCTTCCCCGTGGCATCAGCTGCGCCGACGTCCCTCCCCATTGCAATGGAGAGGGGGAGTCCATCTGCGAGTTGAGGGTCTCCTCCCCCTGTCCGCCGCGGCGGGGAGGGGGTCGAGAGGCGGGGCCTCCCTCAGAGGCGTTCGAGGTAGCGGATCAGCCGGCTGACGCGCCGCCTGAAGCCGGAGCGCCGGGCCATGACGCGGATCGCGCGGACGGTCTCGCCAAGCTCGCGGGCCAGCGAGACCGGGGGCTCCGGGGCGGGCGTCGTCGCGACGGAGGGTGCTGGCGGAGGTGGAGGGGCCGCCGGAACCGGCGGGGCATCGTAGGCGGCCCGCCGCACCGGATCCGCCAGCAGCTCGTAGGCGACCTGCACGCGCTTGAACCGCTCGGCTGCCGATGCGTCGCCAGGATGCAAGTCTGGATGGCTGGCGCGGGCCGCTCGGCGGTACGCGACCCGAATCTCGTCAGACGAGGCGTTCGGCGCGACGCCCAGGATCGCGTACGGGTCCGGATCGTTTCGCATATCGAGTCATGTCATACGGTTCGTATCACGTCACGGTCAAGCTTCAGGCGAGAACCTGGTCAGAATCTGGCGGCCGGCACAAGAGTTCACCTGGCGTTCGTACTGATATACTTCTCTGTCACGATCAGGTCGTTGTGGCGCGGAACCACCGGGGAGTCGCGGCAATATGGATGTGTCCATCAAGGTCGAGCGGGCGTCGGTCACCAATGTCCGGACGCCACTTCTGGTTGTCAACCTCTTTGAGGGCGTCGACGAGCCGACCGGGGCCACCGGCGCGGTGGACGAGGCGCTCGGGGGGTTGATCGCGCGGCTGATCGCGGACGGCGAGATCACGGGCTCGTCGGGCGAGATCACGATCATCCACAACCAGGGCGACCGTTCCCGACTCGCGGCCGATCGGGTGGCCGTGGTCGGACTCGGCAAGCGCGACGACCTCGACCTCGAAGCGCTGCGGGTCGCCTCGGCGACGGCGGCGCGCAAGGCGCGCGACCTGCGCCTCGGGCGGTTCGCGACGGTGATCCACGGGGCCGGGGCCGGCGGCCTGGACTCGCGTCTCGCCGCGAAGACGGTGCTCGAGGCGAGCCTGCTCTCGCTCTACACCTACCTCCACTACAAGACCCGGCCGGACGACCCGCGCCCGACCATCGACGAGATCACGATCGTGGAGCGCGACGACGACCGCGCCCAGGTCATCGAGGAGGCCTCGACCGAGGCCGCGCTGCTGGTGGACGCCGTCAACCTGGCGCGCGACCTCTCGCAGGGACCGGGCAACGTGGTGACGCCGACCGTCCTGGCCGACCGCGCCCGCGAGATGGCGGAGGCGCGCGGCGTCTCGATCCAGGTCTGGGGCAAGGACGAGCTGCGCGAGCACGGCATGAACGCGATCCTGGCGGTCAACTCCGGCAGCGCCCAGGAGCCGCGCTTCGTGATGATGAGATACGACTGCGGCCGCGAGGGCGCGAAGACCCTGGCCGTCGTCGGCAAGGGGATCACGTTCGACAGCGGCGGCATCTCGATCAAGCCGGCCGACCACATGGAGAACATGAAGCACGACATGTCGGGCGCGGCTACGACGGTCGGCTTCGTGCAGGCGGCGGCGGACCTGAAGCTGCCGTGCAACGTGATCGGTATCTTCGCCGCCACCGAGAACCTGCCCAGCGGCTCGGCGTACAAGCCGGGCGACGTCTTCAAGACGTACCAGGGGACGTTCATTGAGATCGTCAACACGGACGCCGAGGGCCGGGTGATCCTCTCGGACGCGCTGGCGTACGCCGTGGAGCAGGATCCGGACGCGATCGTGGACCTGGCGACGTTGACCGGGGCCTGCGTGGTGGCGTTGGGATACCATGCCAGCGGCGCGATGGGGAACGACGAGGGGCTGCTCTCGCTGATGAAGGAGGCGGGCGACGTCTCGGGTGAGCGGGTCTGGCCGCTTCCGCTCTGGAAGGAGCACCGTCGCGACATCGAGAGCTCGATCGCCGACATCAAGAACACGGGCGGGCGGGCCGGCGGCGCGCTGACGGCGGCGGCGTTCCTCCAGTGCTTCGTGGGAGGCAAGCCGTGGGTCCACCTGGACATCGCGGCCACGGCGTACACCGAGAACTGGGCGCGGACCCCGCCGTACCAGCCGCCGAGCTGCGCCACCGGCGTTGGCGTCCGTCTGCTGGTGGAGCTGGCACGGCGCTGGAGCGCCTGAGCGCGCGTCGGGCCGGCGCCGGGACCGGTCGCTCGGCGTGACGGCCGTCTCCCCGAGCCCGCCGGCCAAGACGGAGCGCACGTGCGCGACCGAGGCCCGGCGGGCGGGTCGTCTGCGCATCGTTTCGCGGGCGGATCTCGCGGTTGCCGCGCTGTTCGCGGCGCTGGCGCTGGCGTTCGTCGGGCCGGCGTTGCAGCCGGGGCGGGCGCTGCTGCCGATCGACGCGCTCTTCGGGTACCCGCCCTGGCAGGCGCACGCTGAGAGCTTCGGCATCAGCCTGCCCCACAACCCGCTGATCGCCGACGCGATCCTCCAGAACTACTCGTGGAAGCGGCTGGCGCGCGAGAGCTTCGCGGCGGGCGAGCTGCCGCTCTGGAACCCGTACATCCTGGCCGGGCAGCCGTTCATGGCGTCCGGGCAGAACGGCTCGCTCTACCCGCTCGGCGTGCTGTTCTACGTGCTGCCACTGGCGAGCGCGTACGGCTGGTTCATCGCGCTGCATCTCTGGATCGGGGCGCTGGGGGCGTGCTGGCTGGCGCGGCTGCTCGGGGCGACGCGGCTCGGCGGCGTCATCGCGGGCGTGACGTTCGGCTTCTGCGGGTATCTCGTCGTCAGCTTCCTCTGGCCGATGGTGGTGAGCACGGCCGTCTGGCTGCCGGCCCTGCTGGCAATGATCGAGTGGCAGATGCAGCGCGGGCCGCGCGGCGCGGTGCGGACCATCGCCCTCGGGGGACTGGTCGTCGGGCTCCAGTTCCTGGCCGGCCACCTGGAGATGAGCCTCTACCTGCTGCTGACGGCGGGGATGCACACGGCGCTGCGGCTGGCGCTGCGGGTGCGCGTCGAGGGGCTGCCGCGCCCGCTGCTGGACGGGCTGGTGGCGCTGGCGATGGTGGCGCTCGGGACCGGGCTGGCCGCGATCCAGCTCGTGCCGTTCGCCGAGGTGATCGGCGCAAACGTCCGGACGGGCTGGGCCGACTACGAGGAGACGGTCGGCTACGCGCTGCCGAAGGAGCGACTGCTGGCGTACCTCGTGCCCAACCTGTTCGGCAACCCGACGCACCACGCCTACTACGACTTGCTCTCCCGCGAGACGCTCCCCACCGAGCACACCCGCCCGAACGGCGAGCGCCGCACGGACACCGAGTGGGGCGGCAAGAACTACGTCGAGGGGACGGTCTACCTGGGGATCCTGCCGCTGCTGCTGGCGGCCCTGGCGCTGCTCTCCCGGCCGCGCGGCGGTGCGCTGGTGCTGGCGATCGTCGGGGGGGTGGCGCTGCTGCTGGCGTTCGGGACGCCGCTCTACGCGCTGCTGTTCTACGGGATCCCGGGTGTCAATCAGCTCCACACGCCGTTCCGGTGGGTCTACCCGTTCAGCCTGTGCGTGGCGGTGCTGGCGGGCCTGGGAGTCCCCTACCCCCCAACCCCCTCCCCCGTGCGCGAGGGAGGGGGAGAAATCAAGCCCCTCCCCCGCAGCCGGGGGAGGGGTTGGGGTGGGGGCTACCTCGGCTTCGCCACAACGCTCCTCGGAGTTAGCACTCTTGTCGCGCTGGTCGCTGCTTTCCTTGCACCGGGATGGGCTCTTGCAGTCGCGGGGCGGGCGATGCGGCGCTGGACAGAGCTGAGGGGCGGGTTCGGCTCGCCGGAGATGCTGTTCTCGTACCAGTGGTGGAACCTGGCCGCGCTGGCGGGCTTCCTGACGGCGTCCGGGCTGGTGCTGTGGGTGGGGGCGTGGCGGGGATGGCGAATCGCGGGGCCGCTGTCGGTCGCGCTGCTGGTGGTCGACCTGTTCGGCTTCGGCATCACCTTCAACACAGCCGCCGACACGCGCCCGCTGGGCTTCGTGCCGCAGAGCATCGCGGCGATCAAGGCCGACCCCGGGCTGTTCCGCGTGGTCACCTACGGCGACGACGACACGCTGCCCTCGAATACGAACATGCTGTTCGGGCTCCAGGACGTGCGCGGGTACGACACGATCATCCTGCGCGAGTACGTCGAGTACCTGGAGCTGCTGGAGCCGCAGCGGGGGATCCCGTACAGCAAGGTCGCCAAGCTGTTCGACCAGCGCTCGCTGGCGTCGCCGCTGCTCGACCTGCTGAACGTCAAGTACGCGCTGACGAGCCGGACGATCAATCAGCCGGGCTGGTCGTTGTTCGCGCAGAGCGACGGCATCCGCGTCTATCGCAACGACGAGGTGCTGCCGCGCACCTTCTTGCTGGACGCAGGCGTGGTCGTTCGGAACCGCGAGGAGGCGCTGGCGGCGATCCGGGCGCCCGGCTTCGATCCGCGCCGGCAGGTCGTCGTCGAAGGAACGACCGCGACGTTTGGAGGCGCCCGCCTCGACGCGACGTTCGGGACGCTCCAGCCGGCCGAGGTCGAGGCGTACGGCAACAACGGCGTCGCAGTGCGGACGGCGCCGGAATCGAGCGGCGGCTACCTGGTGCTCGCCGACGTGTACTTTCCCGGATGGACGGCAACCATCGATGGAGAGCCGACGACCGTGTTGCGGGCGAACGGCCTGTTCCGGGCCGTCGAGCTGCCGCCGGGCGAGCACACCGTCGTGTTCAGCTACCGACCGCTCACGGTCAGGGTCGGCGGGCTGCTGACGGCGATCTCCGTGGCCGTGCTGCTGGGGCTGGCCGGCCTGGCGCTGGCTTCGGGCCGGCGGGGAGGGGGCACGGGCTCGCCGCTCTCGACGGCCCAGCGGGTGTTCCGCAACTCGGCGTTCCCGATGGCGGCCAGCCTGCTGAACAAGGCCGCCGACCTCGGGTTCGCCGTCGTCATGTTCCGCCTGCTCGGCGCAGAGGGGGTCGGGGCGTACACCTTTGCCGGGGTGCTGACGACCTACTTCGACATCGTCGTCGGGTGGGGGCTGGCGACGCTAATCACCCGCGACGTGGCGCAGAATCCATCGATCGCCGGGCGGTACCTCGGGAACGCGACGGCGCTCAGGATGATGCTCTGGCTCGGGGCGGCCGGGGTGACGGCGCTGCTGACGGGGCCGCTGGCGGGGCCGATGGGGATCGAGCCGCCGCTGGCGCTGGCGATCTGGCTGCTGGTCCTCGGGCTGGTGCCGAGCCTGCTGAGCGGCGTCGTGAGCGCGCTGTTCATGGCCCACGAGCGGATGGACCTGCCGGCCGGCGTCACCGTCTTCTCGACGATCTCGAAGGTGGTGCTGGGGCTGGTGGCGCTGCTGCTGGGCTGGGGGTACGTCGGGCTGGCCGCCGTCTCGATCGTGACGAACGTCGCCACGCTGATCCTGCTGGCGGTGCTGTACGGCGTGCTGTTTGGCCTGCCCCGACCGAGCGTCGATCCGCGTTTCGTGTGGCTGTTGCTTGGCACCTCGTTCCCGCTGATGGTGAACGGGCTTCTGAACCAGCTGTTCTTCAAGATCGACGTGCTGCTGCTGAAGCCGCTGGCCGGCGACCTCGCGCTCGGCTGGTACTCGACCGCGTACAAGCTGATCGACGGGCTCCAGGTGATCCCGGCGAGCTTCGTGCTGGCACTGTTCCCGCTGCTCGCGCGATACGCGCAGCAGGACCGGCGTCAGCTCGCGCACGCCAGCGAGACCGGCCTGAAAGTCTTGCTGGCGCTGGCGTTTCCGATCGCCGTCGGGACGACGCTGCTGGCGGATGCGATCATCCTGGTCCTGGCCGGCCCGGGCTACCTGCCGGAGTCGGCCTGGGCGCTCCGGATCCTGATCTGGTACCTGCCGATCAGCTTCGTGAACGGCCTCTTGCAGTACGTGCTGATCGCGGTCAACCGGCAACGGACGCTGAGCGTGGCGTTCGGCGTCGGGGTGGTCTTCAACGTCGCGGCGAACCTGGCCTTGATCCCGACGTACGGCTACCTCGCGGCGGCGCTGGTGACGGTGGCCTCGGAGGTGGTGCTGCTGGCGCCGTTCGTCTGGGTCAGCGTGCGCGAGGTCGGATCCCTCACGCTGCTCGGGGTCGCCTGGCGGCCGGCGCTGGCCGCCGCGGTCATGGCCCTGCCGGTCTGGCTGCTGGGGGCCTGGAGCGTGCCGCTGGCGATCGTGGCGGGGACGGCAGTCTACGGCGGCGCGCTGCTGGCGCTGCGGGCGGTCACGCCGGAGGAGCGGGCGGAGCTGCGGGCGCTCCTGCGGCGGTAAGGCCCCAGGTAGCTTCGTGAAGGCCTGTGGCCCCGGCTTAGGGCACCGGGCACCCTGGCAGGGCATGCTTGAGAACCGGGATCACCCGCTCTCCGAAGAGTCTGATGGTCTCCAGTGACCATGCCGGGTCCATGCCGGGCCAATACACTGTGAACCACATGAACTCGGCGCCGAACTCTCGGTGGTAGCCCAGGATCTGGTCGGCCACCTCCGCAGGGCTGCCGACAATGAGCCGCTCGCGCTTCAATTCGTCGAAGCTCGCCTCGTACGCCTCGCCCGGCTGACCCCACCGTCGATACATCTGGTACATCCGCTCGTACGCATCCTTGATCCGTGCCTCGGCGTGCGCTGCCGACTCGGCCATACAGAGATCACGGAACAGGAACAACCCCTTGAACGCCTTGCCGTGGTGCTCCAGAGCGACCTTGTAGGCCGGGAGAGCCTGACGAAGGAACGCCTTCGAGTGCCGGCGGCTGGCGATCCAATGGTCGCCGACCTCCGGCACTTTTGCGACGGTCTGTACTGTGTCGGCCCCGATGAGGATCGGAGGTCCGGGGCGCTGGATTGGCTTCGGGGCGATGGTGACGCCATCGACCCGGTAGAACTCACCGTTGAACGTGACGTCGTCCTCCACCCAGAGCTTCCGGAGGAGCTGGAGCCCTTCAATCAGGCGCGGCCGGCGCGAGCGTCGGTCCAGCCCGAACGATCGGAACTCGGCGTCCCGATAGCCCTGGCCCACGCCGAACAGGAACCGACCGCCCGAGAGGATGTCCACGGTCGTCACCTGCTCGGCAACCTCGACCGGGTTGTGGAGGGGCAGCAAAAAGATCGACGTCCCAAGGTACAGCCCGGGTGCCAGGGCGGCGAGGTACGCCAGCGTCGGAATCGGCTGCAGCATCGCCGAATGCGGACCCGTCAGGTAGTGATGGGCGGCAAACAGGGCGTCGAAGTTGTTCTCGGATGCGACGATCGCCTGCTGGCGAACCTGCTCGTGCAGATGAGCAGGGTCGATGTCGATCGGGTAGGGGCTGGTCAAGAGAACGCCGAATCGCACGATGCATGCTCCCGCGGCGGCTCGCTCCGATTCCGCCTATACCGCCCAGTCTATGCGGGGACTACGATCCGGCCCGTTTCGAACGAGTGCCCGACCTGGTCAACCCGTTCTCAAGACCACGATGCCAGAGTGTACGCCGCGCAGCGGCCCATGGGCGCACCGGACCGGGGCTCGGTGCCTTCGGTCAGTGCAGCTCCAGCTCGATGACGGCCAGGAACAGCGAGGCCAGGAACCCGACGATCGTCGCCGGCGCCACGCTGGCCCGGCCCGACTCGAACGCCTCCGGCATCATCGTCATCGCCAGCATCGCCACGACCCCGCCGCCGGCGATGGCCCCGAGGAACGCCACCGCCACCGGCGAGGCGTCGTGGAGGACCAGGTACCCCAACGTACCCGCGAGCGCCGACCCGACGGCCAGGCCGGCCCACATCGCCATCACCTTGCCGATCGAGAACTTCGCCCGCAGCAGCGCAGCGGTGCCGGCGACGCCTTCCGGGAAGTTGGACAGGAAGACGGCCACCACGAAGGTCGGCGTGAACGTGGCGAGGCTGACGAAGCTGGCGCCGATGGCGATCGACTCCGGGATGCCGTCCTGGAGCGTCCCGACGAAGATCGCCAGCGGCGAGGTCTCTTCGCCGTGGCGCTCGGCGGCCGCTTCGACCTCCGCGCGGGTGATGTGCTCGATGCTGCCGAGCGCCACCCGCTGCCACTCGGACGGGTCGACGTTCGTGGCGTCGCGTGCGGAAACGTAGAGATCGTGGGCCACGATGTCCGCGACGATCTTGCGGATGCAGGGCACCTTCTCGGCGAGGTGGCTGAAGTCCAGGCGCGAGAGCAGCAGGAGCGTACCGTCCTCGCGGGCGACTAGGGACGCCGTCCGGGGCTGACCGGCGGCCATTCCTATGCCGCCGACGACGTCGCCGCGGCCGATCACGGTCGGGCCCGGCGACGTCGCGCCCGCTTCGATGGTCTGCTCAGCGCCGCCAGTCGCGGGATGATCGCCGTGCCGGAGCTCGAACGTGCCGTCATGGACGATGTACAGGCCGTCCGACGGCTCGCCGCGCCGAAAGACGGCCTCGCCGGCCTTGACCTCGACGGTCCGGACGAACGGCAAGATCTCCTCGGCCTCACGCGGCTGGAGGCAGGCCGCGATCCTCGAGTGCGCGAGCGTCTCGAGGATCGGCGCGGCCTCCTCGCGCTTCTGATCGAGGGCCTTTCGCCGCAGGCGGTGCCGCCACTGGCTGCCCCCGCCGAGTCGTTCCATCAGCAGGTTGATCCCGACGTACAGCGCGCCGCCGGTCAGGAAGCCGACCGCGAGCACGACCCAGGTCCAGATGGCCGGGAACCCTCGGACGGTGACGAGACCCTGGGCCGGATCGACGGCCAGCTCGGTGACGACCGCGTGGATCAACGCGCCGCTCCCGAACGCCATGATGATGGCGACGATCCGGGCCGGCGGCCGAAGCCGCACGGCGACGACGGCGCCGAGCGGCAACGACAGCGCGGCCAGCCCCGCCAGGCCGCCGGACACGATGGCGTCAGGCATCCTCACCCCCTCCTCACCGGGCCTAACGGATCGGCCACCAACGTGGTGATGGGTACCGGGAGGCTCGCTACGGGAGAAGTAGCCGTTGCGACGGAGAGTCGGTCGCTGCCGCGGTAACAAGGGCAGCCCTCACCTCTGATGGGCGCAAGCCTCGCGGCGGGCGCAAGCCTTGCGCCCCTACGAGTGCGGAGAGGGAGTTACGAGGGCGACGGGCGCTGGTGGTCGCCGGTCTCGCCGCGCAGCAGGTTGACGGCGTGCGGCAGGGCCGGCAGGAGCACTTCCAGGCATTCGCGGACGCCCTTCGGGCTGCCCGGCAGGTTGATGATCAGCGTCCTGCCGCGCACCCCGGCGACGGCCCGCGAGGTCATGGCGGCCGGGGTCTTGAGCAGGCTGGCGGCGCGCATCGCCTCGGGAATGCCGGGCACCTCGTAGTCGATGCAGGCGAGGGTCGCCTGGGGGGTGACGTCGCGGGCAGAGAGGCCGGTCCCGCCGGTCGTCAGGACGAGATCCAGGCGCCGCTCGTCGGCCATCTGGCGGATCTGGGCGGCGATCTGCTCGGCTTCGTCCGGCACGACGACGTACGCGCCGATCGCCGCGCCGGCCGCCAGGATCATCTCGCGGATGGCCGGGCCGCCGAGGTCTTCGCGCTCGCCGCGAGACGTCGAGTCGCTGACGGTGATGATGCCGACGGCAATGATCGGGCCGTGGTCCGCGTGATGGCCGTGCTGACCGTGCTCAGCCACGGCTCGCACTCTCGATCGCCTCGCCGGTCCGGCGGTACTCGCCGCTCTTGCCGCCGACCTTGTGGACCAGCCGGATCTGATCGATGACCATGTCTTTGTCGACGGCCTTGCACATGTCGTAGACGGTCAGGGCGGCGGTGGCGACGGCGGTCAGCGCCTCCATCTCGACGCCGGTCTTGCCGACGATCCGGGCGCTTGCGGTAATCTCGACGGCCGAGGCGGCCTCGTCGAGCTCGAAGCTGAGGTCCACCCCGGTGATCGGCAGGGGGTGGCAGAGCGGGATCAGGTCAGGGGTCTTCTTGGCACCCATGACGCCGGCCACCTGGGCGATGGCGAGGACGTCGCCCTTGGTCAGGCCGCCGGTCCGGATCAGGCGCAGGGTCTCGGGCCGCATCAGGACGCGCCCGCGCGCCGTCGCGATGCGGGCGGTCTCGCCCTTGGCGCTGACGTCGACCATCCGGGCACGGCCGCTCTCGTCGAGGTGGGTCAGTTCGCTCATGTCGCTGGGAGTCTCCCGAGGACGAGTATAGCGACCGGCGAGCGGCTCAGTTGCGGCCCTTCTTGTCGGCGTCGAGGAGCATGATGCCGCAGGGGACGCAGACGCGCACGAGGTCCGGCGGGCTGGGCATGAGCCGGTCGTAATAGATCTCGGCCTCGCACCAGCGGCAGGTGTCGTAGCGTAAGTCGGCGAGCGGGACGGCCGGCGGCTCGGTGATCCGGTTGCAGATCATGACCATGTCGTCGTCGTCGGCGCCCAGCTCGCTCTCGGCGAGGGCGATGGCGAGCGCACGGATCGCGTCGACTTCGCGCGGCGGGAGCTTCTTGAGGCTGGCGGCGTCGAGCGGGGAGCGCTTGCGGGCGTTCTCCAGGAGCGCTCGCGCGATCGGCGACATCTGGAGCGGCCTCGACTTCTTCGCGCCGGGCTTCGAGCCGGACGTCCCGGGCTTTCCTGGCATCGTCTGCCCGCCCTTTGGCCCGGGAGTCGCGGGCTTCCTGGTTGACTTCTTCGCCATCCTCCGCGCCTCCCGTCTGCGTCAGGCCATAGTATGCCTGTCAGACGCGATCCCACGAGCATCGAGGTGGAGCATGGCCGCCAAGAAGTCCGGCAAGTGGTCCGAGCTGCGCGACCGCATATTCGCCGACCCCGCGTCTCGCGAGCGGTATGAACGGAAGCGCGATGCGCTCATAGAGGAACGGCGCAAGCTACTAGCCCGGCTAGATCACCGGAATCGGTTGTGAATGCGTCAAGTTTCAGGCAACCAGCTTGTTGGTGAGGCAGTGGTGGTCGATGGCCCGGTCGAGCTGGTCGAAGGCGGCG
>Ga0075430_100003552_pt1 | contig 13057 bp, 16 predicted proteins | sample RhiMetdeltSRZDD4_FD_75294 | JGI IMG/M metagenome (GOLD analysis project Ga0075430, IMG submission 75294) | Populus rhizosphere microbial communities from Tennessee, USA - Rhizosphere MetaG P. deltoides SRZDD4 | ecosystem: Host-associated > Plants > Roots > Rhizosphere > Soil | place: USA... | reverse complement strand
GGACAAGAACGTCGCCAAGGCCGCCAAGCTGGCCATCGACAGGATCCGAACCCGCTCCAGCGACAGAGGAGTTCTGTCGACTGCCCGCTAGTGGCAGGCCGCTGGTCTTCAGCGTTTGCCAGAGACTGCGGGGCTTGGCGCTGCGTAGACGCGCCACTCGGGCTCCACGCCCACAGTGATCCCGATTCGGCGGCTCCACGCGAGATCGGGGGCAGGTAGCCCCCGGTCTTCGATTCTCAGCGAGCTCTCTGTCAGGTCCCGCCTGTTCTGCTTCAACGAGATTCCCAACGCTCGCGTCAGGTTGCCGGGGCCGCGGCACAGTTCCCACGGCTGAAATGACGCGGCGGTTCGCCCGTTGCCTCGCGAACGGCGCCGCCGCATCAGCGCCTCACCCTCGACAGGCTCGAGCGCGCGGATCAGCACCGCAGCAGGCGATCCTTCCGGTTCGGTCACGGCGTTGACCAGATAGTGAATACCGTAGTTCAGATAGACGTACGCGATTCCAGGCGGTCCGTAGAGTGGAGCGTTGCGGCTGGTGGGGCCCGGTGCGGCGTGGCACGCCGGATCCGCTTCGCCGATATACGCTTCGACCTCGACGATGGTCCCGGCGGCGGATCCTGCGGGCGTGTCGTGGGCGAGAACTTTCCCGATCAGATCGCGCGCGACGTCGAGTGTCGGCCGCGCGTAGAACTCTCGTGGAAGAACGGCGCTTGGCACGTTGCCGATCGACTCCGTCAGACGCGACGGCGCGATCCCGTCTGCTCGATCGTGACGTCGACCGTGATCTTCTTGCCCTGGCGGAAGATGCCCAGCTTGGCCGAGGATCCGATCTTCGCGTCCGCCAGCAATCGCAGGAACTGATACGCGTCGTCGATCGCCTGATCGTTGAAGGTCGTGATGATGTCGAACTGGCGGAGGCCCGACTGATACGCGTCGGACCGCGGGCTCACGCTCCGCACCAGAGCGCCACGCGTGTTGGGTGCCCCGAGTTGCCTGGCTGCGTATTCCGTCATCTGCTGCAGCTCGATCCCGGTGATCGTTCCGCGCCGGACGGCGCCGAACTCGATGAGTTCGTCCATCACGTGCCGCACGAGGTTGCTCGGGACCGCGAAGCCGATGCCCTGATATCCACCCGACTGCGAGAAGATCGCGGTGTTGATGCCGACCAGCTCGCCGCGTGCGTTGATGAGCGCGCCACCCGAGTTGCCTGGATTGATCGCCGCATCCGTCTGAATGAAGTCCTCGTAGGTCGCCAGCCGGCCCTCGAGACTGCGTCCCGTGGCGCTGACGATGCCGAGCGTCACGGTCTGATTCAGCTGGAACGGGTTGCCAACGGCCAGCACCCACTCGGCGACCTTGAGCTTCGATGAATCGCCCCACGGCAGCGTTCGCAGATTCTGCGCGTCCACCTTCAGGACCGCCAGGTCGGTCCAGTCGTCGATGCCCACGACCTTCGCCCGCATCTCCCGCTTGTCAGACAGGGCGACGACGACCTCGGCGCCCGCCTCACCAACCACGTGGTGATTCGTGAGCACGTAGCCATCTGCCGTGACAACGACGCCCGAGCCGAGACTCTGCTCGCGTTGTTCGCGGTAGAAGTCGCGCTGATCGAAGAAACGGAAGAACGGGTCGTTTCCAAACGGGGATACCGGTCGGCGGACGATGTTCGTGGAGGAGATGTTCGTCACGCTGTCGATCGCACGCTGGGCGATGCCCGTCAGGTCAGGCAATCCGGCCGGCGCAGCCGGGGCGGGCCGAGTCTGCGGCGCCTGGACCGCGGCGCTTTCCGGCTGATCGGCCTGCGGTGCTGCGGTCGCCTGCTCCGCACTCTGCATCCGGCCGGTCATCACAAGGCCCGCGAAGAATCCCGCGGCGATGAACACCGTGATAATCGCAATTCGTCTGATCATGGCTTACTTGACTTCGATTCTCCGGGCGGGCGGTGGCGGCACTTTGGGCAGAGTCACGGAGAGCACGCCGTCGGTCAGATCGGCAGACACGTTGTCGCTGTCGATCCGTTCGGCGAACTCCAGCGTTCGCGCAAATGCGCCATGGCCGCGCTCGACTTGATGGAAATGCACGGCACTCCGGTTGGCGACGCGCCGATCGGCGCGATGGCCGCGAATGGTGAGACGAGTGTCTTCCACCGCAAGCTCGACGTCGTCGCGGGTCATTCCTGGCACTTCGGCAGTGACGACATAGGTGTCGGCCGTTTCGTAGACGTCGATCGCGGGCCGCCAGGGTTCTGGCTGATGTGCCGCCAGGTGCCCGAGCCGGTCCTGCCATAACTGCAGCTCGCGGAGAGGGTCCCAGGACATGAAAAGATCGTAGCACGTGGCTCGTGGACCGTAGTCGGTGTCTCGCCGACCCCCGAGAGGGTCCTCTGGCGAGGCACGCCCGCGGGGGAGTTTCCCTTGCACGCCTTACGACGGCCCTGCTACGATCCGAAGGTTATGCCCCTGGCCGGGGCTGTGCTGAGAGGTTATGAGCTCAATCCAAGCCACACGACTCAAGAAGGGCATGCTCGTCAAGGTGGGTGCCGATCTGTTCCGCATCCTCGAGCTGCAGCACGTCACCCCAGGCAACCTGCGGGGGTTCGTCCGCGTGAAGTTCCGCAACATCCGCAACGGCTCGCTATCGGATCAGAAGCTGCGATCTGAAGACATGCTCGAGCGGGCCGTCCTCGACGAGCGCGAGATGCAGTATCTGTACAAGGACGGCGACTCGTTCCACTTCATGGATACCGGCAGTTACGAACAGCTGCACATTGCGTCGGAAGCGCTCGGCGACTCGGTCAACTACCTGGTGCCCGAGGCTCTGATCAAGGTCGAGTTCTACGGATCGGAACCGGTGGGCATCGAGCTCCCGCAAACCGTCGATCTGAAGGTCGAGGACACCGCTCCCGGCATCAAAGGCGCCACCGCGAGCGCTCAGGTGAAGCCGGCGACGCTCGAAACCGGCCTGGTCGTCCAGGTGCCACCATTCGTGAACACCGGTGACGTGATCCGGGTCAACACGGAAACGGGTGAATACCTCTCGCGCGCTTAATGGATATTTCGCAACACCGCCCGAATCACGGCTGGATCGAAGTCATCACTGGCAGCATGTTCAGCGGGAAGAGCGAAGAGCTCATCCGCCGGCTGCGCCGCGCGCAGATTGCCCGCCAGAAGGTTCAGATCTTCAAGCCGGTCCTCGACGATCGCTACTCCGAGGACCACATCATCTCGCACAGCGAGATGCGGATTCCGTCCGAGAACCTGAGCTCCTCGCGCGCCCTGCTCGAGCGTGTCGACAAGGAGACCGAGGTCGTGGGCATCGACGAGGGACAGTTCTTCGACGCGGAGCTTCCCGCCGTCTGTAACACGCTTGCCGATCAGGGGAAGCGGGTGATCGTGGCGGGACTCGATCAGGACTATCTCGGCAAGCCCTTCGAGCCGATGCCCCAACTGCTCGCGATCGCGGAGTACATCACCAAGACGCTGGCCATCTGCATGGTCTGCGGGGCGCCCGCCAATCACACACAGCGGCTTGTCGCCAGCAAGGAACGGGTACTGGTCGGCGCGCAAGGCACGTATGAAGCTCGCTGCCGGCAGTGCTTCGATCCGTATCTTGCCTGACGCTTGTCATTCACCTGCCGTGGTTCGTGGGTCGTCGCTCGTAGCTCGTAGAGCGTCGTTGTCGCTATGGGCTCTTCGAGCGACGAACCACGAACCACGGATTACGGACGACGGTTTAGACGTCGTCTCTTTCGTCGTGCGAGCCAAGATCGAGCGACTTGCCCGTGAAGTGGATGTCGTGGGCTGCGATCTTGTCGCGCAGCAGGCGGCGGGCGGCGCCGTAGTAACTCTGGGGCACGACCAGACTGCGCGCGAAGGCGCGCATACGGTGCATCATGACCAGGGTCGGCTGTTCGGCTTCGCGCCAGGCGAGGCCGCCGATGTTCGAGTAGTGGATGAACCCGCCGTCCGCCCAGATTCCATCCTCGTAGAATCCGCGACCAATGCGCAGGCTCAGCGGAACGGCGTAACCGTAGTAGACCATCATCATGCTCTCGCCGAACACCTGCACCGGATGCTGCTTGAGCACGACGAGCTTGTAGATGATCACGAGACCGAGCGTCATCCCGATGGCCAGCAGCAGACCGTAGAACGGTGGCCGCCGGCCGGGCCACGTGAGCAGAGCGGACGAGCGGAGCTTCAGAAAACGGATGAACTGCAGGAGCAGGCGCAGGTTTGCGATGAAGAAGCCGACGCCGAGCACGAAGAGCACACGGGGAAGCACTTCCATAGAACGCTGCCGGGAATTATTTTACACGTGTCGCACGTGACGCGGAGCTGAAGCTCCGCGCTCCTGGAGCGCGTCTATCGAAGCTGGCCGATGAGCCAGCCGATCGGTCCGTTGCCGGATGACATCGGGTCGTTGAGCCAGTCGGGCGGGGTCAGCCAGACGAACGCGAGGATCGCGAGGACCATCACGTCGTACTGCCAGGTCGTGCGTTCGTAGGTCCAGAAGAACGCGTTCCACAGGATTCGAGCGGGCAGGGAGGCTGGGTTCTTCATGCCAGCGCCTGCTGCGTGTCGCGCAGCTCGCGATACGTGTAGATGATCCGATCGGCCACCGTGACAATCGAGAGGATCAGGATGACCCAGAGGACGCCGGCCATGCGGTTGGTGAAGGCGCCGATCATGAAGAGCACGATTCGCTCCGGCCGCTCCATGAACCCGACCTTGCATTTGCGGATGAGCGACTCGGCGCGCGCGCGTGTGTAGCTGGTCATGATGGCGAACATCATGGCCAGGGCGGTGACCATCACGTAGTCGGTGCGGCCCTTCTGGGAGTAGAGGAAGATCAATCCGATGAAGAGCGAAATGTCGGAGAAGCGATCGATCACCGAGTCCCAGAACCCGCCGAACGCGCTCACCTCGTCCAGCTCGAGCGCAACCTTGCCGTCGATGAAGTCGAAGATGTTCGCGACGATCATGATGAAGCCGGCGGTGACGAACTTGCCCAGCCCGAGCGCCCAGGCGGCCGCGACGTTGATGAGGACGCCGACGAACGTCAGAATGTTGGGATGAATCCGCAGCGCCACACAGGTGCTGATGATCAGCCGCAACGGAAACATGCAGATGTACCCGATGAATCCGGTGAACGTCACGTGTCGCGTCCCCGCGTTATAATGGAAGGTTCCAGACGAGTCAAAACGCGCAGTGTACCGCATGCCGATCCGTGATCTCAAGGCCCAGATCGCCCGTTTGCCGGAACAACCCGGCGTCTACCTGTACTACAACGGGGCTGGCGAGACGCTGTACGTCGGCAAAGCGCGCGTGCTGCGGGATCGCGTCCGCAGCTATCTCGGCGCGCAGGGCACGAGCCCGCGGATCGACGCGCTGCTCGACGAAGCGCGCCGGCTCGAGGTCATTGTCACCGACTCGGTCGTCGAGGCGCTGGCGCTCGAAAACCACCTGATCAAGCAGCGGTCGCCCAAGTACAACATCCTGCTGCGCGACGACAAGAACTATCCCTACCTGCAGCTCACGACCGGGGAAGCGTTTCCGCGAGTCCTGGTCGCGCGCCACGTCGAGCGCGACGACCACTTCTACGCCGGTCCGTTTCTGCCCGCGTGGCTCGGCCGGCGGACGATGTCGCTGACGCACAAGCTGTTCGGGATCCGCTCGTGCAATGAGGTGATCACGGGGGAGCGGGGGCGGCCGTGCCTCGAGTACGACATCAAGCGCTGCCTGGCGCCTTGCGTACGGGAGCTGTGCACGCCGGAGCAGTATCGCGTCGCCGTCGCCGACACGCAGCTGTTCCTCGAAGGGCGCAACGAGGAACTGGTCGACGATCTGCAGCGCCGGATGTCGGAGGCATCGGCCGAGGAACGGTTCGAGCGGGCGGCGCAGTTGCGCGACGCGATTCGCGTGATCGAGACGGTCCGGACGCGTCAGCAGAAGATGTCCACCATCGGGTTCGGCGACCGCGACGCGTTCGGCCTGAAGTCCGGCCCTGCGGGCGCCGTGGTGCAGGTCTTCCAGGTGCGCGGCGGCAAAGTCGTCGAGCGAATCGAGCTCGTGACCGAGGGTACTCGTGGTGCCCGGCCTCAGCCGGACCCGCAGGACGACGGGATCCAGCCCGAGCCGGGCGCGCAGGCGAACCGCGATTCCGATTGCGACATCCTCGAGGCGGCCGTCCAGCAGTTCTATCAGGAACGCACGCCGCCCCCCGAGATCCATCTGCCGGTGGCGTTCCCCGAGGCTGACACCGAAATGCTGGAGGGCTGGCTCTCGGCCGAAGCCGGAAGGCGGGTCCGCTTCGTGGTCCCGCGCCGCGGGGAGAAACGCGGCCTTCTCGACCTCGCCATCCGCAACGCGGAGGTCGGGTACCAGCAGCGGTTCAACGAGAACGTCGCGGCACATTTCGACGCGCTCGAGACGCTGCGATCCGTCCTTGCCCTGCCGTCGATCCCGAGGCGCATCGAATGCTTCGACATCTCCACCATCCAGGGCAGCGACACCGTCGCGTCGATGGTCGTGTGCGAAGACGGGAGGATGAAGAGGGGGGAATACAGGAAGTTCCGTATCCGTGGTTCGTGGTCCGTAGATCGTAGCTCGCAAACCCGGAACGATTCTTCGATGCCGATGACCGTTGAGCTGCGCACGTCCGTTGATTCGGCAGCGAATGGGGCCCCATTCGCACAGAACAACGACTTCCTTTCCATGCGCGAGGTCGTCCTCCGCCGCTACCGCAAGGTGCTCGAGGCTGGCGGGCCGTTTCCGGATCTGATCCTGATCGACGGCGGAAAGGGTCAGCTCACCGCCGCCTATGCGGCGCTCGAGGAGCTCGGGCTGGCGAATCTGGTGGCGGTGGGAATCGCCAAGAAAGAGGAGCTGCTCTTCACGAAAGATCGTCTCGACCCGATTGCGCTGGCGCGTGAGAGCGCAGCGCTCTTGCTGATTCAGCGCGTCCGCGACGAGGCCCACCGCTTCGCGGTCACGTTCCATCGTCAGCGCCGAACGAAGCGCGATTTGTGGTCGGAGCTCGACACCATTGCCGGCATCGGTCCGCGGCGGAGAAAGGCCCTGCTGACGACGTTCGGCAGTGTCGCGGGTGTCCGGCGCGCGACGCGTGAGGAGCTCCTGCGCGTCGTCGGTGCGCGCTTTGCCGACCTCGTCCTCGCGCATTTCGCGAATCAGCGCTGACAAGTGCTTGATAAATCAGCAGTTTTGCCTTAACCTCTTGTAACTCCGATCCCCTCGGTCCTGTGAATTCGCTTGCCGTCTGACGTGCTATCTGTTGTCGTTCCGCTCGCCATAGTGCTTGTCGCGCTCAGCATTCATGAAGCGGCGCACGCGTGGTCGGCTGACAAACTCGGCGATCCGACCGCCCGCCTGCTGGGACGCGTGTCGCTCAATCCGCTGGTGCACATCGACGTGATTGGGACCGTGATCCTGCCGGTTCTGGCGGCGATCAGCGGTCTTCCGATCATCGGCTGGGCCAAGCCGGTCCCCGTCAACATCAGCCGGTTGAGGAACCCGCGTCGCGATTTCATGCTGGTGGCCGCCGCCGGGCCCGCCAGCAACCTGCTGCAGGCTTTCGTGGCGGCGATGGTTTTTCGCGTGATCGCAGGCGGGAGTGATGCCGGTTACAACGAGTCGGCGATGCACTCGCTGCTCGTCGACGCGGTCCAGATCAATGTGTTCCTCGCGTTGTTCAACCTGATTCCGGTTCCGCCGCTCGACGGCGGCAACGTGCTCGCGGGTCTGTTGCCTCCCGCGGCGGCGGCGATGTTCATCCGCCTCCGCGAGTTCGGCTTCATCATCCTGTACGCGCTGATGTTCACCGGAATCCTGAGCGCCCTGATCGTGCCGCCGGCTATCTCTCTGATAAGGCTGTTGCTTCCGTGAAACCTCGCGTCGTGTCGGGCATGCGGCCCACTGGCAAGCTCCACCTCGGTCATCTCGTTGGCGCGCTCGACAACTGGGCGGCGCTGCAGGACGAGTACGATTGTTTCTATTTCGTCGCCGACTGGCACGCGCTGACGAGCGACTACGCCGAGACCTCGGACATAGTCCCCAGCGCCTACGACATGGTCGCCGACTGGATTGCCGGAGGGCTGGACCCCGAGCGCAGCACGCTGTTCGTGCAGTCGCTCGTGCCGGAGCATGCCGAGCTGTTCCTGCTGCTGTCGATGACGGTTCCCGTACCCTGGCTCGAACGCGTGCCGACCTACAAGGAACAGATCGAGCAGATCACCGACAAGGATCTGTCGACGCTGGGATTTCTCAGCTATCCGCTGCTCCAGACCGCGGACATCATCATCTACAACGCGCACTACGTGCCGGTCGGTGATGATCAGGTGCCGCACCTCGAGCTGAGCCGCGAGATCGTCCGCCGCTATCACAACTTCTACGGCGAGTTGTTCGCCGAGCCGCAGCCGCTCCTGACCAAGGTTCCGCGGCTGCCGGGTCTGGACAACCGCAAGATGTCGAAGAGCTACGGCAACACGATCGATCTGTCGGATGATGCCGAGACGGTCCGGAAGAAGGTGATGCAGATGTACACGGATCCCAAGCGGATCCGCGCCGACATTCCGGGCACGGTGGAGGGCAATCCCGTCTTCACCTATCACGACGCGTTCAATCCGGATACGGCAGAGGTCGAAGATCTGAAAACGCGGTATCGTGCAGGCAAGGTCGGCGACGTCGAAGTGAAAACGAAGCTGGCCAAGGCGCTGAACGCCCGGCTCGATCCAATCCGCGCCCGGCGAGCCGAGCTCCTCGCGAAGCCCTCGGCGTTGCGCGACATCCTGCACGAGGGCTCGAAGAAGGCCCGCGGCGTCGCGCAGGAAACGATGGAGCGTGTCAGACACGCGGTGAAGCTGTCGTACTCATGATGGAACCACAGGAATTCGAGTCGATTCTCGAGGCCTATCCGGTCAGGCTCGAGAACTTCGAGGGCCCGCTCGATCTGCTGCTGCACCTCATCAAGCAGCATCAGGTCAGCATCTACGACATCCCGATCGCGCTCATCACGAAGCAGTACCTCGAGTACATCGACCTCATGCAGGAGATGAACCTCGACGTAGCCGGCGAGTTCCTGGTGATGGCCGCGACGCTCATCCACATCAAGTCGCGCATGCTCCTGCCGCGGCCGGATCCGTCGCAGGAGGATCCGGAAGAGGATCCGCGCGAAGCGCTCGTGCGGCGGTTGCTCGAGCATCAGAAGTTCAAGGCGGCGGCGGAACTGCTGCACGAGCGTGAGACGCTGCGCAGCGCGCAGTGGATGCGGCCAGACGGCCCGATCAACGAGATCGCCGGCGAAGCGCCGGAGCCGGAGATCGAGGTCGATCTCTTCAGCCTGATCAGCGCTTTCCGTTCGGTCGTCGAACGGGCGAAACAGCGACCGAAGATCTATCTGCCCGGTGAGCAGATTCCGATCGAAGCGCGGATCGAGCAGCTGCTGGCGAAGCTCTCGGAGACCGAAGCGTGCGGCTTCGAGGATCTGTTCAGTGACGTCCAGACACGCGCGGGCTTGATCGTGACGTTCCTCGCGCTGCTGGAGATGATTCGGCTGAAGCTCGTTCGTGTATTCCAGTCGGGTTCGATGGGGCCGATCCGGGTCTACAAGCGTGCCCGGCCGGCCGATGCACCCAGGCCGCTCGGCGATCCGGAAACCCGGTAACCTGTGTAAGGGGACGAAAGACGTGTCGGACCATCTCAAACCCATCGTCGAAGCCCTGATCTTCGCGTCACCCGAGCCGTTGACGCCGAAGAATCTCTACAAGCTGCTTGAAGGCGAACCCAAAGAGGACGTGGATGCCGCGCTCGCCGCGTTGCGAGCCGACTACGAGCGTCCTGGCGGGCTGCAGATCGTCGAGGTTGCGGGCGGCTTTCAGATTGTCACCCGGCCCGACCTGAATGAGTGGGTTCGCAAGCTGTTCCACGAGCGTACGTCGCAGAAGCTGTCGCTGCAGGCGCTCGAGACGCTGGCCGTCATCGCCTACAAGCAGCCGATCACGGCGCCGGAGATCGCCGACATCCGCGGCGTCACGAGCAGCGGCGGCGTCCTCTCGACGCTCTGCGAGCGCAAACTGATCAAGACCGTCGGCCGGAAGCAGGTCGTCGGCCGTCCGTTCATGTATGCCACGACGCGCGAGTTCCTCGAGCGCTTCGGCTTGAACGACCTGTCGGATCTGCCGAAGGTCGAAGAAATGTCCGACGCCCTCGGCTTCGAGCTGCCGCTGGGCCTCACCGAGCCGACCGCCGCAACGAGTCCGCTGCCGTTCGAGGAGGCGCCGGAGGAGAGCCCGCAATCCAACACCGAGACGCCCGAACCGGTGGGCGCCGCCGTCGGCGGCGACGAAACGGTGCATTAAGAAAACTGTCCTTGATTTCCATGGCCGACCGTCTCCAAAAAATCCTCTCGGCGGCGGGAATCTCATCCCGGCGGGCAGCTGAGGATCTGATTCGTCAGGGCCGCGTGTCGGTGAACGGGCAGACCGTGACCGAGCTCGGCACCAAGGCGGACGCTGATGCGGACGACATCCGCGTCGACGGCCGGCGCGTCAAGCCGGCCGGGCGCCGGATCTACATCCTGATGAACAAACCGCGCGGCTACATCACCAGCCGCTCGGACCCCAAGCACCGGCCCACGGTCATCGACCTGCTGAAGGAACGCGGCGTTGCGGGATATGTCTATCCCGTCGGGCGGCTCGACTACGACTCCGAAGGCCTCTTGCTCCTGACGAGTGACGGCGATCTCGCCGCACATCTGACGCATCCGAGCCACGAGGTCGAGCGCGAGTATCACGTCCAGGTTCGGGGCGTTCCCGATCGGCACAGCCTCGAGCGCCTCACGCGTGGCGTGGTAATTGATGGCCGGCGAACCTCGCCTGCCCACGTGCGCTTGCACAAGGTGTTCGAATCGGCGGGCGGCGAGCAGTCGGTGCTCTCGATCGTGATTCACGAGGGCCGGAACCGTCAGGTCCGCAAGATGCTCGACGCGATTGCGCATCCGGTCGTGCGGCTCAAACGGATCCGCATCGGGCCGATCACCGACGAGCGTCTGAAACCTGGTGACTTCCGCGAGCTGACATCACGCGAGGTGGCCTCGCTCTCGGCGCCTACTCGTCGAGCAGCTTCCCCCAGAAGCGGACAAGCGTCCAGACCTCGCCGAACGTCGGCGGCCGGTCGACCTCGGCGTGGGTGATGAGCGGCGTCACGAGATGTTCGACGCGCACGCCGCGCTGACGTAGCTCGCCGGCAAGCAGCACGGACTCCACCGCCGGAATGACGTTGTCGTCGGCGCCATGCAGCAGATACACGCCGGCCGAGGGTGGCGTCGAGCGCGATGGCGACAAGGCGGGATCGCCTCCGAGCTCGGCGACATGCGGTAGAAGGATCGGCCCGAGGTTCTTCACGTCGCGGTCGTTGACGTACCCCATCAGCCGGCTCGCGGGCTCCGGAAGTGCCGTCGCGAGATCCCGCGCTCGCGCAAACTCCGCCTGCGACTGCGCCTTGTCGACCATATCCAGCCGCGACGCTTCCAGAAACGTGAGTATGCTGGTTCGCAGCGGGTCGACCTGATCAGGCGGCACGACGCGTTCGGCGAGCCCGAGCAGGATAATCGCCACGCCATAGTCGTGCGGTGGACGGACGGTGCCGTCCGGCTGCAGGCCCGTGCACAGGTAGCGCAACGTGCGCGGCAGATCGCCATGCCCCCCGAACGACATGACGAAGTCCACGCGGTTGCGAATCGGCGCGCGACCGGCCGCGACGAGGCTCAGGCCGCCGGCGAAGCTGATCCCCATCATTCCGATCCGGCCGGTGGGTGCGAGGTCGCGCTGTTGTGAAAGCCACATCGCGGCATCTTCGATCATGTCGGTGCTGCGCGCCGTGATCGCGTACCGCTTCAGGTCTGCCAGCTCGGTCGTCAGCACCGGGTGGCCGACGGAGGCCAGGTCGCGTGCGACTCCGACGAGCCGCGGCTCGTCGATGCCGGCCGCATGCACGCCGGGAACGAGCAGAATCGGCAGCGTGTTCGCCGCCGCCGGAGCATACCAGCGTGCCGGAAGGTCGCCGTCCCGCCAGGGAATGCGCAGATCGCGCTCGCTGACCGCCTGTGTCTGAAGGCTGGCGGCGCTTTCCGCGACCCCGTGCATGTCCGCGGCACGTACCACGAACGCTGCCGCCCTGACGTACTCGTCGGCAACGTAGTAGGTGCCGGCCAGCGCCAGCGCGATCAGCAGCGGGATGCCAGCGAGCAGCGTCGCTCTTCGTGCGAGACGCATCGCGGAGGATAATAGCAGCGTGACGTCGAACACGGATTCACAGGGCGCGCATGCGAAGCGGTTGATCGTTGCGATCGATGGGCCTTCAGGGGCGGGAAAGGGCACGGTGGCCCGTGCGGTCGCTGTGCGGCTGGCCTACCGCCACATCGATACGGGTGCGATGTATCGGGCGGTCGCGTGGAAGGCCCTTCAGGAAGGCGTCGATCTGTCTCGTGAAGAGAGTGTCGCGGCGGTTGCGAGGCGGGCGACTATCGAAGTGGTCGACGGTGTCGTGCGCGTCGACGGACAGGACATTGCCGCCGCGATTCGCACGCCGGACATCGATGCCGGTGCGGCCGCGGTCGCCAGGCTTCCGCGCGTTCGCGAGGTGTTGATCGAGCAACAGCGGGCGTTGGGCGCCGGCGGCGGGGTGGTCATGGAAGGGCGGGACATCGGGACCGTCGTGTTCCCCAACGCCGACGTCAAGGTGTACCTGGACGCGTCGCCAGAGGAACGCGCGCGACGCCGCGCGCACGATCCGGCGCATTCAGCGGGTCGCGGCGTGACGGCAGTGAAGGATGTTGCGACTGCGCTGGAAGCGCGCGACCTGAGCGACCGCACGCGCGCGGCGTCGCCACTCACCCGGGCCGCGGATGCCGAGGTCGTGGACACGACCGGCCTCTCGGTGGACGAGGCGATCGCACGGGTGCTCGCCATCGTCGAAGACCAGTACCGTAGCTCGTAGCTCGTAGCTCGTAGCTCGTAGCTCGTAGCTCGTAGCTCGTAGCTCGT
>Ga0075430_100003551_pt1 | contig 13059 bp, 17 predicted proteins | sample RhiMetdeltSRZDD4_FD_75294 | JGI IMG/M metagenome (GOLD analysis project Ga0075430, IMG submission 75294) | Populus rhizosphere microbial communities from Tennessee, USA - Rhizosphere MetaG P. deltoides SRZDD4 | ecosystem: Host-associated > Plants > Roots > Rhizosphere > Soil | place: USA... | reverse complement strand
TGCGCTGCCACTGACCGAGCTGGAGCTCGCCGCCGCGGACGGGGATCGACTCGCCGGCGGGCCCGAGCAGCATCGACATGCAATGCGCGTGGCCGTTGCCGACCTCCATGTCCTCCTCGCACACGTTCTCCGTCCGCCGGTCCCAGTCGTCGTGGGCGTAGTAGTGCTCGGAGGGGACGAGGCGCTTGAGCAGCACCGCGAAGTCCTCGAGGAACCCGCGCTCCCACTCGTTGACGCGCACCTGGCAGGTCGTGTGCGGCGAGTAGATGCAGCAGATCCCGTCCGAGATCCCGCTCTGGGTGACCGCGTCCTGCACCTCGTCGGTGATGTCGGTGACGGTCAGCCCGCCGGCGGTGCGGAGGTGCGCCTCGTACTGGTAGGTCTTCACGCCGGCCACCATTCTGTCAGCAGCGGCGACGTACGGCCCGACGCAACCGTCCGTTACCCTCACGCCGCGGGCCCGTAGCTCAGCTGGTCAGAGCAGCCGACTCATAATCGGTTGGTCCCTGGTTCGAGTCCAGGCGGGCCCATGTACCACCTCCCAGGTCGATCGGGCTCAGCTCCCGGTCAGAGATCGGACGACGAGCACCACTGTCACCACGACCTCCGCCGCGAGCCAGGCCGCGGCCGTGTAGCGCCACCGCACGCGCCACCCCGTCACGGCGAAGAGGATGTGGCCGCCGTCGGTGATGGGGAGCGGGAGGAGGTTGAAGACGAAGACCGTGAAGTTGAGCGCCGCCAGCGTGCCGAAGATCCACGCGTGCTCGATGGGCAGCTCCGACAACCCGATGAAGACCGCGCACGCGAGGAGCGTCGCGAGCGGTCCGGCCAGTGCCACCCGGCCGAGGTTCCAGTCCTTCGGGTCGGGCGAGCGGTGACCCATGACCACCTTGGGACCGCGGAGGCTGAGCCTCAGCCCGCCGTAGTCCCAGCCATAGCGTCGACCGACGACGACGTGCCCGGCCTCGTGCGCGGCCAGGGAGGCCGCGACCATGAACACCCATATCCCCAACCAGAGATATCCCATAGCTCTGGGGGAGGGGGGACTTCGACCATAGCAGAGGTCCGTCGAAGGTCTCGCGAGAGCCGGATCGCAGCAGGCGTCTCTCCGGCGGCCGGCGATCCGCCGGCGCCTCGACTCGCGACGGCCGCTAGAGCTCGCCGTCGCTGAGCTCGGCAGCGATCTCGCCCGCGCGCCCGCGCTTGCGGACGACGATGTAGCGGTCGTGCCGGGCGACGACGTCCTCGACGTCGCTGGCGACGTGGCCGTCGACGACGACGAACTGCGCCGGGTGGGCGTGGGCGGCGTCGTACTCCGCGGCCGTCAGTCGCATCCGCTCGAGGCAGTCGATGTTCCCGCACTCGCACACGACGACGAAGGGCTCGTCGTCGCCGCTGGTCGCGAGCACCGTCGCCTCGACGCGCTCGTTCATCTCGCGGAAGAGCGCCTCGTTCTGCGCGAGCCGTGCCTCACGGTCGATCATCGCAGGGAGCGTAGCGCCGCTCGACGCACTAGGGTTCGCCCAGCGAATCGGCCGTCGGCTCCCGTCGACCTCGTCAAGGAGGATCCACGCATGTGCTGCCTCGCCCTCGTCCTGCTCGGCCTCGGTCCGCGCATCGCCCTCCTCTTCTGGTGGATCTTCGGGGACAAGGTCGATCTCGCGTTCGACTCGTGGGCGTGGCCGCTGCTCGGACTGATCTTCCTGCCCTGGACGACCCTCTGCTACGTGATCGCCTGGTCCGCCGTCGGCGGGGTGGACGGCGCCGGCTGGCTGCTCGTCTCGCTCGGGGTCGCCCTCGACATCGCGTCGTACAGCGCGCGCTCGGCGAAGGCGCGCTACGGGAGCGCCTACTAGCGCATGTCCGAGGCCGTTCTCGAGCCGCCGGCGAGTGCCGAGCACCCGCGTCGGCGCATCCTCCGGATCGCCGCATGGCTCGTCGGCATCCTGGCGCTCGTCGTCGCGCTGCGCATCGCGGGCGTCGACATCCGGGGCTGGTTCGAGCAGCTCTGGGAGACGGTCACCGACATCACGTTCGTCTACATCGTCCTCGGCTGCGTCTTCCAGGGGATCCAGACGGGGCTGACGGCGCTCGGGTGGTACGGGATCCTCCGTTATGCGTACCCGGGGGGCGTGACCTACATGGAGGTGCTCGCGTCGTACGCCGTCGGCGTTGCGCTGAACAACTACGTGCCCGCCAACATGGGCACCTTCGTGATGCTGCTCATGTTCGTCGCGGTGGTGCGCGGTGCGACCTTCCCAGGGGTCCTCGCCGGGTACATGGTCCAGAAGATCGTCTACCTCGTCATCGGGACCTTGATCTACCTCTACCTCTTCTCGCAGGTCGCCGGCTCGTTCGACTTCCAGTTCGGGAACGAGTGGGACGCGCTCAGGAACCACCCGCTTCTCACCCTGGCGATAGTCGGAGGCGGGATCGTCCTCGTCGCGCTCCTGCTCCGGATCTTCTGGCGCTGGGTCAAGGTCATGTGGGAGAGGGCGAAGCAGGGCGCCGCGATCCTCCTCGACCTCGGCGCGTACGCGAAGTGGGTCGTACTCCCGCAGCTCGGCGGCTACGCGGCCAAGGTCGCGGTGATCATGATCTTCCTCGCGGCGTACGGGATCCCGGTCACCTTTGGCTCGGTCATGAGCGTGCTGGGGTCGAACCAGCTCGCGAATCTCGTGTCCTTCACTCCCGGCGGGGTGGGCGTCAACCAGGCGTTCAACACCTTCGCGCTCGAGAGCTACACGGACTCGACGACCGCCGCCGCCTACTCGACCGGGCAGCAGCTCGTGACGACCGCGTTCAACACCGGCTTCGCGATCGTCCTCCTGTGCGTGGTCTTCGGCTGGGGCGGCGGCACGAAGCTCGTGAAGGAGTCCTACGCGGAGGCGAAGGACAAGAAGGAAGAGATGAGCGAGCAGCGGCGCGAGAAGAAGCTCGAGAAGCGCCAGGCGCGGCAGGCCGAGGGCCGCGCCGGCCTCATGCGTGTCTTCCGTCGCGAGCGCGACGACGAGACCCCGCCGCCATAGACGTCGGACATGCGGGTGACAGTCACCTTCCGGTGACAGTCACCAGCACGACGCGACGGGATCCGTCACTCACAAGGGTGCCTACGGTGCGACCGCGGCCGCGAAGCGGCCGCGCTTCAGGGGTGTACGCGATGCGGGATCCGCGCTAGCGGATCCCGCATCTGCGAAAAGCAGAGGGCCCGGGTGGGCGGGCCCTCTGTCGAGGTTGGCGCAACTTCGGGCCAGGCGAGTCGCCTGCGGGGAGAGGAGTCGCGCCGATTGCGGGTATCTGTTTCACACCCTGGACGCGTCATGCGTTTTTCCAGGGGATTTCCACAGGCGGAAAGCCGCAAATTGGGGGAGATACGTCGCTCCTTTCCACAGGTCGCGCGCGGCTACACTCCGGTTCGTGGCCGAGTACGGGACGCTGAGGGTCAAGACCGGGCTGGCGGAGATGCTCAAGGGCGGCGTCATCATGGACGTCGTCGACGCCGAGCAGGCGCGGATCGCCGAAGAGGCGGGCGCGTGCGCGGTGATGGCGCTCGAGCGCGTGCCCGCCGACATCCGCAGGGACGGCGGGGTCGCGCGCATGAGCGACCCCGAGAAGATCACGGAGATCCAGGAGGCGGTCTCGATCCCCGTCATGGCGAAGTGCCGCATCGGCCATTTCGCCGAGGCGCAGATCCTCGAGGCGCTCGAGGTCGACTACATCGACGAGTCGGAGGTCCTCACGCCGGCGGACCTCGAGCACCACGTCGACAAGTGGGCGTTCACGGTGCCGTTCGTGTGCGGCGCCACGAACCTGGGCGAGGCTCTACGCCGAATTTCCGAGGGCGCCGCCATGATCCGCACGAAGGGCGAGGCGGGCACCGGCGACATCGTCAACGCGGTCATGCACATGCGGGCCGTCTTCGGCGCCATCCGGCAGCTCCAGGCGCTGCGCGAGGACGAGCTCTACGCCGCGGCCAAGGAGCATCGCGCGCCGTACGAGGTCGTTCGCTGGGTCGCCGAGAACGGCCGCCTGCCGGTCGTCACCTTCACCGCCGGCGGGATCGCGACCCCCGCGGACGCGTCCCTCTGCATGCAGCTCGGCGCGGACGGCGTCTTCGTCGGCTCGGGCATCTTCAAGTCCGGGGACCCCGTGGTACGGGCGAAGGCGATCGTCGAGGCGACGACGCACTTCGACGACCCGAAGGTGCTCGCCGACGTCTCGGCGGGCCTCGGCCAGCCGATGGTCGGCATCTCCGCGAGCACGCTCCCGGAGGCGGAGCGGCTCGAGGTCCGCGGCTGGTAGCAGCCTCCTCGATGGACAGGCCGTTGCGGATCGGGGTGCTCGCGCTCCAGGGCGCGTTCCGCGAGCACGCGACCGCGCTGCGCGAGCTCGGGGCCGATGTAACCGAGGTCCGGCTGCCGGATGAGCTGGACGGGCTCGACGGTCTCGTGATCCCGGGCGGCGAGTCGACGGCGATCCTGCGCCTCGCGGGCCTGTACGGGCTCGACGAGGCGATCCGGGCGTTCCGCGGGCCGATCCTGGGCACGTGCGCGGGAATGATCCTCCTCGACCGCGACCATCTCGGCGTCGCGGATCTCCGGGTCGAACGGAACGCCTACGGCCGCCAGGTGCGGAGCTTCGAGGCCGACGTCGAGCTCTCGGAGGACCCGGTGCCGCTCCGTGGCGTCTTCATCCGGGCTCCGCGCATCCGCTCGCTCGGTGACGAGGTGGAGGTGCTCGGAGAGCTCGCGGGCGACCCGGTGCTCGTGCGGGACGGGAGGCTCCTGCTCGCCGCGTTCCATCCCGAGCTGACCGACGACCGGCGCGTCCACGAACGGTTTCTCGAGCTCGTGCGGGAGGAGCAGCATTCCCGGCCTCCCGGGGCGCTGCTGGCAAAGGAGGCGAGCGCGAGGCGCGCAGGACAGGACCGGGACGGACAAGCGCCGAGCGCGAAGCATCCTGTTGCGAGCAGCGTCAGCCTCGGGCGGAGCCCGGCACTGCCGGGCGAGAACGCGAGGCGGCCAGGAGGGCGAGATGTCCGGCCATAGCAAGTGGTCGTCCATCAAGCACAAGAAGGGCGCAGCGGACGCCAAGCGCGGCAAGCTCTTCTCGAAGCTCTCGCGCGCGATCATCGTCGCGGCGCGCGAGGGCGGAGGCGATCCGGCGGCCAACCTCGCGCTCCAGAACGCAGTCGAGAAGGCGCGCTCGTACTCGATGCCGAAGGACAACATCGAGCGTGCGATCGCGAAGGGCAGCGGCGCGGGCTCCGAGGGCGCGGGCTTCGAGACGGTGGTGTACGAGGGGTACGGCCCGGAGGGCGTCGCGGTGCTCGTCGAGGCGTTGACGGACAACCGCAACCGGACCGCGTCCGAGGTACGCCATCTCTTCTCGAAGCACGGAGGGAATCTCGGCGCGAGCGGAGCCGTCGCCTGGCAGTTCGAGCGCCGCGGGCTCGTGCTCGTCGCGGCCGAGGGCGCGGACGAGGAGGAGCTCCTCCTCGCTGCGGCGGACGCGGGCGCCGACGACGTCTCGCTCGACGGCTCGACCTTCGAGGTCTCCAGCGCACCGGAGTCGCTGTCCTCGGTGCGGGAGGCGCTCGAGGCCGCAGGCTTCCAGGCCGAGTCCGCCGAGCTCGCGATGGTGCCCAAGACGACGGTCGCCATCGAGGACGAGTCGACCGCGCGCAAGGTCCTGCGGCTCGTCGAGGGGCTCGAGGAGGCCGACGACGTCCAGGACGTCTACGCGAACTTCGACATCCCCGAGTCGGTGCTGGTGTCGGTAGCCTCCTAGCCCTGTGGCGCGCTCGGTCGTGGACACCGCGGGAGGGCTGACCGGGCGGCGGATCGAGTCGCTGCTCTCTGCTCGCCTCCACGTCGAGCCGCAGCTCGCCGGGGACACACTCGTCTTCGTCTCCAACCTTTCGGGGCACCTGAGCCTGTACGGGATGGATGTCTCCGGCGGGATGCCGCAGCCGCTGCTCCCGCCGCAGATCGCCCTCCAGAACCCGGAGCTCGTCGGCGGGCACCTGTTCCAGGTCCTGCCTTCGCTCGAGCGCATCGTCCTGCTCGTCGATCACGACGGGGACGAGGTCTACGAGCCGCGCACGATCCCGCTCGCGGGCGGGTTCCCCGAGCCCTTGGCCCACGAGGCGTTCGCGGGCAAGCGTGCGCACCTGATCGACGTCGACCTCGGCGAGAGCATTGCCTACTTCCACGTCGAGCTGCTCGAGGAGTCGCTGCAGCAGACGGTCCGGGTCGACCTCTCGAGCGGCGAGGCGAACGTGCTCGGCGAGAGCCGGTACGGCGCGTATCCGGCGGCCTGGACGCCCGACCACTCACGGGTCGTGCTCGTCGACTCGTACACGATCGGGGACTCGATGCTCTACGAGCTCGAGCACGACGGCGCCCGGCGCGTCCTCCACGGGACGCCGCTCGAGGAGCGCGAAGAAGGGCGCGAGTATCCGCTCACCGGCCTGCGCGGAGCGCACGGCACGGCGACCGGGAACGGGATCCTCCTCGCCACGAGCCTCTTCTCGGACACGGGGACCCCCGGCTATCTCGAGCTCTCCGGCGGCGGTGAGATCGAGCAGGTCGCGATCGAGGGCGTCGTGCACGAGGGGGTGGGCGAGCTCGAGGATCTCGTCCATCTCGAGGGCAGCCGGTACGCGGCGGTCTACAACATCGACGGCTGCTCCTGGGCGTACGAGACGCGGCTCGACGAGCCAGGGCGGGCTCTCGAGGTCGAGCGCATCCTGGTCGGGCGCGGCGAGCTCGAGGGCGGCATCCTCCACGGGCTCTCGTACGACGCCGCCAGTGGTGCGTTCGCCCTCTCGTACTGCACGGCCACCGATCCGACCCAGCTCTGGGTCCTCGAGCCGGACGCGCCGGCAACGCCGACGAGGAAGACCCGGGAGCGCGTGCTCGGCCTCGCGCCCGAGCTCCTCGCCGCCGGCGAGGACGCGTCGTTCGAGTCCCACGACGGGCTGCGCGTGTCCGCGCGCCTCTACCTCCCTGCGGCGGAGCTCGGCCACGAGGGGCCGGCCCCGCTCGTCTACTACGTGCACGGCGGGCCGCAGAGCCAGGAGCGCCCGAACTTCGCGTGGTTCTCGATGCCGCTCATCCAGGCCCTCGCGCTCGAGGGGTTCGCCGTCTTCGTGCCCAATGCGCGCGGCTCCTCGGGGTACGGGCTCGAGTACATGAAGCGTGTCGACCGCGACTGGGGCGGTCTCGACCGTCTCGATCACGTGCACGCGATGACGGAGGTGCTCCCCCAGGACGACCGGGTCGACGTGTCGCGGGCCGGTGTCGTCGGGCGCTCGTACGGCGGCTACATGACGCTGATGCTCGCGGCGTTGCACCCGGAGCTGTGGCGCGGAGCGGTCGATATGTTCGGGCCTTACGACCTGCTGACGTTCATGGAGCGGATGCCCGAGACGTGGAAGCCGTACTTCTCGCTCGCCGTCGGCGACCCGGTCCGCGACCGCGAGGCCCTCCTCGACCGCTCGCCCCGCACCCACATCGAGTCGATCTCGTGCCCGCTGCTCGTGATCCAGGGGAAGAACGACCCGCGCGTCGTCGAGCGCGAGTCGCACGACCTCGTCGAGCACCTCCGCGGCGTCGGCAAGACCGTCGACTACCTCGTGTTCGAGGACGAAGGTCACGACGTGCTCAAGCTCGGAAACCGCGTCCGCTGCTACGAGCGGATCGTCGGATTTTTCGGCGAGCACCTGTCCTAGCCCGCTGTTAGGCTCGCGCGCGGCCCGGGGTGCCCGCGGCCTTCGAACGAGAGGAGAAGCGGGATGCGCTGGTTGACGATCGGCGTTGCGGTTCTCGGGCTGGCGCTCGTCGGCGCCGGCTGCGGCGGCGGTGACGAGGAGACCGCGGACGACGACGCGACCGTCACGATCACGACGGAGACGGATACCGAGACGACCGGGACGACCGACGAGGGCACGACCGACGACGGCGACACCTCCGGGACGGGCGTCCTGACCGAGGACTGCCTCGCCGCGGTGTCCGCGTTCGTCTCGCTGAGCCAGGCCGTCGGCTCGGCTGCGACGGGTGGTGGCTCCGGCGCGAGCCAGTTCAGCGACGAGCTGAACGAGTTCGCGGACAAGGCGCCCGCGGAGGTCCAGGACGACATCCGCGTGCTGGCGGAGGCCTACGCGGCGTTCATCGACGAGCTGTCGGATCTCGACCTGCAGGAAGGCCAGGTGCCGAGCGGGGACCAGATCCAGGCGCTGACCGAGGCGTCGGAGAAGCTGAATACGCCCGAGGTCACGCAGGCCAGCGAGAACTTCAGCGCCTGGGCCCAGACGAACTGCCCGCGCTGAGCCCGCTGTAGTCACGGGGCGGGGGCGGTTCGACGGGCCGCCCTCGCCCGAGGTCGCTCAGGGTGCGACGGTCGCGCAGATAGCGTGCACCACGAGCTTCCAGGTCGCGTTCGTGGACACGGCCTCGAACGCCTCGCCCTCCCACCCGCTGTCGCCCGCCGGCTTGTTCTCCACTGCCGTGACACGCGCCCGGCCGACGCCGCTGATCTCGACCCCGCCTCCGAGCACCTTCTTGCCCGCAGGGCACGTCGCCGTCAGGTTCTTCGGGCTGGCGGAGGTGAGCGGCGTCTCCGAGGCGACCTGCTCGCGACCGCCCATGCCCGGGTGCCCCGGCGGCCCCTGAGGGCCGGTCGGGCCGTGTGGGATCTGGCCGGGTCGGAAGTCGACGCGGCGCAGGGAGCCGTTCCGCACGTCCACGGACGACACGGTTCCGTCGGCGATGTCCGCCGAGCTCACGCTCCCGTTCCTGATCTTCGCGGTCGTGACCGCGCCGTCGCGAAGCTCGGCGGTCCCGACGCTCGCTCGCGGCACCGTGACGACGGCGGCGACGCTCGTGCCGCCGAGCGCGACGAGCAGCGCAAGGGACCCGAGGACGGCGGCTGGCGAGGGTCGCTTCAGCGGAAGGCGCATCGAACGGCTCCTCGGCCGACGTTCGTCGTGCGCGCGCCGCCCCCTCCCGAGCTGCTCGCGGGGGAACGTCCGAGGCCCTGCCTACCTTCTGCACGTGAAAGTCCTCGGCATCGACCCAGGGACGGCTGCGTGCGGCTACGGGATCGTCCACGAAAGCGGAGGCCGCCTCCGGGCGGAGGGCTTCGGCTGCTGGCGGACCTCCGCCCGAGACCGGCCGGACGCCAGGCTGCTGGCGATCTTCGAGGGGGTTCAGCAGCTCATTGCGGCGCACCTGCCGGACGCGGTCGCGCTCGAGGAGTCCTTCGTGGGTGCCGACGCCCGCATCGCGCTCTCCGTCGGGCAGGCACGCGGCGCCGTGCTCGTCGCGGCCGCGGCCGCCGGGGTCGACTGCACCGAGTATGCGCCCGCGCGCGTCAAGCAGACCGTCTGCGGCTACGGGCGGGCGGAGAAAGGGCAGGTGCAGCGGATGGTGAAACTCGTCCTGGGCCTCGAGGCCGAGCCCGCCACCTCGCACGAGGCGGACGCGCTCGCGGTCGCCATCTGTCATGCGCTCGCGCCGCCCCTGCTCGAGGTGGCCGCCGGATGATCTCGCGGCTTCGCGGCGTTCCCGTCGGGCGCTCGCCGGACGGGCTCGTCCTCGACGTCGGCGGCGTCGGCTACCTCGTTGCGGCCACGCCGAGCGCGCTCGGCCGTGCCGACTCGGGCCGCGAGCTCTCGCTGGAGACGTACCTGCACGTGCGGGAGGACGCACTCCAGCTCTACGGCTTTGCCGACGCGGCCGAGCGCGAGCTCTTCGTCAGCCTCCTCGGCGTGAGCGGCATCGGCCCGAAGGTCGCGCTGGCCGTCGTCTCGAGCTCGCCCGCCGCGGAGCTGCGTCGCGCGATCGCGCTCGGCGACGCCGCGCGCTTCCAGGCGATCCCGGGGATCGGCAAGAAGACGGCCGAACGCATCGTGCTGGAGCTGAAGGAGAAGCTCGGTAGCGACGACGTCGTCGCGCTTCCGACTGCGGCCGGAGGCACGTCGTCGTCCCACGTCGTCGCGCGCGATGCCCTCGTCGAGCTCGGGTACACCGTCGTCGAGGCCGAGCAGGCGCTCGCGCGCGTCGATCCCGAGCTGCCGGCGGAGGAGCGGGTGCGCGAGGCGCTGCGGAGCGCGGCCTGACGATGGGCTCGCAGTTCCTCGCACCGGTGCTCCACGAGGGCGAGGAGGACGTCGAGCGCACGCTGCGACCGCGGCGCCTCGACGACTTCGTCGGCCAGGAGCGGACGAAGGAGCAGCTCTCGATCGCGCTCGAGGCCGCCCATGCCCGCGGCGACGCGCTCGACCACGTCCTCCTCGTCGGACCGCCGGGGCTCGGCAAGACGACGCTCGCGACGATCGTCCGCGAGGAGCTCGGGGTCGGGCTGCGCACGATCGCGGGCCCGGCACTCGAGCGCAAGGGCGACATGGCGGCGATCCTCACCGGGCTCGAGGCGCGGGACGTCCTCTTCATCGACGAGATCCATCGGGTCAACCGGGCGATCGAGGAGATCCTGTACCCGGCTCTCGAGGACTTCCGGCTCGACATCGTCGTCGGGCAGGGCGCGGGCGCGAGGACGCTGACGCTGGACCTGCCCGCCTTCACCCTGGTCGGCGCGACCACGCGGACGGGCCTGCTGACGACGCCGCTCCGCGACCGCTTCGGCATGACCTTCCGCCTGGGGTACTACGAGCCCGCCGAGCTCGCATCGATCGTCGTCCGCTCCGCGGGCATCCTCGGAGTCGAGCTCGAGGGCGGCGCCGCGGAGGAGATCGCAGGCCGGTCGCGCGGCACGCCGCGGGTCGCGAACCGGATCCTGCGCCGCGTGCGAGACGTCGCCGAGGTGCGGCACGCCGGGATCGTCACGCTCGACGTCGCGCGGGAGGCGCTCGAGCTGCTGGAGGTGGACGAGGTCGGGCTCGAGCGCGTCGACCGCGAGCTGCTGTCCGCGATCGCGCACAAGTTCGGGGGCGGGCCGGTCGGCCTGTCCACGCTCTCCGTCACGCTCGGCGAGGAGACCGACACGATCGAGGACGTCTACGAGCCGTACCTGCTCCAGCTCGGCTTCCTCCAGCGGACACCGCGCGGGCGCGTGATCACCGCCCTCGGGCGGGAGCACATCGGGGCCGCGCGTGCGGCCGACGGGCTCTTCTGATGCCCGACACGATCTGGACGCCGGGCATGGCCGGCCCGCTCGACGAGCTGGTCGCACGTCTCTCACGCATGGTCGGCGCCTTCGCCCAGCAGCACGGCCTCGACCAGGCCGAGGTGCGGATCGAGCTCGCGGACGGATCGCGCCACGTGATCGCGAGCCTGCAGCCGGAGCCCGGGTTCGGCTTCTTCTCGTTCACGCCGCACGGGGAAGCCGACGAGGAGCCGCGCCGCGTGATCGTCCCGATCGGAGCCGTGAAGACGATCGAGATCTCCGCTCCGGATGCCGAGTCGCCGTTCGGCTTCGCGGCGACCGAGTAGCTCAGCCCGAGTCGACCGGTGGGGGCGAGGGGAAGAGCGTGTCGTCGAGCTGTGTATCGATCTTCGGGATCGTCCGCATCGCCCAGGCGAGGAACGACACGACCGACAGGAGGAAGAAGGCGCCGCCGAGGGCGATGCAGCCGGCGAGCCCGACGTCGAGCCCGACGCCCGCGATGCCGGCCGCCGCGCCCGCGACCACCGAGTCGAGGACCGCGACCACGCCCGGGACGGCGACGAACACCTGCGTGCGCGGCGGCACGCGTCGCATCGCCATTGCGGACGCAAGGACGCCGGCCCGGTCGTCGTAGCGGCTCGTGACGAAATAGGGCTCGAGCTCCGGTGCCAGCTGCAGGTAGGCGTTGCGGATCCGGTTCATGCCCTGCACCCACCGCGCGTCCTCGAAGTTGACCTGCGAGAGCCGCACGATCGTCACGACGCCGAGGAAGTACACGACGGGGAGCAGCACGAGGGCAAAGGCGACGAACGCCGATCCGACGTCGGTCACCTGGGCGACGAGGGCGAGCGCGACGACGGCTCCGGTGAGCGCGGCGACGTAGATCGAGGTCCGGCTCAGCGCCTCCGTGTACACGAGGTTGCGGGCCGCGAGGAGGCTCCAGTGCTCGGTCGTCAGGATCTGGAGCGCGTGCGGGCCGAGGTCGCCTGACGGCACGCCCGCATGCGTGGGGACGACGCGCGAGGTCGGATCGGGCTCGAGCACGACGGTCGGGTCAGTCTAGGCCCGCCGTCCGGGCCAGGCAATCGCGCGCTATGCGCGGTACTGATACTCGTGCCACGACGGCACCGGGGCGAGCTCGAGCAGCGTCCTCCCGCCCTTCGGCTCGGCGTAGCCGAAGTCTCCGGTGTCGTCCTCGAAGGCGACGTCGAGGAGCCCTTCCTTCACCCGGTGGTCGAGCCAGGCTCCGCGGAACACGAGCTTTCGCAACCAGTAGACGAGTGACTCGCCGTTCACGAGCGAGACGAGCTCCCAGTGCCGCACGAGGTAACGGCCGAGCCCACTGCGCGGCTCGACGATGCGTCCGTCGGCCGCGAGCTCGACGAGATCGGCGGCCTCGTCCTCGTCGAGGTCGTTCGACGCGACGAGACCGAGCCTGACCGCGGCTGCGGTCACACGCTCCTCGAAGTCGTCCACGCTGAACTCGAACCGGTGCCCCAGGAACTCGACGACGAAGTCGTCCCCGGAGCGGTAGTTCGCAGCCAGCATCGAGGCCAGGGTATCTACGCTTCCCGCTGTGACCCAGGGACGGCTGATCGTGGTGATGGTCTTCGTGGTGCTCGCCGTGTGGCTCGTCGGCGCCGCCGTGACGAAGTACACGCTCGAGCAGATGGCGTACGTGACGCCGATCGCCGTCGTCGTCGTCGGGGTGACGATCGGGCTCGTGCTCCTGTGGGTGAAGGTCGTCCGCGACTCCCTCCGCCGCCGCAGCGGCGAGCACTGAGCCCGGGCCTGCTCAGGGGCACCGCCACCACAGCGGCCGCCTTCAGGGGTTCTCGCGACCGGAAGTCGCGCGAGCGGGTTCCGGTCTTGCGGGCTCACCCCGCTGAGGGGCCGCGGTCGCAGCGGCCGCGAAGCGGACGCCTTCAGGGG
>Ga0075430_100003550_pt1 | contig 13060 bp, 9 predicted proteins | sample RhiMetdeltSRZDD4_FD_75294 | JGI IMG/M metagenome (GOLD analysis project Ga0075430, IMG submission 75294) | Populus rhizosphere microbial communities from Tennessee, USA - Rhizosphere MetaG P. deltoides SRZDD4 | ecosystem: Host-associated > Plants > Roots > Rhizosphere > Soil | place: USA... | reverse complement strand
GGCGGCGCGATTCCGGTGCAGGAGCGCGAGGTCGTCGCCGGTGGCCTCTACCTCGCGCACAGCGACTACGAGGCGTCGTTCGCGATGGGAACGTCGGACAGCGCCACTCTCGTGGTCGATTGGCGCGACGGCCGGCGAACGACGCTCACCGGTGTGCGGCCCAACCGGGCGTACGAGGTGACCACCGCCGGAGCGGCTGCCCGGCCCGTCACCGACTCGACGGGTTCGACTCCACTGTTCGAGGACGCGACGACGCAGCTCGCTGGACACACGCACGTGGACCCGCCGTTCGACGACTGGGAGCGCCAGTTCCTGCTTCCGAACTCGCTGTCGCACCTCGGCCCGGGCGTCGCATGGTTCGATTACGATCGCGACGGTGACGAGGATCTGATCGTCGGTGCTGGACGGGGGGGACGGCTTGCCGTGTTTCGCAACGATCGAGGACGCCTGGTCCCGGTACCTAACGACGGTGCCGGCGTCCCCGCCGACCTGACGACCGTGCTGGGGCTCGCCGGCACGAGCGGCTCCCAGCTCATCATCGGTGCGTCGAGCTGGGAGGGGATCGCCGTCCCGTCGGCGACCGCGACGACGCTGCCGGCGGCCGGCGCGCGCGTCGGCGCCGGTCGCCCGATCGCCACGCTGCCCGGGTCGGCGGCCGGCCCGTTGGCGTTAGGCGATTACGATGGCGACGGTGACCTCGACCTGTTCGTCGGTGGCCGCGCGATCCCGGGTCGGTATCCCGAGGCGGCAGCGTCCGTGCTCCTGCGGAACGTCCAGGGGACGTTCGCGGCGGACTCCGCCAGCGCCCCGACGCTCGCCACTGCCGGGCTGGTGTCGGGCGCATCGTTCGCGGATATCGACGGCGATGGCGATGCCGACCTGCTGCTCGCGCACGAGTGGGGATCGATCCAGCTGCTGCTCAACACGACTGGGCGGTTCGCGCCGGCGCCAGCGTCGTGGGGGCTCGATCGCTGGACCAGCCGCTGGAACGGCCTCGCGACCGGCGATCTCGATGGCGATGGCCGGCTCGACATCGTCGCGACGAGCTGGGGCCGCAACACGACGCTGGGGGCCGACAGCGCTCGTCCGTTGGTGATGGTCTACGGCCGCATCGGGTCGGGGACGCAGCCCGAGATGCTCATCGCGCGCCAGGACCCCCGACTCGGCGCCCTCGCACCGCTCAACAGCTTTCCACGGGTGCGCGTCGTGATCCCGGACCTTCCCGCGCGCGTCGGAACGTTTGGCGCGTATGCGGACGCGACCCTCGACAAGATTCTTGGATCGGCGAAGTCACGCGTGACCGAGACGTCGATCGTGACGCTCGACCACATGGTGTTCCTCAATCGTGGCGATCGGTTCGAGGCACGTGCGCTGCCGATGGAGGCACAGCTCGCGCCGGCGTTTTACGCGGGCGTGGCGGATTTCGACGGCAACGGAACCGAAGACGTTTTCCTCAGCCAGAACTTCTTCGCGACCGCGGTGGGCATTCCGCGGTTCGACGCCGGCCGCGGCCTCCTCCTGACGGGCGACGGGAAGGGAGGCCTAACGCCGCTCGGGGGCCGGCAATCCGGCATCGTCGTATACGGCGACCAGCGCGGCGCGGCGTATTCGGACTACGACGGGGACGGCCGGCTGGATCTGGTCGTGTCGCAGAATGCGGCCGCTACTCGACTCTTCCACAATCGGTCCGCGACGCCGGGGCTCCGTGTGCGCGTTCGCGGTGCGCCGTCCAACCCCGATGCCATCGGCGCTCAGGTACGCGTGGTGTTCGGCGATCGCATGGGACCGCTCCGCGAGATCCAGGCGGGCTCAGGCTACTGGTCCGAGAATGGTGCCGTTCAGGTCTTCGGGACGCCGCAGCCTGCAAGTGCCGTCTTGGTTCGCTGGCCCGGGGGTGGCGAATCACGAGTAACGGTCTCGTCCGGCGCTCGAGAGGTGACGGTCACTCGCTAGGTCGTCCCGCGCGACCGGTAAGCATGCCGTTTGCACTTCGGCTTCGGCGTGAGGCACTTCCACCTGTTCCGTCCTGTAAGCGCGACCGCCGTCGCCCTCGCCATCTGCGCGACGAGCGGCGCTGCCCAGATGCCGACCGTTCCCGTGCTTCAGAACGGATTCGCGTCGAGCGGGATGACGTTGGCGATCAACTACGGATCGACCAAGGGTGGCGACGCCTACGCCCTGGCAGCCGGGTGGGCGCCCGCCTCGCAACGCTTCCAGATCAGTGGTGCCCTGGGCGGTGTGCGACCCGACACCGGGTCGACGTGGACCGGCTATGGCATCCGGGCGACCATCCCCCTCTTCGCGAGCGCGAACGTGCAGTTTGGGGTCGCCGTTTTCGGTGGCGTCGGCGGCGCACGCCGCGACACGACGTCGATCGTTCGCATCCCTGTCGGTGTCGGCGCGGGCTATCGGTTCCCCATTGGCGACACGCGTAGCGTCTCGGCCTATGCCTCGCCATTTTTCGTGTGGTCGCGGCTGAGCGAAAAAGGGTCACGGGCTCAGGGCGACAATGCGATGCGCGGCGCGGTTGCCGGGGACCTCGTGCTCACCCGAAACATCGGGATCACGGCGGGCTACGAGTTCGGGGGCAAGACCACCAACGGCGCCTTCGGCGCTTCGAGCGGGGTCTTCGGCGCGGCGGTGTCGTACGCGTTTCGATAGTCCGATAGCGACACACGATTCCGGAGAAAACTAGGGATGCGAAAGAGTGTACGTGCTTCACTGCCGGCCACGCACGCGGGCCGAGCAGCGCTCGTTCGACGCGTCATCGTCCGACTGGCGGTCCTCGGGCTTGGAGTGGCGCCGGCCGCCGCGCACGCGCAGGCCTGGGCGTACCCGGCCTTTCAGCCGCCGCGCGTCATGAACCGAGAGTTCAATTTCGGGGTCGCCGACGCCGGTGACGCGGGCACCACGCTCGTGTTCCAGTGGCGCGAGGGGCTCGGTCAGCGTACCCATCTGTCGTTCGATCTCGGCTTCGCTGACCCGGATGGCCGGCAGAATGGCAAGCTTCTGCTGGGTGTCGGGTTCGCGGGGCTCCTGACGCAGGCCAGCGCCGAGATGCCGCTCGATTTTCTGGCAACGGGCGGTCTGAACTTCGCCGTCGGTGAGGGACCCGACCTCGTTCGCATCCCGGTCGGCGTCTCGATCGGTCACCGGTTCGCGCTCGACGACGGTTTCGCGATCACGCCATACGTCCACCCGCGCCTCTCGCTCGACATCTGCACCGATTGCCGAGGCGAGGAGAACGACGAAAGCGATTCGGATATCGGGATCGACTTCGACCTTGGCGTCAACTTCGAGGTGACCCGCCAGCTGTCGTTCCGGGTGAGCGGGATGTTCGGCGGATCGGACGCCTTCCGGGACTCGGACGGCTTCGGCATCTCGTTAGCCTGGACGCCTGTAGGGCTCTCGCGCTTCATTCGACGGTAGTTGGCGGCCGGACGAGGGTGGCTTGCAACTTGCCCCCTCCGTCGCTGTCTAACCCGATCGAAGATCATCGCATGCCCGAGGCACACCTTCCGAACGTTCTCGTCGTCGACGACAACCACGACAACGCCGACATCATGCGCCAGTACCTCGAGGCCAAGGGGTATCAGGTGAGTGTGGCGTACAGTGGTGAAGAGGCGCTGTCGTTGTTCGAGACCGTGCGTCCGTCCATTGTCCTGCTCGACGTCATGATGCCGGGCCGCGACGGATGGGAGGTGTGCCGGCTGATGAAACAGCACCCTTCCCACGGCCGCGGGGTACGGGTGATCATGGTTACGGCGCTCGATCAGTGGGAGGACAAACGTCAGGCGCTCCAGACCGGAGCGGATGACTACGTGACGAAGCCCGTCGACCTCCCACGGCTGGTCCAGACGGTCGAACGCAACGCTGCCGCGCTCGCAGGCGCGCTGTGAGGGTCGCTTCCGCACTCCCATGACCGCGTGAACGAACCGGTACTCCTCACCGACACCGACGACGCGACTGTGCGAGGCGCCGCCGACCTGCTCGATTCGTGGGCCGTCGAAGTGCGCCAGGACCGGGAGCTCGCGGCGGCGATCGAGGAAGTGCCGGGCGCGCGAACCATCGTGACCACCACCGAGAACCCGAACGCCCTCCGCGACATCGTCGAGCGCGCGCGTGCGCGGTCGATACCGGTCATCGTGGGGTGTGCAACGGACATGGCGCGCCGTCGGGCGATCGAGCTCAGGGTCGATGAGTGGTTCCTGCTCCCGGCGACCGCCGACGAGATCGCCGGCCGCGTGCGCTCGGCCCTTGCTCGAATGGCGCCGGCGGCCGCGGCGCTCGCCGACCGCATCGAGCGCGTCGAGTACGAGCAGATGCTCTATGACTATCTGACCGGGCTGCCGACGCTGCCGGTGATGATCGAGCGGTCGCGCGCGCTCATCAAGGAGCGCGGCGAGCTGATCGTCCTCTACTTCAATTTCGTTCGCTACTCGAAGATCGAGGAGATCTACGGCTGGGAGAAGCTCGACGCCGTGCTGGAGACGACTGCGCAATCCGTCCGCGAGTTTCTCGAAGCGAGCGCGCTGCGGTCGTCGCGCGTGATGGTGAGCTTCACGAACGACGATGACTTCGTGTTCTTTCACGTCCCGGCGCCGGGCGTCGCGGCGATCACGGATGCGGAGATCACGGAGCTCGTGGGGAAGCTGCAGGACCACGTCGGCCGGCGCATCGAGGCGACGCACGGGGAGGAGATCGCCTCGCTCTTCGAGATCTACGCCGGGCGCGCGCACGTTTACTACAATCCGAAGATCCGCCTGCAGCGGCTCATCTACCGTGGCATTCGGGAGGCAGCGAACGCGGCGAAGAGCGTGGAGGAGCGCGAGCGCGCGCGGCGCGTCGACGATCTCAAGCGCAGTCTGCGGGAGCGTGCGGTCTACATCGATCTGCACCCGATTCTCGTGACGGACTCCCGTCAGGTGTATGGTTACGAGGCCCTCGCGCGCGGGACGTTGCGGACACTGCGCAGCCCCGAGATCATGTTCGACGTCGCGGCGGAAGCGGATCTCCTGTGGGAGCTTGGCCGGCTGTGCCGCAGCAAGGCCATCGAGGCCATGTCGTCGCGCCTGACGCGCGGCGAGTTCCTGTTCCTCAACGTCGACCCGCACGACTTCGCGGACCCGCAGTTCAGCCAGATCGATCGCGAAGTGACGGATCCGTCGCGCGTGGTCATCGAGATCACGGAACGGACCGCGATCAAGGATTACCCGAAGTTTCGCGAGCGACTGAAAGCGCTACGAGAACGTGGCTATCGGTTTGCCGTCGATGATGCCGGCAGCGGCTATGCGGGTCTCGGATCGATCGCGAACCTCGAGCCCGATTTCATCAAGCTCGACATCTCCCTGATCAACTGCATCGACACGAACTTCATCAAGCAGAATCTGGTGGAGACGATGGTGCGGTTTGCCAACGATCAGGGAGCCCAGGTGATCGCCGAAGGAGTCGAGCGCGCCGAGGAGTACGAGACGGTCAAAGGGCTGGGCGTCCACCTCGTGCAGGGCTTCTTCCTGCACCGCCCGTCGGAGAACGCGATCGCGCGCACGTCCGGCGAAATGCCTGCGATCGCCCGAGTCGCGGGAGCCTGACTCCACCGCGCAGTGCGCGCTGCAATTCCGAAGCGGAACATTCCGCCCGGGACGAGTGGGTGAGAGGGACACTGGGCGGCGACACCAATTCTGTTACCATTCGGCGTGTCCGTCCTTCTTGAACGAGGCAGCTGGTTTCCAACCAGCCTAACGATCCAGCAGACCCGAAACGAGCCCCCACGATCGCTCCGCGGCGCCAAGCCCACGCTCCACGAGCTGGCGTGCTGCGGCACCTGCCGCGCGGCGCGCGTCATCACTCGTCAGCCACTCGCGCAACCGCGCCTCGAGGACCACCTCGTTGGCCCCCGACGCCCCACCGCCGGCCCCGATCAGCAAACCGGCGTCGCGGCTGTTGGCGAAACGCGGACCGAACAGCACCGGCACGCCGAACGCCGCTGGCTCGAGCACCGAATGCAGGCCCGCCGCGTGAAAGCCACCGCCGACGTACGCCACCGACGCGAGCGCGTAGAGATCGCCCAACACACCGACCCGGTCCACGACGACCACATCGGCCGACGATGCGTCCGGCGCGCCGAGCCGAGCGACTCGCAGGCCGGTGCCCGATGCCCATCGCTCGACCGGCGTTAGGTGCGACGGCGTCGGCTCGTGCGGCGCGATGATCAGCCGCGCGTCACGAACCCCCGAGCGCACGCGCGTCCAGGCCGCGAGAAGCGGCCGCTCATCGGCCGGCCAGGTCGAGCCGGCGACGAGCGTCGGACGGTCGCTCGCGAGCGTGCCGACGAATCCGGTCGACCGGTCGGTCGCTCTCACCCGAGCCCACACCTGATCGTATCGCGTATCGCCCGTCACGGCGATGCGATCACGACGCACACCCAGCTCGGTGAGGCGCTCGGCGTCCGTCGCGTCGATCGCGCCGACGGCATCGAGACGCGCGTAGGCATCGGCGAGCAGCCGCGCCGCGAGCGTCTTTCGGCGCGACGACCCCTCGGCCAGCGTCGCGCTGACGAGCCCCAGCGCGACGCGCTGTGACGACGCCTCGCGGGTGAGCCGCGGCCACACATCCAGCTTGCTGAACACGAGCGCGCGCGGAACGAGCGCATCGAGCGCCGCCTTCGCCTCGCCCTCCGTGTCGAACGGCAGGTAATCCGCGAAGTCGACGTCGAGGCCGCGCGCGAACGTCGCCGCGCTCGGGGAGAAGAACGTGTAGGCGAGCTGCGTCGTCGGTCTAGCCGATCGGGCGAGCTGCAGCACGGGGCGAGCCTGCAGGCCTTCGCCGACCGACGGCGCGTGCATCCACAGCAGCGGCCGGGCGCGGTCCCGGTGCGCCGCCGACCACGCTGCATAACGAGCTCGGATCCCACGCCGAGCGCGGAGCGCCCGCAGGAGCTTGGCGTCGCCGGGCGGGACGACGGCCGCGAGCGCCCGCGCGACCTGGCCCGCCGCGTCGTAGCCGAGTCGGAGCACGGCGTCCACGGCGGACCGTTCAGCGATCTGACGGCGGCTTAGCGCGCGCCCGCGATCGCTGCGTCCAGCACCTTCCGCAGATCGCTCGGCATCTGCACGCCTTCGAGGACCTGATTGCCGATGAAGAACGACGGCGTGGCCCGCACGCCGGCCCGCGACGCCTTCTCGCGGTCGGCTTCGATCATCGGTCGCATCTTGTGGCTCGAGACGCAGGCTCGAAGAGCCGACATGTCGACGCCGGTAGGACCCGCCAGCTGGTCGAAGATCGCGGTCGGGTTCGCCTGAGTTGCCCAGCGCTCTTGTGCGCTGAAGATGGCGTCGTGCATCTCCCAGAACTTGTTCTGCGCCGACGCGCACATGGCGTACTCGGCCGCCGGCATCGCGTTCTGGTGATTTCCGATCGGGAAGTTGATGAAGGCGAGCCGAACCTTGCCGTTGTCGACGTACTCGCGGCGAATGGTCATATCCGCCGAGTCGTGCCACATCCGACAGTACGGGCACTGGAAGTCGCTCGCGATGATCATCCAGACCTTCGCCGCGGGATTCCCGCGGATCCTTCCGCTGTCCGCGCGCATGACCAACGGATCGGTTGCAGCCTGATCCGTAGCGGCAGCCTTGGCCGCCGCCGGAACCGCAGCTGCTGCGGCGCTGTCACTCGTGGATGTGACTGCGCGAGCGTTCTCCTCGCCCTTGCAGGCAGTGAGGAGCGCGAGCGCGAGGAGGCGAGCGTAGCTGGTCATCGATCGAGAGGGAACGCGGTCGTGAAGTCGTTGAGCGCAGGTCTGTTCGAAGCAGGCGGAAACATACCGCCGCGTACGCCTGGGCGGCTACGTGTGCCACGCATCACGAGATCGGTATGGGGCATACGTCTTGCACCCCGGCCCCCTGGAACTCGCGCGCGCGAAGCCGGCGACGCGACGTTCACGCCGACTCGCGGCACGACGCCGTCGATGCTCGCGCAGTGAGGTCTCGCGGTTCGTGCTGATGCGCGCTTTCGCGAACTACGCCGGTTCTCGCTTTACTGGTTCGGGAGGACACATGCGCAAGCGGCCGCGGGGCACAGCGTGGTTGATGGTCGCGTGCGCGATATCTGCGACCGCGCCAGCCGCCGGTGCGCAGCAGGTCGACCCGTACGCGCAGACGCTGCAGTTCGGTGCGGGCTACATCAACACGCCGGCGGCCTGGGTCTCCCGTCGCACGGCCGATTCCTGGTTCACGCTGTCGGCGAAGGATCTCCCGTCGTTCGGCGATCCATCGAAGAACAGCCTCGCCTCGCGTTTGAACACGAATCTCGCGCTCGATACGCATTGGGGCGGTCGCGTCTCGATCGGCGCGTCGCTCTACAGTCAGAATCCTGAATGGGGTGCGTTCGGTCAGGCGCTGCTGATTCGCGATGGCGACCTTGGCTTCCTGCCCGCGCTCGCCATTGGTGCGCGCAACATTGGCCGATACAAGCACGAGGATCGATTCCTCATCGGACACGACGTCGCGCTCGACAGCGCCGGTACGTACGACGAGGTCGTCGGGAAGCGGTATCAGTCGTTCAAGACGTCTCCCACGCTGTACGCGGTGATGACGAAGGACATCCCGCTCTCGGACTACTCGGCCGGTGGTCGAACGTCGATGTCGCTGAGCGTGGGCTACGGCAACGGTCTGTTCCGCGAGGATGGCGGGCTCGGTGACCAGTACAACAACAGCGGCACGCTGGCGCGGGGGCTGTTTCTCGGGAGCCGCTTCGTCTTCCATCCGTCGTCGAACAGTAGCCTAACGCTGCTCGCGGAGAACGATGCGTGGGACTGGAACGCGGGGCTCGTCGCCGAGTGGCGCGGCGTGACCATCGGCGTGTACGGCACGGAGCTCGAGGCCGGCGGCCGCGACGGCGAGGCCGAGGGATTCAACGTCTACAACTACACGAAGTTCAACTTTTCGGTCGGATACTCCGGCAACGTGCGGGACATCTCGCGCGGCGTCGTTCTGCGTTCACGCATCACCGAGCTGACCCGCGAGCAAGGCCGCCTTCGAGCGGAAGTGGTGTCGCGAGAGCGTCGGATCAAACGCCTCGAGGGTGAGCTGGCGAGCGCGCGGCAAGGTGAGCTGGCGCGCCTCGAGAGCCGGCGCCAGCAGCTGGAGACGCAGGTGCAGGCAGAGCGCGACGCCATCAAGCGCGCGACCGACCGTCTCAAGGAGCTCGAACAGAGCGGCGGGCGTCCGCCGGCGGCGAAGCCTACCACGCCGCCGACGTCACCACCGCCGAGGGAGCCGTAATGATGCGGTGCTCCATCGTGGCTGCTGCCACGATCGCGCTCGGTGTCGCGTGGTCGGACGCCAGCGCCCAGCAGGAGTTTCCTCAGTCGCTGTACTGGGGCTCCGGTCTCATCGACATTCCCGTCGCCTGGGCTTCGCCGATCACGGGCGATTTCGCGATCTCGTATTCCGGAAAGCGGTTCAGGCTCGATCCGATCGCGACGAAGATCGATTACAACGATCGACTGAACTCGCAGTTCACCGCGTCGGCGTCGTTGTTCGGGCGCCTCGAAGGCGGTGTCGCGTTCTTCTCGAGCAACCCCGAGTACGGCTTCTTCGTGCGTGGTGTCCTCGTGCGCGAGGAGGATCTCGCGGCGCGCGGTGGCTTCCTGTCCTGGCTGCCGGCCGTCGCCGTCGGCGCGCGGAATCTCGGGAAGTACAGCCACGTCGATCGGTTCGGGATGGGATACCGCCTGCTTCCACCGACGCCCGACGAGCCCGATGCGAGCCACGAGCCGGATTCGCTCCATCTCGGGTTCGACACCGCGCCGACGCTGTACGCGGTCGCGACCAAGAGCGTGACGCTGAATCAGCTGAACGAGAGCTGGCCCGGGGTCGGCCTGAGCCTAACGATGGGCGTGGGCAATGGCCTGTTCAGCGACAATGGCGGGCTCGGTGGCGCGTATGCGAGCAACGCGACTGGCGGCTTGTTCTACGGCGCGACCATCGACATTCCTGCATCGCCCGACCTGCGCTTCACCCTGTTGGCGGAGAACAACGCCTGGGACTTCAACGTCGGCGCCGCGGCCGCGTACCGGGGCATTCGCGCCGGCGTCTATGTGACCGAGCTCGGTGCGGGATCCGGAAGCGGGTCCGCGCTCATGCCGCGGGGGTTCTACAACTATCGAAAAGTCGCGTTCACGCTCGGATGGCAAAGCAACGTGCTCGCGCTGCTTCGCGGCGACTTTCTGCAGAAGCGGGCCGACCGTCTCGCGCGCGAGCGTGAGCAGCTGCTCGCCGACATCGGCGCGCGACAGCGCCGCGTGGCTGCGCTGGAGATAGAGCTCGATCGGTACGAGGCACAGAATCTGCTCGAGCTCGAGCAGCGCCGTGCGGCCGCCGAAGTGCTGCTGCGACAGGAGCGCGAGGCCCTGCGCCGTCTCGAGGAGCGGCTGAAGCGCGTGGAGCAGCAGCGCGGTACGTCGCCGACTCCACAACCTTGAGGTCGATCTCGATGCATGGTTTCTCACACGGCGAGGTCAGTCTCATGACCACACGCGTACTCGCTGTCGGCGCGGTCATCCTGACGCTTGGCATCGGCATCCCCCGCAACGTTTCCGCGCAGGTCACGGACGCCACCTACAAGGCGCGACGCGAGCAGCTCGCCAAAGAGCTCGAGGCGACGGAGAAGGCGCTCGCGGATGCGAAGGGTCAGCGCGCACAGCTCCAGGCACGCGTGGAAAGCCTCATCGCTCAGGCGATGCAGGAGCGCGCCCAGACGCTGTTGCTGAGCAACGAGCAGACCGCACTGCAGCAGCTCGACGCGCTGATCTCCACGTCGCAGGACAACCTCATGGCGCAGCGCGAGCGGTTCGCGTCGCTGTCGGATGCGATCGGTGCCCGTACTGGCGCGACGCTCATCGTCCTGCTTCGGGCCGACTCATCGCAGTCTCAGACGGTGCAGTCAGCTGTGGTGACGGTGGACAGTGTCGCCGGCGAGACGCGCACGTACTCGGGGCAGGCGAGCAGCGCACTGGCGCGTGGTGCCGTGGATCAGGTCTATCGAGCGCCGGTCGTGCCCGCGGATCATGCCGTCGCCATTCAGATCACGGTCGACGGAAAGACGGTGACCGGAGCGACGACGGTTCCCGCCGCACGTCAGTCGGTGACGTACGTGCAGTTCGTGGTGCGCAACGGTCAGGTGACGTCGTCGACGTGGACGAGTCGCGGAACCGGGCCATTCTGATGTACGCGCTGTCCCGCGCCGTGTGCGTCGCTGCGGCTCTGACGGTCGCTGGCGGCGCGTCAGGCGTCGTTGCACAGACGCCCGCGCGTCCGGACCTCGCACGAACCATCGACGCCGAAGTGCGCGTCGCGACGTTCGAGATGGTGTCGGGCTCGTCGCTCGCCGCCCTGAGTCGTCTCGAGCGCCTCTCGGATCTCGTGGGACGGGACTCGTCCGGCGTCGCGACGACCGAGAAAGCCGGTCTCCACTTCCTGCTCGCCGAGAGCTACTACCGGCTCGGCATGCTGGGGCAGTTTCGCCGCGAGGCCGAGGCAGCGTTGGCGACGGGTCAGGCGCGTTATGCAACCGTGCTGCGGCCACAGCTCGTGATCGAGGCCTATCGTGGTGGCGATTACCAGCGGGCTGCCACGCTCGCTCGGGATCTTCCTGCTGCTGACGCCGGGCTCGGTGCCCTGGTCGCTGGCCTCGCCGCGTACAAGACCGGCGATATGCCAACTGCGCGTGCTGCCTTCCAGCGCGCGGCCGGTGCAGGCGGCGAGCTTGGCGGCTACGCGAAGTACATGGATGCGATCGCGCAGCTGCGGGCTGACACCACACAGGCTGCAGCCGCTGTTGCCACGCTCGAAAGTGTCGCGGGTGCGGCCGTCGGTCCGTTTGCCGACCAGGCGCGCGTCACGGCTGCCCAGGTGGCCTACGAAGGGGAGCGCTACGACGACGCCATCCGCATCGCGGCGGTGGTCGCTGACGGCAGCCCGGTCGCCGCGCCCGCGCTGCTCACGCGCGCGTGGGCGTTGTACAAGCTCGAACGCGTCGACGAGGCCGAACGAGCGTTCACGGACTTCGTGACGCGATTCCCGAATCGGCCGGAGCGTGACGAGGCCCAGCTGATGGCTGCGCAGGCGCAGCTCGAGCTCGGCCGCTCGACCGACGCCGAACGCGTATTCCAGCGCATCGCCGACTCCGCATCAGTGCAGGCGTCGTCGCTGCTCGCGCAGACCAATGCGGCCATTGGCGATGTGGCGCGTGCGCTCGTCGCGAATCGCGCCGCGGAGCTTCTGCTCGTTGATGATCCCGTTGGCGTGAAAGCGGTCATGGTGAGCGACTCGTCAGGCGCCGATGTCGCGTTCGCCGCGGTTGGCGGAGTGACCGACGCGACGACTGGCATCGCTGCTCGGCCGGCGATCGTGACGGCATCCGCAGGGCAGCGCCTCGACTCGCTCGCGTCGCGAAATCCGACGGTCACCCGAGTGCTCTTCGCACCGGGTGCGTCGCCGGATTCGCGTGCGTTGGCCGCCGGTGCGCAGAGTCTCGCCAGCGTGGATGCGGCGGTGGCAGTCGCACGCTTCCGCCTCGCGGATCAGGTCGATGCGCAGCAGCGGGAGATCGCGCTCCTCACACGGCTTGCCGCAACGCTCTCGGTCGACAGTGCTGGTGTCGGCGCATTGGCCGCCCAGCACCGCGTACTGGCCGATTCGGTTGCTCGCCTCGACCAGCTGATGGCGTCGGCCGAGGCGCGGCTGCGACAGGCGCTCCAGCGCGAGATGGAGGCTACGCGCTCGCTCGCCGCGGAGAACCAGCGAACGGCCGACAGTCTTCGTACCGCGCTTGCGGCCGGAGCCGGACCCGAAGACCGCGCGGCCATCGAGGCGGAAGTCGCGACCGCGGCGGCGTACGGGCGGATCGTGGAGATGGTGACGACGGGGCTCGACAAGGCGATCGCGCACCACCCGGCGTTCGTCGCGCGCGACTCGCTCCGTGCTCACAGCGCCAGGTCGCTCGCCACGCTGACCGAGTTACAGAGCTCGTATGCAGGCTCCCGTCGTGGCATCGACGA
>Ga0075430_100003549_pt1 | contig 13060 bp, 11 predicted proteins | sample RhiMetdeltSRZDD4_FD_75294 | JGI IMG/M metagenome (GOLD analysis project Ga0075430, IMG submission 75294) | Populus rhizosphere microbial communities from Tennessee, USA - Rhizosphere MetaG P. deltoides SRZDD4 | ecosystem: Host-associated > Plants > Roots > Rhizosphere > Soil | place: USA... | reverse complement strand
TGAGAGCCATGTGGGTGTTCTGCTCGGCCAGCAGCACCGACACGCCCTGCTCGATGTTGAGCCGCTGCACTATCTCGAAGATCTCCTCCACCAGCTGCGGTGCGAGGCCCATGGACGGCTCGTCGAGCAGGACCATCCGCGGCCGGGACATGAGCGCGCGGCCGATGGCGCACATCTGCTGCTCGCCGCCCGAGATGTAGCCCGCCTGCGACGTGCGGCGCTCCTTCAGCCGCGGGAAGTAGCCGTAGACCATCTCCAGGTCGGCGGCCACGGCGCCGCGGCCGTCCTTGCGGGTGAAGGCGCCGGTCAGCAGGTTCTCCTCCACCGTGAGGTGGCCGAAGCAGTGCCGGCCCTCCATTACCTGGATGCAGCCGCGGCGCACGAGGTCGTTGGGCGTGAGACCGTCGACGCGCTCGCCGGCGAAGTCGATCGCGCCCTTGGTGACCTCTCCGCGTTCGGAGCGGATCAGATTGGAGATGGCCTTCAGCGTGGTGGACTTGCCGGCGCCGTTGGCCCCGAGCAGCGCGACGATGCCGCCGGGCCGAACCTCCAGCGAGACGCCCTTGAGCACCAGGATGACGTGGTCGTAGATGACCTCGATGTTCTTGACGGCAAGGATTGGGCTCGCCGTCTCGGGCTTCGGGGCGGTGGCGGCTTGAGACATGCGGCTCTCTGCATTCCGACGAATTTGCGAATGGCGAATGGCCAATGGCGAATGGTTGATGACGAAGGGTTTGAACCCATGCGCCACTCCCCATTCGCCATTCGCCTATGCTCAGCTCTCCTTCGAGCAGTCGCGCGGGGTGATCTTCTTCTCCGCGGCGTAGGCGGCCGAGACCTCCTTCACCAGCGGCTCCGTCACCTCCTGGTTGGCGGTGTACCAGTCGGAGATGATCTTCCAGGCTTTGCCGTCCCACTGCATGACGCGGCCGTCGCGGGCACCTTCATGGTCGGCGCAGGTGATCTTCACCGGCCGCATCAGCTCCTCGAAGCCGAGGGCCTTCAGGCGGTCGCCGGTGAGGTTGAGGTTCTCGAAGCCCCAGCGCACCTCCTCGCCCTTCAGCGGCTTTTTGCCGAACTTGCCCTGCGCAGTGCGCACCGCCTCGACGCCGAGCACGGCGTTGACGAGACCGCGGTTGTAGAGCACCTCGCCCACCTTATCCCACTCGGTGATGCCCTTGCCCTTGTCGTAGAGGTGCTTCTTGATGTCGGCATGCACCGCGCCCTTCTGCGCGCCGTGCTGCAGCATGAGCGCCTTGTAGCCCGCGGCGTCGGGGCCCGCCGGCGTCACATCGGGCTCGGCGCCCGACCACCATACGCCGATCATCTTGTCGCGCGGGTAGGCGACGGCGGCTGCCTCCTTCACGGCCACGCCGTTCATGACGCCCCAGCCCCAGAGCAGCACGTAGTCGGGCCGATTCTGGCGGATCGAGAGCCATTGCGACTTCTGCTCCACGCCCGGATGGGTGACAGGGATCGGCGTGAAGTCGAAGCCATGCTTCTTGGCCAGCGCCTGCAGGGTCGGGATCGGCTCCTTGCCGTAGGGGCTGTCGTGATAGACGAGGCTGATCTTCTTGCCCTTGAGCTTATCGGCGCCTCCCAGCTCCTTGGCGGCGTGCTGGATGGCGATGTCGGCCGCGGACCAGTAGGTGCCGAGCAGCGGGAAGTTCCACGTGAACACCGAGCCGTTCTTGGAGTCGGCACGGCCGTAGCCCATGGTGATGATGGGGATGTGGTCGGCCAGCGTCTTCTCGGTCAGCGCGAAGGTGATACCGGTGGACAGCGGGTTGAAGAACGCCGCGCCAGTGGGGCCTTTGCCCTTCAGGCGCTCGTAGCACTCCACGCCCTTGTCGGTGGCATAGCCGGTCTCGCACTCCTCGAACTGGATCTTGACACCGTTGATGCCGCCATCGCGCTCGTTGACCAGGTTGTAGTAGTCCACCACGCCGTTGGCGTAGGGCACGCCGTTCACGGCATAGGCACCCGTCCGGTACGACAGGATGGGGATGAATTGCTCGTTCTGCTGCGCCCACACCGGCACGGCGAGGGCCGCCAGGCCGGCGGCGGCGGCCGTAAGAGCAAGTAGCCTTCGGGTCATGTTCGTTTTCCTCCTTCGACTGCGAGTCTTCGTTCTAAAAGGGCAGTAGGGGATAGGGAGTGGGGAGTAGGGGCCGCGTCCGGTCGCTCCCAATACTAGCTCACCATTCCCTACTCCCTGCTCCCTACTCCCCACTTCCTAGTACGGAAACGGCCAGAGCCTCAGTTTCTCCTTGGCGATGGCCCAGAGACGGGCAAAGCCGTGCGGCTCCTTGACCAGAAGATAGCAGATCAGCGAGCCGAAGATGATGAACTCCAGATGTGCGATGGTCTCGGTCGAGATCGGCACGCCGAGCTGGGCGGGAACGAGGTTAAGCATGATCGGCACGATCAGGATGAAGGCCGCGCCCAGGAAGGAGCCGAGGATCGAGCCGAGCCCGCCGATGATGACCATGAACAGCAGCTGCAGGGAGCGGTTGAAGTCGAACGCCAGCGGCTCCCAGGCGCCGAGATAGACGAACGCCCACAGGGCGCCGGCTACCCCCACCATGAACGACGACACGGCGAACGCGGTGAGCTTGGCGTAGAACGGGCGGATGCCCATCAGCTCCGCGGCGATGTCCATGTCGCGGATGGCCATCCACTGCCGCCCCAGATTGCCGCGCACCAGGTTCTTGGCCAGGAGTGCGAACGCGACCACGAACACGAGGCAGAGGAGGTAGCGCTCGATCGAGCTCTGCACGACGAAGCCGAAGAAGTTGAGCTCGGGCGCGGATACGGAGCCTGAGGGCGCGTAATTGGTGAACCACTTCACGCGCAGGAACGCCCAGTCGAAGAAGAACTGGGCGGCGAGCGTCGCGACCGCCAGATAGAGCCCCTTGATCCTGAGGCTCGGCATGCCGAACAGGGTACCACCCACGGCAGCCGCGAGGCCTCCGAGCAGGATCGAGGGCAGAACCGGCAATGGCGGAATGGCAATCTGGGTGCCCAGCCAGTCGAGCGGGATGTGCACGCCGGTGGCGAACTTGTAGGCGCCGTAGGCGCCGATGGCCATGAAGGCGCCGCTGCCGAGCGAGATCTGACCGCAGTAGCCTACCAGGATGTTCACGCCGATGGCGGCGAGCGACAGGATCAGGAACGGAATGACGAGGGCGCGCAGCACGTAGGCGCTGTCGAGCGGCCAGATCTGCCACGCGCTGAAGAGCGGCACGCCCAGGAACGCCACGACGAGCAGGGCGGCCAGCGCGATGCGATCCTGGCGGATCGGGAACATCGCCATGTCCGCCGAGTAGGTGGTCTTGAACTGGCCGGCTTCGCGGTAGAGCATTTTGTCACGCTCCGCGTGAAGGCAGTAGGCAGTAGGCAGTAGGCAGTAGGCGGGCGCATGCGGCAGACCGACTGGCAGTGAAATCCGTCTTGTGACGCGGGGTCATTCTTTCTCGTTCCTACTGCCTATTGCCTATTGCCTATTGCCTTCACTAAACCCGCTCGATGATGCGCTCGCCGAACAGGCCCTGGGGCCGGCCCAGCAGCACGATCAGCGCCAGCACATAGGCGAACCAGTATTCGATGCCGCCGCCGATGTAGGAGCCGAGGTAGACCTCGGCCAGCTTCTCGCCGGCGCCGATGATGAGGCCGCCGACGATGGCGCCCGGCACCGACGTGAAGCCGCCGATGATGAGCACGGGCAGCGCCTTCAGCGCCAGGAAGGTGATGGAGAACTGCACCCCGAGCTTGGTCCCCCATACGGTCGCCGCGACCAGGGCCACCAGCCCCGCCACCAGCCACACCACGAACCAGATCCAGCTGATGGGGATGCCAACCGACTGCGCCGCGGCGTGATCGTCCGCCACGGCCCGCAGCGCGCGCCCCGTCTTGGTCCACTGGAAGAACATGGCCAGCCCGGCGACAAGGATGCCGGCGATGAGACCGCCCCAGACATCCAGCTGGTTAACGAGGATGCCGCCGGGGAACGTGCCCTCGAACAGGAACCAGGCGCCGGTGGGAAACAGCCGCAGCGGGTACACGTCCGACCCGAAGATCATCTGCGAGGCGCCTTCGAGGATGAAGGTGGCCCCGATGGTGGCCATGAACAGCGTGAGCCCGTCCTGGTTGACCAGCGGCCCCAGCACGAAGCGCTCGATGAGCCAGGCTGAGATCGCCATGATCACGGCTGCGAATGCGAGTCCCAGGACGATCGCGCTCCAGACCGGGAACCCGTGTGCCGCCAGGTAGTCCAGCGAGCGCACCAGAGCAAGGCCCGCCAGCAGGACCATGGCACCCTGGGCAAAGTTGAACACGCCGGACGCCTTGAAGATCAGCACGAAGCCAAGGGCGACGAGGGAGTAGAGGACCCCGGCGAGCAGTCCTCCAACCAGCACCTCCATGAACTGACCAAACGCGATCACTGCCATTTCCCTGTTTGCGTGAGAAATCAGAAATCAGAAGTCAGAAATCAGGGTTCCTGAGACCAACTTCCGAGTTTCCGATGAGTTAGTTCCATTTCCTTATGAGCCCATGGAGCATGCGTCAAATGTCGGTGTATTCCGTCTGCCACCCTTCGACTTCAGCAGCATCGACGTATCCACGGTCCCGGCTCTATGTATGGCCAGAGAGAGCCGATACGCATCCCGGTAGACTTTGAGGTCCCGAAACGAACGCATGTCATGCGTTCCCTTCTCCGTCTCCGACGTGCTTCTGACTTCTGACTTCTGATCTCTCGCTGCATCAGTGCGCCACCCCGAGATAGGCGTCGATCACGTCCCGGTTGCCCTGGACGTCGGCGGGGGTGCCGTCGGCGATCTTGCGGCCGTAGTCGAGCACCACCACGCGGTCAGAGAGGTCCATCACCACGCCCATGTCGTGCTCGATCAGCGCAATGGTGGTGTCGAACATGTCCTTGACCGTGAGGATGAAGCGGCACATGTCCTGCTTCTCCTCCAGGTTCATGCCGGCCATCGGCTCGTCGAGCAGCAGCAGCTCCGGCTCCATGGCAAGGGCGCGCCCCAGCTCGACGCGCTTCTGCAGGCCGTAGGGCAGCTTGCCGACGGGCGTCTTGCGGATGTGGGCGATCTCCAGGAAGTCGATGATGCGCTCCACCGCCTCGCGGTGGCGCACCTCCTCCCACCGGGCCGGGCCGAAATGCAGGGCGTGCGCCAGCAGCCCGCGCCGCATCTTGAGGGTGCGCCCCGTCATGATGTTGTCGAGCGTGGACATGCCCTTGAAGAGCGCCACGTTCTGGAAGGTGCGGGCGATGCCGCCCCTGGCGGCAAGGTAGGGCCGCATGTCGTGGCGGCGCTTGCCCTTGTAGGTGATGGTGCCTTCCTGGGGGTGGTAGAAGCCGTTGATGACGTTGAGCATCGACGTCTTGCCCGCGCCGTTGGGGCCGATGATGGCGCGGATCTCGCCCTTCCTGATGTCGAACGACACCCCACGGATGGCCTTCACGCCGCCGAACGACAGCGACACGTTCTCGACCGCGAGCAGGATGCCGCCCGTCTCGACCTCGCCGGAGATGACCGGCTTGGGCTTCACATCGGCTTTCACTCGGCGGCCTCCCGCAACGTCTCGGCCGCCCTCGCCTGGTAGGTCGGTACATCGACGATGGTCAGGTCGCCCTCCACCACGCCCTTGCGCCCATCCTCGAAGGTGACAGCGGTCGAGATACGGCAGCGCGTCGAGCCGTCGTAGAGCGCGTCTATGAGGGGCGCGTAGCGCTCGATCACGGTGGAGCGGCGCACCTTCTGGGTGCGCGTCATCTCGCCGTCGTCGGCGTCGAGCTCCTTGTGCAGGATCAGGAAGCGGTGGATCTGCGAGGCCGCCATCTGCGGTTCCTCTGCAAGCTGCCGGTTCACCTCCTCGAGGCGTCGGGCCAGCATGTCGTAGACCTGGGGGTGGGCGGCCAGCTCCTGGTAGCTGGCGTAGGCGACATTGTTGCGCTCCGCCCAGCTGCCGACGGAGACAGGGTCGATGTTGACGAGCATCGTCACGTAGTCGCGCCCCTGGCCGAAGGCCACCGCCTCCCGCACCTCGGGATAGAATTTCATCTTGTTCTCGAGATACTTGGGGGCGAACAGGGCGCCGTTGTTGAGCCGCCCAACGTCTTTGGCGCGATCGATGATCTTGAGGTGGCCGTGCTGGTCGATGAACCCGGCATCGCCCGTGTGCACCCAGCCATCGGGGGTCTTGGTCGCCTCGGTCGCCTCGTCGTTCTTGTAGTACTTCAGGAACACGCCCGGGCTGCGGTAGAGCACCTCGCCCGAGTCCGCGATGGCGATCTCAACGTCCGGGCCGGGCTTGCCCACGGTGTCGGCGTAGACCTCGCCGTCCGGCTGCAGCGTGACGTACACGCTGGCCTCGGTCTGGCCGTAGAGCTGCTTCAGGTTCATGCCGAGCGAGCGGTAGAAGCGGAACAGCTCCGGCCCGATGGCCTCGCCGGCGGTATAGGCGACGCGGATCTTGGAGAAGCCCATGCGGTTGCGCAGGGGCGCATAGACACACACGTTGCCGACGGCGTAGAGCAGCCGCTTCCAGAGGCCCACTGGCTTGCCGTCGAGGATCTTCTCGCCGCAGCCTCGCGCGACCTTCAGGAAGTAGTGGAACATCCAGCTCTTGAGCCGCCCGGCGTCCTCCATGCGCACCATGATCTGGGTGAGCAGGTTCTCGTAGACGCGCGGCGGGGCGAAGAAGTAGGTGGGGGCGATCTCCCGGCGGTCCTCGATGATGGTCTCGGGGCTTTCCGGGCAGGCCACGCACATGGCGCCGGCAAACGCCTGACCGTAGGAGAAGATGTGGTCGCCCACCCAGGCCATGGGCAGATAGGCAAGCAGCGTGTCCCTGAATGTGAAGTTATCGAACTTGTTGCCGTTCTGGGCTGAGAGCACGATGTTGTCGTGGGTCAGCATCACGCCCTTGGGGCGGCCCGTGGTGCCAGACGTATAGAGCATCACGCTCACGTCCGAGCCCTTGCCCTTGCCGATCTCGTCCAGCCACCAGCCGCTGGCGCCGGCGTTCTCGGCCATCTCCTGCCGGCCCAGCTCCTGCACGTGCGCGAAGGCATGCAGGCGGGTGTGGTCGTAGCCGTCGAGCCCGCGCTCCTCCTCGTAGATCACCGTTCGCAGCTGCGGCACGCGCTCGGCGATGGAGATGAGCTTATCGACCTGCTCCTGGTTCTGCACGACCGCGAACTTCACCTCGGCGTGGTCGAGGACGTAGGCCATCTCGTCAGCCACCGAGTCCTGGTAGATGGGCACGGAGATGGCGCCGATGCTCTGCACGGCAGCGAACGTCGCGTAGAGACGCGGGCGGTTGTCGCCGATGATGGCGACAGCATCGCCGCGCTCCAGACCCAGCTTGCGCAGGCCGACGGCGAAGGCGCGCACCTCGTTCAGGAGCGCCTCCCAGGTCCAGGTTTGCCAGATCCCCAAGTCCTTGTGGCGCAACGCCGGCCGCGCGCGGAACTGCGCCGCGTTGCGCAGAAGCAACTTCGGGACGGTGTCGAGGCGCGCGGAGCTCTCGAGACTCACGGGGCAATTCTCCTCCCTTCGTCGGTGGGTGCGGACCGCTGACAGGGATACCTGGCCTCGGCCATTGTCCGGCGCCTGCGCGTTGGCTGCGCGTTTTTCTCGCCGGATACCGCTCCCACTACGACATTAAGAACAATTATCCCGAAAAGGCGAATGGCCTCAACCGACACATTGACAGACATTGCCGCAGATGTGTGCTATAATTAAGGGTTGCGGCTGCATGGACCTTGGATGACCGGCCTTCCCGAGGAATGGTCGTCGCCGCCCTCGCGGGCTATCCGCCGTAGCTGCCGAGGGCGCCGAGATCGATGACCGTGATCCCGCCCCGCTCCAGCCGTACCAGCCCCGCCTCCGCCAGGGTCTGTAGCGCCTTGTTGGCGACCTGCCGCGATAAGCCGGCCAGCAGGGCGAGCTCCTCCTGGGTTATCTCGATGTGATTGCCGACTTGCGGATAGAGCACCGGATTGAACAGCCAGGCCAGATGGCGCGCGACCCGGGCGAGCGGATCGTGGATGCGATCGTGCTCGATGGTGGCAATGAACTGGCTCATGCGCTCGTTGAGTTGGTGTACGAGAAAGCGGTTGAACCCGACACTGGTCTCGAACAGCCATATGAACGTGGCGCGGTTCATGAGGGCTAAGCGGGTATCGCGGAGCGCCACCACGTCGTACTTGCGGACCTCGTTCTTGATCACGGTGCCTTCGCCAAACCAGCCGCCGGCTCCGACGCCGGCAAACGTCATGGGCTTGCCGTCCCGCGAGATGGCGCTGATCTTGATGAGTCCCGACACGACACCGGTCCAGGACTCCAGCCGGTCGCCGCGATGACAGATGTAGGCGCCGCTGACGAACCGGCGTTCCGAAACGCCCGCCATGGCGCGCGCCGCCTCCGGTTCAGTCAGCGCATCCGCCCAGAAGGCGATGCGTCGAAGCTCCACTCTCGCGTCCACGTGCGCACCGCTGCCGCCAACTCCAAGTCTGCAAACTGTAGGCCCAGGACGCTGCCACGCTCAAGATGCCTCGGGCACGCCCAAGACCATGCGTCTAGTGCGGCGGCATGTCGTGCCCCGGGCAACAGGCTGGTCGGCATTCTTGTCAGTCCGGGCATGCCCGTTGGCTCGGCTTCCGTTGATCACTCCGGAGGGCGCCGCTCCAAGCCGCGGCTCCTGTCCTTCTCGGTCGCTGGGCGCCAACAAATGGTCCACATGTTGGCATTCACCAAGAACGCGCCACCGTCCTTGCCCGATGGCGAAGGCACGCCGGATTTTGACTCGTCAACGGCCGGCCAGGCGTGCGAACAACCAGCCCATCGGCCGGGGCGGCGCAGGGGCGAAAGGCTCCGACTGGAGGGTCGGCGGCCGCAACAGTGTCGCCGGCGGCAAACTAGATTGCATGCAGTCCTATTGCATTATAGGGAAGTGCCACATGCCTCGCATCACACGCCGCACGCTGCTGAAGCGCGGGGGCGCCGTCGGCGCCGCGGCGACCTTGGCTGCGCCGGCCATCGCCCAGTCGGCGCCGGCGCTGAAGTGGCGGCTGGCTACCAGCTGGCCGAAGTCGCTCGATACCCTTTACGGCGGCGCCGAGCGCTTCGCGGCCTTCGTGGCCGACGCCACCGACGACAGGTTCCAGATCGAGTGCCTCCCCGCCGGCGCCCTGCAGGGTGTGCCGGGCCTCCAGGTCACCGAGGCCGTCTCGGCCGGCACCGTCGAGCTGTGCCACACGGCGCCCTACTACATGTGGGCCAAGGACCCGACGTTTGCGCTCGCCTGCGCCGTGCCGTTCGGCCTCAACGGGCGCATGCAGAGCGCGTGGTGGCGCGAGGGTGGCGGCGAGCAGCTCATCAACGCGTTCTACGAGAAGCACAATATCTATGGGCTATTGGCCGGCAACACCATGGCGCAGATGGGCGGGTGGTTCCGCAGGGAGATCGCCTCGGCCGATGACCTCAAGGGCGTCAGGATGCGCATCGGCGGTTTTGCCGGCGAGGTGATGAAGAGGTTGGGCGTCGTGCCGCACCAGCTCCTAGGCGGCGAGACTCTCGCAGCCTTCGAGAAGGGCACAATCGACGCGGCGGAGTGGGTGGGACCCTACGACGACGAGAAGCTCGGGCTGCACAAGGTGGCGAAGTTTTACTACTACCCCGGCTGGTGGGAGGGCGGCGCCATGCTGCACGTCCAGGCGAACAGGGCCAAGTGGGACGCGCTGCCGGGCACCTACCAGTCGGTCCTGGCGGCGGCCGCGACCGAGGCCGGGGCGTTCGTGGTCAGCCGCTACGATGCCCAGAACCCGCAGGCGCTGAAGCGGCTGGTCGCGGCCGGCACCCAGCTGCGTCCGTTCTCGGAGGCGACGCTGGACGTGTGTTTCCGGGCGGCGCAGCAGGTCTATGCCGAGATCAGCGGCAAGAACGAGGACTTCAGGAAGATCTGGGAATCGCTCAAAGCCTTCCGCCTCGATCAGTACCTGTGGATGCAGCTCGCCGACAGCACCTACGACAACTACATGATCGTCCAGCAGCGCAAGCATACGCTCTAGCCGCCACCCGGTGCTTCCGGACCGTCTCTCGTCCCCCGGCCAAACGGCTACCGGGGCGGGGCAAATGGCATGCTCTGGTCGGCGGACACCGCTGCGCCCGCGTCGTATGAACTGCACTGTTCTCAACGGCAGCTCATGGATGGATATTCGCTATCCGTTATGATTTATTGTGAATCGCATAGCGATTGCCGTCGGGAGCTTGCAATGGCGCTGCAGACGACTTCGGCGACCTCCCCGCTGCTGAGGGTTGCGCCATGGGCCCTGCGGCTCCGAAGCCGCTTTGCGCCGGTTGGCCGCGCCGTATGGGGCGTCGCAGCGGGCGTGTTGTTCATGCTGGCGTTCCCGCTCGCCATCGTGCTGGCGCCGGTCCTGTGGGCCATCGGCAAGGCCCGGGGCAAGCCGGACTTCGATTGATCGGACCGGGTGGCTGGGCTGGCTTGGAGCATCCGGTCGCGGAGGCGCCTCCGCGCCGTTCTGCATCGGCAACACGGCCATAGGCGCAGCGCACGCCCGCGCGGCGTGACATGTGCAAGCCTGTCTGCCAGTATGCCGATATGCAAAAAAGGTGCAGGGCATAGAGCGAGGGCGACCTGCAGCTTCGCCTGGGGGCGAGGCGCGGGGCGCCGCCTGCCCGATCGAAACTCAGCAGAGCACGACCTTCATGAGCCTGACCAAAGAGGCGATCCTCGAGCGGCTGCGCCGGGTGAAGGGACCGGACCTGGAAGGCAACATTGTCGACCTGGGGCTGGTGTCCGAGATCCTGTTCAAGGACGGGCGCGTGTCGTTCTCCATCACCGTGCCGGCGCACCGGGCGGCCGAGCTGGACGGCCTGCGGCTGGCGGCCGACAAGGTCGTGCGCGAGATGGAGGGCGTCACGGGCGTGGCGGCGGTGCTCACCGCCGAGCGGTCGGGCGGTGGCGGTGCGTCGCCGAGGGCAGCTGCGGCGCGCGGTGCCGGCCCAGTCCCGGAGAGCGCGAGGGTGAGCCAAGCCCGGGCGCGCGCCGGGACGGGTGCGGGTCAGGCGGGGCCGCCCCCTGCGACGCCGGGCCCCGGCGGGCGGCCACGCACCCTGCAGGTTCCCGGTATCAAGCACATGATCGCGGTGGCCTCCGGCAAGGGCGGCGTCGGCAAATCGACCGTGGCTGTCAATCTCGCGTTGGGGTTGCAAGCCAGCGGCCTCAAGGTCGGCATCCTCGACGCGGATATCTACGGCCCATCCCAACCGCGGCTCCTCGGGCTCACCGGCAAGCCGGAGCTGGCCGGCCCCAACCGACTGCGCCCCATGCGGGCCTACGGCCTGCAGGCCATGTCCATGGGCTTCCTGGTCGAGGAGGACACGCCGCTCATCTTGCGCGGCCCGATGGTGGTTACCGCATTTACCCAGATGCTGCGCGACGTGGCCTGGAGCGAGCTCGACGTGCTCGTCATCGACATGCCGCCGGGAACGGGCGACCTGCAACTCAGCATGGCACAGCAGGTGTCGCTGGCGGGCGCCATCATCGTCTGCACCCCGCAGGATCTGGCGCTGCTCGACGCCCGCAAAGGCCTCAACATGTTCCGCCGGGTCGACGTCCCCGTGCTCGGCATCATCGAGAACATGAGCACGTTCATCTGCCCCAAGTGCGGCGAGCGCACCGACATCTTCGGCCACGGCGGGGCGAGGCGCGAGGCCGAGAGGCTGGCGTTGCCGTTCCTGGGCGGCGTGCCGCTCGACATGGAGATCCGCGTGCGCTCCGACGAGGGCCGGCCGATCGTCGCCACCGATCCTGACGGGCCGCACGCGCGCATCTTCCGCGAGATCGCCACCAACGTCTGGGCGGCGCTGCAAGGAGAGGCCGGCGCCAGGGCCGCGCCGCCGGAGCTGGAGATTTCGGCCGGCGGCAGCGAGCTTCGGGTGACCATGGCGGGCGCGCCGCCGTTCACGCTTCCGGCTGAGATGCTGCGCGTCATGAGCCCGTCGGCGGAAGTGCAGGGCCATTCGCCCGACCAGCGCGTCACCATCGGCCGCAAGCGCAACGTCAGAATCGCGGACCTGCGCCCGGTGGGCAACTACGCCGTCCGCATCGTCTTCGACGACGGCCACGACACCGGCCTCTACGCCTGGTCCTACCTCCAAACCCTGCACCAGGAGCGCGACCAGCGCTGGGCGGAGTATCTGTCCGATCTGGCGGCGAAAGGGCTGAGCCGGGGCTAAAGGGCGAGGACAAAACGCAGGCCGCGGTCAATGTCCGCCATCAGGACATCGGGGACCCGGCCTATCCGATTGAGGAGGCGTCTCTTGTCCACTGGGACGACCTGGCTCGTGATGGCGACGGAAGTCTCCCTGAGGCCGGTCTTGCGATAAGGCAGGCGCACATTGTCGGGGGCGGAATCGCGAGCGATGTTACTCGTGACGGGCACCATCAATATGGTGCGGTATCCGGTTTCATTTGATGAGATCGTTTGAGACGATGACCGTGGGCCGCCGATAGCCCGGCTCGGATCCGGTCGGCATGTCCATGGATGCCCACCAAATGTCGCCGCGCCTCATCCATTCCACTCCACCCTGCGCGTCATCTGTCGGGCATGTTCGAGTAAGATTTCGTCCTCCTCCGAGAGGTCACCCTGTTCGGCAACATACCGATCAATCGCGATCTTGATGGCGTCCTCACGCCCTAGGCACAGAAAACTCTCCAACGCGGTTTGCAACAGCTTGCTCCGCGAGATCCCGAGCTCCTTGGTGACGGCTTTAGCGTCCTCAATGAGACCAGCGGGGAGGGAGATAGCCGTCTTCTTACTTTGCCCTTGGCACTTCCGGCGAAGTTGCTTGCGGTCATGCGCCGGCCACGCTTCGCTTTCCTCGCGCAGCCCCGCGCCGCGTGTAGCGGACGCATTTTCGCGCTGCCGTCTTAGGAAGTCCTGCAAGGCAACCTCGATCAGCCTGTTGCGGGGCACACCAATGTCCTTGGCGGCGGCGTCGGCCCC
>Ga0075430_100003546_pt1 | contig 13065 bp, 12 predicted proteins | sample RhiMetdeltSRZDD4_FD_75294 | JGI IMG/M metagenome (GOLD analysis project Ga0075430, IMG submission 75294) | Populus rhizosphere microbial communities from Tennessee, USA - Rhizosphere MetaG P. deltoides SRZDD4 | ecosystem: Host-associated > Plants > Roots > Rhizosphere > Soil | place: USA... | reverse complement strand
CTTGAACTCGACCGGGGGATTTCAATGCTCTTCTCGTCGCGCGGGGTGTGACGATCACCCGCCTCAATTTCAGAATGCGTAGGCGCCCGTGGCAAGTACACACCACCACCGATGGTGGTGTCCCCAGGCTGTTCGCGCCCCTTCAGTTCTCCGAAGATCGTTGCATCGGCCGATTGTCGGCCGTGAATGCGAACACACGAGATACGAGCGGGACGATGCTTCAACCGACATCCGTTGCAACACATCTGAGCTGGTGCGCCCAAGCGCCGTCTCGAGTGTCGGTGGGGCGGCGTCGCGGCGGCCGCAGCGGTTGGCGCAATCCCGCCATTAGGGGGAACTGACGATGGTCGATCAAGACACCGCGCAACTTGTGCGGCGTGCCGCAGCCGGTGATGAACTGGCGTGGCGGCAGCTCACCGACAGGCTGGGGCCGTTGCTACGCCGGGTCAGCTCGGCCTACCGACTGGGCGAAGCCGAGGCCGCGGACGCGGTCGCTACGGTCTGGTTGAAACTGGTAGAGAATATCGGCTCGCTGCGCGATGGGAACGCAGTGACGGGCTGGCTCATCACGACGCTCCGGCGAGAGTGTGTTGCCAGGGCGCGAGCGCGCAGCCGTGAGCGCCCCGTGGCAGACTTCGCCGGCGTCGACGAGCCGCTCGACGTCGTTGACTTCGACCGTTGGCTCTTAGACGCCGACCGGCGACAAATGGTGCATCGGGCCCTGATGAAACTCTCGGAGCAGCAACGTCAACTGATCACGATGCTCTTCGCCCACCCAGCGCCTTCGTACGCAGAGATAAGCGCAAGCCTTGCCATGCCGATCGGCAGTATCGGCCCAACACGCTGCAGGCTGCTCGGCAAGCTTCGAGACGCCATGTCGGAGGTGGACGGGCGGGAGCTTGCGTACGCAGGCTGAATTCGATTCTGGCGCAACTGCTTCGCGGCTATCGCGGCATTGTCTGCACGGGTACGTCATGAAACCACGATGCCCTATCATCGGCCGCCACACAGACAGGAGGTGACTACGCCATGATGCCACTTACACCCGACGCACACATCGACGAATTGCGCCGCGTAATAGGCGAGTCTGAGCAGCGTCGCCAGGCAGCCGAAATCAAGCTCGCCGATCGCGAGCGCCGACTCGGCACCGCACGCCAAACGATCGCCGCGCAAGATCGCCGAATCGGCTGGCTCATGGCCGAAGTCGCTCGGTTACGAGACGCGGCCGCATGGACCATGCCCGATGACTACGCTCGTGAGGCCCGACGGTTCTTCAACGTGTACAGCATCAGCGGAGCCCGCTGATGCCCGGCTACGGCACGAAACCCGGACCACGGGGCGACGCATAAGTTGGCGCAGAGTCTGTCGCATCACTCGCGCCAAGAACCCGTGCCGCCCATTATCGGACCGCGCGCCGGATGCTCAACGCGCCAAGTCGTCTGGGGTTAGCTGGCGTCGCGGGTTCCTGCCCAGTGGATTCGATGCTCCGCCGGGGCATGCGCCGGGCCACTGCGAGACCACCTGGCGCCCCAAGGTCGCCAGCATCGGTCTCGTAGGCCTAGTGCAGCGCTATTGAATTCGGCGGGTGGTGCGGATCCTCGCCAGCGGGCCGCCGTGGAGCCGATGGAGCCGGGTTGGGTGGTGGCGCTGGCGAGAGCCAGTACCGCGACCAGCGCCGCGATCTCTTCAGGGGTGGGGTCACCCTTGGTGATCTGGAACATGGCCGGTTTCACAGGGGTATGTTGCCGTGTTTGCGGCGCGGCGAGGATGCTCGTTTCGAGCGCAGCATGTCAAGCGAACGGATGAGAATTGTCCGGGTCTCGCCGGGGTCGATGACATCGTCGACCATCCCTCGTTCGGCTGCAATGTAGGGCGTCATCAGCTGCTCGGTGTAGTCGGCCACCAGCTTTCGTCGGTGTTGCACCGGGTCGGGCGCGTCGGCGAGCTCCTTGCGGAAGATGATGCTGGCCGCGCCCTCCGCGCCCATTACAGCGATCTCGTTGGATGGCCAGGCGAACGACAGGTCGGCCCCGAGTGACTTCGAGTCCATGACGATGTAGGCGCCGCCGTACGCCTTGCGCAGGATCACCTGGACCCGGGGCACGGTCGACTCGCAGTAGGCGTAGAGCAGCTTGGCGCCGCGGCGGATGATGCCGGCGTGCTCCTGGTCCACGCCGGGAAGAAATCCGGGAACGTCCACCAGGGTCACCAGGGGGATGTTGAATGCGTCGCAGGTGCGGACGAACCTGGCGGCCTTCTCCGCCGCGTCGATGTTCAGTGCGCCGGCCAGCACGCTCGGCTGGTTGGCCACTATCCCAACGACGTGACCATCCAGTCGCGCAAAAGCGCACACGATGTTGGTCGCCCACAACGGCTGTACCTCAAGGTATTCGCCGTCATCGACGATCACCTCGATCACTTCACGAACGTCATAAGCGCGGTTGGGCTCGGCCGGCACGATCTCGACGAGCTCGTCGCAGCGACGCGAGGGCCGATCGGTCGGCACGACAGACGGCGGGTCCTCGTGGTTGTTGGACGGCAAGAACGACAACAAGTAGCGGACCTCGTCGAAACAGCCGGACTCGTCGTCGATCAGGAAGCTGGCCACACCGGTACGGGTGGCGTGTGTAACGGCTCCGCCGAGCTCCTCGTGCGTGGTCTTCTCGCCGGTTACGGCTTCCACGACATCCGGGCCCGTAACAAACAAGTTGGTCTTGTCCTTCACAGCGAACACGAAGTCGGTTAGCGCGGGCGAGTAAGCCGCACCGCCGGCGCAGGGGCCGAGGATCACAGAGATCTGCGGGACGACGCCCGACAGACTGACGTTGCGCGCGAAGATGCCGCCGAAACCCGCCAGCGCGGTGATGCCCTCTTGGATCCGGGCGCCGCCCCCGTCGTTCAGTCCGATGATTGGCGCGCCGGTCGCGGCCGCGAGGTCCATCAAGGTGTGGATCTTGCTGGCGAACACCTCACCGAGCGATCCACCGAAGATGCGGAAGTCGTGAGCGTAGACGAACACCTTGCGGTCATCGATGGTCCCCCAACCGGTGACGACGCCGTCGGTGTCGGGGCGGTGACGTTCCAAACCGAACCCGCTTGCACGGTGACGGGCCAGCATGCCGGTTTCCGTGAAGGAACCCTCGTCGAGCAACGCCTCGAGACGCTCGCGCACGGTCATCTTCCCGCGGGCACGCTGTCGCTGTGTCGCCTGCTCTGCGCCTCTGGTCGCCAGTTCCTTGCGCGCCTGCAGTTCGGCGGTGGCCTCCCGCAGCGAGTTCGGCCGGGACGGGGACGACCGCTCTGACACGGTTTCGATGCCCATGGCGAGGGCATCAGCGGGTCCGGCGATGTGTAGTCGTGGCGCAGAGCCTTCGGTCCGCCGCCGATCGTCGGCCGCCCCAGGTCTATTCACGATTTCTCCTCTACTTCTGATGGCGCGGGTCGAGCCGCGGCCCGGTCTTCTTCACCGAGTCGACGCCGAGGTCGGCCTCGAGTTCCATGTCGTCGGTGAACATCTCGACGCGACACTCGAGCGCGGTCGCGTACATGCCGCGGCATGTCCCCTGGCCGGGGAACAGCAACACAGGTTTGCGCCACATGTAACCAGTTCTTTCGCGTGTCGGACGAAACGCGGCTTATACGGCTTGAGCCGAAAGACCTACATGCTCCATGGAGTGATGTGGCGGACACGCAGATACACCCGACTGTCATGTATTCGCCGCGCCCTCCGAACACTCCTATTCAGCAAGACCCGGACAGAAGCCCAGAGTCCAGAGAGCAAGCGCATGTCGAGGACTTCTTGGCCTTGGCATCTCATATCGGACTAGTCGTCCAATCAGCGAGTGCCAGCCAGGGTTGGCGCGGCGATATCAGAAGGAGTTGGCAACGCCATGGATGGCGAAACACACACGGTTCCAGAATTCAGGGTCGATCTGATCGACGACTTTTGCTTGACCGTGCGCGACACGGTCGTGCCCCTGCCTTTGGGCTGCCAGCGACTGGTGGCACTGGTCGCGCTTGCTGATCGCCCCATCAGACGGTCTCGCATTGCTGCAACCCTCTGGCCGGACACCTCCGAGGAGCGCGCGCGTGCGAATCTTCGGTCGGCGCTGTGGCGGGTCTCAGCGATGGCGGATGCCCTTGTCGTTTCCGCCTGGCACGTCGGGTTGGCCGACAGTGTGATCGTCGACTACCGGGCAGAGGTCGCGGCATTCAACCGATTGCACGACGCACGCCACGACATCGCCCACGACCTGGCCCTGGCGCGGGAAATAGGCGGCCGCTGTGGAGAACTTCTCCCCGACTGGAGCGACGAATGGGTGATGGTGGAGCGCGAACGGTTCCGACAAATCAGATTGCAGACTATCGATGCGCTCGGGGAGCGACTGTGCGAGTCGGGTCGCTACCGCGATGCGCTTCGGGTGGTGTTGGCCGGGTTGGCGATGGACCCACTGCGCGAAAGTCCGCACAGGTTGATGGTCAAGGCGCACCTGCGACTGGGGAACGTGGCCGATGCAATCCGCCAGTACCGAACTTACGAAAGATTGCTCGACGAAGAACTCGGAGTGCAGCCGACCCGCGAAATGACCGCGATGCTGGCCGCCGGGTGAAGACACGCACAATGACCTGGAGATCTTGCGAAACTGAAGGCCGAGAACGCCTTTGGCGGATCGACGCGCCGGAGCACTTGATGGCGGCGACGGGTGCGACTGCCTTACCGGCAACCAAATCAGACAGCTCAACGATGTTCTATTGTTGGCGGTCTCGTCCTATTTCGGCGAAATGACATGCAGCGCTGTGGCTTTCAGGGCATTTGCTGAACCGAATTCATAGTGAGGCGCCGCTCGTGCAATCGCCATCGATCTCGACAAACTGATACGGGTCACTGAGAACCGTCACGCCTACGATTGTGTGCGGCGTCATGGTTGCCAATTCCGGCCGCAACTTCGTGCCACGCGACCATATGCTCGCCACGACGCTTGTGGATATGACACCGCTGCTCTTCCAACGCAGCCCGCAGACTAGAAGCTTTAGGTCATGGGCATACGTCACCATGTACAAGCACCACCATGTGCACATGACCAGCAATGGTGGTGTTGACAGGGTGGCCCGGCCGTGGGGGTCTCCGAATCATAGACATGTCCCGGAATCTCAAGCGGGAGTGACGGAAACGCCAACAAAGTGATTGCGAGGAGGTCTCGACATGAACGTGCACCGGTCGAAAGACACAGCCAACGAAGCGACGGCGGTCGAGACGGGACCAACCCGCAGTACCCAACACACCATCGTGACCGGAGGTTGATATGAATGCCAGGCAGGCGTGGGCCCTACTCGCCACAGGAGTGCTGTCATACGAGCTCTACTGCAAAGATGGCGAACTGCTGAGTGAATGTGTGGACGAGTGGTTGGACTGCCGACCGTTACTGACTCGGGCGGTCATCGCCGCACTTGCCCTTCACCTGGGAAACTTGCTGCCGGCGCGTTATGACGTCGTCTCACTGGGATTCTTCGCGATGAGGAAAGCCAAGCGCTATTGGCGCTAGCCGCTGCCGCTCTGAACCAAGCGGTGGGATCGACAGCTCCATCCGGCGAGCGCCGGTTCGGCTGCGACGTCCTTCACGGTGACAGGTGGTCGGAGCCATCGACCGCCCTCAGGGGGCTTCCGCGCTGTTTGACCTTGCGTCCGCCTCGGTTGGGCGACCTCGTTCCCCAATCAGAAACCATGTCCTCATTACGCCCTTGCCCTTCACGACGACCTCGCCGCGTTCCTCGAGCACGAAATGGTCTTTCAACCGGCCATGGACTACCTCTGGCACCTGGATCTTGCCCTCGACGCCGGTGGACTCCATCCGTGAAGCCACATTGACCGCATCGCCCCACACGTCGTAGAAGAACCTGCGAATCCCCACCACGCCGGCGGCGACCGGACCCGCGCCAAGCCCGATCCGCAGCCGCAGCCGACGTCCGCGCGGATCGCTCAGCCCGTCGACCGCAGCGGCCATACTCAGCGCGAGGCGCGCCAGCGCCTGCAAATGATCCTCGCGGCGCTCTGGAACACCGCTGACCACGATGTAGCAGTCACCGCTCGTCTTGATCTTCTCCAGCCCATGGTCGTCGACCAATCGGTCAAGATCGGTGTAGAGCCGATTCAAGAACTGAACCAGCTGGGCAGGTGCGGTCTGGCTGGCCCAGTCGGTGTAGCCGACAATGTCGGCGAACAGCACCGAGGCGTCCGCATACCTGTCGGCGATGACGCTGGTCGGCTGAGTTTTCAGCCGTGACGCGATGCTGGCCGGCAGGATGTTCGCAAGGAGCGACTCCGAACGCTGATATTCCAGCTCCATGGCTTCTTCGGCGCGCTCGATCTCGCGCAGGGCGTACCAGACGGCCGCGACACTCATGATGCAGGCACAGATCACCGACGTAATGAAGCCAAAGGCGACAAACCACGGCGGCTGCACCCCGGTGTCGGGGGGGACGGTGAACTGGAGCGTGATGACCAGCGCCGCGCCGATCGCCACCAGGATCGAGGCGAGGGCGATGTGTTCGATGCCCAGAACCAACACCGCAGCCGCGGCCACCACTACAAAAAAGAGATCCAGACCGGATCCAGTGCCGATATCCCAGCACACGATCGACAGCGACACGAATGTCGTCAGGATCAAGGTCAGGGGCGCAACGAGGCTGCCGAACCGGTGAAGCACCGGAATCGTCGCAAAGACCAACGCCATCACGGCGTTGACGATTGCCATATAGATCGAACCGCGCTGGGCGACCAACAACAACACCGCAAAGCTCGCGCTGAAGGCCGCAGCTAACCACGTGAGGATGTTGACAACCCGACGCTGGCGCGCAATTCGCTCGGCGTAGTGCGCATTGCGGGCCGGGGAACTGACAGCCGATTGCGGCGGCCCGCGATAGGACCACCGAGTCTGCTGTCTGGGTTGGCCTGACCCAGAACTATCCGCCTCGACGGCCACACGCCAAGCGTATCCCGGCTTCCCAAACACGCGGCTGCCTTGACAAGCTGGCGTCGACTTCAGACAGCACGCCCGATATCCCAACGCCACACCAGCCCCGCCGCGCGCGGCAACCCGCGTGCCGGACTTAACACGCTGATCCTCGGGATGTGCTGCAGTGTTCGTCATTTCGGCACGACTGCATCGGCTCCTTGGCGAACAAGTGAGGCTTCGCCGCTGACCGCCATGAGCCGTCCTGGAACTGCCGCAGACTCTCGGCCCGACCGGTGAACGTCGAGTACTGTCGATCAACTCCGATTTATACAGTTCCACCGCGGATTCCATCAACGCCTTGTCCAAGGCATCGCCGACCTTGCCGATCGACCGGCGATCCGCGAAGCGCCTCGGTGAACGCCGTCGACCTGTACTGCCCCGCATCCGAGTGGTGCACCAAACCACTTGCGGTGAAATGGAACTCGGGGTAACGACGGGTGAATACTGCCTGCTCCAAACACCGACGTGACCAATCGGTGGTTGTGCTTGCATCGCCCGCCAGGATGCGACGGGAGAACACGTCGACGATCCGCTTTATCGCGCCGCCTACCGTCGTCGGTTCCCGCCGAACCCAGCGCAATCCTCGTCCACGCCCCCGTGGCTCCTGCTAGTACCTCCGCCGTTGATGCCGTGCTCGCATCGTCTCCGGGTGAGGAGACTCTTCAGCAGAACCGCGACCGTTAACCAAGCATCAGGGCTGGTCAGTTGGGCGCGTTCCGGTCGGGCCATGGGGATGGAGGTACTTGCTCGCGCAACTGGCTCGCATTGAAACCAACGCGCAACCCATCGCAAGTGATGTTGTCGTGACGGCGACGTGACCGACCACCCTGAGACTGCTTCTGACCTGCACAGCAGCACGGAGGAGCCATGACAGTCGTGCCCGATCTAACCGCAAAAGCGACGCCGACCAACATCGACGAGACCGTCGAGCCGCCGTCGACGGCGAGGCGCGTTTCCAAGGACCGGGGAGTTCAAGGTCGGCCCGGCGTCCTGTACCGATGGGCAGTCTTGATGGCTACCCATTGGCGGACCGTGCTTGTCGTTTGGGCAGTGGTGGTGTCCGCATGCATCATCGCCATGCCAGCGGTTGAAAAGAGCCTCAAGGCACCAGACTTCAACGTGACCACTGCCGAATCCACCGAGGCGGCCAGAATCCTCGACCGAGACTTCCCGTCGGTTGGCGCCGAGCAAAATGTCGTCGTGTTCGACTTCCGTCAACACGACATCGATGCGCCAGCCTCGCAAGAAACGATACTGCGGGCATTGTCGGAAGTTCGATCGGTCCCGGGCGTGGCCAAGGTCGTGAGTCCGTTCGACAGAATTTCGATGCCACTCATTTCCGGCGACGGCGGTACGGCGATCGCGCTTGTCGGACTCGTGGGGAACCAGTCCAGCCGGTCGGATGCCGCTGCGGAAGTCGCAGATAAGCTCGCGCGTCTTTCATCGGACGCAGTGTGGATGGGCATAACAGGACCGTCCCCAATGCAGACCGACCAGATCCGCGTTTCTGTCGCAGATACGCAGCGCGCCGAAATGATCGGGTTACCGGTTGCTCTCCTGCTCTTGATTTTTTCCCTCGGGACGCTCGTCTCGGCTGCCCTTCCTATCGTGGTTGCACTCGCCGGCATCGCTGTCGCTTATGGCCTCGTCTTCGGCATGACGGGATTGGTGAGCTTCGATACGCTCGTCTTGGCCGTTACGACGATGATCGGCACAGGTGTTGGCATCGATTACTCGATGTTCATTGTGAGCCGTTTCAGAGAAGAACTGGCCCACAGCGATATTCGTGACCCGGCGGCACGTAGGGTAGCCGCTGTCGCGGCGGCGGCCGACACTGCAGGTCGAACCATATTGGTGTCGGGAGTGATCGTGATGGTCTCGCTCGGCGCACTGATTGTCGTGCAGATGCCGCTCTTCCGCGCGATTGCCGTCGGGGTCGCCGCAGCGGTGGTCGCGGCACTGCTCGTCTCGTTGACTTTGCTACCCGCGTTGCTCGCCGGACTCGGGTCGAAGATCAATTTCGGTTCGTTGCCCGCCAGGTTCCTGCCCGCTGATTCCCAAGCAGGTCATATCGTCGGAGGTTGGCAGCGGTGGGCGAAGTTGGTCATGCGTCGCCCGGTGATGTTCGCAACCGCGGCCGTCGCAGTTCTCGTGCTCGCCGCCCTCCCGCTCACCGGTGTGAAGTTCGGTCTAGACGCCGGGATGCAGGCGCTTGCCGGAGAACCGTCAGGCCACGCAAATCAACTCATCGAGGCTAAGTTCACCAGCGGGCTACTAGCGCCGGTGCAGGCGATCATGACAGGTTCTGATCGCGGACCCATGACGGACTCCCAGGCGCATCAAGCCGGCGCCTTCGTCGGCCGGTTGTCCGAAGACCATCGGGTCTCCTACGTGCTCCAAGAAGTAGATAACGGACGAATGGTCGCCACAGTAATCCTCAATGTGCCTATAGATTCCGATGCCGCCACCGAACTCGTGCGATCTGTTCGTGCTGACGCTGGAAAACTCGCAGGCGACGGTGGGCCTACTGTGCATATCGGCGGAGCCACCGCTCAGTACGTCGATATCTCCGAGGAGATCAGCAAGAAGTCACCACTGGTTTTCGGATTGGTTCTGGCCTTCTCTTTTGTGTTCCTCGTGATCGCATTCCGCAGCATATTGCTGCCGATCAAAGCTATCCTCATGAATTTGCTCGCGATTGCCGCCACGATGGGGGTGACCGTAGCCGTCTTCCAATGGGGAACCGGTGAGTCCCTCTTCGATTTTCGTAGTCCGGGCTTCATACAGGTGTATCTGCCTACCGTCATTTTTGCGGTACTGTTCGGCCTTTCCATGGATTACGAAGTATTCCTGATCGGGCGGATCAGGGAGTATTGGGACCGTGGCGAGAGCAACGAGGACGCCGTGGCATCCGGGCTCGCCCATACGGCGCGGCCGATCACGACGGCAGCTGCGATCATGGTGGCGGTGTTCGCGAGTTTTGTCACTGCACATGTGTTAGAGCACAAACAAATTGGATTCGGGCTCGCCTTGGCGGTTGCGATCGATGCGCTGATCGTACGGCTCATACTCGTGCCCGCATTGATGCGAACGTTCGGGCGGTGGAACTGGTGGTTGCCGAAGATAGGCACGAAGACGAACCGCGCATCAAACAACAGTGAGATTTCCTGCGACTCCACGACAAACGGCACGAGCCTCCGCTTGCCGGCGCATTCCTCCACGTGAGCGCTAACCCGATATCTCATCAATCCGCGCGTGACGTTTCTTGCGGGCATGAAGCCCGGTGGAGACCTACGTCTGGATTCAAATAAGGGCGTCGGCTATGTGTGTTCGGCACCGGGCATTCAGAAGCGCAGTGAGCAGGGATGCGTTCAGCGCTGCCGCGTTGTCTTCCGGAGACGCCCAGGACCGCGTGGTAATGGTCATGGCGGCCGGGGCCGGATCACCGATGCAGTGACGGGCGAAGGCGCTGAAGAAAGCAGCGGGATCCAGCAGTGTTTCTGGTGTGTGTACTCCCGGACGGCGGCTAGCGGCAATTAGCGGGATGGCCACGGCCAACGGGACTGCGGTATTGGCGGCCATGGACAGCCCAGGGAGCTGCGCCAACGCCGTTGCTACGGTACAGGTGGAGTCCTGCCGGGTGCCGGTCGCAAGCGCGAAGAGCGGCGGTGCGCCGCCCGACGTCAGGATATGGGCCGGCTTATCGACCATAAGACGTCCCAGGCGGGCGGCGACGTAAGCAGCGCGATCGATCGTCATGATTCGCTGGTTGATTACCCAGCGAAGTACGGACACCACTGCCAGGGTCAACCGGTCGCCAACCACCATGTTCGTGCTTTCTCGCAGTCCGGGAAAGGCGCGTGACAGAGTAACCCCCTCGGGATGGCCGAAGCTACGACCGCGTACAGCCCCGATTCCCGGATAGCTGACTCTGATCCTCGCTAGAGCCGGCCGGTGCTCGAGTCCGCGGGCACGGGTAACGGGGATGGTGCCGCTGATCTGTCTCATGCCGTGCACAATCGCGGCGCTGGTCGCTCCCGTCCTGGCCGGATCTGATTGTGCGGCATTGATATTCCACGCGGTGATCACCGTGTCGACAGTCTCGAGTTCCCGCCCGGCGATGACGGCCAGCAGATTCGCAACGCCTGGACTGGCACCCATGCCCAGCAGCGCTGTGACGCCGGCGGCCTTTGCGCGATCGTCGAATGCGAGCATTTCCAGCGTGGGTTCGGGATCGTCACATATATCGATGTAGTCACGTCCCGCGTCGATCGCCGCCGACAGAATTGGCGGCCCGAACAAAAAGAAGGGACCAACCGTGTTGATCACGAAGTCGCAATCACGCATTGCTGCGTCCAGCGCGGGGCGGTCGGTCACATCCAGGGCCAGCGGGACTCCTTTAGCCCCCAGAGCCCGCGCGACTCGAGTCGCCGCCCTCGCATTCCGGTCGGCGACGACCAACTGTGTGATGCGGTCATCACCGGCCAGGACCCGGGCAGCGGTTCGGCCAATCTCACCAGCGGCACCCAACGCCAGAATTCTCACGACGACCGCCCTTGTGAATTGACCGTCATGACGGTAAACCAAGGCGGGCAGCGGAGCAACGCCGAGAGCTATCGCTGAGATCCTCACCGCGACCGCGGCCGCGTGGCGGCCTGCATAGCCGGCGTCCAAAACGTCGGCCTGAGCAACATGCGGTTCCGGACCAGCGGCTTCCGTGATAGGACGCTTGCTATCGATAGCTGATGTCACCGTCGATCGCTGTGTGCCCACGCTCAAGCGCGCACACCGATCACGGCTACCCTAGGTGAACTTCGCTCCAACCACGGTCTGTCGCTTGCTATTTCAGCTCGAGCGGACTGGTTGGAACCAGCGCACACTCAGGCGGGGGCGACCCCTCACCTTGTGCCTGTATCACCCATGAGCCGCCAATTATTAACGCACACGGCCGATGTCATGTGGATGGCCATTCACAGGTTAGTACTCAGGTCGGCCAATCCGGGACCTGCTGGTCAGTCGTGCGCCCAGACTTCGAACACAACACACCACCCTGTGTACACCACCACAAACAGTGGTGCCGACAGGTTGGGAGCGACGGTCATTGTCGTTGAAGATCGTTGTGTCGGCCGGCGCTTCACCGCCACGACGCAACCCCCGGGCAGCGGGGACGGCGAACACCCGCTACGAGGACGCCGCCCAAGGTGACGTTGAAAGCCCGCTAGGGCGGTGGACGTGGGCGCAAAGAGAGCGTGGCTGCTGTTGTCGACGGGTGTGTTTCGACGGGGTCTTGACGAGCAGTGACGGATCCTTTGGCAGCCGAATAAAGGTCGGTAGTGCCGAGGGCAGCGATACGGAAAACAATCAGGAGATTCAAGGCGTGACGATCTACGAATACGACATGGTGTCCGCAGCCAGCGAGTGTGAAGCACTAGTCCCCCCGGTGCCGTCGCACGACGCCCTCGCCCTGGTCGATCGTTTGAACGCCGGCGAGCCGTACGCGGTCGCTTTCGGCGGGCAGGGCAGCGCCTGGCTGGAAAACCTGGAAGAACTGGTGGCCTGCGCCGGTATCGAGTGCGAGCTGAACGAGATCGTCGGTGAGGCGGCGGTGCTCCTCGAGCCGGTGGCCCGCGAGCTGGTGGTAGTGCGGCCGATCGGTTTCGAACCGATGGAGTGGGTCAGGGCGCTGGCCGCCGGGGAGTCGGTGCCCGCGACCAAGCAACTGATCACTGCGGCGATCTCTGGCCCGGGCATCCTGCTGGCCCAGATGGCCGCCATCCGCGCCCTGACCAGGCAGGGCCTTGACCTCTACGACACCCCGCCGGTCGCGATGGCCGGGCATTCGCAGGGCATCATCGCCTGCGAATCGCTGCGGGCCAACGGCGCCCGCGACGCCGAGCTGTTGGCGCTGCTGCAGCTGATCGGGGCCGCCGGCTCGCTGGTGTCGCGGCGCCGCGGCATGGTCGGCCGCGGTGACAAGTCGCCGATGGTGTCGGTGACCAACGTCTATCCGGACCGCATCGCCGAGCTGCTTGACGAGTTCTCCAAGGATGTG
>Ga0075430_100003541_pt1 | contig 13075 bp, 10 predicted proteins | sample RhiMetdeltSRZDD4_FD_75294 | JGI IMG/M metagenome (GOLD analysis project Ga0075430, IMG submission 75294) | Populus rhizosphere microbial communities from Tennessee, USA - Rhizosphere MetaG P. deltoides SRZDD4 | ecosystem: Host-associated > Plants > Roots > Rhizosphere > Soil | place: USA... | reverse complement strand
TCGAGCCATGCGACGTCCACGAGCCTGGCTGGTGTGGTCCATGACTCCGCGGCGCCCCGCAGCTTCCAGAAGGTGAACGCGATCGTGCGCTGCAGCCCGCTCTGTCCCCTGACGCGATCCATCGCACGCAGGTCGAACTCCCGGAAGAACGTCGTAAAGAGGAGCGCGAAGAGCTCGCCGCGCCGGGTGTCGTCCAGCATCTCGCGTCCCGCCGGCGAGATGCGGAACCCTTTGTGCCGCTTCACGAGGCCGGCGAAAAGGAGTACATGCCGAATCATGTCCAGCGGCCAGACGTCCGACTCGTTGATCACCTTGTTCATGCGACGCACGTCGTCGAGATAGCCGTCCCGAAACCGCATGCGCGGCAGCATGCGCGCGACAAAGTCGCGGGAGAGATTGCCCGCCGCGGTTGCCTTCGCCGGCCCCTCGTCGCGCAACGTCGTGAGCAGCGCGACGGCATTGTGTATGTATTCCGGGTCCCCGATGTCCTGAGCCGTCAGGGCGGCGTTGACGGTGAGAGCGCCTGACCTCTCCCAATCACCGTAGAGGATCTCCGACATGTCGTTCGGGGAGAGTCCGCCAAGCTCGGCCTGCGGGCGCGTGTTGTAGGCGTGCACCTCGGCCTCGAAGAAGTGCTGCGCTTCGGCCCTGGTCGCGAACGGGCGCTCGCGCAGCAGATCGTTCAGCGCGTCCTGAAGCGCCGCGTGCGGGTCGCTGGAGCGTGGTGGTTTCGGCATACTCGCAAGGAAATACGGAAAGCTCGGCTCGTCCAGCCTCCCTCGTGGTTCGTCAGCCGCGTCGACGGAGCATCCCCGGGACCGCGGTCACTTCAGTGGCGGCCGATCCTAACGAGTGCCGCCCGCGCCTCGTCGATCAGGTGGCTGTGCGCCGGACCTGGCGCGTCGTACCGCCACAGGAACCGCTCGTAATACGTGCGCGCCTGCGCCTCGCGACCCAGGGCCTCGGCGACGCGCGCCTGCTCGAGGTAAGCGAGCGGCTCGACGACCAGGTTGGCCTCCCGCGTATCCCGCAGCGGAAACAGGACCGCCTGATGCCACGTGAGCAGCCGTTCGGCGGAGGCAGCATTCCCACGCTCGACCAGCCACCGCGCCGCGGCAAGCCGGTTCACGGCGGTGAGGAAGGGATGCGAGTCGCTTCGCCAGCGAGACCAGCCGAACTCCGCGCGTTCGTGCTCGATCGCCACGAGCGAGTCCGCTGCCTGCGAGCGCCGGCCGGCGAGCGCGTCAGCGAACGCCGCCAACGAGCGATCGAGAAACCTCGCGGTAGCAGAATCGGCGCCGGTCAGCGAGCGACGCGCCGCGGCGAGCGCATGGGCGTCGTTCCGCGCGACGCCGAGCAGGCCGTCGAGCCACGCAAGCTCTGCGCGATTTTCCGGTCGCAGCTGGCCGAGCACCGGCACGACCGCGGCGCGCTGCGCGGTCGCCACGGCGGGGTCGAGCGCGCCTAACCACGCAGCGACGACAGCGAGGCGGAAGCGGTAGAGCGGCCAGATGGGGTCCGGCGTAGCGGCGATGATCTCATCCATCATCTCGAGCGCGTTGCTCCACGCTCCGCGCTCGGCCGCCGCGACCACGCGCCCCAATCGCAGCGCGCTCGCCACAGCCGGCGCAGCGCCGCCGGCAAGGAGTCGGTGCATCTCCTCCTGCGCACGCGGAAACCCGTAGTGGGCCGCCCCGAGGGCGAACCGATGGGGATCGATCGGTCCCGTCAATACACCTAACGACGCGGCCGCCGCCTCGGCGGCCGCGGTATCTCGAATCATCCCGCCCGAGCGGGCGACCGCATCGAGATGCCGCTTGAAGGCGAGCAGGTCGAGACCGGACTCTTCCTTCGATATGGAGTCGTAGCCCAGCGCGGCCAGCTCGCGGTTGATTCGCGCTGACAACAGCGTATCGCGCTGCCACAGGGCCACCCAGGAGAGGTGATCCAGTCCGGACACCATGTGCGGGTTCAGCGCGAGCGTGCGTTCGAGCGCGGCGCGGAGGTCGGACTCCCGCGTACCGAGGAGCGGCCCGGTGTGCGCCAGGTATTCGCTCAGCGCCCACCAACCCGGCCAGTAGTCCGGGAAGCGCTCTGTGATTGCCTTCACACGTTCGTGATGCTCGCTCGTACTGTCCGCCATGCCGGCCTCGATGAGCAGGCGGTCGCGCTCCGGGAACTCGTGCCGATGGGCGCGATACTTCGCCCGGATGGTCGAATCGACCGGAAGCGTGTAGAAGTCTCGAGCAAAGGCGTAGCGCCAGTGCGCGAGCCAGAACGTGCTGTCGAGGGTGACCGCGAGGCGGAATGCGTCGGCAGCAGCCCGCCAGCGTCCGCTGACGACGAGACGCTCGCCATCCAGGAACGCGCGGAGCGCTGGCATCGACGGCGAGGTGATCGCGGCGAGACTCGGCGTCGGCGGGTTGGTGCGCTGCCAGAGCTGGCGGAGCAGTCCCCAGGCGGCGGAGTCGGTGAGCGCCGTCATGTCGTCAGGCGGCGCCGTCACCGTGACGCGCGCGAGCGGTTGCGCTGCGTTCGTCGGCTGGAGCGCGAGGTCGATGCGCGCGAGTCCGCCCACGCGCATGACGCTGCCGTACACGACGCTTCGCGCACCGAGACGCCTGGCGAGCGCGATTGTCTCGGCGAGCGGCGGCGCTTCACCAGTCGTGCGTGCGCTGGCGAGCACCGTCAGCGCGTCGACCGTCTGGATTCCGTCGACCCCGTCGAGGCTCGCGCTGAGCGTGATGACCAGCTCGCGGCCGAGTCGCGTGAGCGCCGTGTCGGGCACCGCCGGGATCAACGGCACGACCACGATCTCCGCGGCCGAGCCGGTCACCGGTGGCTGCTCGCGCCGGACGACCAGCGTGGCGATCGCCCCCGCGAGTGCGAGCCCGATGACACCTAACGCGACTCGCCGTGGCCCGACTTCGACCGCGAGGGCACGCAGACTCCGAGGCGTGGGGGAGTTGGCATCGCCGCCCGCCAGTGCATCCGCGAGGTCGCCTGCCGTCTCGAAGCGGTCGGCCGGCTCCTTCGCGAGGGCCCGCGCGACCGCCTGCTCGACATGAAGGGGAACATCCGGTCGAACGCCGCCGAGACGTGGCGGCGGCTCGTGGAGATGCCGTGCAAGCAACGCCTGGGCGCTGGGAGCCGTGAAGGGCGGCGCCCCGGCCAGCATCTCGTACAGCACGCACCCTAACGAGTAGACGTCGCTTCGCCCCGTGAGCTCCTCCCCGCCGCGCGATTGCTCCGGGCTCATGTACGCCGGTGTGCCAAGCGCCACGCCGGGTCGGGTCGACGCCCGGTCCCGATCGGGAGTGGGACCGCCGACCGCCTCGCTGATCGCGCGCGCGATGCCGAAGTCCGCGACGATCGCCTCGCCGTCGTCGAGGAGAATGTTCCCCGGCTTGATGTCGCGGTGCACGACGCCGCGCCGATGTGCGTGATCGAGCGCGCCGGCGACATCGCGCGCGATGCGCACGGCCTCGGCCACAGGGAGCCGGTGCTCGCGAGCCAGTCGCTCGCGCAGCGACTCGCCCGCCACGTACGGCATGACGTAGTACACGAGTCCGTCGTGCTCACCGGAGTCGTGGAGCGGCAGGATGTGCGGGTGCTGCAGGTTCGCGGTGATCTCGATCTCCCGGAGGAACCGGTCCGCACCCATGCCGCGCGCCAGATCGGCGTCGAGGACCTTCACCGCGACGGGCCGGCGGTGCTTCGTGTCGCGCGCGAGGTAGACGGTGGCCATGCCGCCTCGGCCGATCTCGCGGTCCACGACGTATCGGCCGGCGACCGTCGTTCCAGGCGTGCCGAGCGAGGATTGCTGCCGCGTGGACGCCGACAGCAGCGCTGCCCACGCGTTCGAAAGCGGGTCCTCGAGGAAATCGCCTGCCTCATCCTGGGCACGGAGCACCCGATCCACTTCGAAGCGCATCTCCGCGTCGGCGCCGCAGGCAGAGTCGAGGAAGGCCGCCCGTTGTTCCCGTGGCAGGTCGAGCGCGGCGTCCAGCACCCGCTCGATCTCGCGCCAGCGCTCGGGAGAGGTCAGTTTCGGCATGCCGTCCTCTATCCCCACCACTCGTTAGGCCGAGTCGTGCAGCTCGGCGTAGAGCCACGACTTCGCCTTCGTCCAGTCGCGCCGCACGGTCCGCGCCGTGACACCGAGCGCGTCGGCCGTCTCCTCTTCGGTGAGGCCGCCGAAATAGCGGCACTCGACGACCCGCGCCAGCCGATCGTTGAGCGCGCCGAGCCGCGTCAGCGCTTCGTCCAGCGCGAGGAGCATCTCGCTTCGCTCTTCGCCGGCCATCGCCGCTTCGTCGAGCGACAGCGGGCGCTGCCCACCACCGCGCTTCCTGGCGCTGCCGCGGCGAGCGTACTCGATGATGATGCGACGCATCGCGACGGCCGCCACCGCGAGGAAGCGGGCGCGCTCGCCGCCGGCGATGCGGGTATGGTCGACCAGCCTGAGGTACGCCTCGTGAACGACCTCAGTCGTGCGCAGCGTCTGGTCTGGTCGGCCGCGCCTCAGCTCCCGGTGTGCGATCCGCCGGAGCTCGTCGTAGACGAGCGGCATGAGGCGGTCGAGCGCCTCGTCGTCGCCGCCCGTGGAATCCACGAGCAGGTCCGTTGCGCATTCAGCTTCCATGCGGCGCATAGCCCGAGCGGGCCCGGTGTCCGGGTTTCGACCCGTTCTTCATCTCTCGATGACAGGAGGGCCGCGCCACGAATGTCGCACCCGTCCGAGGACGCGGCAACGGGTTATTGAAGAGCACGCTCGGGACGCGACGAGCTTCCAGCCCGTCTCGGCGAGTTCAGGCCACATCGCAAGGAGAAGCCGTCATGCGTCGTGTCGAATGGCGGTCCGATCATCCGCCACCATCCAGGCGAGTCACCGGGTCCGGGTACGACGCGCTCTTCCCCCGTGGCTTCGTGCCTAACGACGGGCAAGCGCGTGGTACTTCGCCGCCTCGTCCGCGCGCCCTTTCGCCTCGTACAACCGGGCCAGCCCGTCGATCGCCCGCCGTCTCGGCCCATCGCCGAGCGCGCCGGGCATGCGGCGGTCGCGGAACGCCTCGAAGCCCGCGAGTAGCAATGGCTCGGCATCACCGAGCGCGCCCTGGCGGAGCAGCGCGATGCCGAGCGTGAGCCGTGCCCTGACCACGAGCAGGCTGCTGTCAGGCAGAGTCTTTCGGTACACCCGCGCCGCGTCACGGGCGTACGCCGCGGCCGTCGCGAAGTCCCCGCGACGTATCGCCACACCGGCGAGATCCTCGAGCATGTTGCCCACGAAGACGTGATCGTCGCCGTGAAACCGCCGGTAGAGTGCCTCGGCTTCGCGGTACATCGCTTCAGCCTCGTCCAGCTTCTGCTCGCGCTCGAGCGTGAGCGCCAGCGCTCGCGTCGCGATGGCGAGCTCCGGATGCCCGTTCGGATAGATCTCGTGGAGCCGCGCCACCGCGTCGCGCAGCGCTCGTTCCGATTCGTCCAGGCGGCCGGCTGTCCGAAGGACGGTACCGAGTCGATGGAGCGCGTCGGCCACGCTGAGGTGTTGCTCCCCGTAGATCGCGCGCCGCGTGGAAAGCGCCTCACGATAGGCGCGCGCGGCGGCGTCCGTCTCACCACGCACGAGAAAGAGCTGGCCGAGCCTGACGAGCTGGTCGGCCCGAGCCCGTCGCGGCTCCGACGGCATCGCCATCACCGCGCGCGACCACTCTTCGAAGAGCGGCGACGCCGCGCGCACGTCACCCGATGAATGGAGTGCGCTGGCGAGCCAGTACATGGACTCGAGCGTCGCCGGGTGCGTGTTCCCGAGCAGACGGCGCCGCATCGAGAGCGCCTGACGATATTCCGGAATCGCCGCCACGTAGTTGCCGCTGCGCGACAGGGCATCAGCGAGGTTCGCGGTGCTGGCAGCGACATCCGCGTGCTCGACGCCGAGCGCGCGACGCCGGGTCTCGAGCGCCTCGGCGAACACGTGCCGCGCCTGCTCGTAGTCGCCCAGCTGCGAGTAGATCTGACCGACTACGTCGAGCATCTGGCCGCGCACTGCGGGCTGACCGGTGAGCTCGCGAGCACGGGCGAGCCCGCGATCGAGTAGTGCGCGCGCCGACAGCGTGTCGCGGAACGCCTTGCCGCCTTCGCTCGCCTCGAAGAGCGCGAGCATGAAGTCGCTCACCTCTTCGGCCTTCTGCTCGCCCACCCGTGCCTGGTCGAGCGCGCGGGCGATCCGGCTGCGCTGGATCGTGACGGTCGCGACGTAGGCGCCGAGGAGCACGACGATCATCGCGAGTGCGCCTGCGCCCCAGCGGTGACGCCCGAGGAATCGACGCGCGCGATAGGCGGTCGACGGTCGTCGCGCGAGAACGGGATGGCCGGACAGGTGTCGGCCGACGTCCTCCGCGAGAGCTTGCGCCGACGGGTACCGCTCGTCGGGTATCTTGTGCAGCGCCTCGAGCACGATCGCGTCGAGGTCCCCGCGCAGCGCACGAACGGCGGAGGATGGCCGCGGTGGGTCGTCGTGCAGGACGGCGGCTTCGAGCCGGTGCAGGCTCCCCGCTTCGGTCACGACGAACGGCGGCCGCCCGACGAGCAGATGGTAGAGCATCGCGCCGAGCTGGTACACGTCCGTCAGCGTGCTGACCGGCCGATTCACGATCTGCTCGGGCGCGGCGTACTCCGGGGTCATCCAGCGGTGGCCGGTGCGCGTGGCCGTGGCGGGCACCGAGTCGTCAGGCGCAAGCAGCTTCGCCAGGCCGAAATCCAGCAGCTTCACGTGGCCATCCGGCGTCACGAGCACGTTCGACGGCTTGAGATCGCGGTGGATGATGAGGTGACGGTGCGCGTACTGCACCGCGTTGGCGACGGTGACGAAGAGTGCGAGGCGGTCGGTGACGCCGAGGCGGCGCTCGTCGCAGAACCGGTCGATGGGCTGGCCGTTCACATACTCGAGCACGAGGTACGGGCGCCCGTCCGTCATTCCGCCGTCGAAGAGCCGGGCAACGTTGGGGTGGTCGAGCGTCGCGAGGATCTGGCGTTCGGCGCGGAAGCGCTCGCGGTCGATCTCGGAGTCGAGGCCCGGGCGCAGCAGCTTGATCGCTACCTGCTGGGCGAACTGACCGTCGGCGCGCTCGGCGAGAAAGACGCGCGCCATGCCACCCTGCCCGATCTGCCTAACGATCCGGTAGGGGCCGATGCGTCGCGGCTCGCCGTCGGCCAGCAGCACGGCGGCGACCTCGGCCGGTGGCGTGTCGAGCACGCGATTCGACGCGGCGAACCCGGCGAGGAGCGCTTCCACCTCGCGTCGGAGATCGGGGTCGGTCCCGCACGATCCCTCGACGAGCGTCGGCCAGTGTGCCGGGTCGGTCTCGAACGCGGCATCCAGCACACGCTCGATCTGCTGCCAGCGGTCTGGTTGCATACGTCACCTCAAGCGCCGTTCATCTCCAGCTCCCGGAGGAGAAACAGCCTCGCCTTGAACCAGTCCCGCTCGACCGTTCGGAGCCCGACGCCCAGAACGCGCGCGATGTCGACAGCCTCGAGGCCACCGAAGAGTCGAAGCTCGACGACGTGGCGGAGTCGCTTGTCGGCGCGGTCGAGCTCATCGAGCGCGGCGTCGAGGGCGAGGATGCCGTCCAGCTCCACGTACATGGAGCCGTCGGCCGATTCGGCTTCGCTCAGCGAGACGAGGGTCGGCTGACTGCCGCGCTTGAATGCGCGGCGCCGCCGGGCGAGGTCGACCATGATCTGACGCATGGCTCGGGAGGCGGCGCCGAAGAAGTGCGCGCGCCCGTTCCACTCCACCTCATTCCCTCGGGAGAGCTTCAGGAACGCCTCGTGGACGAGCTCGGTGGTGCAGAGCGTCGACGGCTCGTTCGAGCGGAGGTGGTGACGAGCCATGCGCTTGAGTTCGTCGTACACGACGACAAACAGCTCGTCGGTCGAGGCGGACTCGATGTCGAAATCCAGCGGCGTCACAGCATCCATGGTGCGGTCATCCGCCGGTCAGCGCAATCCCGGCCGCGCCGGGGGGCCGGCTGCGTGCTCGCGTGGCGGGCGAGATGGCGGTTTCACGTACGATCGGGTGTACGGCCCACTCGCCACCCTCACCCGGAATTCGCCATGCGTCCCAGAAGTCCACGCGCCGTCGGCCAGTGCGCTCCGCTGTGCTTCCTCGCCCTCGCGGCCTGCTCCGATCCAGCCGTCAGTGTCGGCCCGCCGCCTAACGCGCTCCCCGACAGGCAATCGACGACCAGCGAGCGCATCCTGATCACGCGCGGCTGGCCGCGAAAGGTGTTCACGATCGAGCCCGATGGAAGCAGCGCCATCCAGCTCACGACCGGCTCGTCGACCGAGCTCGACGCCGCGTGGGCGCCCGACGGCAAACGGGTTCTGTTTTCGAGCGACGCCGAGACCGCCGACAATTTCGCCGTCTACATCATGAACGCCGACGGGACGGGCGTCACGAGACTCACGAGCCCGTCGCCCTCGCAGTACGACCTGCAGGCCATGGCCCTGGGGAAAGGCATCGTCTTCTCCCGTTCCGAAGGGGTCACGTCTTCGCTCTGGATGATCGATGCCGATGGCGCGAACCTGACGCGTCTCACGACCGGGCCGTCCGACAACGCGCCCGCACCGTCGCCGAGCGGCAAGCTGGTCGCGTTCATGCGGAACTTCGACATCTACGTCGTCGACGTGGAGACGCGCGCCGTCACGAACCTCACCGCGTCCGCGGCGCCCGAGATCAGCCCGTCGTGGTCGCCTAACGGGAAGCAGATCGCGTTCGCGCGCTATGTGGACGGGTCGTACGACATCTTCGTCATGAACGCCGACGGCACGCAGGCCACGCGGCTCACGGACGTGTTCGGAAACGAAACGAATCCGCGGTGGTCGCCGGACGGGAAGCGAATCGTGTTCACCGCCAACTACACGTCCGACAGCAGCGTCTGGCTCATCTCGGCCGATGGCACCGGACGCAACGCCGTCGCGAACACCCCCGGTGTCGACAACATTGCCACCGCCTGGGCGAGGTGAACCATGCTGCGCATCGATAGAACCAGACAGCTCGGCGCGGCGCTGTGTGTGGCCCTCTTCATCACGGCGTGCACCGACCACGCGTTCGTCTCGGCGCCGCCGGCCGACGGGTCGGTCCCACCGGCGCTCGCGTCGAAGCAGGGGACCACGAGCGGACGGATCCTCTACTACGCCGGCGCGCCGGTTCAGATCTACAGCATGGACGATGACGGCAACAACGTCCTCCAGCTCACGACGGGCAGTGGCCCGAGCCTCGCCCCTGCGTGGGCACCGGACGGCAAGCGCGTCCTCTACGCCAGCGATGGCGGCTTCGGCCCGGTCGCCATCTACGTCATGAACGCGGATGGCACGGGCAAGACTCGCCTCACCGACCCGGCCCCCGACGAGCTGGACTCGGCCCCCCACGCGCTCGGCAAGCGGATCGTGTTCACGCGCGGCGGCGCGGGCGGCATTTCGCTCTGGGCCATGAACGATGACGGGTCCGACCCCATCCGCCTGACGGATGGAGGCCTGGACCTCAACCCCGCTCCATCGCCGTCCGGGAAGCAGGTCGCGTTCGTGCGGTTCGGAGACATCCACGTGCTCGACCTGGAGACGGGCGTGCTGACGAACGTCACGAACACGCTCGGGGTGTTCGAGCTGACTCCGGCCTGGTCGCCGACCGGCAAGCAGATCGCGTGTGCAATCGTGGTGGTGGGGCAGCAATCTGACATCTACGTCATGAACGTGGATGGGACGGGCGTCACGCAGCTGACGATGACGCCTAACGACGAGGAGTCGACGCCGCGGTGGTCGCCGGACGGCAAGCGGATCGCGTTCACGGCCACGTATGGCCAACGGATCGGTACGTGGGTGATGTTCGCGGACGGCACGGGCCTCAACGACCTCACGCGAACGCACACGCCGTACGTCGACGAGCGGCTCGGAGCGTGGGCGCGGTGAGTGCCGGATGTCGGCGCGATCTGCAGTGTCACTCGCTCGCGAGCGCTTGACTCGGCGCGCAATGATCCGGTAGTAGTCATGGAGATATCCGGAGGTACTATGCCCGACGAGATGGGTATTCTGCGCACCGATGTGGAAATCGAGTCACCGGTCGACGAAGGGCACCGGCGCCTGCTCCGCGATGTTCTCGTCGACACTGGCGCCGAGCTCTCGTGGGCGCCGGCGGCGGTCCTCGAGTCGCTTGGCATCGCTCGCCGCAAGACGGTCCGGTTTCAGCAGGCCGACGGAACGATTCTCGAGCGATCGGTAGGGTTCGCGATCGTTCACGCCGGCGGGACGTTCACGAACGACGAGATCGTGTTCGGCGAGCCCGGCGACCTCACGCTGCTTGGGGCGCGCTCGCTGGAGGGGCTGAACCTGAAGGTGGATCTGGTCGGCAAGCGACTCGTGTCAGCAGGGCCAATGCCTGCCGCCGCAGCTCGGGATCGGCGTCCCGCCACAGCGCTCGCGCCGGCGCGAACCACCGGGCGGCTTCGGCGAGCCGGGCGTTTCGCTCGAGAATCCCGCCGGACCTAACGAGCGGGCGGGGTCTGATGGCGGGCGCCGGCGAGGGATAGCGTATGACGGGATGGGACGTCACGCTCGCCACCCTCCACCCGGATGGACCCGAGACCCGGGAATTTTCGGGCGGTAGGGCTGGTGTTTCGGTCAGGCCAAGCGGCTCACGATCGCAGACAACCTGCCGGCTGATTCGATCGAGACGATGAAGCAATGGCTCCTCGCGATGGCGAAGACGGCGGCGTCCAGGGCGAAGTGATGTCCCGATCGGCTTCCCCATGCTCGGACCGCGATTCGGGTTCGAGATCATAGATGGGGAGGACCTCTCGGGACGCCGCCCTCTCCTGAGAACCGGTCCCGATCCGTCCGAGTTGGTTGGAGCGGCTATACGGATCAAACGGATGTGGCGGATGGAACGGATTGCTCCCGACCGGAGAGTGGCTCGGCCCGGGAATGAGAGGAAAGGATGGGAACTGCATGTCGGGATGGTGAGGCGTCCCATGGCAGTTCTCCCCAATTCATTTCAGTTTCGCGCCAGCAACTCGTTCGCGCGCGAGGAGCGATCCGCCCGATCCGTCAGATCCGTCAATCCGTATCCCCTGCCTCGTTGAGGCCTGCTCGGTCACGCATGGTATGCAGGCGCGACGGAGGTAATCGCGGTCGTCGCGAACGAGATGTCATCCCGAGCGAAAGCGAAGGATCTTCATTCTCCGGGGAGAGGGCCCTCTGCCGGGGAGCCGAGGCTTCTTCGCTTCGCTGAGAATGACAGGCGGCGCCCAAGCGGAGCCAACCGACGAAACGAGCCACGTGATGTGGTGGCAGGGAGGCCGGTGAGCACGACTCCGCGCGCCGGCGTGTTGTGTCGCTACGTCGCATGCCTGCGAGCATGGCCGGGTCATCAGGTTGACGTTCTAGGGATCCCACCCATACAATCGAGCCGGCAGGATACCCTCCCCGAGGTCCGGCGGACATCCATGCGCGGTGCTCTCCCCGCACCACTGTCGTCGCTGCTCGCGGCCCGCGACCCCGGGTCGCGTGAGGAGGCGTGGGCCGCATTCCTGTCCGCGTACAGCACCCTCATCATGCGCGTCGCTCGGCTCCTCGGCGGCGATGCCGATGCGGTCATGGACCGCTACGCGTTCGCCCTCGACCAGCTTCGCCGAGACGACTGCAAGCGGCTTCGCCGGTACACCGGAGATGGGCGTGGGGAGTTCACCACCTGGCTCGTGCTCGTCGTGCGACGCCTGTGCCTCGATGAGTATCGCCATCGCTACGGCCGCGCCCAGTCCGATGCGAGCGACGTGGCCGAGCGGCATGTTGCCCGCCGACGTCTCGCCGACCTCGCAGGCATCGATCCGGAGCTCGCCGAGGTTTCCGACGAGAACGACGACGCCGACGCCGGAATCCGCGCGGTCGAGCTGTCCGCTGCGCTCGATGCCGCGATCTCACGTCTCGACGTGTCCGACCGGCTGCTGGTCCGACTTCGTTTCCAGGACGGGCTCTCGGTTCCGACGATCGCTCGCATCATCCGTGCTCCGTCGGTCGCGCAGCTATACCGGCGGTTGGAGCGCGTGCTCGAGTCGCTCCGCGCGACGCTGCGTGAGGCGGGGGTCGAGGATTCGGTGCCGTGAGACGCGGGACGGCTCGCGGAAATTGGCTCTCCCCCATCCGTTGCATTGACTAGTCGCAGCCCGGACGACAGCGTGCCCAATCCTTCCGACGCGTTCGGCGTCGAACCGACCGACCATCCGTCCGAGAGCACGCTCGCCGCGTTCCTCGACGGCGAGCTCGGGACGAACGAGCGTCCACAAGTCGAAGCTCACCTCGAGAAGTGCGCCACGTGCCGGCGCGCGCTGGCCGACGCGGTCGACGTACTCGGAGCCTCGACTGGCGCTGCTTCGACGGTCGAGCCGGCGCTCTCCACGCGGCGCCGGCGCGTTCCCATGCTCGCGATTGGAATGGTACTGGCGGCATCAGTCGCAGGGGTCATGGTGCTGCGTCGCGCTCCATCGCCACTCGCCGACGTCGACGAGTCGAGCGCCGAAGGCGAAGCGCGGCTGCGTGATGCTGCGCAGCCCACGCTCGATGAGCGCATCTCGCAGATCTCGGTGATCGCACCGCCGAACGGCGCGGAGCGGCTTGGCGAGCATCCGTCGTTTGCCTGGCGAAGCGCGAAGGCCGATCACTACAGCTTCCGGCTCCTCACGGAGGATGGCACCGCGCTCTGGTCGAACGAGACGGCCGACACCACCCTCACGCTGCCATCGCACGTTAGGCTCGAGCGCGGCCGGTCGTACTTCTGGCGCGTCGACGCGCTGGCGGCTGGAATCGTGGCGAGCACGCGCGCGCAGCGGTTCACCGTTTCCCCGTGAGCCCCCCGTGAGACTCGCCGGCGCCGCCCTGCTCGCCGCGGGAGTCGCCGTGGCGACACTGGGATGCGGTGACTTCGGCGCCACCGCAACGGCGCGCTCCGACGCTCCGAAGGCGGCAGCGGCCCTCGCGCTCGCCGATTCGGTGCTCACGCGCGCGGAAAGCCTCTACTGGG
>Ga0075430_100003539_pt1 | contig 13076 bp, 15 predicted proteins | sample RhiMetdeltSRZDD4_FD_75294 | JGI IMG/M metagenome (GOLD analysis project Ga0075430, IMG submission 75294) | Populus rhizosphere microbial communities from Tennessee, USA - Rhizosphere MetaG P. deltoides SRZDD4 | ecosystem: Host-associated > Plants > Roots > Rhizosphere > Soil | place: USA... | reverse complement strand
TCGAGCCGGGCCTGAACGAGAACGCGTTCTACGACCCGTCGAACTTCACCTTCCCGGCCGGCACCTACGTCTGCGAGGTGGAGGTGGACCCGGAGACCGGCAAGGTGCAGGTGGACCGCTGGACCGCGGTGGACGACTTCGGCAGGATCATCAACCCAATGATCGTCGAGGGTCAGGTGCATGGCGGCCTGGCGCAGGGCATCGGCCAGGCGCTCACCGAGGGCGCGAAGTACGACTCGCACGGCCAGCTGGTCACCGGCTCGTTCATGGACTACGCCATTCCGCGGGCCGACGACGTGCCGTTCTTCCAGGTGGACACGCGCGAGACGCCCTGCACGCACAACCCGCTCGGCGTGAAGGGCTGCGGCGAGGCGGGCGCCATCGGCGCGCCGGCGGCGCTGATCAACGCCATCACCGACGCCCTGGGCGTGAAGGACATCGCCATGCCGGCCACGCCGCAGACCGTATGGCGCACTCTCAACCAGAAAAAAGCGTCCTGAGGACACCACCATGCACGCATTCAACTACCACCGTCCCACCAACGTGAACGACGCCGCCGCGCAGGCGGCGAAGAGCGCGGACGCCAAGGTCCTCGCCGGCGGCCAGTCGCTGGTGCAGGCGATGAAGCTGCGCCTCGCCGCGCCGACGGATATCGTCGACATCGGCATGATCAAGGACCTCGCCGGCATCAAGGTGGATGCCAAGAGCGTCACCATCGGCGCCATGACGCGCCACGCCGAAGTCGCCGCCTCGGCCGAGGTGAGGAAGGCGATCCCGGCGCTCGCCGCCCTCGCCGGCATGATCGGCGACCGGCAGGTGCGCAACATGGGCACGCTCGGCGGGTCGCTCGCCAACAGCGACCCGGCGGCCGACTACCCGGCGGCGGTCCTCGGCCTGGGGGCGACCATCACCACCACCAAGGGCACGCACGCGGCCGACAAGTTCTTCAAGGGCCTGTACGAGACCGCGCTCAAGCCCGGCGAAATCATCACCGCGGTGTCCTTCCCCATCCCCAAGCGCGCCGCCTACACCAAGTTCAAGAACCAGGCGTCGCGCTTCGCCATCGTCGGGGTGTTCGTGGCCGACACCGCCGCCGGGGTGCGCGTGGCGGTGACCGGCGCGGGGCCCTGCGCGCTGCGCCTCGCCGAGATGGAAAAGGCGCTCGCCGCCAAGTTCGCGCCCGAGTCGGTCGCCGGCCTGAAGATCAAGCCCGACGGGCTGAACAGCGACCTGCACGCCTCGGCCGAGTACCGCGCCCACCTGATCACGGTGATGGCGCGGCGCGCGGTCGAGGCAGCGATGAAATAGAATAGCGCCACGCCCGGACAAGCCCGCCTCGAGCGGGCTTTTTTCATGCCCACACCCCTGCCCGCCTCTCTCCCCTCCTCGATCGACGACACCCTCCAGCTGCTGACCTCGGCCGACTACGTCGCCGACCGCAGCCTGGCCACCGCGCTGTACCTGTCGCTCGCGCTGCGGCGGCCGCTGTTCCTCGAGGGCGAGGCCGGCACCGGCAAGACCGAGATCGCCAAGGTGCTCGCCAGCGCGCTGGGGCGCGAGCTGATCCGCCTGCAGTGCTACGAGGGCCTGGACATCGCGCAGGCCGCCTACGAGTGGAACTACCCGCGGCAGATGATCGAGATCCGGCTGGCCGAGGCGTCGGGGGAAAGATCGAAGGACAAGATGTCGCACGACATCTTCGACAACCGCTTCCTCATCAAGCGACCGTTGGCGTTGGCGCTGGAGGGCAAGCCCGGCATGGCGCCGGTGCTGCTGATCGACGAGCTGGACCGCACCGACGAGCCGTTCGAGGCCTACCTGCTGGAAGTGCTCTCCGACTGGCAGATCACGGTGCCCGAGATCGGCACCATCCGCGCCGCGGAGCCGCCGATCGTGGTCATCACCTCGAATCGCACGCGCGAAATCCACGATGCGGTGAAGCGGCGCTGCTTCTACCACTGGGTGGATTATCCGGATGCGCGCCGCGAGCTCGAGATCCTCAGGCGCAAGGCGCCGAAATCCTCGGCCGCCCTGTCGCGCGAAGTGGTGGCCTTCGTGCAGCGCCTGCGCGGCGTCGACCTGTTCAAGCTTCCCGGGGTGGCGGAGACCATCGACTGGGCCAACTGCCTGGTGGCGCTCGACAAGCTGGCGCTCGACCCGGAGACGGTGAACAACACCCTCGGGGTGCTGCTCAAGTACCAGGACGACATCGAGAGAATCGCCGGCGAGGAGGCCGCGCGCCTGGTCGGCGAAGCCAAGAGCGCCGCCACCGCCTAGATGCTGCCGCAGCTCGAGCCGGGCGCCCCGCGCGGCAAGCTGTCCGAGAACGTGATGCACTTCGCGCGACTGCTGCGCGGCGCGGGCCTGCGCGTCGGCCCGGACCGCGTGGTGGACTGCGTGCGCGCGCTGGAGATCGCAGGCGCCGAGCGCCGCGACGACTGGTACTGGACCATGTCGGCGGTGCTGCTGTCGCGCGAGGAGCAGCGCCCGGTGTTCGACCAGGCGTTTCGCCTGTTCTGGCGCGATCCCAGGCTCACCGAGAAGATGCTGCAGCTGATGCTGCCCAAGACCTACGGCCGCACGCCCAAGCCCGAAGAGCAGCAGAGCCAGCGCCTGACCGACGCCCTGTTCGGCCAGAAGAAGCCCGACGACAGCCGCGAGGAGCGCAAGGTGGAGATGGACGCGCGCTTGAGCTTCTCGGCGCGCGAGGTGCTGCAGCGCATGGACTTCGACACCATGTCGGCCGCGGAGCTGGCCGAGGCGAAGAGGATGATCCGGCAGCTGCGCCTGCCGCTGCCGCTCGTGCGCACGCGGCGCCACGCGCCCGACCTGCGCGGCAGGCGCGTGCACCTGCGCGCCACCTTGCGCGAAAGCCTGCGCGAGGGCGGCGACGTGATCCCGCTGGTGCGCTCCAGGCCCGTCGAGATCCATCCGCCGCTGGTGGTGCTGTGCGACATCTCCGGCTCGATGAACCCCTACGCGCGCATGTTCCTGCACTTCCTGCACGCGCTGACCAACGACCGCGACCGCGTGCACACCTTCGTGTTCGGCACCCGCCTCACCAACGTCACGCGCCAGCTGCGCCACCGCGACGTCGACGTGGCGATGACGCGGGTGGCCGACGCCATCAAGGACTGGTCGGGCGGCACGCGCATCGGCGCCTGCCTGCGCGAGTTCAACTGGCGCTGGGCGCGGCGCCTGCTCGGCCAGAACGCCTGCGTGCTGCTGGTGACCGACGGCCTGGACCGCGAGGCGGGCGAGGGGCTGGGCGAGGAGATGGCGCGCCTGGCGAAGGCCTGCCGCTTCCTGGTCTGGCTCAATCCCCTCCTGCGCTACGACAGGTTCGAGGCCAAGCCGGCGGGCGTGCGCGCCATGCTGCCGCACGTCGACCTGTTCCTGCCGGTGCATAATCTGAAGAGCCTGGTGGATCTGGCGCATACGCTGAGCCGGCCGCCGGCGCGCAAAACGGAGAGCAACGCATGGAAATGACCGGCGAAGAGCGCATCCCGGCGTCGCAGGCGGGCACCTGGGCGGCGCTCAACGACCCGGAGATCCTCAAGGCCTGCGTGCCCGGCTGCGAGTCGATCGAGCGCCTCGCCGAGAACGAGTACCAGGTGCTGATGGTGGCGCGCATCGGGCCGGTGAGCGCCAAGTTCAAGGGCAAGCTCGCGCTGTCCGACCTGAAGCCGCCGCACTCCTACGCCATCGCCTTCGAGGGCCAGGGCGGCGCCGCGGGCTTCGGCAAGGGCGCGGCGCAGGTGCAGCTCGCGCCCGACGGCGACGGCACCAGGCTCAGCTACCAGGTGCATGCCAATGTCGGCGGCAAGCTGGCGCAGATCGGCTCCCGGCTGGTGGACGGCGCGGCGAAGAAGATCGCGCAGGAATTCTTCGCCGCGTTCAACGAGAAAGTGGGCGCCCGTCACGCGCCGGCCGGGGACGCGCACGCGGAGCGGCACCCGGAGCCGGTGGCGCGCGACCCTGCGCTGCCGACGGTGACGGATGCCTCGCTGGTGTTCCTGGCGGCGGGCTCGCTGGTGGTGTTCGTGGTGGCGCTGTTCGCGCTGCTCGGCTGAGGCCGCCCGTCGGCCATGGCGCGCCGCCCGTCCCGCCCGTCCCCGCCGGGCGGCATTAGTTCCTCCAGCGCCCGGAGCGCGCTGCCTAGGATGCGCGCATCGCCCGCAACGGAAACCCACGCAAGGGAGCAAGAATAATGGCGATGGCCACGCAGCGCGACAATCCCGCAGAGCGCACCCCCGCGGTGATCCTGTTCGCCGAAATGCGCAACTTCACCAGCATGTCGGAGATGCTCGACGCGGCGCGCGTGCTGGCGCTGGCCGACCAGTTCTTCGACAGCGCCGCCGCCGCGGTGCAGGCGAACGGCGGCGAGGTCATCGGCGTGCACAACGACTCCCTGCTGGCGGCGTTCCGCCGCGGCAAGCCCGCCGAGCAGGGCCGCGGCGCGGTGCGCGCGGCGCAGCGCATGGCGACGGACTTCGATCCGGTGGCGCAGGCCTGGCAGCGCGACTACGGCCTGCGCGTGGCAATCGCGCTCGGCATGCACCTCGGCGACGCCGTGTTCGGCGAGGCCGGGCCCGCCGCGCAGCGCAACGACGTGGTGTTCGGGGACTGCGTCAGCATCGCCGAGCGGCTGGTGCACCGGGCGCGCGCGGGGGAACTGGTGCTGTCGCACGCGGTGATGGCGGTGGCGCCGGTGGCGGAACTCGAACTGGACGCGCAGTCGCTGCCGCCGCTGGAACTGCACAACCGCCCGCCGATCCGCATCTACGGCGTGCTGCGCGACGACCGGCTCGACTTTACGAGCTGATCCAGGCGCGCGCCGGCGGCACGGTGGTCGACGCGCCGTTCCACGCCTACTTCCGCGGCATCACCCAGAAATAGACGGTGCGGCCATTGGACTCCAGCACCTTGGCGGGGCGCCAGTCGCCCATGTCGAACTGGTGCGAGACCACGCGCGTGCCGGGCTTGAGCTGCGCCTGCAACAGCGGCAGCAGCTTCAGGTTGAGGTCGGGCAGCAGGTAGAGCGTCACCACGGTCGCTTCGCGGAAATCCGCGGCGAACAGGTCCTCGCGGCGGAACTGCACCAGCTTCGCCACGCCTTGCTTCCTGGCGTTGTCGTTGGCCTCGCGGATGCGCTCGGGATCGATGTCGATGCCGACCGCGCGAATGCCGTATTTCTTCGCAGCCGTCACCGCGATGCGGCCGTCGCCCGATCCCAGGTCGTAGAGGACGTCGCCCTTCCGCACGTCGGCCAGCCGCAGCATGTCCTCGACCACTTCCTGGGGCGTCGGCACGTAGATGACATCGGGCGTGCGCTTCGCGTCCTGCGCGCAGGCAAGGCCCACGCCGCAGGCGACGAGCAGGGTCGAAAGGATCAGGCCATGGCCGCGCATCTCGGCTCCGCAATGTGCCGGGAGCGGCGATTATGCACGCCCGGCGCCGCCGGCGCGGCGCGCGTCAGGGCGAGAAACCGGCAGCCCAGCGGCCCGCCGCAAGCGCCTTGTCGACCGCCTTTTCGTGCGGCGTCCTGTCTCTCTCCGGCGACAGATTGCGCCATGCAGAGGCTGCGTCCGCGTCGCCCGCGGTCAGCGCCGCTTCCAGGTCGCCGGTGCCATGGACTTCGATCCGGGCCCATGAGATCAACAGGATGGCGGCCAGGATGGCGAGGATGCTGGTCCAGGCGACGAGGGGATGTTCGTGACCGGTATGGGGATCGAGGGAGGGGGCCATGGCGCAGGACATGCAAGCTTCGTGCCGGTTGGACAAGCCGGCGCGCGCGGGGTTCTGCGGACCCTATTCCCCGGCGATGGTCATTTCGCGCAGCAAAATCGAGCCGCTGCGGCGCGAGCCGCGCACCACCGTGTCGCTGCCCACCGCCTCGATGCCCCGGAACATGTCGCGCAGATTGCCGGCGATCGTCACTTCCTCCACCGGGTGGGCGATCTCGCCGTTCTCCACCCAGTAACCGGCGGCGCCGCGCGAGTAGTCGCCCGTGACCAGGTTGACCCCGTGCCCGAGGAGCTCCGTGACCAGCAGGCCACGGTGCAGGCGCTTGAGCATGCCGCGGAAGTCGGGCCCATTCGGCGCGAGGACCAGGTTGTGGTTGCCGCCGGCGCTGCCGGTGCTTTGCATGCCGAGCTTGCGCGCCGAATAGCAGCCGAGGAAGTAGCCCTGCAGCACGCCGCCGCGCACCACGGTGCGCGCGCGCGTGGCCACGCCCTCCTCGTCGAAGGGCGAACTGGCGAGCGCGCGCGGCTCGTGCGGCCGCTCCTCGAGCGTAATGCCGGGGGCGAACACCTGCTTGCCCAGGCCATCGAGCAGGAAGCTCGCCTTGCGGTACAGGTTGCCGCCGCTCGCCGCCGAGACGAAACTGCCCAGCAGCATCGCCGCCTGCGGCGCCTCGAACAACACCGGCGCCTGGCGCGTGCCGATGCGACGCGCGCCGAGCCGCGCCAGCGCGCGCTCGCCGGCGTAGCGCCCGAGCGCCTCGGGCCGCGCCAGCTGCGCCGGCACCCGCGCCGCGCTGTACCAGTCGTCGCGCTGCATGCCGCGCCGGTCCTCGGCGATCACCGAGAGATAGATCGAATGGCGCGACGCCGGGAAACCGCCCATGAAGCCCAGGCTGTTGGCGAAGACGAACTGCGAATGCTGCGCCGAGACCGAGGCGCCCTCGGAATTGCGGATTTTCGGCGACAGCGCGAAGGCCGCTGCCTCGCAGCGCTGCGCAATGCCGATCGCTTCCTCGGTGGCGGGCATCCAGGGGTGGAACAGGTCGAGGTCCGGCAGCTCGCGCGCCAGCAGCTCGGTTTCCGGCGGCCCGGCGCAGTCGTCCGCCGCAGTCTGCCGCGCGATGGCGAGCGCCGCCGCCACCGTCTGTTCCAGCGCCGCCGCGGAAAAGTCCGAGGTGCTGGCGTGGCCGCGGCGCGCCGCCGGCCGCTCGCCGAGGTACACGCTCACGCCGATGCCCTTGTCGCGGTTGTGCTCGATGGTGTCCACCGCGCCCTTGCGCACGGTGACCGACAGCCCGTGCCCCTCCGACACCTCGCATTCGCAGGCGCTCGCGCCCAGCCGCCTGGCGTGCGCCAGCACGTCCGCCGCAAGCTGCTGCAGTTGCTCCTGCGCGTAGCCGAAGCGGCCGCCGTTTTTCATGGCGCGCTATCATAGCAGCGCGATGCAGGACGAATTGACCAGCAAGACGAAGAAGAAACAGGAGATGCACGCGCTGCAGAAGCTGGGCGCGGCCCTGGTGGAGCTGTCCGCCGCGCATTTCGGCAGCATGGCGCTGCCCGAGGCCCTGCAGCTGGCGGTGCAGGAAGCGCGCCGCATCCGCAGCCACGAGGCCAAGCGCCGCCAGCTGCAGCTCATCGGCAAGCTGATGCGCGGGCTCGACGCCGAGCCGATCCGCGCGCAGCTCGCCGCCGTGTCCGGCGGCTCGGCGCAGGAGCGCGCGCGCCACCAGCGCCTGGAGCATTGGCGCGCGCGATTGATGGCAGACGACACCGCGCTCACCGCGTTCGCCAGCGAGCACCGGGAGGCCGACCTGCAGAACCTGCGCAGCCTGCTGCGCAACGCGCGCAAGGAGCAGAAGGCGGGCAAGCCGCCGCGCGCCTACCGTGAACTGTTTCGCCTGATCCGCAAGGCTGCCGGTGAGTGACGCGCTGATCATCGGGCTGCTGTCGGCGAGCGACCGCGCGTCGCACGGCGTGTATCGGGACGAGGGCCTCCCGGCGCTGAAGGACTGGCTGTCGAAAGCCGTCCTCGCCCCGGCGCTGCGCTACGAGGAGCGCCTGGTTCCGGACGAGCAGGCGGTGATCGAGGCGGCGCTGGTCGAGCTGGTGGACGTGAAAGGCTGCCACCTGGTGCTCACCACCGGCGGCACGGGCCCGGCGCCGCGCGACGTGACGCCCGAAGCCACGCTGGCGGTGGCGGACCGCACGATGCCCGGCTTCGGCGAGCAGATGCGCGCCGTGAGCCTGAAGTACGTGCCGACCGCGATCCTGTCGCGCCAGGTGGCCGTGGTGCGCAAGCAGGCCCTGATCATCAACCTGCCGGGCCAGCCCAAGGCGATCAAGGAAACGCTGGACGGCGTGTTCGCCGCGGTGCCCTACTGCATCGACCTGATCGGCGGACCCTACATCGAGACCGACGAGTCGCTGGTCAAGGCGTTCCGGCCTAAATCGGCGCAGCGGCCGAAGCCGGCGTGACGCAGCTGCCCGAGGCGGTCGAAGTCGAAACCGCGCCCGCGCCCGACGCCGCGGTGATCTGGCTGCACGGCCTGGGCGCCGACGGACACGATTTCGAGCCCGTCGTGCCCGAGCTGCGGCTGCCGGCGCGGCTGCGACTGCGCTTCGTGTTCCCGCACGCGCCCGTGCGCCCGGTGACCATCAACATGGGCATGCCGATGCGCGCCTGGTACGACATTCTGCAGATGGGCGGCGGCCGCGAGGACGCGGCCGGCATCCGCGCCTCCCAGGGCCTGCTCGAAGCCCTGGTCGCGCGCGAGCGCGACCGCGGCATCGCCGCGGCGCGCATCGTCCTCGCCGGTTTCTCCCAGGGCGGCGCCATCGCGCTGCACACCGCGCTGCGCCACGCCGAGCGCCTGGCCGGCGTGCTCGCGCTGTCGACCTACCTGCCGCTCGCTGCCACCGCCGCCGCGGAGCGCAGCGCGGCCAGCCGCGACCTGCCGGTATTCATGGCGCACGGCTCTCAGGACCCGATGATCGACATCGCCCGCGCGCGCGAGGCGCGCACGCTCCTCGAGGGACTGGGCGCCGCGGTGCAGTGGCGCGAGTACGCCATGCCGCACTCGGTCTGCGCCGAGGAAATCGGCGACATCGCCGCCTGGCTGCTCAGCCGTCTCGCACCATCTCCCTGAAGCGGCCGATCTCGTAGTCCTCGCCGCGCGCGCCGATCCCGGTCGGCATGTAGATGTGCTGCCGCCCGTCGCGCGACGCCTCCAGGTTCTGGCCGGGCGCGAATATCCCCGGGCGCAGCGCGATGCGCACTTCGTTCGACGCGGGGTCGCCGCCCTTGAGCAGCACGCCCTGCTCGGCGCTGCCGCGAGCGCCGCTCAGCGCGAACTGCGACACCGCGGGCACGCGCGACAGGGTCTGGATGCCGACCCGCGCCTGCTGCGCGGCGGTCTTGTTGACGCGGCGCACCAGGCCGACGATCCAGTTGCTGCCGCCATCGGGCTGCATCGCCACCAGCGCGCCGACGCGCAGCCAGTCGCCCTTCACCTGCGGCACGATGGCGCCGAAGCCGCCCGCGCTCACGTTCTCGATCACCCAGCTCTCGGCGCCGGCGGCGCCGGGCCCGCCCAGGGTGTCGATCACGCCTTTCAGGCCGTTGCTCACGCTCAGACGCGACTGCACGCTGTGGCGCTGGAACTTGCGCTCGGGCGGCTGCGGCGACCAGTACAGCACCAGGTGCTCGAGCACGGCGAGCACGTCCTCCGGCATGGCGCCGGGATCCAGGTTGAGTCCCGCCGGCACCGCGTCGGTGGCGCGGATGCGTTCGGCAAGCGCCTTCGCCTCGGCAAGCGCGGAGCCTGCGCCCAGCCAGCGCAATCCCGGCGCGGCGGGCGGCGGTCGCAGCGCCCGCTGCGGCGCCATCGCCTTGGCCAGGTCCGTCCAGACCGGCAACTCCGCGGAGGCGGCCGCGGCGAGCGCGAAGCGGCCGGCGAGCCCGGCGATCAGGCGCTCGGCGAGCTCGATCTCCGCGGGCAGCAGCCCCTCGGGCGAACTGGCGGCGAACAGCGCGCCGCGCAGGAACTCGAGCTGCGGCGTCGACGCGCCGGGCATGCCCGGATTGGCGGCGCTTGCCGTCTGCGCCAGCTTGCGCGACTCGGCGAAGGCGTAGACCTTGTTGAAGGTGGCCCACGCGGCCGCGTCGTAGGGCCCGTAGCGCAGGTGCATCCATTTGATCTGCTGCGCCAGCGCCCGCAGGCAGCGCACCAGGAGCTGCGGCAACGCCGCGCGCGCCGCATCCGCTCCTTTCGCGCCTTGGACGAACAGGTCCACGGCGCGCGCAAACGCGAGGCCGGCCTCGCGCCAGTAGCCGTGCGCCGCCAGCCACATGCGGTTCTCCTGGAAGCGCGCCGGGCGCGACTGGGCCAGGTAGTCGCGCGTCAGCCGCGCCAGGCGCCCCTGCGCCGCATCGTCGATCGCCAGCAGCCGCTCGATGCGCTGCTCGGGCCTGAAGCCCTCGGACTGCGACACCGACTCGTGCCATTCGGCAAGCTCCTCCAGCGCCTTGCACGAGTCTTGCGCCGGCAGCGCGTCGAGCACGCGGCGCGCCTCCTTGGCGTCGGCCATCGGATGGTCGGCGCCGCTCCTGCCGAACAGCTTAATCATGCGAAAATCGTAACACGCTGCCCCTATGCGCTTCCTCATCGTGGACCCTTCCGGCGAGTTCCGCAGCACGCTTGCCGGCATGCTGCGCGCGCGCTGGCCCCTGGCCTTCACCGACGAGTGGGATCCGCGCGCGCACGGCAGCCCGCGCGCGGCGCTCGCGCGGGAGCGCTATGCCGCGGTGCTGATGGCCGCGCAGGCGGAGGGCGGCGAGGAGTGGGTCGCCGAAATGAGGCGCGACCCGGCGGCTCCGCCGCTGGTGATGTTCAAGCAGGACGGCAGCGAGAGCCTGGTGCGCTCGGTGGAAGGCGTGCTGCGCGAGCAGGAAGCGCGCCGCGCCGAGGTCCCCGGCACCCCGGTGTTCCCGCCGGCCGCGCAGGCCGCTGCGCCCAAGGCCGACTCGCCGGTGGATCGCGACGAGCGCGCGATCCCCGGCTACCGCAGCCTGCGCAAGATCGGCGAGGGCGGCATGGCGCAGGTGTATCTCGCCGAGCGCGAGCAGGACGGCCTGCAGCTGGTGCTGAAGGTACTCGACCCCCGCCTGCGCTCCGACCAGACGTTCTTCAAGCGCTTCGTGCAGGAATACCGGCTGGTGGCCGGACTGCACAACGAGTACGTGGCGCACATCTACGACCAGGGCTTTGCCGGCGAGCACCCGTACATCGCCATGGAATTCCTGTCCGGCGGCACGCTCGCCACGCGCATCCACGAAGGCGTTACTTCGCTCGCGGCGCTGCGCATTACCTCGCAGATCGCGCGCGCGCTCGACGCGATTCACGCCCACGGCATCATCCATCGCGACCTCAAGCCGCAGAACATCCTGTTCCGCGACAACGGCCGCCCGGTGATCGTGGATTTCGGGCTGGCCAAGAACCTCGGCGCGAAGACCACGCTCACGCGGCACGGCCAGGTGATCGCCACGCCGCGCTACATGAGCCCCGAGCAGTGCCTGGGCAAGCCCGCCGACCACCGCTCCGACCTGTACAGCCTGGGCGTCATCTTCTACGAGATGCTGAGCGGCCTGAAGCTGTACGACGCCGAGGGGCTCGCAGGCCTGGTGTACCAGCACGTGCACGGGCCGATCCCGCGGCTGCCGGGACGCCTGGCGGGGTACCAGGGCATCGTCGACCGCTTGCTCGCCAAGACGCCCGAGGCGCGCTTCCAGAGCGCGCGCGAGCTGTTCGCGATGATCGCGGTATGAGCGCCGGGGCGGGCGAGCGGCAGTACCTCGCGCTGCTGGAGGAAGTGCTGGCGCGCGGCGCGCCCAAATCCGACCGCACCGGCACCGGCACGCGTTCGGTATTCGGCCGCCAGCTGCGCTTCGGGCTGGCGCAGGATTTCCCGCTGCTCACCACCAAGAAGCTGCACCTGAAATCCATCCTCTATGAGCTGCTCTGGTTCATGCGCGGGGACACCAACGTGCGCTGGCTGCAGCAGCACGGGGTCTCCATCTGGGACGAGTGGGCGGACGCCGACGGCGAGCTCGGCCCGGTCTACGGCTACCAGTGGCGCCACTGGCGCACGCCGGAGGGACGCGAGATCGACCAGCTGCGCCAGGTGATGGAGCAGATCAAGGCGCGGCCCGACTCGCGCCGCCACCTGGTGACCGCCTGGAATCCGGGGGATATCGAACGCATGGCGCTGCCGCCCTGCCACGCCCTGTTCCAGTTCTACGTCGCCGAGGGCAGCCTGTCCTGCCAGATGTACCAGAGGAGCGCCGATTTGTTCCTCGGCGTGCCCTTCAATATCGCCTCTTACGCGCTGCTCACCCTGATGGTGGCGCAGGTGGCCGGCCTACGGCCGGGCGAGTTCGTGCTCACGCTGGGCGATGCGCACCTGTACCTCAACCACCTGGAGCAGGCGCGCGAGCAGCTGCGGCGCGAGCCGCGGCCGTTTCCGCGCATGCGCCTCAACCCGGCGGTGCGCGACCTGTTCGAGTTCCGCTACGAGGACTTCACGCTGGAAGGCTACGACCCGCACCCGGCAATCAAGGCGCCGATCGCGGTATAAAAAAAAGGGGCCCGTCTGTAGGGGGATAGATCGGGCCCCGGGGGAGGAACTGCTCTGCTGCCGGTCGTGGAGGGCTCTAGAAGCTCCCGAGGACCAGCAACTGGCCGAGGAACAACACCCCGGCCGCGGCAAAACTGTAGACCACCGCGTCGGCGATGCGGGCGCGCTGTCCCGGCGCGAAGCCGGGCACCGTCCACACCACTGCGGCAGCCCCGAGCAGCGCGGCGAGCAAGGCCGCGCCGAAACTGAAACTGTGCCCGAAGGCCAGCGCGATCCAGCCATCGGGCGAAACCAGCTTGTAGATCGACCCTGCGATGCCAACCATCACGAGAACGCTGACCATGAAACCGATCAGCACCTGCGCCAGGATCGGTACTTCGAACTTGGTATTTGCCTGTTCCATATCCATTGACAATCTCTTGCAACCATCGTGCCAGGACAGATGAATATATAGATATCAATGGGTTAGGAATTCAGCGTGACCAAAGTTACGGCCGCGAAACGGCAAAAACCGTCTCCGGGGCACGACGAACCACATCACATTCAGGCCAAGAGCCTGACAGCGCGCGGCTTTTCCTGTCGCCTGGCGGCGACAGCCTCAGGATTCGGCCGCCACCTTTATCTTGAACATTGCCGGCTCCAGCGCGTGGCGCTCGAGCAGCCGGTAGAACTCGGTGCGGTTGCGCCCGGCCAGGC
>Ga0075430_100003538_pt1 | contig 13077 bp, 10 predicted proteins | sample RhiMetdeltSRZDD4_FD_75294 | JGI IMG/M metagenome (GOLD analysis project Ga0075430, IMG submission 75294) | Populus rhizosphere microbial communities from Tennessee, USA - Rhizosphere MetaG P. deltoides SRZDD4 | ecosystem: Host-associated > Plants > Roots > Rhizosphere > Soil | place: USA... | reverse complement strand
GCGGGCGTCGCGCAGGAACGGCACCGGCTTGCGATCGCCGCTCGGAATTACCCCGAGATCCATATTCGCCGAGGTCAAGGCCGATGCGACGTACCAGGCGTATAAGAGCGTCCGCCCGTCAGGCGACCAGCTGTTGGCCCAAAGAGCTCCGCTGTTGTCTGACCGCAGCAATTCCTCTTCGTCGCCCTCGCCGCTCGCGAGTGCCTGACGGAGGCTACTGTTGTTGAACGTGAAAACGATGCGCTTGCCGTCTCGAGACCAGACCGGAAACTCAGCGATTCCGGTGCCAAGTGTCAATCGTGTGGCCGCGCTGCCTCGCGAAAAATCGAACAGCCACAGGTCGGCCTTGGTCGTGTCCAGCGGATTCGTACGCGACGCGACGGCGCGAGCGCCGTCCGGTGAAAGCGCCACGCCGCGAAAGCCGCCCGGCTCCGAGGCCCGGCCGGACACGGCGCCTTGCCGGTCGAACCAGGTGAGCTGTGAATCGGTATCAGCGTTGCGGTAGACCAGAATGTCGTTGGCGGAGGCCGAAAAGTAGGCCCCATCACGAAAGGAGCCGACCCGTTCCGCCACAGGCACTGCCTCCCCAGCGAGCGCCAGCCGCACCGCGTCGAACGGCTGTGCCATGAGCGTACCTTCGCGAAGGAACAATAACCGTCCCGGACCGGAACCAACCGCCGCGGCGTAGGTCACACCGACCGCGTACGGCATCAGCCGCTGCGCGTTTTGCGCGTCAGGCTTGGCATCGAGCGTGCCGATGTACGTGCCGCTGCTCTCAGGCGCGCTCGGCGACACACGCAAGTAGACGAAATGACGGCCGTCCGGAAGAAAGGTCGGGAGCAGATGGAATTCCTCCTTCCGCGACGGATCGAGCGTCGTGATGGGAGAGACGGCACCGCCGGTCTCGCGGACATGCAACAGGCCGCCGAAGTTCCCGAAGATGATGTCGCCGTCGCGATTCCATGAGCCGCCCACGGCGACACTCCCGCCGGGCAGATCGCACAACGTTTGAGGAAGACCGCCCGACACGTCCACCTTCTTGAGCTTGCCGCCGGCATCGAACGCGACGAACCGTCCGTCGGGAGACCAGAACGGCGGAGGCGCGGTGTCGCCGGTCTCCGAACCTGGAAGAGCCCGGACCTCCAGCGAATCCATGGTCCGGATCCAGAGACGCGCGGTGCCATCCGGACCACGCGCCACGAAAGCCAGATGACGGCCGTCCGGAGAGAGGCCGAAATTTCCTGGCCCCGCGAACTCGACGGTCGGGGGAATTTGGAAGCGCATCGCGCTGAGCGCAAGCGGCCGCTCGCGAAGATGTTGGTACGCGAGTGGTGCCAGCGTCGCTAACAGTAGCAGCGAAGCTCCCCAGCCAAGCCACCTTGCGTACGCGCGAGATCTGCCGGCAAGGATAGCCGTTGACGCGCTCGACGTGTCCGAGACGCTCTCCAGGGCAAACGCGAGATCGCTGGCCGTTTGAAATCGCGCCGACGGACTCTTCTCCAGACAGCGATTGACAATCCTGACGAGGGCCGGCGGCATTGGCGCCGCAGCGTTGAGTTCCGGCGGATCCTCCTTGAGGATCGCCGCCATCGTCTCGGGCGCGCTGTCGCGGGAAAAAGCACGACGGCCGGACAGGAGCTCGTACAGCATGGCGCCAAGAGCAAACAGATCCGCGCGATGATCGACTGGGAGTCCACGCACCTGCTCGGGCGCCATGTAGCCGACGGTGCCGAGCACGACACCCGGCTGCGTCGGCGGAGGCGTCGTGACCATCGCGCTAGCGGGTTCGAACGCTGGTGGATCCTGCGTCAGCTTCGCCAGACCGAAGTCGAGGATCTTGACGCGACTGTCCCCGGTCACGAACACATTCTCGGGTTTGAGATCCCGATGCGTGATTCCCTTCTCGTGCGCCGCAGCGAGGCCATGCGCGACGTGAAGCGCAAGCTCGATCGCCTTGCGGACCGCGATGGGCCCGGCATTCAAGCGGTCCCGAAGCGTCTCGCCTTCAAGCAATTCGGACACAATGAATGGCGCGCCGGCCTCAGTGCCGATGTCGTGCACGGCGAGGATATTCGGGTGGTTCAGCGCGGCGGCTGCGCGGGCTTCCTGCTCGAATCGACGGAGGCGATCGACGTCGGCCGAGAATGCGGTGGGGAGGACTTTGATCGCGATATGGCGTCCGAGTCGCGGATCGCGCGCACGGTATACCTCGCCCATGCCGCCAGCACCGAGGGCGGAGAGGATTTCGTACGGGCCGAGACGGGTACCGGGAGCGAGGGCCACAGCGGTTGGTGCGGATTATACGGGAAGGACTTGCGAACGGGGGCGGGAGCAGCAGTGCAGACGCGATAACCCAAACGCCCAATTCACTCCCATGCGGGGTGCAACGTATCGCGCGGCATCCTCGGTTGCGATCGGTGCAAACGTCAGCCGCATGCTAACCGTCGGCGTCTGGTCTGCAGAAGCAACGTCTGCTTAGATCGATCGCGGACCACATCCCACTCAGACGTTGATAGGGTTACCGCTGGCCGCTGCCACCGAACACTGAGCCGCCGCTTCACAGCCACCGAGCTATCCAGCTTGCATCTCGCCGAAGGAAGGACGACCGCCGAGCGCCACGAGGAACCCGTAGAAGGCCATTCCGCCGATCATGAACAACACGATGAGCGACTGACCGAAGTACCAGGCGTCGCGATCGAGTCGCCAGTGGAGATTTCGGTCGGGAGCAAATGGCGCTGATGTTGGATCGATGTCGCAAAATCGACTCCGCTGCGTGCCGGCAACGATGGGGCGATCCCCCTGGTGACGCAACCGCCGAACGCTGACCCCGTGTCCGGGGCGAAACGCCGGCGTGTCTTTCGTCATAATCCCCGCATGAAAGACAAGCCCCAGATCGTCCAAAACTGGTTGCCGCGTTACACCGGCGTGCCCCTGGACCAGTTCGGCAAGTACATCCTGCTCACCAATTTCGGCGAATATCTCGGACACTTCGCGCGGCTCATGGGCGCGGAAGTCGTCGGCCAGGATCGCCCGATGCCAAGCGCCATGGCCGACGGCATCACGATGATCAACTTCGGCATGGGCAGCCCCAATGCCGCGACCATGATGGATCTGCTCTCGGCGATCATGCCGAAGGCGGTGTTGTTCCTCGGCAAGTGCGGCGGGCTCAAGCGCAAGAACCTGCTCGGCGACCTCGTGTTGCCGATCGCCGCGATCCGCGGCGAGGGCACGTCCGACGATTACCTGTTGCCCGAAGTCCCCGCGCTGCCCGCGTTCGCGTTGCAGCGCGCCGTGTCGACGATGATCCGCGACCTCGGCCACGACTACTGGACCGGCACGGTCTACTCGACCAACCGCCGCGTGTGGGAACACGACGAAGCCTTCAAGGCACGCCTGCGCGCGATGCGTTGCATGGCGATCGACATGGAAACGGCGACGGTGTTCGCGGCGGGCTTCGGCAATCGCATTCCGAGCGGCGCGTTGCTGCTCGTGAGCGACCAACCGATGGTGCCCGAAGGCGTGAAGACCGATGCGTCGGATGCGCGCGTGAGCGCGGAATACGTCGAGCGCCACATCCAGATCGGCATCGAAGCCCTGCGGTTGATTCGTCGCCACGGCAAGAGCGTGCGGCACCTGCGATTCGACGAATGAGTGCCGCGGCGGATATCGTCGCGTTCTGGAGCGAGGCGGCGCCGAAGAAGTGGTTCGGCGTCCGGGGCCAACTCAATACGCCTGAGCGGCGGAGCGCGGACCAGTGCGCCCAGGCGCCGACGGCCACGTACAACACGTCCCACGCGTGAGGATCCCCGATTTCCAGCTCCATGGCCGGCCGCCCCGCGCCAGCGGCTTCCTTCAAGTCGCGTTATCGAAGGTGTCTCGGCATTCGCATCGGGGTGCTCGTCCGGCCTCGAGCGCCGAGATACCTCCGATGAACGCCAACGACTTATCGGGAGTAATCTGTCGTCGTCCGTCCCCTCGGTAGCCCTGCGCTCGTTCCGACAAATCGAGCGCAATAGTCTCTCGGGGCCGGGCCGAGTGTGTGCGCCAATGTCTGCAGACAGCCTGCATATCCGGTGCGTTAAGGCTGAACCGCTCGCCTCTAGGGGAGGGATATGCGCCTGAGAATTCTTGTCCTCTCCGCTCTCCTGCTGACCGCCGGCATCATAGTCGGGCTGGGCGGTCCGCCGGTGCTGGTTCCCGCGGAGGGCTCACCGATCAGCGTCCGAGGCGCCAACAATGTTGCGATGGGCGACGTGAACAATGACGGTCGATCCGACCTGATCGTCACCAGCGGCCAGAGCCGCCGTGTGACGATACTCCTTGGTGACGGCGATGGTCGCTTCGTCCCTGGCACCGATGCAGCGCTCGATGTTCCTGAGAGTCCGCACGAAGTCGCTGTCGGTGACGTCAATGGCGACAAGAACCTGGACCTTGCACTGGCCAATCATGACAGCTACCGCGTGGTCCTTTTGCTTGGGAATGGCCGGGGGAACTTTCAGTCTGCACCGACCTCCCCGATCGTGATGAAGGACGGCGGCCAGCCTCATACCCACGGTCTGGGCGTTGCCGACTTCAACGGTGATGGCAATGCCGACCTCGTCACCGTGAATAGTGACAACGACAACGACGTCGCCGTGATGCTGGGAGACGGTCACGGCAGCTTTACTCGTGCGACTGGGTCGCCCTTTGGGGTGGGACGAAGTCCTTATCCGCTGGCAATCGGTGACGTGGATGGCGATAGCACGATGGACATCGTGGTCACGAGCACGGGGTTAGGTCCACCTGGTGCGGCCCCGTACAACGATGGATTGACGGCCTTGTTTGGTGATGGGCGAGGTAGCTTCAGGCGCTCGCAGATTCCCGTGAAGACAGGTCGCACATGGTTTGTCGCAATTGGCGACGTGAATGAGGACAAGAAGCCAGACCTCGTGACGACTCATACCGAGGACCGACAGTTGAGCGTCCTGCTCGGTGATGGCCGAGGAAACTTCACCGAGATGGCGGGTTCGCCATTCGACCTCGGGAACAAGGCCTGGCACATGGCCTTGGTCGACCTGAATCGCGACCGAAATGCGGACGTGATTGCCGCCGCTGACACTGGAGTTCGCGTAATGCTAGGCAACGGTCGTGGCGGTTTCGTGCAGGCGCCCGGCTCGCCTTTCGCGACAGGCAAGGGCACGTGGAGGCTCGCTGTCGGCAATGTGAACGCCGACGGCAAGGCGGATGTTACGACCAGCAACCTCGAAAGCGACAATGTCAGCGTGTTCTTGGGTCGATAGCGAAGGGAGTCTGAGGGGTCGCTCGCTCGACGAGAAGATACGGTTCGATTTCACGTCGCCTCAGGCCGAGCATTGCGTGACGGGCCATAAGTTGTGGCGCACAGTGGCCTTTAAGGAGGAGGTCGTCGACGCCCCACACTGAAGCGCGATCGGCGCCCTGTCTGCACCTGCGGCGGAAACTGCGCCAACCTGGACTCTGTCCACCAATCTCAAAGCAATGGTCGACGGGCGTTATGTACGAGAACTCTGTCGTAGCCCGTTGGATGCCTATGCGGCACGGTAGTAATAGTTCAACATGCCACCAACCCGTTGGCGGCGGCGAACCGGTCCTGGGCCGATTGCTCGATCGTCATGGGAACCAACGGATGTACTCGTCTCGCAGCAACTGTTCTGGGAAGCGTTGCCTGAACACCTTGTTCGCACTGCACACTGTCCGGTGCTGACGGTGCGCGACTCCGGCCCAGTAAAGATGCTCTATCTCGAGCGTGCAGGTCGAGTAGCCGTGGCTGCCGAAGCGTAGCTGGGATCCGTGATTCATCAGACGACGACCCGTGGGCATCGGCGAGCGCCTCGCGCATCGCCTCAAAGCCGAGGCTGGAGTGTCCTTCGACGTGACTCGGTCTTGGACTACTGACATAACTCCTCCCCCGGCGCAGGTCGCTCACGGCTCTCGGCCAGTTCGCGCGTGACGTCGAGCAGGCCATTCACCAGCACGTGCGCGCCCGAGCCAACGCCGAACGTCCAGTAGCGTCTGAACCAGCGGCGCGCGTGTTCATCGGTCGTCGCGGTACGCATTACACCCGAGAGCAGCGTTCGGCGTTGTCCGAGCGGTTGAACCGACAGCGAATAGATCGTCTTGGCGTACCCCGGCTCGTTGAAGGTGTCGAATGATGCCGGTGACACCTTCGCGTACGCGATCACTGGTAGCCAGAACTTGCCGACGAGCCCCAACGCAATCTCGTCCCGGTCGCGCTCGCCGAGCAGGATCCAGCCGCCCTGATCCGGTGGAAGCGTTGGCACATCCCGCAGCCGCAAATGCCTGGGTGCCCGGCGTGGCGCTACACCATGCACGAGGCGGGCGACGACCTCGGGAAGGATGCGGAGGGCACCCAACGCAGCGACCAGCGGACGGCGACGACCGACTTCGATGAGATCGACATCCTTGAGGGCCTCCCAAGTGGTTGCCGCATCCGCATCGACAATTGTCGCGATCGTGTCTGATACGTCGTAGACCGGAAGAAATTCATCGACGAGCATCTCGCCCATCCTTGGCTGTCGTCCCTTATCGGCTCAGACCAGAAGCCTCACTTAAGCGTGGTTCCGCTACGCGCGCGCGGCGTTCTGTCCACGCGAGCAGCCCACGCGGGCGCGCTGCCCGGTCCGGCGCGCTGCCGAGCATGACCTCGCGCGCCCGGAAGATCGCGCGCGCGATTGGCGACTGCTCCAAGTCCGCCTCGCCTGCCGCGGCTAACGTGATCTCTGCCGGCGCGCTCACACGAATGTGATGACGCTCTGCGACGCGTAGCTCGGCATGAACGAATCCGATTGGCGAGGTGCGCGCGATTTCGACAGACTCGACCGGCGAGGACGTGATCCGTCGTATGCCGTCGCAGAATTCGAGACGCAGGCCTTCGATGCGCGCGATCGACGTGTGGCGTAACTGCGCAGTCACAAGCGCCTTCTATCGCCTGGCCAACACCGCCTGCATGCCACGCAGCGGTTCGATCACCACTGGATTATTGATCTCGATCACCGGCTTTGGATCGTACAGCTCGTAGAACAGGCTGTCGCTCACGTCAGCGGGGACTCCAAGCGCCTCGCGGATCGCCTTCCCGTGAGGAATGAACCCGCGATCGAGCAGCCGGACGAGCACGGCGCCGATTGTTCCTGTCAGTCCACAGACCAAGACCGCGGCGGTACGCGGCGTGAACCCGCCGGCTGCCAGACCCACGCGGTGTTCGAGATCTGGCAAGCGGTCCGGCTCGAAGAATGATTCGACCCGGCCAACATCGCCCGTCCAGTCACCAGTCCCGCTTGGCCGGCTCACCGTGCCCCAATACTTGAGTCCATTCGTCGCCGATAGCGAGAGCAACTCCTGACGATATCCGAGTTCGGCCGGGTACGACGCGCCGTGCAGCAAGACCCACCTCGAAAGATTCGCGAGCGGATTACGACAGACCTCACTGCGGATCATGCTGACAAACGGCGCTACCCCGGTTCCTGCTGCGACCATCACACGAAGGCGCGCGTCGGTGGCACCTACGGTTTCCTTGATGGTGAACACACCAGACGCGGTAGTGCTCATGTAGATTCGACCACCCGTCTCGAGCTTCCAGAGCAGATGCGTCAGAGGGTTCCCGGACGCCGGCTTGACGACGTATCGAATGTAGAACTCGAGCGGCCCATCGACCTCGGGCGCCGAGGCGATGGACATGGCCCGGCGCACCGAGCCCAGCTCCGGCTTCTCGCGGTTGTTGAGGCCGAGGACACAGTATTGCCCTGCTGTGAACCACGGATGTTTACGCGGACGCTCGTCGGGCTGGATCAGAAACGTCGCGAGTGCGTCGGTCAGATCGACGCGTCTACTCACCGTTGCGTTGTACTGGATAGGTCCTTTCATTCAGTCGGCCCGTAGAAGGCGCAGCAGATCTCTCCCAACCCGGCCGCCCTGCGACTGTCGGGGGCGCATAAAGCTTGCCGAGCCTGATGGCCTCCAAGCGCGGTGTCGCGCCGAAATCCCGGCGAGACGAGTAGGGAAATCTTCAGATGTGCGCCGAAATTTTCGGCGTCCCCGCGGCGCGCCAGACCTCGATCCAACAACCTGTGGCCGGATACGCCATGCGCCGCGCTGGCATCCAGTCTGCTCCCTCACCCGTGGACGTGAAGTGTGACGGAAATGCCACTCACGAGACGTGCGGTCGGGATCTGGTTGACGCTTATAGCAGTCGAGTCGCTTCATGGCCTGATGCGGCGCCTCTTACTCGAGCCACAACTCGGCGATCTCCCCGCGCGACAAGTGAGTGTGCTCACTGGGGCGGTGCTAATCATCCTCGTCTTCTGGTTCACTCTGAGGAGGCTTGGCTCTCAACCAGGGCGGCGCTGGTGGGAGGTCGGGTTCCTGTGGCTCACGCTGACGCTCGCTTTCGAAATCGGCCTGGGTCGCGCAGTTGGGATGTCGTGGGACCGAATCGCGTCTGACTTCGACCCACGGCGTGGCGGACTCCTGGGGCTCGGCATGCTGGTCATTCTCGTCGCACCGCGCGTGTTGGCGGAACGTCTCGGCTTGATTCAGGGTGGTCTCCTTACCGTTCGCTATCGAGCACGCGCATCTGGTGTGCGTCGTATCGCGTGCCGGCAACCGCTGTCGGAGGAAGCGCCGCTTCGATGCGGTCGACGTCCACCGATGTCAGCGTCATCGGCAGGGCGGCAAGCGATTCAGCAAGCTGCGTGCGCGTGCGTGCGCCGATCAGCGGCACGAGAGATGACCCTTTGGCGAGGACCCAGGCGATCGCCAGCTGCGAGGACGTCGCGCCCTTCTCGGTCGCCATCTGGCGCAGTGTCTCGACGAGACGTTCGTTGCGCTGGAGGTTCTCATCCGTGAATCGTGGCAGATGCGCGCGAAGGTCGCCGGCCGACTTCGGCTTCGATCCACTCAGCAGTCCGCGCGACAACACGCCATAGGCGGTCACGCCAATGCCGAGCTCCGACAGTAGCGGGAAGATCCGCGTCTCGGGGGACCGACTGATCAGCGAGTACTCGATCTGCAGGTCGGCGATGGGGTGGACGGCGTGAGCACGACGAATGGTCTCCGGCCCTACTTCAGATAACCCGATCGCGCGGATGTACCCGGCCTTCACGAGCTCCGCGATCGCACCGATGGTGTCCTCAATCGGCACGTTCGGATCGAGACGGCCAGGGCGATAAATGTCGATGTGATCGACGCCGAGCCGCTTGAGGCTGTAGCCGACGAAATTCTTCACCGCAACTGGTCGCGTATCGATACCGACCCAGCTCCCGTCCGGACCACGCAACGCTCCGAATTTGACCGAGAGAATGGCCGTGTCGCGGCGATCGTGCAATGCTCGACCAATGAGAAGCTCGTTGTGGCCCGCTGCATAGTAATCACCCGTATCAAGTAGCGTGATGCCGGCGTCGAGTGCTGCATGAATCGTGGCGATGCTCTCGGCCTCGTCCGCAGGGCCGTACATATCGGACATTCCCATGCAACCCAGACCGAGCGGAAACACTCTCGGCCCAGTTGATCCCAGCTGGCGAAACTGATACGTCATGGGCTGACACTAGATCGCGCGGTCGTTCTCGGCAAGGAGACTTTCCTTCTAGAAGCCCCTGCGCGGTTCTTAACCGCGGACTATTTCGCACAGTGGCGAAATCTCCCCAGCCTCGCCACGCCGGCATTAACCGTCCAACCCGCTCTGTCCCATGCAATCAGGGTGAAGCGCGTCCCGGGCTTTGGTGGCGGCGCTATTGCAGCCGTGACCGCAGGATGCGGCATCAGGTACAACCCGACCGCTGGGGGCATGTATGAAGACCGCGCTCGTTCTGATCTTGTCGCTCTCCTGTGCTCAGGCCTGGGCCCAAACAGGTACCGTGACCGGTCACATCACCGACGAAACCGGCGGTGCTTTGCCGGGCGTAACGGTGGAACTCAAAGGCACTGACGAGCCGATTGTCGCTGTGACGGATGGCGAAGGGCACTACACCTTCGACAACATGACGGCCGGTACGTATCAACTATCGATACGTCTCATCAACTTCGCGACCGTCACCCATAGCGACCTCGTCGTCACGGCTGGAAAGACGACTGCATTTAACGACGTGATGCACCTCGTGCTGAGCGCGGAAGTGGTGGTCATCGGCAAACGCACGTTCACGAACCTCGCCGACGTCGAGAACCCGGCGGAGGATCTCGTCGGCATCGCCACGTCGGCCGGCCAGGGTGCGATCACAGCACGGCAGCTCGAGGTGCGGCCATTCATGCGGCAGGGTGAAGTGCTCGAAACGGTGCCCGGCGTGATCATCACGCAGCACAGCGGAGAGGGCAAAGCCAATCAGTACTTCCTTCGCGGATTCAATCTCGATCACGGCAGCGACTTCGCATTGACCGTCGCGGGGACGCCGGTGAACATGCCGACCCACGCACATAGCCAGGGCTACTCGGACATCAACTTCCTCATCCCCGAGCTCGTGGCCGGCGTGCAGTACTCGAAGGGTCCGTACTTCGCCGATCAGGGTGACTTTGCCACGGCGGGCGCCGGCAACATCACCTATGCGACCTCGCTCGACGCTCCTCCGTGTCGAGACAGGCACATTCGGGTTCGGGCGCGTCTTCGCGGCCGCGTCGCCAAAGATCGGCAATGGAACCGTGCTTGCGGCGTTCGAGAGCTCGACAAACGCCGGTCCCTGGACCGTGCCCGATTCGTACAAGAAGCTCAACGGGGTGCTGCGCTACGCGCGGGGCGACAACGTCAACGGTTTCTCGCTCACCGCGATGGGCTATCACGGAGAGTGGAACGCCACGGAGGCCTCTCCGCAGCGCGCAATCGATTCCGGACTCATCGACCGGTTCGGATCGATCGACCAGACCGATGGCGGGCACACCTCTCGCTACAGCGTGGGAGGCGAATGGCAGCACGGCACCGGCGCGACGCTGACCAAGATTCAGGCCTATGGACTCGGCTACGACCTGAATCTGATCTCAAACTTTACGTTTTACCTGGATGATCCGGTACACGGCGATCAGCGTGAACAGGTCGATCATCGATTCGTGACCGGCGTGCGCGCGTTCCAGAAGCGTCAGAGCCGATGGGGCACCCGCCGGTGGAGAACTCGTTCGGCGTGCAGTTCCGCAACGACAACATCATGCAGGTCGGCCTCTTCCACACCGAGAAGCGCGTGCGTCTGCAGACGTGGAATGACGCGTCGGCGCTTGTCACAAGTGTGGGTGTGTACGGCGAGAACCAGGTGGAATGGGCACGCCGGATACGAACGAGCGTCGGCCTGCGTGCCGACGGATCGCGATACGACGTCACGAACAAGACCGACACGCGGAACGGTGGCACAGCAACGGCCGGCATCATCAGCCCGAAGGCCACCGTCACCCTCGGCCCGTGGCGTTCCACCGAGCTCTACGTGAATGGTGGCACCGGTTTCCACAGCAACAGTGCGCTCGGCACGACGCTCAACTACGACGTCAACGGCAATCCCGCCGAACCAGTGACTCCGCTTGTGCGTGCGAAAGGGGCCGAGGTCGGTGTCAGAACAGTGGCGGTACCGCACCTCCAGAGCACGGTGTCGCTATGGACACTGCGTCTGGGGTCCGAGCTGGTCTATAACGGCGATGTCGGCGCCAGTGAGCCCGGGCCGGCGAGCAAGCGCTACGGCATCGAGTTCGCCAACTACTACAGTCCGAAATCGTGGCTGGTGTTTGACGGTGACGTGGCCTGGTCGCAGGCGCGATTCACCGAGCTCAACGAAGCTGGCCCCTACGTCCCTGAGGCGGTCGACTTGGTCGTCTCTGGCGGGGCGAGTATCGACAACTTCCACCGGACGTTCGCCAGCCTGCGACTGCGATACTTCGGTCCACGGGCTCTGGTCGAGGACAACTCCGTGCGCTCTCAGGCCACCACGCTGCTCAACTTCGAGGGCGGCTATCAACTCTTCAAGAGCCTCCGGGTCAACGCCAATATCTACAACCTGTTCGATGCCGTGGTAAGTGACATCGACTACTACTTCGCGTCGCGACTACCAGGTGAAGCACTCGCAGGAGTCGATGACATCCATACTCACCCGGCGGTGCCGCGAACGCTCCGCGTCAGCGTGATCGCCGGCTTCTGACAAGACGAATAATCTCGCTGATTCCTCTCTTGTGAAGCGTTTGCGCCATCAGTCTAGATCGACTCGTGCAACTGCCTTCACCGTAGGATCATGGCGCGCCAGCTTTACGACGACGGGCGGCTCATGGATAAGAGCAGGCGGAAACGGGTGTACGCGAGCATTACTCGTACCGAAGCGCCACAAGTGGATCTACGCGCGTCGCGCGTCGTGCTGGTACGTAAGATGCGACTATGGCAACAGTCGCGAATGTGAGCGCAACGGCACCATAGGTCGCCCCGTCGAGGGGCGTTAAGCCGAATAGCATCGTCGCCAGGTACCGTGTCGACCAGGTCGCACCGAGCAGACCCATCGTGATTCCGACAATTATGAGTAGCGCGGCCTGTCGCATGACGAGGCCCAGCACCTCACCGCGCCGTGCACCGAGAGCCATGCGGATGCCGATTTCCTTCGTTCGCTGCGTCACACCATACGCGAGGACGCCGTAGATACCGATCAGTGCGATGAGCGCGGCAACAGCCCCGAAAATAGCGAAGACCACAGCGTAGAAGCGCGGCCGTGTCTGCAAGCCGCCGAGCACTCGATCCATCGTCGTTGTTCCGTCGATGGCGAGTCCAGGATCGATCTGTCGGACAACGCGGCGCACGTCGGTAACGATGGATAGCGGATCGCCGACGGCGCGAACCGCAAACGAGGGGTTACCGCCCTGAGCGTCTTTGGCGACACGAGGTTGCATGAACACCGCGTGTCCCGGTTCCTCCTCTAGCGTGGCCGGCAGATGGAGCCAGATGTCCTCCACGACGCCCACGACCTGGAACAGACCCATCGTGCCCCAGCGAAGCGTGGCGCCAACGGGGTTCTGCTCGCCGAAAAACCGTCGGGCGTACGCGCGATTCACAACCACAGTCGGCAGCGCGCCTTCGGGACGATTCTCCAACCAACGTCC
>Ga0075430_100003537_pt1 | contig 13082 bp, 8 predicted proteins | sample RhiMetdeltSRZDD4_FD_75294 | JGI IMG/M metagenome (GOLD analysis project Ga0075430, IMG submission 75294) | Populus rhizosphere microbial communities from Tennessee, USA - Rhizosphere MetaG P. deltoides SRZDD4 | ecosystem: Host-associated > Plants > Roots > Rhizosphere > Soil | place: USA... | reverse complement strand
TGGGCGGCGCCTCCGAACGCGCGATCATGAACCAGACCGGCCATCGCAGCTTCGCGACAGTGCGCCGCTACATCCGTAATGGTTCGCTCTTTCAGGAAAACGCAGCCGCGAAAACCGGCCTATAACAGGCGGCGCGTCAGCCTTATCTACTGACGGTCGAATCTGTAAGAACGCTAACTATCACAGCTTGACATCGGCTTCTCTAAGCCGCAGACTGATTGCTTGTGTTCTAAGACTCCGCCCGGGAAATCATGAAGCTGAAACACGAAAATGAGTAAGTACCCGAGGCTGATCATGCTGGCGGCCATAGTCGTCGCGTCGGCGGATTCAGCCTTCGCGCAGGGCTACGGAGGCCCATCGATGCTGAGCCGGGGTGGAAACCGGCCCGGGCAAAGGGGTACGGCTCCGGTGGAACTGGTGGTCTATGGCGGTCTTCGGGGTGTGATGGAGACGGGCCTCACGCCTGTTCGCCTGGAAGCTGACGACACACTCGCATCAGATACACTCTACTCTGCTCAGGCCGAGATAGGCGCCTACGGCACGCATAGCTGGAGCAAAACCATTCTGGGGCTTGATTACCGCGGCGACTACAGAAAAAGTACTCGCCATACCCTTCGCGGGTACGATGGCACCAATCAGGCATTATCTCTCGATCTGGAGTATCGGCCGACGCGCCGCCTCATGGTCATGTTCCGCGAGACTGCAGGCACAAGCAATCGTGCTTTTGGAGGATTCTCCGCGCCTGCTTACAGTAACCTAAACTCACTCGGACTTGCCAACAACGAGGTTTTCGATACCCGTGTCTACTTTAGTCAGACAAGCGCGATGGTTTCCTACATGACGAGTGCGCGCACCTCCTGGACTGCTGGTGGCGACGGCTTCGTCGTGAAACGTCCGGACCGCGCATTGGTGGGCCTCACCGGTTATCGGGCGATGGGGATGTGGAACTACAGGTTGAACCGAAGCAGTACCATCGGGGCAGCCTACACCTATATGCGTTTGAATTATCCGCGTGCATTCGCCGGCGCCGATATGCATGGCATCGCATTGCAAGGGAATAAAAGAATGACACGGAACCTCCAACTGGATGTGACCGCCGGCGCATTCATAGTAGACACCTTTGGTCTGCGCACGATAACCCTAAGTCCTGAAGTTGCCGCCCTGCTGGGCCGCGGCACGGGCATCGAAGCGTTTCAGGTAACAACATGGGTTCCGCAGGTGGAGACAACGGTGCGATACGCTCTCGAGAGGTCGACTTTCTCGCTTACAGGTACAATCGGGACGAATCCGGGCAACGGTGTGTACCTGACTTCGCGGCAAGATTCCGTCTCTGCCGGGTACAGCCTCAGCGGCACCAGGAAACTCTCGCTAGGACTGTCAGCGTCGTATTCCAGACTCAAGAGTGTCGGAGCCACAATCGGCAATCTAAATAGCAGTCGCGCCGGGGGCGGCATCAACTACGCCATCACAAGACTGGTGAACTTCAGCAGCCAAATTGATTGGCGTACCTACAACAGCCCCGGTCTCCGTGGGCGGGAGGGATTCATGTTAGCCATCGGGCTCACCGTGTCCCCTGCTCGTGTTCCCCTTTCTATCTGGTAAATCGCGGTGCCCGGGCAACCTTCCCGAGAGACAGTGACAATCACCGCAAGATGCTTCGGGGTTCCGATCGCAGTCCGATGCCGGCCCGTAGACCTGGAATCTGTATCTGCTCACCTTCCCATTGACTGTACGCCTGACGACTCAGTGGAGCCAGCAGGCAGCTTCACTTTCGATCTTCAGCTTCAAGGCAATGGTTTATTCTTGGTAAAACGCGGATCCTGTGTAAAAGGATTGCCGGGACCGTTACCATCGGCGCTCCGAATTCTACAAAAAGAAATACATATTTGCGTGACGGAACACTCCCGAGAGCGTGTATTTATTCACGCCGGTGTTGTCGCCTGGAAAAACCGCGCCATTATTCTTCCCGGTTCGAGCCATGCCGGCAAATCGACTCTGGTGTGGTCTTTGGTGCAAGCGGGAGCCGTTTATTACTCGGATGAATATGCGGTTTTTGACGAGAACGGCTTTATTTATCCTTTCCCGTTACCTATCAGCTTAAGGATGCAGAACGGGGAGCGGCGGATGATCATGCCGGACCGCGCCGGGGCCGCGCCGCTCGCGCCGGATCTCATCGCCTTCGTCCGCTACCGGCCCGGTGCGATATGGCGCCCGCATGCGCTTACTCCCGCACAAACCGTGCTGCAGCTGCTGCGTCACTCGATTGCCATTCGACGAAATCCGGCCTTTGTTTTTCCTGTCCTTACAAAAGTTAGCTTAAAGGCCCGGTCTTTTGTAGGAATGCGCGGTAATACAGCAGAAACAGTAGCATGGCTGAGTACCGATTAGGACCAAAGTGCCAAAGTACTATTGAGCATGGATGCCATGGGTGATAGAATATGGCGCCCGCCGGTTTGTTTCAGGGAGTGTTATATGAGTCAGCAGCCGAGAGCTCGAAAAGACCAGTTGATCTCAGAGGAAGTCGCTGGAGAGTGTGTCGTTTATGATAGCCGTCAAAAAAAGGCGCATCATCTGAATTCGACCCTTACATGGGTATGGAGCCGATGCGACGGCGCCACCAGCATCGATGCGATGGCGGCAGCTTTTGAGCGTCAATTCGACATAAAAAACGGCCGTGATATTTTGCTGCCTGGCTTAAAGCAGCTTGCAGATTGTCAATTACTTGAAAATCCGCTCGACATACCCTATACCGCGGCTGACGAAAATGGAATAAGCCGGCGCGCCATGGTCGCCGGCGGATCGGTTTTGATGCCCGCGGTGATTTCGATGGTTGCTCCCACTCCGGCGGCGGCCCAATCGGATAAAAAGCCCAAACCCAAGATCCCACCGATCAAGATAAAGATCTAATAGTTTCTCTGATCCAGGACGGGATTTCGATGCCGGCTTACAATGCGGCCGATACCGGGCTTCTGCTGTCGGTTTGCCGGCATGATTTAGGAACCGCCCAAGCTGTCGATGGCGTTTCTATTGAATCAAGCCGCTGGGGCGGCGTACTAGCCGCGGCCCTCGATCATGGCCTTATCAGCCCGCTGCACAGCTATGCTTCGAAGGCAGACGGTATCCCGGAGCCCATCCGCGATTCCATTCGTAGCGCTGCTTTTGCGCAAGCGGTGCGCAATTTTCAGCTGGTAGAAACGCTCATTGAAATTCTTCGCGGTTTTCGCGACTGCAGCATCGAGGTAGCAGTGATTAAAGGGCCTGCCGTGGCCCTGATTGCCTATCAACAGATTGCGTCTCGTGAATTCACCGATCTGGATCTTTTCGTCCGCCCGGAAGATGTAAGCCGGGCGCGGGCGCTGCTCGGGAACATCGGTTTTCGGCAAGCGAATGAAGATCCCCAAAGGCTCCGAGGCGAGAAGGATATTCAGTTCATAAGAGATAGCGATGGAGTGCTGGTTGAACTCCATTGGGCGCTCAACGCCCCGGCCATGCGTTTCCCCGTGGAGCGGACAGGCATTTGGAACCGGCTACAGACCATTTACCTCCAGAATGAGCCCATACGCACGTTGGCGCTGGAAGACACACTTCTTGCCTTATGTATTCACGGCTCCAAGCATGGCTGGACAAGCGTGAAGTGGCTGTTCGATATTGCCCGGATCGTGAAGTGCAAAGGCGACATTCTGGACTGGAGCGCTCTGCTCGAGCGCTGCGGAACTGCAGGTTGCACTCGAACTCTTCTGGTTAGTTTACAGATGGCGCACATTTTGTTTGCCGTGAAGCTGCCGGATGCGATAGCGGTGCGGCTGAACGATAGTGCGATCATGGCGCTGGTTGAATGTTTCGAACGTGCGGTCGTTGAAGGCGACCCGCTTGGTAAGGCCGACCTCGTTTCATACCATATTCTGATTCATGACCGGTGTTGGGATCGCTTCCTGGTCGCCTATAGATACCTGCCTGTTTCGCGTTCGATTCCGATCGGTCCGCTCCGATACATCGTCCGGCCCCTAAGGCTATTCCAGCTATATCATCTGAATTGGCTCCGAACCGTCCTGGTCGGGCACGCTGATATCCCACAGAAAACACACTGAAGTTCAACAAGAATTCTGACGATAAGAGTGCGTGCAGCGCCATCCGATTGCCGGCCGATGATTCTTGCAGATTCGCCTTCAGACAGGCCCATTCATAGGAGCCAGGATATGGAAGCATGGCGGAGACTTCTTCCGGAAACTCTGCCTATTCTGGATATTCCGGCCGATCACCCGCGCCGACCGGTAAAAAGCTACGTCGGCGGACATGTGCACGGACATGTTTCAGCCGGGCGTGTCCAGCGGCTTCTTGCCCTCGCCGCGTCCGAGCAGTCGAGTTTGTCGACGCTTCTGTTCGGCGGCTGGGGCCTGTTCCTTCACCGCATGACCGAGCAGCCGGCAATTGTCATCGGCTACGATGTTCCGAACAACACTGTTCCGGTGATGCTCTCGTTTCACGGCGAGACGACTCTCTCCGCTTACTTTCAAGGCGCGGGCAGATGCCTTTCGGAAAGCGTCCGGCTGCAGCATATCCCCTTCGAGCACTCCCTGCTTCAAACGCGGTTCGCTTACGAGGAGCGGGAAGCCGTTTCCGTGGTAACGGCCGGATCCTCCGCGGATCTTTCGCTCTCCTGCCGCAAGGGCCGGGGTTTCCTGGAGTTCACGCTCACCTACAGCACGGATCTGTTCACGGAAGACACCGCGCGGCGCTTCCTTGCGCGTTTTGACGCGCTGCTTGAATTTCTATCGGACCGGCCGAATTCTTCGATCGGCGACATTTCCCTGTTGACCGTAGCCGAGGAACAGCAGCTTGCCCGCTGGAATGATACGGCGCGGGAGTTTCCAATGGCCTTCGCGCATCAGATGTTCGAACGCGCCGCCGAGAGGTTTCCGCAGCGGATCGCCATCGATTGCGGACAGTCGCTCACTTATGCGGAATTGAACCGGATGGCCAATCAGACTGCCTGGCTCTTGAGAGAGCATGGCATCGGTCCAGGTTCTCTGGTTGGCGTTTACATGCATCGAACGGTAGAGGCCGTGAGCGCCCTGCTCGGTATTCTCAAAGCCGGCGCTGCTTATGTGCCTTTCGATCCGGTGTTTCCCCGCGACCGCCTCGCCTATGTAGTGGAGGATTCAAACATTCAGGTGGTGTTATGTTCCGGAGATCTGCGCGACTCGGCCCCCGGACCAGGACTTACCTGTTTGGTGATGGACGATCCACAAGCTTCCTGGCGTAACGGACCTGAAGGCAATCCGCCCCGCTATGCCGGCAGCGAGGACCTTGCGTACGTACTCCACACCTCCGGATCCACGGGGAAGCCGAAAGGAGTGGAGATTCCGCATCGCGCGGTTTCTAACTTCCTGCAAGCGATCCAGAACAACATCGCTCTTATTCCGGAAGATCGCGTGCTTGCCCTGACCACGCTATCTTTCGATATATCGGTGCTCGAGATCTTCTCCACACTCGCGGCCGGAGCGCGGATCGTAATGATCGATCGCGAGACGCTGCTCGATCCGAAGGCTTTGGTCCGCCGGATCGAGGATTCCGGCGTGACGCTGATGCAAGCGACGCCCGCGACTTGGCGCATGCTGGTGGATGCCGGCTGGAAGGGCCGCGCGGGACTACGCGCCATCACTGGCGGTGAAGCCGTCAGTTCCGACCTTGCCGCCCAGCTGCTCGACCGCTGCGATGTTTTGTGGAACATGTACGGTCCTACTGAGGTCACTGTCTGGGCGACCGTTTGGAAGGTGGAGCGCCACGCACGAATTGTAATCGGCAGACCCATAGCCAATACCACGGCCTACATCCTGGACCGGCATCTTCGCCAGCTTCCCATTGGAGTGTCCGGCGAACTGTACCTGGGCGGCGTGCAACTGGCGTGCGGCTATCGAGGACGTCCCGATCTTACCTATGACCGCTTTCTTCCGAATCCCTTTGCGCCGGGGACGCAAATGTACCGCACGGGAGACTCGGCGCGTTTTCTCTCCGATGGATCGATCGAGTATCTCGGCCGTCTGGACCACCAGGTGAAGATCCGCGGCTATCGCATCGAGCTGGGGGAAATTGAAAGCATACTGGTTGAACAGCCCGGTGTGGCGAAGGCTGTTGTTGTAGCTCGCGAAGATCAGGGCATTAAGAAGCTGATCGGATACTTCACGGCCCAGGCAGGCTCTAGTGTTGATCCGGAAGAACTGCGAAGCAGCTTGAGGCAGAAACTTCCCGACTATATGATTCCTGCCTGTATGATCGGGCTGGAACGTTTTCCATTAACGCCGAACGGCAAGGTCGATCGACTGGCCTTACCCAAACCGGACCTAAGTCAGGACCGAACGGCTGAGCTGGTAACCGCACGCGACCGGCTCGAGCGATCGTTGATTGAAATTTGGGAGCAAGAGCTCGGCGTAAAGCCTATCGGAATCCATGACGACTTTTTCCGCCTGGGAGGAGATTCCCTGCTTGCTGTGCGGGTCATGGTCCGCGTGGAAGAGCTTTTCGGCAAAAAGCTGCTGCTCGCAAGCTTATTTCAGGCGCCTACGATTGCGCAACTCGCGGCGATGCTACGCGACTCACCGGCCGAGACGTTCTCCTGCCTGGTTCCCATACAAACCGAAGGCACGGAGATGCCTTTGTTTCTGGTTCATGGCATCGGGGGAAACGCCATGGGATTTCACACGCTCGCCCCTTACCTGCACCCTATCGTGCCTTTGTACGGTCTCCAGGCCTTAGGACTGGATGGAGTAACACCGCCACTCGACAGCATCCAGGCCATGGCGGCGAAATATGTCGACGAGATTCGCAAGGTTCAACCGCATGGTCCCTACCATATAGGTGGCCTTTCACTAGGCGGAATCATTACGCTCGAAATGGCTCGCCTGTTAAAGGAGCAGGGAGAAGAAATCGGCTGTCTCATCATGCTGGATGCTTACGCCTACGGCGTAGAGAAGCTCAGCACCGTCCCGGCTCGCATCCGGCAAATCCTGGGCCTGGCGCTGAAAAGATTACGCGTGCATGGCGGCGCATTAGCCGCCTTAAGTTTATCGGAAAAACTCGAGTATATACGCCGGAAGTGTCATACACTAAAGCGGCGAGCGTGGTGGTCATTCCAGGCAAAACAACAATACAAGAACTTTCTTCCGGATGCCGACCAGCTTCCCACGCAGTACACTGCCGTGGCGCAGGCAGGCTGGAAAGCGATGTCCAACTACACGCCCTGTACATTCGAAGGCCGCATGCTGGTGCTTCGGGCAGAAGGCGAGACTGTTTTTGAAAACAATGATTCCAGCCTGGGCTGGGGCGCAGTGGTTCGGCCTGAACCCACGATTCTTGACGTTCCCGGCGACCATATGACGCTTCTGCTTGACCCCAATGTGACCACCGTAGCTGCCGTCATCCTGACCTTTTTGATGGAGACACAAACCTCGTCAAGCGAGGTCATGACAGATGAGGACGCCTATTCTACAAGATAGGTTTTTCTCATTATCTCGCCTGACACCAACGTTTAGCCCTCACGCGTGCAGATGACAGGCGAGGACGCCTGTCCTACATAGCCTGACCTCCACTTTGTGGTTGACAGGCCCTCCGCTCTTTAGTACCGTGGTACTTCTTTAGCCTAGTACTAGTGACAGGGAAGTAACAGGACTGCTGCTTTCTGAGATAGTCTGACTGGCTTTCGGTGAGTCATCCGACAAACGTCTGACGAAGAGCACCTTTGCAGGCGGCCGCGATACGTGTGTCTTGCAGCGGCAGCTATAAAAATAGCTGCCGCGCAATTCCGTTTATGCGGGAGTTATTAAAAATCAAGCTGTGTCCGCAAGCCGCCATAGATTATTCCGAAAGCAGCACGATCATAGCAAGGTTTAACTCAAAAGCAAAGAGGTAATCATAATGATGACCATTTCCAGCCGCAGTTTGCTGCGTTTCTCTTCCATAGTTACTCCATTATTCTTACTCTTCTTAACCGGGACGGCCGGCCCGGCTTCTGCCCAGACAATCCGCATCAACTGCGGCGGCTGGTCGGAAAACTATACGGACCACGCTGGGAATGTATGGCTGACTGACCGCTACTATGAAGGCGGCGGGAATAGCTATACAGGTGAACCGATCAGTCAGGACTGGGCATTGTATGCAACCGGCAGGCGCGGCGTCTATGCCGACTTCCGCTATGTCATCCCAGTGTCCAACGGGTCTTACCGTCTGACTTTGAAGTTTGCCGAAACGCAAGGATTGTCGCCGGGCGACCGTGTGTTCAATGTCCTTGTGAACGGTACTAAGGTTCTTAGTAACTTTGATATTCGCGCCGAGGTTGCAAACCGGATTCCTCTCGATAAGTCATTTACCGTGTCCGCGACCAACGGCAGTATAACTATCGATTTTGACGGCGTGGTGAATTATGGCATCGTAGCCGGAATTGAACTGATTCCGGCAACGGGGAGCATTAGCGTCAGTCCTGCCACGGCAACGGCAGTGCCGAACCAGAAGATTCAGTTCACCGCCACGACAAACGGAGCGCCGGCGCCGGTGACCTGGTCGTTATCGGGCGATTCCGGAGTGTCTTTAGGCACGATTAGCGGCGCTGGTTTATATACGGCGCCTTCCTCTATTTCGCAATCCAGTGTAGTTACCGTCAAGGCGACAAGCACCTCGAATCCGAATAACACGGACACAGCGACGGTGACTTTAAAAAGCGCGGTGGCGGTTTCTGTCTCTCCGGCAACCGCGGAAGTTCTGAGCGGCGGTACCGTACAACTGACTGCTACTGTGAATGGCTCACCCGATTCGCGTGTGCAGTGGTCGGCGACAAGCGGCTCTGTCAATTCCACCGGCTTATTCCAGGCGCCTTCGGTGACTTCCTCGACAACGGTCACAGTCACTGCGAGGAGCGTAGCGGATCCATCCGCAACCGATACCTCGCAGATTACGGTGCGGCCGGCAAGCGCACCCGGCCCCGCATCGTTTATCGAATCCGGCGGACAGGTGGTGATGGAGGCGGAAAGCGGCGCCATCGTTAATCGATCGTCAAAGACATGGGTTTCCCGCACTAATCATGCGGGTTTCTCCGGCGCCAGTTTTCTGTCCGCGGAGCCCAATGCGGGCACGATTTTTGACGGGGATTATTCCGGTACAGCACCGGAGATTCGTTTCCAGGTTCGCTTTGCCACGACAGGAACCTATTACATATGGGTCCGCGGATACTCCACCGGTTTTGCCGATGACTCGCTCCATGTGGGGCTCGATGGCACGGCGGTGACAACGGGGGAAAAGATCTCGGAATTTCCTATCGGCAGTTGGGCCTGGACATCCAGCGCCATGGACAATGTGCGTAGAGCCACGCTGGTGGTGAGTTCCGCCGGCGTGCACACGGTCAACGTGTGGATGCGGGAGGATGGCTTTTCCTTCGACAAGCTGCTGCTGACGACTTCGTCAGGGTTGACGCCCAGCGGCGCCGGCCCGGCGCAAAGCGCGATCGATTCAGCGACGCCTGCCCTATCGGTTTCGCCGGCAAGCGTGAGCTTCGCGGCGACAGTCGGAGGATCAAATCCCGCAGCCAAGTCGATCACGATCTCCAATATCGGCGGCGGCACTTTGAACTGGACGATTAGTGAAGGTCTGAGCTGGCTGACGCTATCGGCCACATCCGGGACAGCTCCGAGGACGGTGACTCTCTCTCCCGTGATCGCCGGATTGGCCGCGGGAACTCATACCGGCTCGATAACCATTAATGCAGCAGGTGCGGCGGGTTCACCGGTAACCGTTCCGATCACCCTGTCGCTGAGTTCTGCTTCGAGCCCCGCGGCGCTTCGAGTAAGTCCGTCCGATCTCACCTTCTCCGCATCGAGCGGAGCGGGAAATCCGGCCGCTCAATCGATCAGTATCACGAATGCGGGCAGCGGCAGTCTAAGCTGGACAGCAACCAAAACGAAACCCTGGTTGAGTCTTTCCGCGACTTCGGGTTCTGCTCCGGCGAGCGTTTCTGTTCAGGCGAACATCGCGGGTCTTAGTGCGGGTACCCATACCGATGTAATTACCATCGCGGCAGCGGGTGCCGCCGATTCCCCGCAGCAGGTGGATGTCACGCTAACCGTCTCCGGCACTCCGCCTCCGCCGACCAGCGGAAGACAGTTCTATGTGACTCCGAGCGGCAGCGCTTCCGGTGACGGTAGTACAAGCCGGCCCTGGAGTCTTGCGGCTGCGCTCGCACATCCTTCCACCGTTCAGCCTGGAGATACCATCTGGCTTCGTGGGGGAAAGTACGGCGACGGCAGGACTGTATTCGCGAGTAAGTTGTCCGGAACTGCCGCGAATCCGATTGTCGTGCGGCAATATCCTGGGGAACGAGCCACCATCGACGGCAGTCTGCAAATTTATGGTCCTTATACCTGGTATTGGGGCTTTGAGGTAATGAGTTCGTATCCCGATCGGGGTGACCAGCGAGGCGGAGCGGGAGATGCCGTCGATACCTACCCCGGAAGCAGAGGGGTGAAACTGATCAACCTCGTGCTGCACGATGCCGCGCAAGGCGTAGGTTTCTGGGAGCAGTCGATCGATTCGGAAGCTTACGGAAATCTGATCTATTACAACGGCTGGGCAGGTCCGACCCGTGGGCATGGCCATGGGATTTACACCCAGAACCGCGACGGCGTGAAGAAGATCACGGACAACATCATCTTCAACCAGTTCGGTCTTGGCATTCAGGCATACGGGTCCGGCTCCGCATACGTGCAGGGCTATGACATGGACGGAAACATCCTATTCAACAACGGCTCCCTTTATTCGACGTCGAACAAAGTAGACAACATTCTAGTCACCGGCGGCACCGGCACCAGAAACATTACCATCGAGAACACGTACACGTACCACACACCGAGCACCAATGACGGCTACTCGAGATTAGGTTGGCAGTTCGGGAGCATCGAGTATGACATCGTCGCGCGCCACAATTATTGGATGGGTGGCGAGTCTGCCATCGAGATGTGGAACTGGCAGAGCGCAACCTACACCAATAATGTTGCTTACTCGGCGAATAACTTCACCACGGTGTTGCAGGCAGGCTCGCAAAGGTCGGGCTATACCTTTGACAACAACACCTACTATGGCTCGGGTCTGTTCCGGTTCAATGGATCCAATCAGAGTTTTGAGAGCTGGAAGTCGGCTACCGGACTGGACCGCAATAGCCGGTACATTGCGGGACGCCCGACAGGTGTGTGGACCTTTGTACGCCCGAACCGTTATGAACCGGGACGCGCGAACGTGGTCATTTACAACTGGAACTTACAGAGCTCCGTGCCGGTGAATGTAAGCGGCGTGCTCACACCAGGCCGGCCTTATGTCGTGAGAGATGCGCAGAACTTCTTCGGGCCGCCGGTTGCCAGCGGAACGTATTCAGGAGGGACGATCGCGATTCCGATGACGGGGCTTACGATAGCCGCGCCGGTCGGCAACGTGCCCGCGCGGCCTGCGCATACCGGCCCAGAGTTCGGGGCTTTTGTGGTGCTTCAACAATAGCTGTCGCGTTATTCTCGTTCTGTTGCCCGGCAGTTGCTTTATGCAGCTGCCGGGTTTTTTGTGTTGTGTGAGGGATTGGTACCCTGAAAGCGACGGAACTGAATCGATGCAAACCAGCACTGTTCATAAAGCACGCGAGCTGTCGCCGGATCAACGAAAAGCAGTCGAGAACCTTCTTGGCCGCACGCTCGAGGAAGAAGAAACGGTACGAGTGAGCGCTCCTGCCGAAAGCACCTCGCCGGTTTCAAGGAATGCCAAAGTCGAGCTTCCATCCTGGCCTGGCCGCGCCATAGGTGACCTCCGGCGCGAGGACATCTACGACGATGTCCGATGAGCCCGCTCTTGTTGATGCGAACGTTCTGGTCTACGCTCTCTACGCTGATGCGGAGCAGCATACCGTATGCCGCCAACTGCTGGACCGAGCAAATGACGTGAGGGGGGCCTGCGCCTCACGTCCCAAGTCCTGTCAGAATTCTTTTCGATAGTCACAAATCCCAAACGGGTGACCTTACTTCGAACCCCACAAGAAGCTGCAATCGCAATTGAGGCGATTCTCGCTTTGCCCGGTGTGATTGTCTTGCCGGTTCCCGATGATACCGTTGTTCGTTGGCTTGAGTTGCTGCGGCGACGACCTGTTAGCCTTCGGCACTCGCGAGAGAGAAATGGAGGGGCCATTATGGCAGGCAGAAAGGGGCCAGCAGTGTGGTTACGCTATGGCTAACTGCGGGCGCGGCGATGTGGCGATCGGACTGGTTGGGGTTAGGAGGACGAACGGTTTTCCAGTGCATTCGCCGAGCCGGCGCGGTAGGACTTGCCTGTGAGCTTCAGAATGATCGCTGCCTCGACCAGACGATCGAGGAAAGCCATCGCCAGCGGACCGTCAGACAGATAGTCTCCCCATTTGTCGAAATCGATGTTGGTTACCAGCGCCGTCGAACGTTTTTGATTGCGTGAGGCAATGATCTTATAAAGGAGGTGCGCCGCTTCCGGACACTCGGCGCGCTCGATCTTGTCGAACCCAAATTCATCGATAATCAACAGGTCCGGATTCGCATAATAGCGCAGCCGCACGAGAAGTGTTTTGTCAGCGAGCGAAGCGGTTAGATCAGTCAGCAACTGAGCGGAGGTTCGATACAGGACGCGATAGCCGTTCACGCACGCTTTCTGCCCCAGCGCCTGAATCATGTGACTCTTGCCGATGCCGCTCCAGCCAACCATGACCAGGTTGGTCCGGCGGTGGATGAAGTCGCCGGTGGCCAGCTCTTCCATCTGCAGCCGGTCAAACGTTTTGGGATTGAAGTTCCAGTTGAAGCCTTCCAGAGTTTTGTTCTCGGCGAAGTGCGCCTGCCGGATGCGCCGCGCCACGGTGCGCTCGCGGCGAGCATCCGCTTCGGCACCCAATAGCCGATCGAGAAAGCTCAGATGCGAAAGGCTATCCTTCTCCCTCGGCGCCAGCACTTCATCCAGCGCCGCGGCTTCCACCGGAATGCGCAGGGTCGCGAAGTGTCTCAGGCACCGATCACGCAACTGGCTCGTCTGAGTTGGTCTCTTCT
>Ga0075430_100003536_pt1 | contig 13082 bp, 12 predicted proteins | sample RhiMetdeltSRZDD4_FD_75294 | JGI IMG/M metagenome (GOLD analysis project Ga0075430, IMG submission 75294) | Populus rhizosphere microbial communities from Tennessee, USA - Rhizosphere MetaG P. deltoides SRZDD4 | ecosystem: Host-associated > Plants > Roots > Rhizosphere > Soil | place: USA... | reverse complement strand
CAGTGACGGTCGAGCCCCGGGATATCGAAAAAATGGTGGCCATCGCTCCGAAGTACGGAATCGAAATCGTGCTGCCGCAGAGCAAGTGAGGTTGTTCATGTCCACGTCACGCACCTTCAATACTCGAATCGACTTGCCCGCAGACCGACGACAGGGGCTGATTGCCCTGTTGAATCAGCACGTAGCGGACACATTCGATCTCTACAGTCAGATCAAGCAGGCACACTGGAACGTCAAGGGCGCGCAGTTCTACCAACTGCACAAACTGTTCGACGATCTCGCCGGTCAGGTGCTGGAGCATGTCGATGACATTGCCGAACGGGCGGTCGCGCTCGGAGGCACGGCACTTGGAACGCTTCGCCTGGCAGCGGGGGCTTCACGCCTGGCGGAGTATCCCCTCGACGCCATCGGAAGCATGCAGCACGTCGAGGCCGTGGCTGTTCGCTTCGCCGCGCTGGCGGCGACGACGCGATCCGCTATTGAGGCATCCAATCGCCTTGGCGACGCCGACACCGCCGACTTGTTCACCGGCGTCTCGCGCGAACTCGATAAAGGTCTCTGGATGCTGGACGCTCACTTGCAGGCCTGAAGCCAGGAGTCGCTCGTCATGTTGCAAGTACTTCCCGCTCGGGCGACGCCGTTCATGGGCGGCGGACAGTTCCGGCTTCGGCTGATACGTCCAGGGCTCGTCGAAGGCCGGCCGATGGCCGACCCGGTCGTCGGCCCCTTGAGTCGCGTGGACCACGCCTTCCTCGACGTCGGTACCGTCGTCTCGATGCATGAGCATCGCAACGACGAGATCTTCAGCTACATGTGGCGAGGTCTGATGGTGCACGAGGACTCGACCGGCAAGCGGGTGGAGCTGACGCCGTCTCACCTCATGATGATGAACGCCGGCCGAAGCTTCTGGCACGAAGAGTCCACGCCGCGCGTGCCTGTCGAAATCCTGCAGATCTTCATTCGACCGGAGGCCACAGACCTCGATCCATCGGTTCAGTTCTACGAACGGCCAGCAATCCCGCACGGCGAGTGGACCCACCTCGGCGGGCCGCTCGGAAGCGGAGCACCTCTCACTATCCGGAATCAGGTGAACGTGTACGACGCGCATCTGAAGACCGGCGATCGGATCACGGTTCCATCGAGTCAGGGCTGGCGGCAATGGCTGTACGTCATGGACGGCACCGTTGAGGTCGGAGGGCAGTTGCTCGAGAAAGGCGATGCCGTTGTGGACTCAGTCAAAGATCTGCAGCCATTTCGGGCGACGAGCGACTCAACGCTGGTGGCTTTCGTGATCAACCCTGCCGCGCCGGTGTCGCTGGCAGGAAATTTCAGCGGACGATGGTAATGGAGGAGATGTAAATGAAAACGGTGCTTCTTGTCGGCGGAACGGGCAATCTGGGGACCCTCATCGGACGCGAGCTTCTGAAGCGGGGCGCTCGACTTCGCCTGCTGGTCAGACAGGGCAGCCGTTCCAAGCTGGCGCCGGATCTTGCGCAAGCCGCTGAGATCGTCGAGGACGAGCAGGCGGCATTCCAAGGGGTCGCCAGCGTCGTCTCGGCAGTGCAAGGAGGTCCGGACACGATAGTTGAAGCGCAGTTGCGGTTCCTCCGTGCGGCGCGACAGGCCGGCGTACAGCGATTCATTGCGTCGGACTACTCGATGAATCTGTTCACGGTGCCCGAAGGCCACAACGTGTCGTCCGACGACAGGCGCGAGTTCGGCCGCCGCGCCGACGCCGAACGCGGCGATGTGGAGGTGGTGCACGTTCTGAACGGCGCGTTCCTGGACCGGCGCGTGCTCTTTGGATTTCTGGGCGCTGTCAATCTTCAGAAGCGCGAAGCGTACCGATGGGGCGACGGCACTTCTGAGATGCAGTTCACCACTTACGCCGACACGGCCGCCTATACGGCCGCCGCGGCACTGGACGACCGGCCGGTACCCAAGTTCCTGTTCGTAGCTGGCGACTCGCTGTCTTTCGATCGCCTGGTCAAAGAGGTCGAGGCAGGCCTGGGTGCGTCCATCACCGTCAAGTATTTGGGATCGTTCAGCGAGCTCGACACGCAGATCAAGACTCGTCACGCCGCCGAGCCGGCAAACATTCCTGCGTGGCTCCCGTTGATGTATTGGCGCGCCATGCTGAACGGCAGTGGGAAGCTGGGTCCGTTGATGAATGACCGCTACCCGGACATTCGGCCAACGGGTGTTCGCGAGTACGTGTCGCGTGTTGCGAACGAACCGGCACCTGCTGGAGCGCGGTGATGGCCGTGGTCAACGTCCATCCGGTTCTCATGAGGCGCCCGGGCGAGCGGTTCGAGACGCGGGTGGTGCGGTCGCGTCCGCTCACCCCAACGACGCACGGCATCGAGTTGGAAAAGCCCGCGAACTTCGCGTTCCAGCCGACGCAGTTCACCTACCTGCAGCTCGAGACGCCCGGCGGCGTGGACGTGCGCCCGATGTCGCTCGCCACGAGTACGACGCGCCCGCACCTCGAGTACGGCGTCCGCATGTCGGACTCGGCCTTCAAACGGGCTTTTGCTGCGCTGCAGCCGGGCGACACCGTGCTGGTGCAGGGACCGATCGGCCACTACCTCCTCGACACCTCTCGTCCCGCCGTGCTCGTGGCCGGCGGCATCGGCATCACGCCGTTGAAGGGCATGGCGGAGTACGCCGCCGATCGCAAGCTTCCGATTCCGGTCCGCCTGGTCTACAGCAATCGTACCGAGCAGGAAATCGCCTACAGGCACGAGTTAGAGGTTCTCGAGCGAAGCAATCCGAATTTCCACGTGCTCCACACCCTCACGCGCCCTGAGTCGGGTTCATGGAAGGGCAGGACGGGGCGCATCGCGGGGACTGTCGAAGCCGACCTGCTCGCCGAAGCGGCTGAAGGGCTGGACGACCCTGTCTACTACTTGTGCGGTACCACCGGCTTCGTGGAGGCGTGCTACCGGAGCCTCTTGAGTTCCGGTGTCCCGGAGGCCGACACCCGCTTCGAAGTCTTCCGCGGCTACGGGGCATGACGGACGTTTCGGCCGCGAGCGCGAAGTATGGAGTACGTAGGGCGGGTCTTCAGACCCGCCGAACGAGTACGTAGGGCGGGTCTTTAGACCCGCCGACCTGACGTTGGAGGGCAGTGATGGCAACCATGAACACTGGCGTGTTTCGAGGACTGGCGCAACCGCAGCTCAGTCAATTGCGTGAGGGTCTCGCGCTTCTCGAGCACAGTGACCCGGGAGCGGTCCGCGCGCGGATGTCAACGAACGGGTTCGCGTTGCTCGCCGATGGAGGCGCGTTGCTGTTCGACACCGGCGCTGAAGAACTGTTGCCCCTGATCGATCGGCTCCGCAACGAAGGCTTCCAGCCGCGTGGTCTCGTGCTCTCACACCGCCACGTTGCGGGGCTCGGCGGCGCCGCGCCGGTCATTTCGCGCGCATATCGCGTGCCCGTGTTTCTGCATCCTGTTGACGCCAGGCATCCACAAGCAACGGCCGCGGGCATAGCGTACGAGGATCCCACCGGACACCCGCTGATTGCCGCCTTTGGCGCAGAAGTCGTGCACCTTCCCGGACACACGGCGGGCTCGATCGGACTGTACCTGCCAGACAGAGGTGGAACGCTGCTCACCGGTGATGCGGCGATGGGACCTACCGCCGTGCAAACCGAGGCTGGTGTCGAGTACTTGATTCGCCCGCCGGTCATCATGAATGTCAACGACGGAGAGCTTCGAGCCGGATGGCGCGCATTCCACAGGCCGCTGGCATCGGTGCTGCCTTACCACGGAACCGGCTATCTGGATCGAGCGGTGGATCTTCCGACGATCATGGCGCCACTCACACGGGTGGAGCCCACGATGGGGTTGACGGGATAAATGAATAAAGAAGGCGACATGGCCCACAGGCACACACCTGAGGAAGAACGGCGGATTCGAGACGCGGCGTTGGACGAAACGCTGGCCGAGTCGTTTCCGGCGAGTGATGCTCCATCGACGCTGCCCAATCCGGATGACGATACGCTCCAGCACGATGAGCAGGACTCGGCGCCAGGCAGCGGCCCTTCATCCGTCGAACCTGACAAGCTGTGAGCGAAGTCCTGGTCAATCTGCCAGAGGACGTCGTCGCCATGTTCGTGGACGCATGGAATCACCGCGACCCGGACGCACTGGCTGCCCTCTTCGAGGAAGACGCCGAATTCGTCAACGTGACCGGTCTCTGGTGGCACACGCGCGAGGAAATCCGAACCGCTCACGCGTACGGGCTGACCAGAATCTTCAAAGACTCACGGCTGCAGGTGACCAACGTCAGCGTGAAGCGCCTATCGGACGAGATCGCGGTCGTTCACGCGCGCATGACGCTCACGGGGCAGACGTCAGTGGGCGAGATCGCGGCACCGCGTCCGCGCTCGAACGTGATGTCCTTCGTCGTCCATCAGACTCCGGCAGGCTGGCGCTGCGTCTCCGCCCACAACACCGACGTGGTCCCGGGAAGTGAAACAAACGTTGTTGATGATCGTGGCAACCTGCAGTCAGTGAGCTATCGCGGCAAGCACTGACTCGACAAACGGCCCTTGAATGATTTGTCCGAAGAAGGTATGGATCCGCTGATATGAGCACACCTGATTCGCGTCGCATTGTCGTCATCGGTGCCGGCATCGGAGGGCTGACGCTGGCACTCGCGCTGCGCCAGAAGGGTATCGACGTCGAGATCCACGAACAGACCGCCGAGCTGCGTGAAATCGGTGCAGCGGTGGCGTTGTCGGCAAACGCGACTCGAATCTTCGAGCACTTGGGACTGGGGCCGCAGCTCGCCTCCCGCTGGTTTGAGATTTCGGCGCTCATTTACCGCGACGGTCGCGACGGTCGTCTGTTTGGAGCGCACCCGATGGGGCCCGCCTATCGTGGCCGCTTCGGCGCGCCGTACGTGGGTATTCATCGAGCAGAGTTGCAGGCCGTCCTTGCGGAGGCCGTCGGGTTGGATCGCATTCGGCTGCGCCGGCGGTTCGTCGGTCTCGACGATGGCGGCGTGCGGGCTGTCGCGCACTTCGACGACGGCAGCAACGCAGAGGCTGACCTTATCATCGGCGCGGACGGTGCCCGCTCGCTCGTGCGGCGCTGGATGCTTGGCTACGACGACGCGATCTACTCTGGTTGCAGTGGATTTCGCGGGATGGTGCCGGTTGACGAGCTGCCGAATCTACCTGACCCGACCGCCATTCAATTCTGGATTGGACCAGGCGGGCACCTGCTGCACTATCCAATGGGCAAGGACCATATCAACTTCCTGTCGGTGGAGCGTCATCCTTCGCCCTGGCCAACCCGCGAATGGATGATGCCGGCAACCGAAGGCGAACAACTGCGGCACTTCGCCCACTGGCACCCGGCCGTCGTCGAAATGCTGACCGCCAAACCTGTCAGCGATCGCTGGGGCCTCTTTCACCGTCCACCGCTGGGACGTTGGACAAAGGGGCGTGTGACGCTGCTCGGTGACGCCGCACATACCATGGTGCCTCTACATGGGCAGGGCGCTAATCAGGCGATCGAGGATGCGTTCGTCCTCGCTCGCTGCCTGGCCACGGGAGCCGGGCAGCCGCTGTCCGAGACGCTCGAGCGCTACGAGCGTCTGCGCCGCGGTCGCACACGCAAAATCCAGTTTTCGTCCCTCAGCGTGGCGGATGTGCTGCACCTGCCCGACGGCGACAGCGCCGACAGGCGCAACACACGATTCGGATCGCTCGACGATATGCTGCGTCACCTCGGCTGGATCCACAGGTTCGACGCGCTCACCGAGGAGCCCGACGAGCAGGAGGGCGGCACCTGGCTGTGATCGTTTGACGCGCCGATATTCAATCGAACGGTCACGCCGAAAGACAGGTCAGCCAACTCGTACGTAGGCCGGGTCCAAGTCGTACGTAGGCCGGGTCTTTAGACCCGGCTAGCGGGCCGCGCCGGCAGCCGGTGTGGCGGCCGGATACACCGGCAACGTCACGTGCTCGGCAAACGTCGCTTTCAGCCCTTCGATGGCGCAGGCCTCGTCCTCGGTACTGCCGCTGACGCCGATTGTCCCGATCATCTGCCCGTCGACCACGATCGGCAGGCCGCCAGATTCTGTGAAGTACTCGTACTGCATGAGATTGCGGGGCATGCCCGCCGGGTTGTTCCGCCCCTGCGCCTCGTAGACAGATGTCGGCACGCGCGTCTTGAGCGAGGTCTGCGCTTTCAGCAGCGCCGTGCGGATGTCGCGGAAGACCTGACCGTCCATGCGTTCCATGTGCACCAGCTCGCCGGCGTTGTTGAGGATGTAGAGCGACATGCTGCCGCCCTTCGCGGCGGCCGAGTCGCGGCAGACTCGGGCGATTCGCTTGGCCGTTGCGAGTGAAATCTGATTGCCGTCGAAGACGTTGCCGGCGCCCCTGCCGCCGACCACCCACTCCGGGTTCGAGACGTTCGTTTTCGGCGGTGTGGCGGTCGCAAATCGCGGTCCGCCCCCTGCATTCTGCGGCCGCGGCAGATCCTCGACGAGCGGCGCCACGTTGGCGGCGCCCAGCACTTCCTGCATCGCCTTGTGGCCGCAGATTTCATCGCTCCACGTCGGCAGGCGCGGCGCGGAGCCACCGATGCCAATGACGCCGATCATCTGCTTGTTGACCACAACCGGCAGCGCACCGGTGTTCGGGAACACGCCGAGCTGGATGTACCGCAAGTCATTGGTCGGATCCTTGAGCACCTGGTTCATCACCGCTTTGCTCGATGAGCGCTCAGCCAATGCTGCCCGCGCCTTCATCTCGGCCGTGAGGATCTGGATGTTGCCCTGGCCGTCCATGCGGTCCATGTAGACGTGGTTGCCGTCGTTGTCCAGGACATACATGGTGATGGCCACGTTCTGCGCGGCGGCGAGCTTCTGGCACGCCTCCGCGATCCGCTCCGCGGTTGCCAGGTTGATCGTGGTGAAATCCTGGATCTGCTCGGCAGCCTTGCCGCTGACGACGAATTGCGAGGGAACGTTCTGCGCAAACACGACGCTCCCGAGCGCGATCGCGCACGCAGTAACGACACCCAAAGCGATGACACGCACGTTCATACGATCCTCCATGAAAACAGCGTCGATGGTGTAGTTGCCTCAGGTCTCGGCTGGCAGGGAGAAGTAGAAGGTCGCACCCCGGTCGCGTTCGCTTTCGGCCCAGACGCGGCCACCATGCCGGTGAATGATGCGCTTGACGTTGGCCAGGCCGATCCCGGTACCGGGAAATTCATCGGCCCGATGCAGCCGCTGAAAGACCCCGAACAGGCGATCCTTGTAGGCCATGTCGAACCCGACGCCGTTGTCGCGCACGAACACGACGACAGTGCCGTCGTTTCCGGTTTCACTCGCGACCTCGACCCGAGTGGGGTTACGCGCCGCCGAATACTTCAACGCGTTGGAGAACAGGTTGACCAGTACCTGACGGAGAAGCGCGGGATCCGCGTTGACCTCGCTCAGACCATCGAGCTGCCAGTCGACGACGCGGCCTGCGACCGTTTCCTGTTCCATAACCTGCGCGCGAACCTCGCGTGCAAGCACGTTGAGGTCAACACGTCGTTTCTTGAGCGCACTGCGACCCAATTGCGAGAAGGCCAGAAGATCCTCGATGAGGCGGGTCATGTGATTAGCCGCCTTCGTGATCGTATGGAGATATTTTCGCCCGCGCTCATCCAGAACCTCATGCGCGTGCTCCTCGAGCAGTTGGCCAAAGCCAACCACATGGCGCAGCGGCGTCCGAAGATCGTGTGACACGGAGTAACTGAAGGCCTCCAGCTCTCCGTTGACCGCTTCCAGGCTCCGGTTGGTGCGTTCCAGTTCGGCGGTCCACTCGCGGCGTGCGCGCGCGAGAGCCACGTGTGTTCGGACTCGCGCGATCAGCTCGCGCGTCGAAAATGGCTTCACGAGGTAATCATCCGCGCCCGCGTCAAGGCCCTGGACGGCTGATTCTTCGCCGGCGCGCGCCGACAGCAGGATCACGGGAATTGAGCTGGTCCGAGCGTCTGCACGAAGCTCGCGAACCAGGCCGAATCCGTCGAGCCGTGGCATCATCACGTCGCTCAGCACGATGTCGGGAGGATCGCTGCGGATCGCCTCGAGCGCCTCGACACCATCGATCGCCGTGACAACGAAGTAGGTCGGCCTCAGCAGGTTTGCAACGTAGGCGCGCAAATCGGGATTGTCGTCAACCACGAGGACGCGTGCGCGAGCCGTTGCCTCCGGCTGCTCGGATTCGGCTGGCGGTTGTCGCGGTACGTCGATCGTTTCGTGTGGAGCGAGCCAACTGGCTACTTCTGCCACGTGAGCGATGGCATCTCGTTCGATCCGCGGATCGGAAGGCGTGTGGGCGACAGCGTCAGCGGGCAGGTGATCGAAGCCCTTCGGAATCGTGACCACGAAGGTGGAACCGCGCCCGATTTCGCTCTGGACGCTGACCTGCCCGCCGTGCAGTTGCACCAGCTCGCGGACGAGCGCCAGCCCGATGCCGGTTCCTTCGTATGTACGCCCGTGTGCACTGGCGACACGGTGAAAGCGTTCGAAAATGTGTGGCAGCTCCGCTTCCGGAATGCCCGAGCCAGTGTCAGCCACCTCCAGCACGACGTTGTCGGGTTCGTCGCGTACCCTGACGGCGATTTCGCCCGACAGGGTGAACTTGAACGCGTTCGAGATGAGGTTGGGGACGATCTTCTCCCACATGTCGCGATCGACCCAGACTGGCTCGCCTGGCGGATGGCAATCGACCACGAAGCGAATGCCGGCTCTTTCCATGGCGGACTGAAACATCCCCGCCAGTTCGAGTGTGAACGTCGAAATGTCGAGCGGCGCGAAATGCGCGCGAAGGCGGCCGGCCTCGAGGCGGGAAAAATCAAGCAGTGCGTTGACCAGCTTCAAGAGTCGCAGCGCGTTGTCTCGTACTAACTCGATCCGGCGGGCCTGTCGCGGTCCGAGCGGCTCGTCGGAGTCGGTCAGCCCGTCCTCGAGCGGGCCCAGCATCAACGTGAGGGGCGTGCGGAATTCGTGGCTCACGTTGCTGAAGAATGCCGTCTTGGCCGTATCGAGCTCGCCCAGCTTCGCGTTGGCATCGCGTAGATCGCGGATGGCGTCGGCCAGTTCCAGGCTTCGGGCCACCACTTCGCGCTCCATTTGCTGGGTGCGGCCTCTCAGCTCCGCGCCCTCCTCGCTGGCGTTGACGAGGTCGGTGACGTCCTCGACACGGTGCAGGATATAGCGCACCTGACCGTCAGGTGAGAGCACCGGGATGTTCTTCGGGCTCCAGTACCTCGCCTGAAACGTGCCGTCTGGTCCGCGAATGTCGTACTTCTGCACGGCCATGGTGTCGGGAGCCCTGGTGCCGATCACCCGCTCGAGCGAGGCGCGCAGGTTGCTGCTGCCGGTCGCGGCGGGGTCGTCTGGGTTATCGGGAAAGATCTCGAAGATGCCTCGCCCGATCGTCCCTTCCCGCGTCGTGTGCGTCGCGACCAGTCTGGACTCGGTCGCCGCCACCATGGTGAATCGAGGTGCGTCCGGCAGCAGCACCAGTAACACGTCTGGAGAAGCTTCGAACAGGAACTGAAAGTCCAGAGGGTCTCCCGCCACGGGGCGAGGATAACACCGCCACCACGCTCAAGTACTCGCGGCCCATTCACCCGCGACCTGTCTAGTGGCGACGTTGAGGCGATTCCACACGTTGACCATGGCTATTGAAAGGACCAACGCGGAAAGACCACGCTCGTCGTAGTGGTGGGCGGCTTCCTCCCACACTGCGTCGGGCACCGGATCCGAGCGGTCGCTGAGTCGTGTGACGGCCTCACTGAGCGCCAGCGCGGCGCGTTCGGCATCGGTAAAATGGGGCGAGTCGCGCCAGGCGCCTACCGTGAAAAGGCGCGCGTCTGTTTCCCCGCTGGTCCTGGCGCCCTGGGCGTGCATGTCGAGGCAAACGCTGCAGCCATTGATCAGGCTCACTCGCAAGTGAACAAGATCGAGGGTCCGCTTCGGCACGCCGCCCTTCTCTACCGACCTTGCGAGTGCCATCAATGCCGGCATGGCGTCGGGAATGATCATCGCTGGATTGCTCATCCGTGCGTTCATCGTGCTCTCCTTCAGGAATTTTCAGATTTCTGTCACATTCACCCGGTTTCAACCGTCACTACCATGACGGATAGAGAACGGAAAACGTGACCGATGACTGAAACGGACTGGCTGGCCGAGCGATTCGAGGAAAACCGGGATCGCCTGCGGGGCGTCGCGTATCGGATGCTCGGCTCGCTGGGCGACGCCGACGACGCCGTGCAGGAGTCGTGGATCCGGCTCGGCGGGGTGGACGCGGACAAGATCGAAAACCTCGCGGGCTGGCTGACGACAGTCGTCGCCCGCGTGTGCCTCGACATGCTGCGCTCGCGCAAATCGCGGCAGGAGGCCCCCTTCGACGCAGACACCTCGGAGCCGATCGCCAGGAACGGGCGCGGCAGCGACCCCGAGCGCGAAGCGCTGCTGGCCGACGCTGTCGGCCTTGCGCTCATGGTGGTGCTCGACACGTTGACTCCGGCCGAACGACTCGCGTTCGTTCTTCACGACCTGTTCGGCGCGTCTTTCGATGAGATCGGCGCAACCATCGGCCGTTCGCCCGCCGCGGCACGGCAACTCGCGAGCCGCGCCCGCCGGCGTGTACAAGGAACACCGAAGACTTCCGCAGCAGACCTTGCGAGTCAGCGGGGAATCGTCGATGCTTTTCTTGCGGCACTGCGTGCCGGTGACGTAGAAGGGCTGCTTGCCGTCCTTGACCCCGACGTTCTGGTGCGGACTGACATTGCAGGTGGGTCGCCAGACGGACCGAGGGAGGTTCGTGGTGCTCGGACCTGGGCAACAGGTGCGGTCACCGCCGCGCGCGGCGCCAGATTCGCACAGCCCGCGCTTGTCAACGGCGTTGTCGGCATCGTGGTCGCTCCAAAGGGACGGCTATTCAGGGTGCTCAGCTTCACGATCATTCGAGGACGGATCACCCAGATAGAGGTCATCGGCGACCCCGAACGCCTTGGTCACCTCGATCTAGCCGTCCTCACCCAGGCGTGAGACTGGCACGACCAGGCTGCCGCATTGCAGCTCGTTGAACGTTTCGAGCAAGATTGGCTCGGAGGCGGGGGATTGCTCCCGGGCATTTCGAGAAACATCAACGATACGCTCTCTGCAACGGTTCAATGGCTGCTCGCCGGACTCCTCAGCGCCACGCTGTGGGTGGCACTGACCGGCGGCGGTCGGCTCGATCTCGGTCGGCTCACGCTGTCGCTGCGTGGCTGGGATCGGCCACTGGGCCTGTTCTTCATCCTCCTCGTTGGCTTCGCGTTGTGGGGCTGGCGGCGACACCCGCACTACACCGTGAGCGAAGTCGCGGGCGCCAGTGGCGTCGCCCGCATTGGACTGTTGTCGCTGGTGATGCTGGTGCCAGCGCTGTGGGTCACCTATCTTGATGCGGCAGCCGGCGGGCTCGACAGCTATGGCTACGTCAGCGCGTCGTTGTTGCTGGCGAGCGGACACCTGCAGACGGTGCAGCCGAGCGTCTGGCTCGGCATTCCCGACGCCATAAAAGCGCTCACGCCTCTCGGTTACCTTCCCTCCCTCGACGGCACCGCCATCGTCCCCGAGTTTCCGCTGGGGCTGCCGGCGGTCATGGCGCTGTTCCTCAGACTGTTTGGCGCGATTGGTCCATTTCTGGTCGCGCCGGTACTCGCGACCGGGTGCGTAGTGCTGACGTTCGTGTTGGTGCGGCGCGTTACCTCGATCGAGGGAGCGCTGCTGGCGGCGATTCTCGTCGCCGTTCAGCCCGTGTTCTTTGGGTACGCGATTCAACCGATGTCCGATGTGGCCGCCACGTTCTGGATCGTGCTGGCGGTGACACTGCTGATGCGGGAGCGACCGTACTCGCTACTTGCCGGGCTGGCTGCGGGGCTCGCGCTCTGGACGCGGCCACCCCTCGGGCTCGCCGCGCTCGCCCTGCCCTTTCTTCCGATCACGAAGGGCACCAACCGCCCCGCGTACGCGCTCGGCTTCGCGCCTGGCCTGGTCGCGTTGATGGGCGTGCAGTGGGTGTTATATGGCGGCCCGTTCGCGAGCGGTCACGGTACGGCCGACAGCCTGTTCTCGTTCGACATGCTGGCGCACAACCTCGGCGCGCACGCGAGATGGCTGATCGTCGAGAACACACCGCTGCTGCCGCTGGCGCTCGTGGTCGCGTGGCGCTTCGGCCATCGCCGGTTTCTCTGGTCGGCGCTTGCGCTGTTCGTGCTGGTCACCGCGCCATATCTGCTGTATCGCGTGCCGTTCGACGACTGGGAGATGCAGCGGTTCCTGCTGCCGGGACTGGTGTTCCTGTTGATGTCGGCCGCGGACGGCACGCAGGCGTTCTTCGCGCGCGTGCTGCCGCGGGCGACGGCACCGCTCGCCACGCTCGCGCTCGCGGCACTCCTCGCCTTCGCCTCGCACACCTTCCTGGGTAACCGCGGCGTCTATCGGCTGGCCGACTCGGAGTCGAAGTTCCCGCGCGTTGGCGCGTGGTTCAGTGCGAAGGCCAGGGCTGGTGACGTCGTGCTTGCCGCGCTCCACAGCGGCAGCATCCGGTATTACAGCGACCGCACGACTATCCGGTGGGACCAGCTCACCTTGGACACGCTGCCGGCCGTCGTGCGCGCGATCGAGGCGCGCGGCGGCGTCGCTTACCTCACGCTCGACGGCAACACCGAGCGCGCCCAGTTCGCGCAGCGCTTCGGGAAAGCGCCCGACGTGAACATCGAGTATGTAGATCGCGTCAGGACGGTTGATATCGCGCGGATTACGGTGAGGTAGGTGAGGGTGGTGCTGGTTTTTGGCTACCTTTCTTTTCATGCCTCAGGGTTCGGCATGCTCCTTCAGCATGACCAGGAGCATCCTGGCGGCGGCTGGCGCATCGACGGCGTGAGGAACGTTCGCTGGTAGGCGAACGATCGTGCCTGACGTGGCGCGCACTGGCTTGCCGGCAATCGTAAGCACGAGCTCACCTTCAAGGACGAGCACAAAGGCGTCAAACGGCGAGCTGTGCTCGGT
>Ga0075430_100003533_pt1 | contig 13090 bp, 6 predicted proteins | sample RhiMetdeltSRZDD4_FD_75294 | JGI IMG/M metagenome (GOLD analysis project Ga0075430, IMG submission 75294) | Populus rhizosphere microbial communities from Tennessee, USA - Rhizosphere MetaG P. deltoides SRZDD4 | ecosystem: Host-associated > Plants > Roots > Rhizosphere > Soil | place: USA... | reverse complement strand
CGCCATCTGGCGGAGGGATCAGCGAGTACGCGTGCCGCCACTCACGTCGAAATCTCGCAGCCGGGATTGGCCAGGATGTGATAGAACCACTCGTACGCACGGCCCCCCCGCCGTGCAGTTGCTCAAGATGTTCTCCCACGAAGCGGATAGTCGGTGGGAGCCACCGGTCCCGCGCCTAGTGCTGCGGCGGCTCCACTTGCGGACCGCCTAACGTCCCGAACGCATACGGCAAACTTCAATCACCCGTTTTCGCAACGCGGGGTCTTTCTGCCGGCAGGAACCGCGGACATCGTTATCGGCCCTGCTGTCCAAATACGGAGAGCCGGTTTCCGTCCTTGCAGGGGGAAACCGGCCCGGAATTCAAACTGTCAGACCTGTGGGCTTCACAGGTCGCTTCATATTAGAAATACAGCTTCAAACCGAACTGGCCAATGCGCGGGTCCTTCGCCGAGAAGACTCTTCCGCCCTGCGTCGGCAGCTCGATGTTGTTATTCGGGTTGTTGAAGTTCGTGTGATTGAAGGCATTGAATGCCTCTGCGCGGAACTGCAGGGTAATTCGCTCGGTGAACTTGAAGTTCTTGAAGATTGCCAAATCCCAGTTGTTCAGGCCAGGACCGCGCAAGATATTCCGGCCCGCATTCCCGATGGTGAACGCGGACGGCACCCGGAAGTCGGCGATGTTGAAGCACTGCTCGGGACGGCAGCTATCGACTTTGCCCGTCCCGATGACGTCCGGACGGCGGGCATAAGCGAATGCCACGTTGGCGGGATCGGAAGCGATGGTTGGCGTGAATGGGAAACCACCTTGGAAAGTGACAATTCCCTGGACCTGCCAGCCGCCAATGATCATATCGGCTGCACTGGAGAGGCTGCTGGCGAACGCTTTGCCCTTGCCAAAGGGAAGCTCGGCGCTGAAGCTGGCGATGAAACGCTGGCCAACGTCGAAGTTCGAACGTCCGCGCATGGTGCGCAGGTTGAACGGATTATCGGCGCCATCGCCGCCGCCCTGGTCGTTAGACGAACCATCGATGACCTTCGACCAGGAATAGCCGACGAGGAAGCTGACTCCCTGGGAATATCGCTTCTCCATCTTCACTTCGAGGGCGTTATAGTTTGAATTTTCGCGGTTGTCATAGTAGAATCCCGTGCCGAACTGCGGCCTCGGGCGGCGGTCCTGGAAGGGGCGTAAATCAGTTGAGCTGACCTGCGGAAGGTTCTGCGGAATTGCCCGCTCCAGATAGGTGCCTTTGTTGCCGACATAGGCGACTTCGAGCGAGAGATTCGGCACAAGCTCACGTTGGATGGCGAGATTCCACTGGTACATCGTCGGCGTCTTCAAATGCGGATTCAACGCGTAGGTGAGTGGCGTGGTGAAGTTGGCGTTTGTTGAGAAGGGGTCGAAGAAGTTCCGCACTTCAAGCGTCGGCCGCGCGTTCACCACAGTCTGCTGCTTCGATTCGTCCACAATGAAGGGAACGTTGATAATTGGCGCGCTGACAATGTTATTGCCGCTTGTCAGCAAGTAGAAGATGCCGGCGCCGGCGCGCAACACTGTCTTGTTGTTGCCGAAGGGACGCCACGCCAAACCTAGCCGCGGCGCGAAATCGTTGTACCGGTTGTAAAGGAGCTTGTTCGGCAGGCCACGGTCCGACGCCTTGTCGATTAGATTCTGGAAGCGCGGATAGGCAAAGCGAGAAACTTGCTGCGACACCAGATTGATCTCTCCGTTCTCCATCGTCGAGACAACCCAACGGCCGCGCTCAAAGTCGAACATCGCCGACTGGTAGTCGGTCGCGGTCGGCTGAATATTCAGCTCATAGCGCAAGCCGATGTTCAGCGTCAGGTTGCTCGACACCTTCCAATCGTCCTGAACGTAGAAGTGATAGCGGTTCTCGATTAGACCAAACAGGTTTCGCGGAAAGGCCCGCGCTCCGGACGTCGGATAGCCCGTCAGGAAGTCCGCAAACGCCTGCCCGGTGTAGTTCGGCGAGAAAGAAAAACTGCCGCGCGAGTTGGCCGAGTTTGTCGAGGTCAACCGGAAGTTGCGCAGGTCGGTCCCAAAGCGGATCGTGTGCGCCCCGCGGATCCATGAGAGGTTGTCGACGATCTGGTACATGTTCGTCGGGTTGACCAGCGGCTGAAACGCATTACCGGCGATGCCGGCAAAACCGGTGATGCTCAACTGCGGAAATGCGGGGAAGTTCTGGCTTGTTTCCTCAAAGCCCCGGATGCCGGACAGCGCCGTGTGGTTAGTTCCCAGTCCCTGGTTCAGGTTTGCATTGTGCATGCGCGTGTAGCCAAGGCGAAGTTCGTTGAACATCGTCGGAGAGAAAACGTGCGACTCGGTGATCGCGAGGTTCTGCACGCGCTGGCGCTGGGTGAAGCCCCCGTTCTCGGGATAGTTGCCCGGGTTGAAACGCTCCAGGTGGTTGATCGTGTAACGCGCGGAAATCGTATCCTTTTCGGAAAAGATGTGGTCGTAGCGTACGTTGCCTTGATTTTGCGTGTCGCGGAACGGCGCGGCGTAGGAAAACGTTCCCGCTGACGTGTTTTGCGCGGGAATGAACTGCAGGAAGTAACTTGTGGCCGGATTTATCCGATTCGTTGGAATGATATTGCCAGGGAAAGGATCGCCGGTCAGGGGATCGCGAACGGAGGTTGCAACCGCGGAGAAATCGCCGCGGCGAAAGGCTGCGCTCGGCACGACCGGGTTGAAGGCGCGGCCTTGCCGGACCCGCGTTCCTTCGTAGTTGAGAAAGTAGAAATCTTTGTCGCGGCGAATTGGCCCACCCACCGCGGCTCCGAACTGGTTCTGGCGGTACGGTGCTTTCGTGGCGAGGAAGAAGTTGCGCGCATCGAGCTTGTCATTGCGCAGGAATTCGTAGATGCTGCCGTGCAATTCGTTGGTGCCGCCCTTGATCGTGGCATTCAGCACGGCGTTTCCACGGCCGAACTCGGCGGAAAATGAGTTGGCCTGAACCTTGAACTCCTGAATGGAGTCGACTGACGGACGTAACGCCACGCCGTCGAAAAGTTGCTCATTGATGCTGATTCCGTCTAGCAGGAACTCCGTCTTGCTTTGCCGGCCGCCGCTGACGGCGACCACCGTAGCGCCCACCGTTCCCGACGTGCCGGTAATCGCGTTCGGCAAAAGGCTCGCCAGTTGCACGAAGTTGCGGCCGTTGAGCGGCAAATCGACGATCTTTTTGTTACCGACGACCTGCCCGATCGATCCGCTTTCCGTGTTCACGATCGGCGTGGACTCGGCAACAGTGATGCGCTCGGAAACTGAGCCCACCTTAAGCGTCACGTCAAATCGCGCCCGCTGATCCACTTGAAGCACGATTCCCGTGAGGTCCTGCGTCTGGAAGCCGTCGTGCGAAACGCTCACGGTATAGACGCCATTGATCGGCAGCAGTGGCAGCTCATAGTCTCCCGACTGCGTGGATTGCGTGGAACGCTCCAGTCCCGTTAAGGTGTTCCGGGCGGTCACGTTTGCGTTTGGCAGGGTTGCGCCTGTCGGGTCCGTGACGCGGCCGACAATGGTGGCCGTCGCTTGGCCCCAGGCGATCGGCACTACACAAAGCAATAGAAGTAAACGGGTGGCAAATGGCATGGACAGACCTCCAAAAAGCGATTCTCGACCAGAGCCCATGGGCACTCGACAATCCATCATTCTGGACGGCATCGAGGCGACCAAAGCGAAGCGAATCCCGTGAGGGCTAACCCATTCATAAGTTCGTCACCTTACGAAGTCAAGAAGTTTCCTCCCTAGGCGGGCTGATCGTTCAGAAGGCTGAACGATACCTACATCTCGATTGTCCAGCGGGCAGCTAACTCCCTCCGTGCCAGAGCTGTTCAGCAAGCTGGACCTCGTTTCCGTGCGTCCCGCGGCGTGCCGGATGCTTCGTGAACGGCGTGCCGCCGGGGGGCATCGTGAACAGCGACGCTGCCATCGCACGCGCCTCGCACAACCACGTCCTGCCAAAGGTTCTTGCGTGGTTCAACGCGCTGATTGTCTCCCCAGGGGAGGGCATCGAATGTGACCACGCCTGCGCAGGCAACCGGACCGCCGACGCTGCCCACGCCACGCGCCAGTTTTCGTCCCGTTGTTTGGACAACGCTAGCTACCGGGCCCGCGGCCCGGCGATATCATCATTGAGAGGCAGGAAGGCGGAGCGAAGGTCATGCGGCACTTCGTCGCGGGAATCATTCTCGGATTTGGCACCTACGGTGCGGAGCCTTCGAAAGCTCCGTCCGATCCGCGCATACTTTCCGTCTATCCCCCCGTCATTCGCTCCGGCGCGTCAACACAGGTTGTGGTCCGCGGGACGACGCTCACCGGCGGACGCGCTTTGATCTTCGGCAAGGAGGGCTTTACCGCCCGGGTACTCGAAGTGAAAAGCGAACCGTCCAAGGAAGACCTGCCCAACGATTTCGTCCGCGTCGAGATAACCGCTGGCTCGATACCCGAGGGAAGTTTTCCGTTCCGGATCGTCGCTGCCCAAGGCGTCAGCAACGAACTGCCCATTGAGGTCATTGCCGGCGAGATCGTGGACGAATCCGCGCTGAGCGCGCCACTTGGCAGCTTTCCGCGGATCGTGGCTGGCAAAATTGCAAACAAGGGCGAAATAGATACGATCTGGATCGAAACGAAACCTGGGGACACTCTGACCTTTCACTGCAAAGCGGGCACCCCGTCATTCGACCCCTCGCTGGTTCTTGCCGAACCCTCCGGGAGTTGGTTTGAAGAAGGCCGCCTGAACCGCATCGCGTTCAACGACGAGCCGCTCCACTTTCCCGGGCTCTCGACCGAAGCCCGCCTCGTCCACCGTTTCGAAAAAGGCGGCAAGTATGCGATTCAGGTCCGCGCCTTCTCCGGTCAGGGCGGCCCCGACGCTACCTACATTCTTCGCATCACGCGGGGAATTGGCGAATCGCCGCTGCTGCACCCGCGTGCACCCTCATCATGGGAAGAGAGGCAGTTCACGCGAAGACTTCCGGCCGAATGGATGGCGAGGTTAGCCGAACGGGGCGGACGCACAATGGATTCCGCCAATCCGAAAGTCTTTCAGCCAACCGCCGATGATTCTGCGGAAACCTCCGTCATGACCGCGCCGGGCGTGATCGAAGGCCGCATCGGCAAGCCCGCCGAAACGCACCGCATCCGCTTGCGCATCGACGCTCCGCAAGACCTTGCCATCGAAGTGGAAACGCCTCGGGCGACGATGCCACGCTTCAATCCCGTCGTCCGTCTGCTGGCGCCCGATGGCGCCGAAGCCGTCACGAACGTCTATACGAAACGAAACAACAACGGCCTTTACATGATGAAGATGATTCAGGCGAAATCGACCTTCACACTTCGTTCCGCCGGCGATTATCTACTCGAAATACGCGACATCACAACCGACGTGGCCGGTGACGATTTCCACTACCGCGTCCTCGTGCGCCCGCAAATACCGCATGTGGGCAAGGTAGAGCTTGCCGAAGACCGCATCAACCTCGAACCGGGTCAAGCCAAGCCGCTCACTGTAAACCTCGATCGCGAAGAGGAATTCAAGGGACTCGTACTGCTTTCCGCCCAAGGCCTGCCCGAGGGCGTTACGTCGACGGCGGGAATGGCCAACCCCATTGAGAAACCTCCCCTGCCAAACGGCGGCCGCGTGGAACGCTACGTCGGCAAGCCGCAAACCGCCACGCTGATGCTATCTGCGTCCGACGATGCCCAACCAATGGATGCGCCGGTTACCGTTCGCGTGTTCCTGCGAACCGTAACGAATGGCCGCCAGAGCCCGCTGATTCCCGTCACAGAAATCCCGGTCATGGTCATTCCGCGGAGGCCCTCTTGAAACTGCGGGCTCTCTATATTCTCTTTGCCCCTCTGCTGGCTGCCGCCGATCCTGTGTCGCTGCGCATTGAACCCTCCGCGCGCGAGCTCCGCGGCGCTGACGCCATGCAACAGTTTCTTGCTATCGCCACCTACGCCGATGGCGCCGAACGCGATGTGACCGGCACGGCAGTTTGGCATATCAACGATTCTCAGAGCGCCGAGCTTTCCCCGCAAGGCTTGCTGAGGGCATACAAGAGCGCCGCCTTGCAGGTCACTGCTACGCTAGGCTCGCGCACGGGCAAGGCCGCCGTCCGCATTACGGACGCGGATGCCCGGCGCGAGTTCACCTTCGGCCACAACATTGGCGTCGTACTCACTCGCACAGGCTGCAATAACTCCAACTGTCACGGCGGCGTGAAGGGCCGCGGCGGCTTCAAGCTCTCAAACGGCGCGCTTCATCCCAAGGACGACTACGAATGGATTGTCAAGGGGGGCGTGTATCAGGTGCTCTCGGCCGAAGCGAAGGGCGAGCGGATTCCTCGCATCAACCTTAAGGAGCCCGAGCAGAGCCTGCTGCTGCGCAAGCCGGCGGGCCAGGCAGTTCACGGCGGCGGCATCCGGTTTAAGGCCGATTCTCCCGAGTATCGAACTCTGCTCGACTGGATACGGAAGGGCGCTCCCTACGGACCGGAAGACAATACCGAATCCCGTGTCACGCGCTTGGAGGTGTTCCCCAAGACAGTCTCGCTCGAACGCGGGGAAAAGCATCGCCTTCTGGTCACCGCTCACATGGCCGATGGCCGCACCGAAGACTTCACGCGTTCCGCATTGTTCGTCTCGAACGACCGTATGGTCGCCAGCGCAAACGATGAAGGCATCGTTACTGCTTTAAGCACTGGCGAAACGGCTATACTCGTGCGCGCTGCGGGCTCCGTCGCCAGCGCCACCGTCGGCGTGGTCGGCGATCCAGTTCCCAACTACCCTAAAGTGGCTGCCGCCAACTTCGTCGACGAATTCGTATTCGACAAGCTTCGGCGCTTCCGCGTTGTTCCCTCCGGCCTCTCCACAGATGCCGAGTTCCTACGCCGTGTTTGCCTCGATCTCACCGGCACGCTCCCGCCGCCGGCGCGCACCCGCGAGTTCTTCGCCAGCCGCGATCCCGACAAGCGCCGCAAGCTGATCGACATTCTGATGGCGTCGCCTGAATTCGTCGACTACTGGACCTATCGCTTCGACGACGTCTTCCGCGTCTCTGTCTTTTCAAACGGCATCATCGCGAAGTGGAGCCAGATGTACGGCGAATGGGTTCGGTCGAGCATTGAGACCAACAAACCCTACGATCAAATTGCCCGCGAGCGTCTCACCGCACAAGGCTACGACGGACCCACGAGGCACTATCTTCCTTACGATGTCATCGGACCGCCGGGCGAAACCATGGCCGAAGAGGTGCGCGTCTTCTTCGGGCGCCGCATGGATTGCGCACAGTGCCACAATCATCCTTACGAAGCCTGGAGCCAGGATCAATTCTGGGGTATGGCCGCCTTCTTCGGACGCCTGTTTAAGATGGGCGACCAAGGCAACGAATATGTCATCTTCGATCACCCCTCCGATCAGGGCATGGGCAACGGCGACGTCAACGGCAGCATCGCCATTCATCATCCACGGACCAAAGCTAAGCTGAAACCCACGCTTCTCGACGGACGCGTGGTCAATGCCTCCGGCCGGGAGAACCCGCGCAATGAACTCGCCGAATGGATGGTGAAGCACCCGTACTTTGCCGAAGCCGCCGTCAATCGCATGTGGAGTTACTTCTTTGGCCGCGGCATCGTCGACCCTGTCGATGACTTCAGGTCCACAAACCCGCCGACCCATCCGGAATTGCTCGCGCGGTTAGCCGAGGATTTTCGCACCCATAAGCACGATTTGCGCCACCTGATCCGCACCATCGTCACTTCGCGCACCTATCAACTGTCCGGGCTTCCCAATCAGGGGAATCGCGACGACCGCACGAACTACTCTCACTCGCAGCCCCGACCGCTCGACGCTGAGGTTCTGCTCGACGCCATCTCTTACGTAACCGGAGTCGCCGAGACATTCACCACGAGCGTTTCGGAAGCCACGAAGGCGTCCGGTCAAGCGCCCGCCGGAACCCGCGCCATCACGCTGCGCGAGCCTGACCTGTTCTATTCCCGCTTCCTCGAAATTTACGGCCGCCCCAACCGCCTCACGCTGCCGGAACGCAACCCCGCCGCCAACCTCGGCCAGGCCCTGAATATGTTTGCGGGCAAGGTCTACAACGAAAAACTCAGCGCGCCGGAGGGTCGCCTGATGCGGCTCGTGAACTCCGGAAAATCAGACCGCGAAATCGTCGACGAGTTCTACTTAACCGCATATACGCGGTTGCCCGAACCAGCGGAACTGGCCTCACTCACCGAACTGATCGCAAAACGCCCCGACCGCGTCGCCGCGCTCAAAGACTTCGTATGGGCCATCCTATGCTCACGCGAATTCGCGGAGAATCATTAGAGGACCCCTATGACCCGGACTGGTTGTTTGCATCTGACCGCCGCGCAATCCTCCCGTCGAGCTTTCCTGCAAGCGGGCTCCCTGGGTTTCCTCGGCATCAACCTGCCGCAAATGCTTCGCGCCGCCGACGCGAAGCCCGCCAAGGGCAAGGCGCAATCCTGCATTTTGCTTTGGCTGGAAGGCGGCCCCAGCCAAATGGACACTTGGGATCCCAAGCCCAGTTCCGCCTTCAAAGCTATCTCCACGAACGTCGCGGGCATCCAGGTGTCTGAACTCCTACCTCAGGTCGCCCGCCGCATGGACAAACTAGCCCTCGTCCGCTCCATGCACACCAAGGGCAACGACCATCCGCAGGGAACACACTACGCCATCACCGGGCACGAACCGAACCCGGCCATGCACTTTCCAAGCCTTGGAGCGATCCTCGCTAAGGAAACCGGCGCCCGTAACGGCATGCCGCCCCACGTGCTGGCTCCGCAGTGGGAACGGAGCCGCCAATACGAAGAGTATTTCCGCGCCGGATTCCTAGGCGCCGACTACGACCCGATGGCGATTCCCGATCCCAGCCGGAAAGACTTCGAAGTCGCCGATCTCACGCTGCCCAAATCGGTCTCCGAGCAGGCCGCGCAGCACCGCCAGGAGTTTCTCAAGATCGTTGACCAGCGGTATCGCACACTTCACGAAGGCATCGAGCATGCCCGCATGGATCGGTTCACCGAACAGGCTTGGAAGATGCTTCTCAATCCCAAAGTCCGCGACGCTTTCGATCTCTCGAAAGAGTCCGAGAAGCTGCGCGACCGCTATGGCCGCGATGCAGTAGGCCAAAGCGCGCTGCTCGCCCGCCGCCTCGTCGAAGCAGGAACCCGCTTTGTCACAGCCGCCGGTTATCACTCGAATTCCTGGGACACCCACGCCAAGAACGACGAAGGCCACCGCGACCGCCTCTGCCCCACGCTGGATCGCACTCTAAGCGCTTTGCTCGACGACCTCGACGAACGCGGCCTGCTCGATTCCACCATCGTCCTCGCCATGGGCGAGTTCGGCCGCACGCCGTTCGTGAATCCCGATCTGGGCCGCGACCACTGGCCCACCTGCTGGTCGCTCGCCCTCGGCGGCGGCGGCATTAAGGGCGGCCAACTCATCGGATCGAGCGACGCCGAAGGCGCGAACGTCACCAGCGCCGCCACCAGCATGGGCGATGTCTTCGCAACCATCTACAAGGCCTTCGGCATCGACTGGACGAAAGAATACGATACGCCCATCGGCCGTCCCATCAAGATCGCCAACGCCCTCGACGACTCCACCGGTACTCCCATTCAGGGCCTCCTGTGAAGCCGGAGTGGGCGCTGATCGCCTATCTCTGGTGCTGCTATGTACTGAATCACGCGGACCGGCAGGTCATCTATACCCTCTTTCCTGCCCTCCAGGCGGAATTCAGCCTCAGCGACACGATGCTCGGAATGACCGGCGCGTTGTTCCTCTGGGTCTACGGACTCTGCTCACCCGTGGCCGGAGTGCTCGGTGACCGCTGGCCGCGGCCGCGAGTCGTAACCGGAAGCCTGATCCTCTGGAGTTCCTTCACGTTCCTCACGGGTTTCGTGCCGAACGGCTCTTGCCTGCTCGTGCTGCGGGCCCTGCTCGGCATCTCCGAGTCGTTCTTCATGCCCGCCGCGTTCGCACTGATGGCCAGCGCGCACGGTCCGGAAACACGCTCGAAAGCAATTTCAATCTTCGCCACCAGCCAGATGCTCGGCGTCGCCATCGGAGGCTCGCTCAGCGGCTGGCTCGCCGAACAATATAACTGGCGCATCGCATTCTGGGCGCTCGGCACGGTTGGAATCCTCTTCGCAATTCCCCTCTGGCGATTCCTCGATGGAGCTCCCAAGTCGTTTCTTAGCCGCGGCTCGGGGGATCGCGCCGATGCCAGGAGCTTCCTCTCGCTCTTGCTCATTCCCTCGCTGCGCGTGGTAGCTGGCTTCGTCGCGATTGCCACGTTTGGACTCTACCTGGTATACACGTGGCTGCCAACGTTCTTCCACGATAAGTTCTCCCTGGGCCTCGCTCGCGCCGGGTTCGAAGCCAGTGTCTATCCGCAAGTAGGCACGGCGGTAGGCCTGTTGGCCGGCGGAATACTCGCAGACAGGATATACATGCGCACTCACGCCGCGCGTTTTTGGATCGTGCTCGCCGCCTTCTTCACGGCGGGCCCAAGCATATTTCTCCTGGGACACCTTTCTACGCTCGAATCGGTGAGAATTGCCGCCACGGCATTTGGCTTTTTTTCCGGATTCATATCCGGCAACCAGGCGGCAAGCGCGTTTGACGTCGTGCCCGCCGCCCATCGAGCTTCCGCCGTCGGCGTGCTCAACCTTCTGGGCGCCGGCGTATCCGGCTTCGCCCCATTCATGGGCGGCCTGGCGCGGCGCACCATTGGCGTCGATCGCGTGATGGTATTTACGGGCGGCTTGTACATGCTTACCGGCACGTTCGTGCTCTACGGAATCCTGCGCCACTTCCGCAAGGATCACGAACGCGCCGTACAGGCCTAGCAGCGGTAAAAGCTCACTAGCGCCTTTGCCACCTCGGTGGTAACGGCTTCGAAGAAGCGCTTGCCGTTCTCCGCCGTGGCCTGGTCCGGGCTATCCGTATAGCCGTCAATCTGCTTCCACGCTCCGTGCAATTCCGCCCGCCACGGGGCTACCCGCGCCTGAGGATCGGTATCGCCCACATTGTCGCGGTGCGGCAACGGCCCCATCTTCAGGTCCGGCCGAATGGCCTGCATCATCGAAGTTTCAAACCCCCCTGCATGCCCTGGCAATCGACGTCCCAAATGCGCGTCCACCGCGACCAGGCCGTTCCAAGCGATCGCCCAATATGAACCCGCTCCTACATTCGCTTCGCGCCTTTGCGCCACATCGCGTGCGGCCAGCTCCGCTAATTCATGATTGCCGCCATGTCCATTCAGTAGAAAGATCCGCTTGAATCCGTCCGTCACCAGCGACTCCAACAGCTCCCGGAGAACCTTGTAGTACGTCTCCGTGCTTAGCGACAAAGTGGCGCCAAAAATGAAGTGATGGTCCGACGATCCGAATGGGAGCGCCGGTGTCACAATCACCGGAATTTCAGATGCCGCGATCCGCGCACTCTCCTCGGCGACCGCTTGGATGGTGAAAAAATCCGTGCCCGTCGCCAGGTGTGGACCGTGCTGCTCGGTCGCGCCTATCGGCAACACCACGAGTGCATCAAGCGCGGCGCCCAATTGCTCCCGATTCATCTCCGCAAATTTCCGCATCATGAGAATCCTCCACGATACTGAACGCACCGCAAATACCGCAACATTTCTATGGCATACTGTTCCCGCGAATGAAACCACTTGCCTATGTCAGCGACGAAATGTTTGTCGCGGTGCCGGATGTATACGCTGAGTTTGAGTTCCTCTCCACAGGCGAAGTAACGCTTCTCCGCTCGTCTCCTCGAGGCGCTTTCTACGGATCGCTGGCGCCAGGACCCTACCGCGTGACATTGTCCAAACCGGGCTACGGCTCGAAGGCATCGCAGGTTCAACTCGGAGGCGATCCGCCCCAACTCCGCCTGCTCCCCGATAGCTTGCTCGGCTACATGTGGCCGAAATGGGTTCGCTCCGGCGAGGCGTCCGAATACCGTGTCCACGGCGTCGAGCAATACCAACTCACGCTGTGGCGGTACGGCCTCCGCAAAGAATACGTCTCCATGATCAGTTGGATCGACGAGCACGGTCCACAAGCCAACAAGCAAATCGTTCCCGACGGCGACTTTACCCAAACGGGTGTCCGCTGGAACCAGGACGGCTATCCCGCGCCGCCCATCGTCGTCGCCCCCGAGCGCACCGGTCTCTACTACATTCACGCGCGAACCCCAGCCGGCCGATTCTTCTCCTGGCCCTGGGTCGTCGCGCCGAAAATTCCGCAAGCGCCCATCGCCGTGCTCGCCTCCACCAACACCTGGAACGCCTATAACAACTTCGGCGGCCGTAGTAACTACATCAATGCCGACCACCTGCCGCCCGCTCCCATCGTCAACGCTCGCCAGGACCTGGATCGCTACCACGACCCCACTCCCTTCGGCACATGGAAGGCCGAAGACGACGAGTTCATGCCCCTCTCGTTCGACCGCCCCGAGCCGAACAACCATATCTTCGACGACGGGGAAGTCACCGATCCCGTTCAAGGCCGCGTTCAATGCGGACAAGCTCCAGGCGAATGGCGCCTTTACGGCTGGCTCGAACGCGAAGGCTTCGAATACGATCTCTACGCAGAAGCCCAACTCCACGACGGCACTCTCAACCTCGACTCCTACAAAGTTCTCATCCTCGCCGTTCACCCCGAATATTGGAGCCGCGAGATGTACCTGCGCGTCAAGGAATGGGTCTTCGAGCGCGGCGGCCGTTTGATGTACTTAGGAGGGAACGGCCTCAACTGCGAAATCGTCTTCCTGCCCGGCGGCTCCATGCGCTGCCTCTCGCACCTCCGCAGCCTGAATGGCGAACTGGGAGGCTACTCGGACGACGGCGCCATCGAGTACGAAAGCCGCCTTCACCGCACGCTCGAATCCGAAGCCAACCTGCTCGGCGTCGTCTGCACCTCCTCCGGCATCATGACCGCCGCCCCATTCCGCGTAATCGATCCCAGTCACTGGATCTTCGAAGGCACCGGCCTAAGGAAAGACGATGAATTCGGGCACAAAACCCTCCATGAG
>Ga0075430_100003531_pt1 | contig 13092 bp, 14 predicted proteins | sample RhiMetdeltSRZDD4_FD_75294 | JGI IMG/M metagenome (GOLD analysis project Ga0075430, IMG submission 75294) | Populus rhizosphere microbial communities from Tennessee, USA - Rhizosphere MetaG P. deltoides SRZDD4 | ecosystem: Host-associated > Plants > Roots > Rhizosphere > Soil | place: USA... | reverse complement strand
GGCTCCATCGGGTTGTGGTGCTCGACCGGCAAGCGATATTCGGCCTCGACTCGCACCGGCGCCCGCTCGAACGCCTTGGCGGCGTTGCCACGACTGTGGCTCGGATTGTCCTCGCCCTTTGCGACCTTGGCGCGGGAGCGCTCGGCCTCGAAGTCGGTGACGTGCTCCTGCTGCTCATATTCGACGCGGACCAGCGAAGCCGCGAAGCGCGCGGTCTCGAGCGCCTCCGCCACCACCAGCGCCACCGGCTGGCCGCTGAAGAAAATCTGGTCGTCGTAGAGCGGCCGGAACGGCGAGCCCTCCGGGGCGACCTCGTCGGCATACTTCTTGGGCGAGGACGCGAGCTTGGGCCGATGCTCGTGGGTGAACACGTCGAGCACGCCGTCGACCGCGAGCGCATCCGCGGTATGAATGCGCAGGATGCGGCCTTTGGCGACGGCGGAGGAGACCACGAAACCATGCGCGAGGCCGTCGACGTTGTACTCGGCGGCGTATTTGGCGGCGCCGGTGACCTTGGCGTGGCCCTCGATCCGGGAGGTCGGCTTGCCGAGATGGCTGGTGGCGGTCATCACTGCCTCGTCCTCATTGGGTGGCGCATGTTCTCATCGCGAACCGGTGCCCACCTCGGATCAGGTCCGGGGCAGGCGTTCGCCGGAACATGCGCTACCTGATCCGCTTGTCGGCTTGCGACTGCGGGGTGCCGCGCGCCGCTTGCGCCAGCGCCCGCACGATGCCGCGCCGCGCCAGCTCGATCTTGAAGTCGTTGTGGCCGAAGCCGCGCGCGTCGCGCAGCACGGTCGCGGCCGCGCGCTGGAAGCTCTCGGCTGTCGCGGGCGCGCTGTCGAGCTGCGCTTCGGCCTCACGGTCGCGCCACGGCTTGTGCGCGACGCCGCCGAGCGCGAGGCGCGCCGCCTTGATGGTGCCGCCCTCGACCTCGAGGCCGACCGCGATCGACACCAGCGCGAACGCATACGACAGGCGATCGCGGATCTTCAGATAGCTGTAGTTCTTGGCGAAGCCCTGCGGCGGCAGCTCGATCGCGGTGATGATCTCGTCCGCGCGCAGATTGCTGTCGATCTGCGGCGTGTCGCCCGGCAGTCGGTGGAAGTCGGCGAACGCGATGCTGCGCTCGCCGCTTCGGCCGGTCGCCGGCACGCGCGCGTCGAGCGCGGCGAGCGCGACGCACATGTCCGAGGGGTGGGTGGCGATGCAATGCTCGCTGGTGCCCAGGATCGCGTGATTGCGATTGATGCCGCCGATCGCCGAGCAGCCGCTTCCCGGCTCGCGCTTGTTGCACGGCGTGGTCGTGTCGTAGAAGTACATGCAACGCGTCCGCTGCAGCAGATTGCCACCGGTCGAGGCCATATTGCGCAATTGCTGCGACGCCCCGGCGAGGATCGCGCTGCCCAGCAGCGGATAGCGCGCCTCGATCCGCGGGTGGTAGGCAAGATCGCTGTTGGGAACCAGCGCGCCGATCCGCAAGCCGCCGTCGCGGGTCTCCTCGACCTTGTCGAGCGGCAGACGCGTGATGTCGATCAGCCGCGACGGGCGCGCGACGTTCTCCTTCATCAGGTCGATCAGGTTGGTGCCGCCGGCGATGAATTTCGCGGCCGGGTCGGCCGCGATCCGGCGCACCGCGTCGGCAACGTCGCTTGCGCGCGCATATTCGAAATTGTTCATCGTCCCGCCTCCCGGGTCTTGGCCGCAGCCTTGCCGGACATCACCCCCTCGATGGCCGCCACGATGTTGGGATAGGCGCCGCAGCGGCAGATGTTGCCGCTCATCAGCTCACGGATCTCGTCGGCGGTGCGCGCCCGGCCCTCGGCGATCAGGCCCACGGCGGAGCAGATCTGGCCGGGGGTGCAATAGCCGCACTGGAAGGCGTCATGGTCGATGAAGGCCTGCTGCAACGGATGCAGCTTGCCTGCTTGTGCCAGGCCTTCGATGGTGGTGACCTGCGCGCCCTCCTTCATCACCGCCAAGGTAAGGCACGCATTGATCCGCCGCCCGTCGACCAGAACGGTGCAGGCGCCGCATTGGCCGTGGTCGCAGCCCTTCTTGGTGCCGGTGAGATCGAGATGGAGTCGCAGCGCGTCGAGCAGCGTGGTCCACGGCGCGACGGTCAGCTTGCGCTCGACGCCGTTGACGTGGAGAGTGACCGTCATCTTGGCCGGGGTCGGAAATTTCTCCGGCCGCTTACGAGCCGTCGAGGGTTGTTCAGCCATTGGGATTCTCCAGGCAGGCTCCACGCCGGCATTCAGACGGGGGAGTGCGGAGGTTCGGAACCATGATGATTTCGGCGAGGCGGCAGACCCGTGGGCCGTGCTCGACCGGTATCGGTCAACGGAGGGGTTATTGAACTTGTTCCAAGCGGCGGCGGGGAAAAATGCGAGGAGGGATATCTTCGTGCCGGCGCCTGCCGACTTGCATCATCTCTGACCGGCATGGTCGCTGCCCCGGTACCGTCGCGACGTAGCGCCATCGCGATTTGCCATCCGCATCCTAGTGCAGCGTACCCGGAGTTTCTTTGACGGGTCTTGCTGCCATTGTTCCAATCTTGCGCAAATTGGCCCGACGATCCGCCCCGCAAATGCCGGCGCACGCCGCTGCGACGAACGGGCATGCGCGCGACCCGGAAACGCCGGCCGATCTTTAGCGACGGGAGGCAAACAAATCGGTATCCAGCTCTCGCCCCGATGGAACGTCGCAAAACGCCTTCTTCAGCAGGACCGCGAGCTTGTCCGGACTCATTTCGAGGCGCTTGGCCCAATAGGCGATCTCACCCCGGGTCATGACCCGGACTTCCTGGCAGGTGACCGCGTGGACAGGGGTCGAGCCTAGAATCAGAACAGCCGCCAATGCTGCCGCGCAACCCGGATATTGAAGCTGCCGCCCACCTCTTCGCATCGAATGCTCCCACGCTTTGCCGCCGCGCCTGTTGCATAACGGCAAGACGAGTTCCTGGTTCGACGCAAAGGCGGATTTTGACGGGGCAACACCGGAGTGCGATCCGATCCCGCCTGTCCGCCCCTAACCATGGCCGCTTTTCGGTAGTATGGCACCGGAAGCCACTTGTTCTTGGTCCCAGTCTTACCGCGAAGTTGTCACATTCCCATGCCGCAGTAGGGGATCGTTGCCTGTGAGAACAGGATGGGAACGGGGGAATCAAACATGGGCTTCTTCACGCCGCGTGAACGCGCTGAACTTGGGGAATCGCTGGACCCGAAAGTGCCGAGGAGACCTCGCGAGCCGATCCGCCGCGATTTTACCCCCCGGCGACCGGCCCGAACCCCTGATCCCGCCAGCCAAAGCCTCTCCAACCAAATTGGCGCGGTCATGCAGCGGGTGTCCGAGAACTCGCTGCAGGAGATCGACGACCTGATCGCGGCGCTCAAGCGGCGGCGCGAAAAGCTGCTCAGCGAGACCGTGCGCGTGCAACGCGAGATCCTCGAGTATGCGAAATTGAACCAATCAACCCTGCAGTCGGCCAAGGTCATCACCGAAAGCCTGGGCTATCTGAAGGGGCTGCCGGATGCCCAGCGCGCGGCCGAAGTCCCGATGGAGGATGTTTCCGTCGAGGAGGGCTCCGAAAGCGAAGTCGAGGTGGAGGCGCAACCGAGCGCGGATGAGGGCACGTCCGGCGAGCAGGCCGCAGAAGCCCAGGTCGATCCAAGCCCGGATCCGGCAGCGCCGCCAACCTAAGCGCGATCCAAACGATCAAGGCCGCGGTTTGCGACCTCGCCGAGGTCCGCCGCGGCCGTTCATCGTCTGGGCGGGGGCTTGGCCAGCTTCTGGATTTCCGACCGACACAGATCGAACAGCGCCCGGATGACGACCCGCACCATCGGCTCCTTCTGGCTGGCAGGATCTTTCGCAACGAAGGCTTCGACCTGGCGGACCAGGAGAACGTCCGTCGAGTTCGCGAAGCATCGCTGGTAGGCATTGCGGACCTGGTATGGGGCCTCCTCGTCGGGCTGCGCCACGGTCTGCATGTATTGGGACATGCCGAACACGAACCCGCGCTTCCAGTCCTCCGATGCTTTTGCATATTCCTTGTAGGTGAATTCCGTCGCGGTCGACGGCGCGACGACTGCGAGCAATGGCGCAATCGCGAAAAGCAGCTTCAATCGGAACGTCATTCGCGGTCCCGCTGGCCGGCGCGTGTCCCGCTTGCGAAGCTCGTACGATCTCGCGGCATGCTCTGATACGAAACTTCGCAATCGAAGGGCTCGGCAACTCGATGATTCAATATTCCGTCGAACCGGAAACTCGCCTTCGCCGCACGTGTGGGCGAAGCACGCGTTCAAGAAGCCAGCGAAATTGCACGCTTGTATCCCAACCGGTCAAGTCAAAGCACGCGGCTACAGGGCGGAATTAACCCCGCGTTCGCCATCATTCGTCGGATCGACCCTCCCGCCGCCATACCTGGATGCCCACTGCCGGTGAGGCGCGCGGTCTTGGTCGAGAGCTCGAACAGCCGCGGTCGGCCGGGACCGGCGCCAAGCACGTCGAAGACGTGCGACGCGCTTGCCGCGTTGCAGCCGAGATGGCGGAGAAAAAGCGGTCAGCGGGCGCCCGACGAACTCTCCAGCTCGAAGCGGAAGAACATGCTGTCCGCGGTCACCACATGACCGCCGGGGCAATACGGACACACGACCCCCACCTTCAGTTTGCCCATCCTGACCAACGCGGCGGGATCCGTGTCGATGCTGGTTTCGATCTCTTTCGACGTGTTGGGACACCGATAGCTGAGAATGCTCATCACTGGACTCGCTGGGACGTTTGACCGCACCGGGACGGACTATAGCCCACGCAGGGCTGACGAAATCGCGCCTGCAACAACGTGGTTAACCGGCCCCCGGCCGGTCGGATACCCGACCCAAGTGCGGGCCAGGGATCGGACATCGACAGGCGCAAGCCGCGGCCAGCGACCTACGGCGGTGTCGAGCGCGCGAAGAGAGGAACCCCAACCCCACGAACGGTGTTGCCATCGCAGGATGTTCTTGTCGCCAGGCCGACGGAACCGGAGGAACCGCCCATGAGGAACCTCATTTTGGTCAGTGCCGCGCTGTTGGTCGGCAGCGCATTCGCAATGGCTCAGCAGCAGCAGCCGCAGGCACCCGAAACCACCGGAAGGGCACCGACCTTCGAGGAGCGATGGGTCGGCGAGCGCGCTGCCCCGACCGGGCGGCCGGCAGCAACCTCGCCCGAGGCCGATGCCCCCTCGTCCGCCACGACCGGCCAAGCGCCGAGGACAGAAACGGCGCCGGCGGACCCAGGCAACGGCAATTGGGATCCTCCTCCGGTCACCGCACCGACCACGCAGCGGTGACGGAAAGGCTGCGCCACGCTTCCGTCAGAACGGGCCCGACAGCCAATCACGGAGAAGGACATCGCAGCAGCCGACCGCCGCACGACGTGCGCGATCGGCGTCGGCTGCTGAGAGCTTACCGCAGCATCATTCGCGGGCGACGCTGCAACGTCGTGCCGTCGATGGCCGGATGGCAAATCCTGGTCTCGACGTTCGCGTGGGGTGATGTTCTTCTCCCCACTGCCGGGGATCGGTATCGCCGGACGTTCAGGGTCCATCAACCTTGCGGCGATTTAACCCGAGCCCGTAGGAACTCACGAAATTTTTCGACGTTTCCCGCCCGACATCGGAAGCGTCGTCATGCCGAATGGCACTTACTACCGTCGCCAGGCCGAAATCTGTCTTGCACTGGCGCGCGCCCGCGCCAGGTCGGGAATCGCGAAGCGGCTCGTGACTTTGGCCGCCGACTTCCAGGCCAAGGCGGGCGCCTTCAAGGACGACGCTCGCGCCGCCAAGCCCGCACCGGTGTCCAGTAATTCCCGTCTGCAATCCGCAGCGCATCGGACCGATTGAGTCCGTTTCATAGCGCGCGCCGATAGGCGCCTGTCCGGCACCTCTCGCCTCATCTGCCGATCACGATTGTTTGAGCGTCGGCCGCATCAACCGATCGATGGACGCCGCGCGTGCCCGCCGCGCGCTACCCCACGTGCACATCTCGTTGAAAGCGAGATCAACCAACGCCCGCGGGCCGCGCCTGCGAGCGAACCTCACTCCAACACGAGACCTGACCCATGAGAACCTTGCAGACGACCGTCAAATCGAAGCGTTGCTTCGTGGTCCTCGCGACCGCCATCATCCTGCTTGCCGCCACGGCCAGCGCATCCGCCAAGGCCAAGCCGATCCCGATCGACCCGCCCACGAGGCCGACGACGACGCCTCCGCAACCGACGCCGCCGGCACCGCCGCCTCAGGGAACCGTGCGCGACCACCGCACGCAGCCCGTCGTGCGCGACCACCGCACGCAACCCGTCGTGCGCGATCACCGCACGCAACCCGTCGTGCGCGATCACCGCACGCAACCCGTCGTGCGCGATCATCGTACGCTACCCACCGTGCGCGATCATCGCGCGCAGGCGACCACATCGTCGCACGGCGGCGTCACCGTCACGTCGGTCCCGCGCAAGCCCAAGCCCGTGCCGCAGCCCGGCTACAACCCCGTGCCGGGGCACTACTGAGCAGCAGACGCGGGATGACTTTCTTCGAATCGTCATCCCGCGCCGGCTTGTTGTCGGAGCATGATCTTTTCCGAAATCAGGTATCCACTTTTCGGGATCATGCTCTGACGCCGCCGCCTCCTGGTCGCGAGCGCAGTTGCGCGCTCGATGGAGGCGGCGGCCATCAGTGAGCTCGTGGGGACGTAGGGCGGATGAGCGAGTCGTCGTCCGCCGCTCGATGATTGAGGCGGCGGGTCGCGGCGACGCCTGACCCGCCCTACGCGCCGCGCGTTACAGCGTGTTGGTCTGCCACGATACGTAGTCACACCGGGACGGCAGGGGACGCCGCAAATTTCCCTTTTTCGGCATGGACCGTCAGACAGCGATAAAAGTATTTCTCTCCGCGACCGCGCATAACGATAGGACAATCAGGTATTTACACAAATATTTTACGACGGGCTGCTGGTAATCGGCGTCTCGACCCCATATATCCATGCTAGTTTGAATGACGAACATTCAAATGATAATTCCGCGTTCCCTGCCGCCGATAGGTCTTGAGACATGGACACCGTTGACTACGCCACGGAGGCGGAGCTGTTTGATTACAGCACCTCAGCCGAGTTGTTCTCCGCCAAGAGCCGGAAATCCCGGCGCCAACCGCTCGGCTACAGACGATTTGCGCGGGTCGCCGATGCACTTCGATTCGCCATCGAGGATTTGCCGCCGGAGCTTCTTCTGGGCTCCTATCTCGAAGTCGAAGACCAGAGATTCGACAGCCACGGCATGCGCCGCCTCTACGAAAGCCCCGAATATCCATTGGCTCGGCGCGGCGCAGGCCCCAGCCGATGAAGGCCGAAATCTGAACAGATCAGTCGCGCGTCCGCCGTGGCCGGCGGACTGATGAGCGACGCAGGCAGTGCCCCGCTCCGCGGAGCCGCTATCTCGGCGGCTCGTAGATCGGCTTGCCGCTCGCATCCTTGATCTCGGCGGCCCACAGCTTCTGCACGGCGCCGACGACGGCGGCCGGCATCGGCACGTAGTCGAGCTCCTCCGCCATGGTCCCGCCCTTGGCATACGCCCAGGCGAAAAATTTCAGCGCCGCGGCAGCGGCGGCCAGGTCCGGCGGCTGCTTGGTCATGAGGATGAAGCTCGCGCCGGTGATCGGCCAGGAGCCGGCGCCCGCCGCGTTGGTCAGCACGACGCCGAAACCTGGCGTTGCTTCCCAGTTGGCGCCGCCGGCGGCGGTCGCGAACGCCTCGGCGAGCGGGGCGACGGTCTTGCCGTCCTTGTTGACCATGAGCGCGAAGCTCAGCTTGTGCCGCCGGGCATGGGCGTACTCGACATAGCCGATCGAACCTTTGCTGCGCCCGACGGTGTCGGCGACGCCCGCGTTGCCGTTGGCGCCGACGCCGACCGGCCATTCCACCGCCGTGCTGGCGCCGACCTTGCTGCGCCAGTCGGCGCTGACCTTCGACAGATAATCGGTGAACAGGAAGGTCGTGCCGGAACCGTCCGAGCGGCGCACGACCGCGATCGGCTGCGCCGCCAGCGGTGCGCTCGGGTTGAGGGTCCGAATAGTCCGGTGGTTCCAGGTCCTGATCTCGCCGAGAAAGATCCGCGCCAGCGCCGGTCCATCGAGCGTGAGGTCGCCCGACTTGACGCTGCCGACGTTGATCACCGGCACCACGCCGCCCAGCAAGGTCGGAAACTGGATGAGGCCGAACCGGTCGAGGTCGGCGCCTTTGAGCGGCATGTCGGAGGCGCCGAAGGTGACGGCCTTGTCCTGGATCTGCCGGATGCCGGCCGCCGAGCCGACCGGCCGGTACTCGAGCGCGACGCCGGTCTCCTGCCGATAGGCTTGCGCCCATTTCGCATAGATCGGAGACGGGAAGGTCGCGCCGGCGCCGGAGACGTCGGCGGCCGCCGCGGGCGCCAAGGCAGCGGCGGCGCACCAGCCAACTGCAATCATGACTCGGATCGTTTGCAAGACTCCCCCCGTGTGCCGGGAAAGAAAGGGCCGGCCGGACAATGATGATGGCATTCTAATCCGACCCTCCGATGACGACGTAGCCCGGATTGAGCCCCAGTGAACCCGGGGCCGACCGGTCGGCTCGTCGTCCCGGATTTCGCCATAGTGCGTCGAAAGACGCGCGTGAACGCGCTTAAGGCTCAATCCGGGCTACAACACTACAACTGCGACCTTGTCGACGTCAGCGGCGGAGCTTCGCCGGCGCCGGCCAGCGGCAGGTGGGCGGTGAACGTTGCCCCCTGCCCCAGCACGCTCTCGATGGTCAGGCGGCCGCCATGGCGGTTGAGGATGTGCTTGACCAAAGCGAGCCCCAGGCCGGTACCGCCTTGCGCCCGGCTCTCGCCGACGTCGACGCGATAGAAGCGCTCGGTCAGCCGCGGCAGGTGCTCGGGGGCGATGCCGGGACCATAGTCGCGCACCGCGATGCGGGCCTCATGCGAGCCGCCGGCGGCGGCGCCGGACGCCAGCGTGACCTCGATCCGCTTGCCGGAGGCGCCGTATTTGAGGGCGTTCTCGACCAGATTCTCGAACACCCGCAGCAATTCGTCGCGGTCGCCGGGCACCAGCAGGGGACTCGCCGGCATGCTCAACCGCACGTCCACGGCGCGGTCGCGCGCCAGCGTCTGCAGGCCGTCGGCCACCTGGCGCAGGATCGCGACCAGGTCGGCCTGCTTGTCGGGGCGCAAATGCGCGTTGAGCTCGATGCGCGACAACGACAAGAGGTCGTCGATCAGGCGGGCCATGCGGTTCGCCTGCGCCTGCATGATCTTGAGGAACCGCTCGCGCGCGGCGGGGTCGTCGCGCGCCGGCCCCTGCAAGGTCTCGATGAAGCCGGACAGCGCGGCGAGCGGGGTGCGCAGCTCGTGGCTGGCATTGGCGACGAAGTCGGCGCGCATCTCTTCGACCCGCCGCAGCGGCGTGAGATCGTGAAACGTCATCAGCACCAGGCCGGCGGAGGGCTCGACCGCCGCGATCGGCGTCACCACGGCTTCGTACCAGCGGTCGACCGGCACGGCCTCGAAAAATTCGACCCGCTGGGCGGCGCCGCTCGCCCGCGCGCGGCGGATGGCGTCGAGCACCTCCGGCACGCGCAGCCCGAGCGAGACCGGCTCGCCGCGGCGCAGCGCCGGCGCGATCGCGGTCGCCCGCGCATTGAGCGCGACCACGTCGCCGTTGCGGTTGAGCGCGACCACCGGATCGGGCAGCCCGGCCAGCACCGCCTCGATCAGCGGCTCGCCGACCCGCGCCATCGGCAGCGCGGCGGCCGAGGCGCGCCGGCGCGCGTCCTCGCCGTCGCCGGCCGCGATCACGGCCGCGACCGCCACGACGGCGGCAAGCGCCACCAGCGCCGGCAGCGCACCGAGCAGGCCGGCGAGCCAAAGACCGGCGAACACGACCGCGGCCGCCGCCAGCACCAAGCGCGCGCGCCGCAGCCGGTCGAGCCAGTCGTCCCAGCGCGCGGATCTGCCGCTATCGTGAGCTGACGTCATTGCGTGTGCCGCACCTGATCGACTGTCGCCAGATGTTTCAGTCGCCCGAGTCTAGCGCGTTTTCCGGTCGAATTGCGTCAATCTCTCGGGTGTCATGCCCGCGACAGCGGGCATCCAGTAGTCACCGCCGTTGCCCTGCTTCAACGACGGTGACTACCGGATGATTCGCTGGAGCCTGCCCCCGACTTGATCGGGGGCGGATGATGACAGCCGAGTTTGTGAATCAATTCGACCGAAACCGCGCTGCAATATATGTCCGGCCTTCAGCGAACCTCGGTCTTGCCGGCGGGCGCATCGCTCGCCGTCACGATATCGGTGGGCGCGATCGACGGCACCTTCACGACCGGCGGCCGCGCCGCCCCGCGCATCCCCAGAACGAGCTCGCGGATGCCGAGGATCGCGAGCGAGAGCGCGAACGGAATGATGTAATAGAGCAGCCGGAACAGCAGCAGCCCGGCCAGCAGGTCCTCCTTGTCGAACTGCCAGAGCGCGACCAGCATGGCGGCGTCGAACACGCCCAGCCCGCCGGGGGCGTGGCTGGCGAAGCCGAGCAGCGTGGCGGCGACGAAGATCACCGCCACCGTGACGAAGCCGATATTGGGCTCGTCGGGCACCAGCATGTACATCGCCAGCGCGCAGCAGCCGAGATCGACGATACCGATGCCGATCTGCAGCAGGGTGAGCGGTCCGCCCGGCAGGGTGACGCTCCAGCCGCTGCGACCGACGATGCGCGGCCGGCGCCAGACCCAGACGACGTAGAGCGCGAGCACGATCAGGACCGCGACCGCGGCGCCGCGGTTGAACCAGGCCGGCAGCCGGTTGATGGCGCTGGCGGCGAGCGGCTCGTAGGCGATGCCCAGCCCGAGCACGGTGGCATTGCCGAGCCAGAAGGTCAGGCCGGCGACGAAGCAGATTTTCGCGACGTCGATGGCGGTGAGGCCCCAGGCCGAATAGACACGGTAGCGGACCGCGCCGCCGGTGATCACGCTGGCGCCGACATTGTGGCCGACCGAATAGCTGGTGAAGCCGGCGAGCGCCGCAATCCGGTAGGGCACGTCGGGACGTCCGATCGTGCGCAGCGCGAACAGGTCGTAGAAGGTCAGCGTGAAATAACCGGCCGCGACGAACAGGGCCGCCAGTGCGATATGGCGCGGGTTGGTCATGACCAGCGCCTCGACCACCTCGCGGAACTCGATATTGCGCAGGATGCGATAGAGCGCCACCCCCGCGATCGCGATGATGGTGACGCTCAAGAAAAAGCCGATCCGATTCCAGCCGATCCTGCGGTCGCAGAACCGCGCGACGGCGTTCAGCTTCTCGAGCACCTTTTGCTCGCGGCCGGTCGATTTCGGCTCCATCATCGGTCCGTCACGCAGTCCCTTTGGCGGGTTCGGGTCGGGCGTCACTGCTCATATCGTCGGTGCAACGCGCTTTTTCGATCCTCGTGTTGCAGGACTCAGCCGAAAATATGGAGCGGCGAGCGTGCGGACGATGGCCCGGCAAACGAGTAGCAAAAGTCCGCCGCCGGCGCGAGGGCCGCCGCTCATGCGCCGGGGGATGGCCGCCCGGGCGACCTGACAGCCGGCGCAGCGACCTGATAAGGTCGGCGGCAGCAACAACGACTGCCTAGCAAAGCGGCAGCGCGAGCAGCGCCCACGGAGGACCCCATGACCCAGCAATCCGAGCCGGCCGACCCGGCGCGCCGCAGCATCCTCAAGGGGGCCGGCCTCGGCATCGGGGCGGGCCTGGTGTCCGGCCTCGCCTCCGCGCAGGCGCAGACCACAGGCGCGGCGACCGCGCAGGCCGCCGACGGCCCGATCTGGAGCTCCGAGTACTGGGCGAACAAGGGCAGCTTGAAGCTCAACCTCTGGCGCAAGCGAATCGGCGCGCCGCGCGCCGGCGAGCCGACGCTGCCGGTCCTGTTCCTGGTGCACGGCTCCTCCAATTCCACGCGCTCGTCGTACGACCTCACCGTGCCCGGCAAGGGCGAATATTCGTTCATGAACGTATTCGCGCGCTACGGCTACGACGTGTGGACCATGGACCACGACGGCTATGGCCGCTCGGGCAGCTCCGGCAACAATTCCGACATCGCCAGCAGCGTCGAGGACCTCAAGGCCGCGATCCCGGTGGTGCTGCAGGAGACCGGTCAGACCAAGATGCATTTCTACGGCACGTCCTCGGGCGGGATCCGCGCCGGCGCCTATGCACAAGAGCACCCGGAGCGGGTGGACCGGCTGGTGCTGGTCGCCTTCACCTACAAGGGCACCGGCGCGCCGGAGATCGGCCGGCGGGCGAACCGGGTCGAAGCCTATCGCAACAATAATCGCCGCCTGCGCGACGCCGCCATGATCCGCTCGATCTTCACCCGCGACGGCCACGCCTCGAGCTACGACCCGGCGGTGGCCGAGGCGATCATCGCCGAGGAGATGAAGTTCGGCGATCAGATTCCGACCGGAACCTATCTCGACATGGCGGTGAACCTGCCGAAGGTCGATCCGAAGAAGGTGCTGTCGCCGGTGCTGATGATCCGCGGCATCTACGACGGCAACTCGACCAACGAGGACCTGCTCGACTTCTATCAGCAATTGCCGAACGGCGACCGCCAGTTCGTGATCCTGCCGCACACCGCGCACAGCCCGGGCTACAGCAATAACCGGCACCTGCTCTGGTATGCGGTGCGCAACTTCCTGGCCGCGCCGGCGGCGGTCGCGGCGTCCTGACTCGGTTGGCCGTCATGTCGGGAGGCGCCATGTGGGGCCGGACCCTGATCGCTGCCTTGCTGGTCGCCTGCGCTCCGATGCCGTCGGCACAGTCGCAAACCGCTGCGCCCGAGAAGCCGGCCATCACACTCGCGGTCGGAGGCAAGACCCTGGTCGCCTATCTGCCACTCACCATCGCGGAGCGGCTGCGCCTGTTCGACCAGGAGGGAATACGGGTCGAAATCCACGACTTCCAGGGCGGCTCGCGCGCGTTGCAGTCGCTGGTCGGCGGCAGTGCCGACGTCGTGTGCGGCGCCTACGAGCACACCATTCTCACCCGCGCCAA
>Ga0075430_100003530_pt1 | contig 13092 bp, 11 predicted proteins | sample RhiMetdeltSRZDD4_FD_75294 | JGI IMG/M metagenome (GOLD analysis project Ga0075430, IMG submission 75294) | Populus rhizosphere microbial communities from Tennessee, USA - Rhizosphere MetaG P. deltoides SRZDD4 | ecosystem: Host-associated > Plants > Roots > Rhizosphere > Soil | place: USA... | reverse complement strand
CTATACCCGAGCGCGCTGTCCGCGTCTCGCGTCTTCGCTCACTACACGGCCGGCACGAGCTGACAACGGCGCCAGGGTGCAGGGTCCAGCACGGCCTGGACGCGGACGTCTGCATATCGAACGCAGCGTCCAAAGTGGACGTACTTGAACCCACCTCGGCGGCGGGGCTCGAGCAGGTCGCCGCCGCCGATCGACAGGTAGATCACGTCAGGTGCTCGGCCGACGTCAGAGTCTTCTCGAGGATCCGTCGACGTCGCGAAGGGCGAGGGCCGCTTGGACGAGTGTGGCGTGGGTGAGCGCCTGCGGGAAGTTGCCCAGATAACGGCCGTCGACCGGCGTTATCTCCTCGCCGTAGAGTCCGAGCGAGCTGCCGAGGTCGATGAGAGCGTCGAACAACTCTGTCGCCTCGTCGACGGCTCCGGTGGCGGCCATAGCCTGCACGAGCCAGAACGAACAAGGCAGGAACGCGCCCTCGGTCCCGGGCAGCCCGTCCTGGCCTGGCGGGTACCGGTACAGCAGTGGTCCGTCGGCGGTCAGCTCCCGGCGGATCGCGTCGATGGTGCCCCGTACCCGTGGGGAGTCGACCGGCTCGACGCCGAGGAGGGGCAGGACGAGCAGAGCCGCGTCCAGGTCGGCCGAGCCATAGCTGCGGGTGAAAGTCTGCCGCGCTGGGTCGTACCCGCGCTCGATGATGTCGACGGCGAGTGCATCGCGCTCGGCCGCCCAGCGTGCCTTTCGTCGGCGTGATATCCGGTGGTTGTCCGCGATGCGCAACGCGCGGTCCAGGGCGAGCCAGCCCATGAGCTTGGAATGCACGTAGTGTGCTCGGTCGCCGCGGACCTCCCAGATCCCGGCGTCGGGTTCGCGCCAGCGGGCCGCGACCGTATCGGCGAAACCGGCCATGGCCCGCCAGGTCTCTCCGTACAGGGGGTGTCCGGACTTCGTCAGTAGCCAGGCGGCGTCGATGACCCAGCCGTACCCGTCGAGCTGGTGTTGTTCGGCGGCGCCGTTGCCGTCCCGCACGGGCACGCTGCGCGCGTAGCCGGGCCACTGGTCGAGCACTCGTTCCGGCCGCGGGTGCCTACCGAACAGGGTCAGGAGGACCGGCATGCGCGGGCGGTCCAGACGGGTAGCGGTCAACAGCCATGCCATGAACCGCCGAGCCTCGTCCTGTTTGCCGACGCCGAGAAACGCGGCGACGCCGATGCTGGCGTCCCGCGGCCAGGCGTACCGGTAGTCCCAGTTGCGCGTGCCGCCGAGCACTTCGGGTAGCGAGGTGGTGGGAGCCGCGACCGGCGCACCCGACGGTGAGTAGGTCAGCAGTTGGAGGGTGAGCAGGCTGCGCAGCACCACGTCGCGTCGGGGCAAGGACTGGTGGACGTCCATGCACCAGGCGCGCCACCGGCGTTCGTCGGCCTCGAGCGCGTCCCACGCGGCCGCGGGAGGAACGTGGACGAGCGGCTCCCGCGCGGCCACGGCGAGCGCGACCGTGAAGGGTTCGCCTGGCTCGATGCGGACGGTCGTCGGCTGCCCCGGTGTGATTGCTATGTGGGGCGCGGTGTGTAGCGCGATGGCGAGTCCCGGCCAGCCGCAGACCAGAATCTCCTTGTGGCGCCGGCTGTCTGGCCGCCGGTGCTGTTCGCCGAGGCGCGGATCGAACTCGACGACTGCTTCGATCGGTCCGCCGGTCGCCGTGAGCCGGCGGACGAGCAGGGTCGGCGGCATGAGCCGACCGGTGACTTCGGCGACCATACCCTCGGTCAGGGTGAGCCGGCCGGTGGCGGTCTCCCACGTCGTTTCCAACGTTGCGGACTCATGGCGGTAGCGACGGGAGACAACGGTCGACCGGTTCGCCGGGCCGAGCCGGAACGTTCCCGCCTCGGGGCCGCCGACCAGGCGGCCGAAGACGGGTTGGCCATCGAAGTACGGAACGCACATCCAGTCGATGGCACCGGCGGAGGAGACGAGGGCGGCGAGGCGGGTGTCGCCCAACAGACCGTAGTCCTCGATCGGTGGTTGGTCTGGGTCGGGCCCGCCCATGTCAGCCGATCCTCAGCAGTACACCGAGGGCGACTCCGTAGATGAGATGCATGACGATGGTGACCAGTGGCGTCCGCGGGCCGTAGTTGAGGCCGAGCAAGCCGGGCGGTTCGAGTACCGCCCGCGAAGCCGGACCGGCGCGGTAGGAGGCCATGCGGGGATGCACCCCCGCGAGCAGTGGAACCAGCACGGTCAACGCGACGGCGCTGTGGAGCAACCCGAGCAGACCGCCGAGCCACCACGTTGCCCGGCCGAGCAGTACGAAGAACAGGGCGTAACCGAGGGCGAATCCTTGCCCCACACCAAGATGAATGAAGAATCCGGCGACTCGTGCCCGGTCGGGGTTCTCGGTGAGGATGGTGCCGAGCAGCAGCGGGAGGTCGAGGCGGGTGAGTCCCAGCAGTTGTGCAGCAATCATGGCAGCGGTCAGCGCTGTGGTGGCGATCAGGCCGAACACAGCCCATCCCGCCCAGTCCATCCGCACCGCCTCAGCTTTGGATCGCCGGATCGGGCCATGATACTTTCCGGGCCGCCGTCTTGCTCATGAGCATCACCGGGTCCGATGTGGACTTGCCGGCTCGGTCGGCGCTGTCGTTTCCGTACAAGACGGTAGCCTGGGGGCTTTCTACCATGGGCGGGCGCTGTGCATGGTGTGTCGGCGCCCGGCGACCATTCGCCTGACGATGAGGAGAGAACAGCACATGGCTGATCTGGTCTACACCGGCTTCATGTCGCTCGACGGTGTCGTGGACTCACCAGGTGGTGGGCCAGGAGAGGAGCACCGCGGCGGTGGCTGGGTGGTCAGAGATATCGAGTTCTTGCCCGAAGCCTTCTCGCTCAAATCTGAGGAGCTCGAGAGTACGACGGCGCTGATGTTCGGTCGCCGAAGCTACGAGGTGTTCGCGCCAGTCTGGCGCGAGTCCGACGACCATGCCGCCTACAAGGAGCTGCCCAAGTACGTGGTCTCGACCACGCTGTCCGACGACGCGCTCGTCGACGGTTGGGGGCCGACGACGATCCTGCGTTCGACCGACGACGTCGCGGCGCTCAAGAAGCGCGAGGGCGGCGCAATCTTCATCCACGGGAGCGCGGAACTTGCCCGGCGTCTGGCGGATGCGGGTCAGATCGACCGGTACCACCTTCTCGTCTTCCCGGTGCTGCTCGGAGCCGGAAAGAGTTTGTTCAGCCGAGCGGACAAGGACAAGCAGGTGTTGAGTCTTCGCGATTCCGCTGCCTACCCGAACGGTATCGTCAAGCTGATCTACGACGTCGTGAGCTGATCCAGCGCCAGGGCGAGCGCGCCGCCGGTGCCGTCGCGGAGCTGCCGCGGCGTTCGTCCGACGTACCGGCGCAGCGCTCGGGTCAGGTGTGGCTCGTCGAAGTACTCGAGCCGGGAGACGACATCGGGGACCGGTGCGCTGGCGGCCAGGAGTGTTGCGGCTGTGCGTGCGCGTTCGATCTGCCGTACGGCGCCTTGGGTGAGCCCTGTTGCCGCTCGGAATCGTCGTTCGACGGTGCGTCTCGACATCGCTGGATGGTGGCCTCGGCGAACGTCGGTGACGAGCGGGTCACGCACCACGGCTCCAGCGCGGACGAGGCGGTCGACCAGGGCCTCGGCGTCGTCGGGGCCTGGGGTCTCCCAGCGGACACCGTCGAGCCAAAAGGTCCTGTGGGTCGCGTCCGGGAGCTCGACGCCCCGGTCGACCAGGTCCAGTGTGGGCACGGACCGCAGCGACGTGCCCACCGCGAACTCGATGCCGACGAAGGTCGCACCCTCCGGCACCGGCGCGGTGCCGGTCCTTGTCTCAGGGCCGGAGATGCTGGCGTACGCCCGGCCGTCGCGCCGCCAGAACACCAGGCCCCAGCACACCGCCGCAACCGAGGTCATCTCCGTGACCTGCTCGCTCGTGCAAGTCCAAACGGTGTCGACCCACGGCGAGTCGGATGCGCGTGTCCGGAACCGCAGTACCACCACAGAAGGATACGTGCTTGCCCCCTCCGAGCCTTGCCGCCCGTCAGGGGTGCGTAGATACTTGGGAACTCGATGCCAGCAGACAGAGTCACGAGAGATCTTCCGTTGAGCGACGAAGACATCGTCATTCCCGACAGCGGCGTCGAGGCGGAGCGGCTGTACCGGCGGGCGGCCGACGCCGGCGACGTCGACGCGCTGTACAACCTCGCGAACCTGCTCGACGAGCGGGGTCGCCGTGATCTGTGCGAGGCCGAGCAGTTGTACCGGCGAGCGGCCGACGCCGGCCACCTCGACGCGCTGTACAACCTCGCAAACATCCTCGAGATGCGGGATGAGCGGTATCAGGCCGAGGATCTGTATCGGCTGGCGGCCGACGCCGGCGACGTCGACGCGCTGTACCGCCTCGCGAACCTACTCGTGCGCGATGACGTCGTCGAGGCCGAGCAACTGTACCGGCGGGCCGTCGACGCCGGCCACGTCGACGCGCTGGGCGGCCTCGCGAGACTGCTCGAGCGATGCGGTGACCTAGCCCAGGCGGAGCAGCTGTACCAGCGGGCGGCAGACGCCGGTGACCGCGACGCGTTGTGGAGGCTCGCAAACCTGTTCAGACAACGCGGTGACCTGGCCGAGGCAGAGCAGCTGTACCGGCGGGCCATGGATGCCGGCAACCTCGATGCGCTGTACAGTCTCGCGAGCCTGCTCGACGAGCGAGGTGAGCGCATCGAGGCCGAGCGGCTGTACCGGCGGTCTATCGACGCCGGCTCCGTCGGGCCGCTGTACCACCTTGCGAAAATGCTCGACGAGCGTGGTGAGCGGGTCGAGGCAGAGCAGCTGTACCGGCGGGCCATCGACGCCGGCGCGTTCGACGCCGGTCACGCCGGGGCGCTGTACCACCTCGCGAAAATGCTCGACGAGCGAGGTGAGCGGGTCCAGGCAGAGCAGCTGTACCTGCAGGCCATCGACTTCGGCCACGCGATCCGGCTCGAGCAACGCGGTGAGCTGTTCGAGGCCGAACAGCTGTACCGACGGGCCATCGAGGCCGGCTTCCTCGGGGTGCTGTACAGCCTCGCAAATCTGCTCGACGAACGGGGTGAGCGGGTCGAGGCCGAGCAGCTGTACCGCCGGGCCATCGACGCCGGCGAAGTCGACGCGCTCTACCACCTCGCGAACCTGCTCGACGAGCGAGGTGAGCGGGTCGAGGCGGAGCAGCTGTACCGCCGGGCCATCGACGCTGGCCACGTCGGGGCGCTGTACAACCTCGCGAACCTGCTCAGACAACGCGGTGACCTGGTCGAGGCCGAGCAGCTGTCGCGACGCGCCCATCGACGCAGATGGCATTGACCTCTCGATTCGGCGCGGTAAGCACGATGCAGATGCCGTCAGCCGTAACTATTCACATCAATCAATGAAAGGGGGCCGGGGTCCTCTTGCATGATCTACTGCGGGGATGGCCAGGCACCTGGTTCGCGGGGCCGTCGACTACACCGCGCGGACCCTTGCCCCGCTGCTGGAGCGGCTGACCGCGGTCGGGCTGATCCAGAGCGCGGTGATCCTCGCCGCGCAGACGTTCATGGCGCTGTTTCCTCTGCTCATCGCCTTGATTGCGATCGGGCCGCCAACCTTCGGCACGACAATCCTGGACACCCTGCGGGACCGGATCGGCATCACCGGCGATACCCGGGAGATGACGCAACGCCTGATCGCCAGCCGCAGCGAGCTGCGCAGCGGTTTGTCGGTCTTCGGAGTGATCCTGGTGCTGGCCTCCGCGACCAGTTTCACCAGGGCGTTGCAGCGGGTGTACGAGGGTGCCTGGCAGCTGCCCCGGACGGGACTCCGTGGCAGCATCCGGGGATTGGCGTGGCTGGCCGGGTTCGTCGTCTACGTGGCCCTGCTCGCCATGGCCATCCGACTGACCACGTTTGCGGATGAGGCCGGCACCATGGTCCGACCGGTGATCGCCGCACTCGCCGCGGCCGCGCTGTGGTGGTGGACTCCCTACGTCCTGCTGGGTGGGCGGGTGCGGGCCAGGGCCTTGCTGCTCACCGGCCTGCTCACCGCGGTCGGTCAGATCGTGCTCGGCTGGCTATCGGCCATTTACATGCCGCGTACGGTGCACAACCAGGAACAGCAGTACGGCACGATCGGCGTGGTCTTCGCCATCCAGTCGTGGTTGGTGGTGGTGGCCGGGGTGATCGTCAGCGCGGCCGTCGTCGGCGCCGTAGCCACCCAGGCGACCGGCCCGATCGGGCGCCTGGCCCGAGGCTCCCCGGACCTAGCCGCTTGGCGCCGCGACACCGCCGCGGACGCGCCACCCTGAAGGGCGGGGTCGGACATGGCGAAGTCGGTCATGCGGCACCGCCTTGGTCGGCGGCCTGTCGACGCATCAGCAATGCCTCCCCGGCACAGGTCGAACGGCAGTAGATGGCGTCGCTGCGTTGGTCCTGACCGAACTGCCGGCCACAGTGTTCACACTGACGGGTCGGTGCGGCGGGGCGGGCGTCTGCCAGGCGTGCGCCGACCAGCACCAGGCACGCCGCCACCGCCATCGCGCCGGCGGCCGCGGTCCATGCCGCGTCGAAGCCTCGGTGCGTCGCCATCAGTCCGAAGCAGAGCGGGCCCAGGCTGTTGCCGGCGTAGACCCCGGTCTGTGTCACCGAGGTGGCCGCCGCTGGCGCGGCTGGGCGCAGGCGCACCACTGCGTAGGTCAGCAGGCCCGGGAAGCCCCACCCCACCCCGTAGCCGAACGCGACGCCGAACAGCGTCGCGACCGGACTATCCAGCGACAGCAGAAGGGTTCCGGCCGCGCCGGTGGCGAGCATGGCGCCCACCGCGGTCAGGTGCCGGCGCGGCCAACGCTTGCCCCAGGCGCCTGGACCTTCGGTCGGCGCAGATCCAGCCCAAGAAACTGACCAACTGTCAGCCAACGCGCCGACGCTGAGCCGGCTGGCGACGCAGGCCGCACCGGCAAGCGTGAGCAGCAGACCGGCCCGGGTCTCGCTGTACCCCCGCGTCACTACCGAAGCAACCAGGAACGCTCCGATCGACGTGGCCGCCGCCGCGGCGAACGCCGCACCTGTCCCGAGCAGTGCCAGGCCCGTCCCGGCCGGCTCGCGGCGCCGCTCGGCCGCCTGCCGGGGCGGCGGATCTGGAGGGACGAGCGGGATGGCGACCAGGGCCAGCAGGGCGCCGAGCACGAACGCCCACCGCCACCCGACGGTCAGCGCGACGACCGGGACGGACGAACCAGCCAGTAGCGTGGCGAGCGGGATCGCGGCCTGCTTGGCGCCGAAGACGAGCCCGTGGCGATGCTTCGGGACGTAGTAGCTCAGCGTCGAGTTGGAAGCGAGCTGACCGAGCGCGTTGGCCGCCGCCCCGATCGCCAGCATCACCAGCAACGCCGCGAGCGTCCGCGCGGAGATGGCGACCGCGAGCATCGCGTCGGCGGCGAGCAGGATCCCGGCTTGTGCGGTGACCTTCGCCCCGAACCGTTCGACCAGCGCGCCGACCGGCATCGACGCGAGCGCCGTCACCCCGAAGTACACCGCCACCGCCAGCCCGAGCGTGGTCGGGGTCAGGGTCATGTCCCGCGAGATCTGCACGGCGAGACCGCCGACGAGGAACACCGGCATCACCGACGCCAGGGTCGTTACGACCGCGCTGAGCGCGGCCCGCCGCATCGTCGTGTCGGCCGTAGCCACCCACACGCGCTCACCGTAGGGCGTCGCAACCGGCCTGATCCACCCCGAACCAGGATCGATGGTCGTCAGTGGCGATGATGTTGATCGATTGTTGTAGGAAATTCATGCCCACCGAAGTCTCGCCGCTTCCACGCGGAAGATTTCGGCGTTAAGCTCCGACCCGCGATCAGCCGGATGTGAGGGACACATGAGGACCAATGGGTCTCCGGTAGTCGTCCTGGCGGGGGCCAGAGGTGCTGCCGGTCGCATGCACGCACGGATACACCGTGCGTTGGGGCATCGGTTGGTGGAGTTCGATCCCAGCGGTCCGCCGCCGTCCGGCGCCGCGCTGCGGCGCATTCCATGGGACGAGATCATCCTCGATGTCTGCACGCCGACGTCCGTCCACGCTAGGTCACTTGCCTGGGGGTACGCCCGCGGAGTGCGCCGGTTCCTGGTCGAGAAGCCGGCGGCGGCGAGCCTGGCGGCGTGGCAGGCGCAGGTGGCCGCGATGCCGGACGCCCAGATATTCGTCTCGCACCCGTACCTGTACTCACGCGCCTACCTCGCGGCGCTCGACGCCGTGCCGGCCATCACCGAGCTGAGCACGACGTTCGACAAGGACCGGGCGGCAGACGACACAGCCGGCCGGGGCGCCGGACCGGACGGCCAGTTGCCGCACCTGTTCCAAGTGGAGGCGCCACACCAGTTCGCGATGTTGCTGGCCGCCGTCCCCGGCCTGCGCGTGTCGACGGCGACGATCGACAACATCGGCACCCGCGGCGCGGAACGCGACGCTCCGGTGGCCGGAACCGTGGTTCTGGAGGACACCCAGATCGACCGGGCCGTGCTCGCCACTGACCTGCGATCGGCCCGCCGGCGCTGGCTGGAGCTACGCAACGGCGCCGGCGCCCGGGCCTCGGTTCAGTTCTCCACCACGCCGGACCGGATCTCCCGGGTGTGGGCCACGGACCGTCAGGGCCGGGAACGGTTGCTGTTCGAGGAGGTCGACGACCTGCTGCGCTACACGATGGTCCGGGCCGTCGACAGCTTCCTGCGCGACGGCGCGGTACCGGCGGAGGCTTCGGCCCGGTTCGGCAGCACGGTGCTCGCCCGCATCGACGAGGCCATCGTGCTCGGGGAACAGCGCCGGCTCGGCGACTTGCCGGTGTCTGCCCCACCGCTTACCACGGTGGCCTGAGCACCGGAAGGGTCGACGCTTGTGGAACCGTACCGGATCGCCGACCGGACCCACGTGATCCCTTTGACGCTGCCGATTCCCAGCCGTGGCCTGCTGTACCTGAACCCGCTCGTCATCCTCGGCCGTGAGCCGGTGATCGTCGACACCGGCCCGGCGATGCTGCGGCAGGAGTACCTGGACGCGGTGTTCTCGGTGGTGGAGCCCGAGGATGTCCGGTGGATCTTCCTCAGTCACGACGACCGCGACCACGCCGGCAACGTGATGCTGCTGCTCGACCTATGCCGCAATGCCCGGCTCGTGACCAACTTCCAGGGCGCCACCCGGCTCAACAAGGAGTACGAGCTGCCCATGGAGCGGATCATCTTCGTGGACAACGGAGAGGCTTTCGACGCTGGTGACCGGCGGCTCGTGTCACTGCGTCCGCCGCTGTTCGACAACCCCAGCACCCGTGGGCTGCTCGACGTCAAGACCCACCTCTACTACAGCGTCGACGCGTTCGCGGCCGTGGTACCGACCTACGTTCAGGACCTGACCGATGTTCCACCGGACGTCTACGAGGACGGATTCAACTGGCTCAACCGGGCCAACGCACCCTGGTACGCGCTGACCGACCCGGACCGGCTCCAGGTCGAGATCGACCACATCCGCCGGCTCGAGCCCGCCGTCATCGTGAGCTACCACGGTCCCGTGGCGTACAACCGAAGCGAGGAACTGTGCAAGATGCTTGCCGCGATGCCCCGCGCCGACCCGATCCAGTTTCCTAGCTACGAGGAGCTGGCCAAGCTGTTGGCCGAGGCATGACAGCTCTGCACCGGCTGGTCGGCGAGGACGCGGTCGGTCAGCTCGTCCGGCGCGACGGGGCGATGGCGGTTCTCGGCAGCGAAGGCGGCACGGTCCGGCTGGACTGGGTCGACGAGCCGGCGCGCCTGCTGGCGGACCCGGCGGCGCTGGCGTCGGTCGAGACGATCGCCCGGCGGCTGTGGGACCGCGGCGTTCGGCGCGTGATCTGGTCCGGCATGGGTGGCTCGGTGCTGACCGTTCACGTCCTGACCGGACTGGGCATCGGAGCCGGCGATGCGGGGCGCATCGCGGTGTATGCGCTGGACAGTACCGATCCGGCTGCGGTCGACGCGTTGTCGGACCGGCTCGGTCCGCAGCGGTCGTTGCGGGACACGCACCTGGTCGCCGTGTCGATGGGGATCACGTCCGAGGAGCCGATCAGTCATGTGGACTGGTACCTGGGGCTGCTCGCCACCGAAGGCCTGGTACCGGCCGAGCACGTGACGGTGCTGACTGTGCCCGGCTCCTACCTGGAGGCGCACGCCACCGCGCACGCGCTATCCACCGGCCCCGTCCATCTCGGTGACCGGTCCGGATTCCCTGGGCGGATGAGTGCTCCGGGCACGCTGGTCTTCCTGCTCCCGGTCGCGTTGCACACGGCCGGCGACCCGCCCGGCACCCTGCACGCGGTGCTGGACCGGGCGTGGCGCGACCACGACCTGGCGGGGGCGCGGTCGCGACCGGCGGAGCACCCGTTCGTCCGGCTTGCCGCTGAGCTGTCCGACGCGTCCGTCGACGGCTGCTGCCGGCTGCTGTTGTCGACTCCGGATCGGGCTCTGCTCACGTGGATCGAACAGGTGCTGGAGCAGAGCCTCGGCAAGGGCGGCAAGGGCGTGGCGGTGTTCGCCGCCGCCGAGGGTCCGCTTTCCGACGGGATGCTGCGGGTGCGGGTGTCCGCCACGACAACGGACGAGCCCGGTGCGATCGTCGCCGACGGGCTTGCCGACCCCGATCCGGTACGCCGGCTGGCCGCGCTCGCCACCCACTTCCTCGGCTGGCAGCTGTGCGCGGCCATGTACGGGTACCTGCACGGGATCTGCGTGGTCGACGAGCCCGCCGTCGAGGTGTACAAGGCACACACCCGGCGGCTGCGTGAGCTGCCCGACCCGTTTACGGCGCTGGACGCGACCGCGTGGCCGGACCGCGTGCTCCGGCCCGGCAATGCCGCGGCCGACGCTGTGGCCACCCTCCTGGCCGCGACCGTGGGACTGTCCTATCTGGACGTTACGGTGAACGGCGAACCAGGCCCGGCAACCTGGGAACGGCTGGAACGGCGGGTGCGGACGATCGGGGATCTACTCCGCGTGCCGGTGAAGCTGCGTCGGGCACCCGCCGCGTATCACGTCTCCGAACAGTCCGAAATGGACGGTCCAGGCCCGGTGGTCAGCATTCGTACGGCGTGCATCCGGACGGCAGCCGTGCGGCGGGGCACGTACGCCGACCGGTTCCTGCCGGCGCAGGGGGTAGCCACGTGGCAGGCCATGAACGAGCGGGGCCGGCCGTGCTACCTGCTCTTCCTGGACGACCACGACGATCTCGACCCGTTCCTCGGCGAGCTGGCGAACCAGCTCGCGGCAGCGAAGGAGAACAGCTGATGGTCACGCTGTCCGCGTTCGCGGACGAGGTAGCCACCGACCTGGCCGATCAGGTAGCCGCCCTGCGCGCGGTCGGCATCGGCCACGTCGACGTACGCGGAGTCGGTGGGCGCAACATCTCCACGCTCGACACGGCCGAGGTCCGCGGCACGCGGGACACGCTGGACGCGAACGAGATCGGTGTGGCGTCGCTGGCCTCGCCGATCGGCAAGTGCCCGGTCGACATCCCGTTGGCGGACCTGTACGGCCAGGTCGAGCAGGCGGCCACGTACGCCCACATCCTCGGTACGCCGCTGGTGCGGGTGTTCTCCTTCTACCCGACCGGCGCCGACGACACCGCGTGGCGCGATGGCGCGCTGGAACGCCTCGGCGCCATGACGTCGTGGGCGCGGGACAGTGGTATCACCCTGCTGGTGGAGAACGAGAAGGGCACGTACGCCGCCACGGTGGATGGGTGCGCGGAAATCTGTGGCGCGTTCGGCGGCGACTACCTCGGCACCGTCCTCGACGCCGCCAACTACGTCCAATGTGGACAGGCGCCGTACCCGGACGCCTATCGGGCGCTGCGGCCCTGGATCCGCCACGTCCACGTCAAGGACGTCGCGGCCGACGGCGCGATGGTGGTGGCGGGCAAGGGCAGGTGCCGGTGGCCCGAACTGCTCGAGGCGTTGCGCGACGACGGCTACGACGGGTACCTGTCCCTCGAGCCGCACCTCTTGCACGCCGGGCAGTTCGGCGGGTTCACCGGCCCCGAGCTGTTTCCCGGCGCGGTCGCCGCGCTGCGCGGGCTGCTGGCCGAGCTGGCGTGGACCGAGTTGCCAGCCGTCCCGCTGAGCGAGGAGATGGTCTGAGATGGACCCCATCAACATCGCGGACTACGAGGAGCTGGCCGCGAAACTCGTCGAGCCCGGCGCCTGGGACTACTACCAGGGCGGCAGCGACGACGAGGTGACGTTGCGCGCCAACCGGACCGCGTTCGATCGGCTGCGACTGCGTCCCCGCGTCATGGTCGACCCGACCGAGTGCGCCGCCGCGACCACCGTGCTCGGCACCCAGGTGAGCTTCCCGGTGCTCGCCGCACCGGTGGCGTACCACGGGATGGCTCACCCCGACGCCGAGTGCGCCACCGCCGAAGGGGTCGGCCGCGCCGGCACCGTGCTGGTCGCCAGCATCAACTCCAACCGCACCATGGAGGAGATCGCCGCGGTCGACGCCGGGCCGCGGTGGCTGCAGCTGTACCTCTCTGCCGACCTGGACGTGCGGACATCGCTGATCCGGCGGGCCGAGGATGCGGGTTACGGCGCGCTCGTGCTCACCGTCGACCGCCCTCGCTTCGGCAACCGGGAGCGGGACCGCCGCAACGGCTTCCGGTTGCCGCCGCACCTGCGCGCCGCGAACTTCGGTGATGCCACCCGCGACCTCGCGGCGCTCGCCGTGGCGACCTGGGCGGACCTCGACTGGCTGATTTCGTCGACCGCGCTGCCGGTACTGGTGAAGGGAGTGCTGACCGGCGAGGACGCGGCAATGGCCGTCGAGCATGGGGTGGCCGGGGTGATGGTGTCCAACCACGGCGGGCGGCAACTCGACGGATCGTTGGCCGGGATCGAGGCGCTGCCCGAGGTCGTGGCGGCGGTGGCCGGGCGGTGCGAGGTGTACTGCGACGGTGGTGTCCGCCGCGGCACCGACGTGCTCAAGGCTCTCGCACTGGGCGCCCGAGCCGTGCTCGTAGGCCGGCCAACCATATGGGGTCTGGCCGTCGCCGGTGCC
>Ga0075430_100003528_pt1 | contig 13094 bp, 8 predicted proteins | sample RhiMetdeltSRZDD4_FD_75294 | JGI IMG/M metagenome (GOLD analysis project Ga0075430, IMG submission 75294) | Populus rhizosphere microbial communities from Tennessee, USA - Rhizosphere MetaG P. deltoides SRZDD4 | ecosystem: Host-associated > Plants > Roots > Rhizosphere > Soil | place: USA... | reverse complement strand
CTCTCACCAGCGTTTGTCATCCTGAGCTACTGGACGACGCGCACGGGCGAGGAGCGTCCCGTCGTCGTGCCGTCGCCCACGCGGCCGTCGTCGTTCAATCCCCAGCAGTAGACATCGCCGGTCGCCGTGGCGACGTTCGCGATCGCGCACGCGTGAATACCGTCCGCGCTCACCGCGTTGAAGCGCACGCCCGCCGGAGTCGACACGAGCCTTGGCACGCTCGCGTTCGTTGTCGTCCCGTTCCCGAGCTCTCCGCTGAAGTTCCGCCCCCAGCAGTAGACGCTGTTCGACGTGGACACCGCGCACGTGAAGTTCGTGCCCGCTTCCACCGTGGTGAACGGCTGCGTCGCACTCGCGAGCACAGGGACGCTGCTCTGGCCCTGCGTCGTACCGTTCCCCAGTCCTCCGTACAGGTTGAGCCCCCAGCAGTAGACCTTGCCCGCATCGGGCGCAACCGTCACGGCACACGCGTGCGACATCCCTGCCGACACGCGCTCGAACCGAAGCGATCCGGAACCGGTGCCGGTCACCTGCACCGGAATGGTGCTTCCCGGCACCGAGCTCCCGAGCTGGCTGCTCGAGCCTTCTCCCCAGCACCACACCGCGAGCGCCGTCGTCGCCGCACAGGTGAAGTAGCTGCCGGCACTGACCGACACGAGCTGGAGCGCTCCGGCGCCGCTCCCGCTCACTTTCGTCGGGACGTTGCGAAGCGTCGTCGTCGCGTCGCCGAGCTCGCCGAAACGATTCTGGCCCCAGCAGTACACGGCGCGACCCGCCGCGAGCGCGCACGTATGTTGGTCCCCCGCGCTCACGGACTCGACGACCAGACCGCCAGGCCCGGTGCCCGACACGAGCACCGGGGTGTGGCTCGTCAGGTTGGATCCGTTCCCGAGCTGCCCTTCGGTGCCTCGCCCCCAACAGTAGACGGCGCCGGCCGAGGTTCGACCGCACGCGTGCTTGCCGCCTGCCACGACGTCGCTGAACACCGCGCTCGTGCGGACGAGCACCGGGACGACCTCCATCGCACCAGCGTTAGGCGCGCCGAGCTGGCCGTAGCTGTTGGCGCCCCAGCAGAACGTGCCGCCGGCGGCGATCCCGCACGAGAAGCCGTCGTAGTTCGCGTTCCAGCCGCCGGTCGCGATCGTGGAGAACGACGCGCGGACGGCGAACGGGTTGCTCGTCGCGCTCACGCTGCCTGAGGTGGCCCGAAGCACGTACCCCGTGCCGGGACGGTCGAGCGCCAGGTCGGGAAACGCCGCCGACCCGGTCGTCGCGGCGGCCGTGACGGTGCCGGACAGTGTGGTCCTCGGCCACGGGGACTGGGCGAGCGTCAACGTGACCGTTCCCGCGCCGGTGAGGTTGTCGTAGCTGTCCTGCACATCGACGCGCACGCGCGGGCTCACCGCGACGTTCGCCTCTATCTCGTTAGGCGGCTGAACGGCGAAGACGAGTCGGGCGGCGGCACCCGGCGAGACGCTGAATGGTGAGCTGGCGGCTGACCTGAGTGCGCCGGACGACGCCGTCAGCTGATAGCCCGACGCGGCCTTGACGATGGACAGCCCCGCGAACGTGGCGACGCCGGCGACGGCGTTGACGGTTGTCGTGCCGTCGAGCGTGCCCGCGCCCGGGTTCGTCGTGACGGCGAGCGACACCGGTCCCGTCGCCGACGTGACGGTGTTGCCGGCGGCATCGCGAAACTCGACGCGAACGGGCGTCGCGAATGATGCGCCGGCCGCAATGTTCGACGGTTGGACGGCGAACACGAGCTGAGTCGCGGATTGATTCTGACCGCCGCCTCCGGGGTCCACTTCGAGACCGTTGTCATTGGAGCAGGCGGCAACACCGAGCGCCAGCGCGGCGAGGCCCGCGCGTCGCAGTCGGGAAATGGCAAACATGATCGGCTCCGTCTTTTCAGGTGGTGGAGACCTTCCACCTGAGTGAACGGATGCCGGGCGCAACCGGGGCCACGGCGCCTCGACACCGTGACCCGAAGCCTCGAGACGGGCCGACCATGTCACGAGACGTATCTGCGCGCGGGCCCGGGCGTACTACCGCGTCCCACGGCCACTGTATGGCTTCGCCCTAACGCCGAGGCAAAGATGTCCGATACGCTGCGCTAGTCACTCCGCAGCGACTCGATCGGATTCACGTTGCTCGCCCGCCACGCCGGGATGTAGCTCGCGAGGGCGCCGACCGCGATCATCATGGCGGACATCGCCGCGAAGATCAGCGGATCGACCGGCTCCACGCCGTAGAGCAACGTTCCCAGAAGCCGTGTGGCGCCCACCGCGGCAGCGATCCCGATGACCACACCCACGACCACGACACGCGCGCCCTGCGACACGACCATTCGGCGCACCGCGGTCGCCGTCGCACCGAGCGCCATCCGCACGCCGATCTCGCGAGTCCGGTGAGCCACCACGTACGACAGCACCCCGTATAGCCCTATCGCGCCGAGCAGAAGGGCGAGGCCAGCGACCACGCCTAACGTCAGCATCGTGAATGACAGCTCGAGCATCGACCGCCGCGCGAGGACCTCCATGGTGTTCTCGCGGTAGACCGGTGCTTCGGGAGCGACTTGACGCACGAGCTCGCGCACCTCGGGCTTCAGCTCGGCTGCGCGGGCTGATTTCACCACATATGCGGGCGTCCCGATTCGATAGGCGCTCGGTGTCGGACCGGTGAGCGGGAAGTACACGATCGCTTCCCCGGGGTCACGCCAGTCGTCCTGTTTCACGTCCTCGACCACGCCCACCACGGTGAACGCGACCGTGTCGAGGCCGGCGAACCCGATGGGCCTGAAGGTGCGACCGAGCGGGTTCTGGGCGGGCCACAGCTTCGCGGCGGCCGAGCGGCTGATGATCACGCTGTTGTTAGGCGTCACTGCTTCGCCCGCGGTGAACGCGCGCCCCTGTCGCAACGCGATTCCCATCACGGTGAAGTAATCACCTCCGGCGAAGTTCCTGTCGAGCGGCATGCCACCGCCGTCGGACGAGGCCCCATCAATGCGCACACGAATTCCGGGCGTGCCTTCGTCCAGCGGGATGTTGTTCACGACCCCGACGCCGGTCACGCCGGGGAGCGCGCGCAACCGGTCCATGAACGCGAGGTGGAGTCGACCCCACCCTGGCCCGTCGAGACCCGGCCGGTCGGGGGCGAACTGGAAGGTGTACACGCCCTGCGTCTGGTAACCCGGGTCGACCGTCCGCAACTTGTCGAAGCTCTGGATCAGGAGCGCCGCGCCGATGAGCAGCACGAGCGCGAGCGAAGTCTGCGCGACGACGAGAACGTCCCGGCCACGCCGTCTCCCTCCCGTGCTCCCGCGACCACCCTCGCGCAGCCGCACCAGGTTTGGCGACGACGCGCGAAGCGCAGGCGCGACGCCGCAGGCGAGGGCCGCGAGCACCACGAGCCCGAACGCCGCGACCAACGTCGCGCCATCGAGCCTGACGCTGGTGAGTCGCGGGAGGGCGGGAGCTGCTCCGATGAATAGCGGCAGCGTCACCTTGCCTAACACGATCGCGAGGACGCCCGCAGCGAGGGCGACCAGGAATGACTCGGCCATCTGGAGTCGCACCAACTGCGCCCGGCTCGCGCCGATCGCGCGCCGGATCGCCAGGTCGCGCGTGCGGGACTCGGCGCGCACCATGAACAGATTGGCGACGTTCGCACATGCGATCATGAGCACGACGGCGACGGCGCCGAGCAGCACCCAGAGCGGCCTGCGGGCGTTGGGACCCATCACGCGCTCGAGCAGCGGGACCACGATGGCCCGGTGCCGTTCGACGACGCGCGCGTACGCCGGTGTCCCCCCGAACCGCGCCGGGATCTCCTTCGAGACGCGCGTCAGCTCCGCCGCTACCTGCTCCCGTGTGACACCTCGTTTGATTCGCGCCACCATCCCGAGTCCGCCATCGTCGGGCTCCACGTCTTCGGCACGAAGCGGGTACGCGATCCACAGCATCGCTTCACCCACGGGGAAGTCGAACTCCGCCGGCATCACGCCGATGATCTGCTTGAGGCTGTCGTTGACGAAGTACGACTTCCCGATCACCGACGGGTCCCGGCTGAACCAGCTGCTCCAGAGCTGGTCGCTGATGACCACCACGTCATCCTCGTCCTCCGGGACCGGAAGCCGGCCGAGCTGCGGCCTGACACCTAACGTCGGATACATGTCGTTCGTCGCCCACACCATCCCGACGCGCTCGGCGCGCTCCGGTGTTCGGAGGGTGGACATGATGGATGCGTAGGCGAAGATCCCGTCGATCAGCGTCGAGCGTTCCTTGTAGTGGACGTAGAACTCCTCGCCGACGTCGAATCGCTCGGGAAGGTCCGATCCGGGAGCCGTCCCCTCGATCGCGACGAGGCGGTGCGCGTCCTTGAAAGGGAGAGACTTCAAAATGACCGTGTTGACGACGTTGAACATCCCGGTCACCGCGCCGATCGCGAGTCCGAGCGTGACGACGGCGGTAACGAGGAATCCTGGCGTTCGGCGGAGCGCGCGCCACGCGTGGCGCAGGTCGCGGCCGAAGTCCTCGACCGACGCGAGTCGCTGCGCGTGATAAAACCGGTCTTCTGCCACGCCGACGTTCCCGAAACGACGGCGCGCGGCGAGCTCGGCGTCCTGATGGGAGAGCCCTTGCGAGCGCAGGCGCTCGACTTCGAGGTCGAGGTGACTGCGGATCTCGTCCTCGAAATCGCGCTGGGAGCGGCGGCCGAACATCACGCGTTCTCCGGCACAGGGCCCGACGAGCGATCGTCTCTGGTCGACATTCTACCAGAGTATGACACCGCTTTAGTAGAATGTCAACCAGAGCCGGCCGCGCGTTGCGGCCGTCACGACCGGGCCGTTCGCGCCGACGAGCAGATCGGGGGCGCCGGGCTCACCTGAGTCGCCGGATCTGCCGCGCGCGCGCCCTCCTCGTGGCGCTCGCCTAACGATGCTTCACGGCGGCGTCGGCCGCTGCCGTCCGTCCAGGACGATCGCGATCGGGTTGAGGAGCTTCGCGGGATCCGGCCCCGCCGAAGTACCCGGACTGACGTAGTTCCGCTGGATGAGCTTGATGGTCTCTCCTGACGGGACCAGCTTCTGTGAAATTTCGACGCATGGCTGCAGGCCGGTGCAATCCCGGGCGAGATAATGCGCGTAAAACAGACGCGCATCGTGCTGGATCGCCCCCGCGAAGTCCGACGCGGTTCCGGTGAGGTCGGTGTCGGAGATGTTCTTGACGCCCACGAGACGCGGGAACCAGTTGACGGAGACGCTCACGTAGGTGGCGTTCCCGGTCTCGGTCGCGAGGGTTCCCAGCACCGCTATGACCTCGCCGTTATCGATGTGTAGGGATTGACTGATCTGGTAGTCGGCATCCTGCGTGTCGCCGAGGCAGTCCATCGGGCCGCGATTCGGGTCCGGGAAGCCCAGGCAATGCTGGCCGACGAGATCGAGGAACTTGAACGCACTGAAAAACGCGGCCACGGGCGCACTCGGTTGGTTCCAGCGCGCGCGGACCGCATTCACGAGCGCCTGGAGGTCACCCGCCAGCGTGGTCTCGTCGTAGTTCCAACCCCGTTGGGTGTAGGCCGGGATCGCGAACGGGTTCGCCGGCCGCGATCCGCTGATGTCCCTGACGCGGAGGACCGCGAGCGGAAGTTGTTCGCGCCACTGTTCACCAGCCGCACTGTCATTCGGCATGGCGTAGCGCATGTAGGTGAAGAGATCGTCGGCCTCACGCCCCAGCCCGACGCGAACCAGGTTCGGCGAGACCGGCTCGGTGAACACGGCGGACGGCGGAACGCCGGCGCGGACGAGCGCTGCCGTCATCGCGCCTCCGACGTCGGCATCAGGAGTGATCACGACAAAGCGCTGCTGACCGGATTGCCACGGCTCACCGGTCTGCCGCTCGACGACGACGTTATTGATGGCGTTGCCGATGCTCGCGATCATCATCACGCGCGATGGGTTTGGCGAGACGCCGAAGAGAATGCTCTGCAGTTGGGGGTCGGCGGCCACTTTCGGAAGAATCGGGTCTGCCGGGTTGAGGACCCCCTCCCGGGTGAAGACGTTCGTCCCGATTCCGAAATACCTGCCTGTGGGAGGAAGCTCGGCGAGCACTACGAGCGCCTCCTGACGATCCAGCCGGTACGTCGCCGACATGTTGCGCTGCGCCTGGGTGATCGCGTGGTGCAGCGGCTGGTCCACGAACTCGTCCTTCCATTGTGGGAGCACGGCGAGCGCGTACGGGGCAGTCGGATTGTTGCCGTAACAATACCCGAGGGCCTGGATTGGATACCTGCATTCCTCGACGCCCCACAACGTCCAGTAGCCGCGTGCGACGGCGTAACCCCTGGCCTCGAGGTCGGCGCGGAGGAGCTTGACCTTCTGCTCCAGTGAGGGCGAGAGCCGATTGACCTTGCTGAGCGGGTCCGTTGCCGCCGCGGAACTGAGCGACGGCTGTCGTGGGGCGAGGAGACCGGTAGGATCATCGGCGCAAGCCAAGGTGCCGACGACCAGAACCCCGGCCGCCCAAAGGGTTGCGAGCTGCATGTGCGGACCTCCTTACATGAATTTCGCGCAGCGTGCGTCGCCCAGCCCGTATCGCGTGGCTCGCTTGTTCGCGCGCGCATCGGGTCCGTCCCCGACCCTCGTCTATCGAGGCTCCCATTGTACCACGGTTCGGATCACCCGCATGTCGGGAAAAGTGCGCGTCCATTGTAGCCAAAACCCGAAGCGCTCTGGCCGCGCGACACCCTGCCGCTCGCACCGGACTACTCCAGCTAGCGCGACGAAACGTTTCTATTGGCGGGGGCTTGGGATACCGGTGACCGCGTTAGGCATGCCTCACATGCCACGACCTCGCGCGCCACGTCGACGCTCAGGCTTCGAAGCTCTGCCACCGCTCACGCACCACCTCCAGCAGTCGCTGGAATCGTGGCTGGCTGCGCACGGCCTCGAGGCAAGGATCGTATCGAGCCAGAAAGGGATAGTTGATGTAGCCTCGATCCACTGCCGACTCGAGCCAATCGATCGCGCGATCCGCGTCGCCGGCCATCGCGTACCCTTCCGCCAGAAACCGCGCAAAGACATCGCTCGTGGTGGCGATGGCCTCGATCTCCGGCGTCACACACGCCAACGCTTCCTGCTGACGGCGGCCATGGGCATGCGCGAGGAAGCGCGCGGTGCGTGCCGGGACCGACTCGCGCTCCGCGAACGAGAACCCTTCCACCAGCGTCGCAACTTCCTCGTGGCGTCCGTTCAGCGAGAGTACCCACACATAGAACAGACGTCCCATGGGATTGCCCGGATCCATGTCGAACATCTGCCGGTAGGGTTCGACGGCCGCCGGGAGATTCCCCTCCGACGCATCGGCAAACCCGGGCAGGCAGCGGGTCAGGGGCGTGAGAGGATCCAGCGATTGAAGCCGGCCGATCAGCGGGCGGGCCGCCGACACTTTCCCCGATATGAGGTAGCAGTTGCACACGAGAAGCAGCGCGTCCGCGTCATTCGGATCGAGCTCCAGCGCAGTGTTCAGGTTTCGAACCGCATCCTGTATCTGGCCGCGCGCGTACTGAACCCAGCCGTGCAGCCGAAATCCTAACGCGGATCGCGGCTCGAGCGCGAAGACTTTCTGGGCGCACCGTTCCGCCTCGGCGAGCGGGCGCTCGCCCAGGTCGATGCCGCCTTCGCGATATTGCAGATGCGCGTGACCGAGGGCGCCGTAGAGTCGCGCGTTGTCTCCGACCATCGCGAGCCCGTTGTGAAGCAGCTGGATGGCGTGATCGATGGCATCGCGGCGCCAGCGCCAGGCTTCGTATCGAGCGCGCAGATAGCACTCATACGCGTGCAGGTCACGGATGGGGCGGTCCGCGAGGCGGTGGTGCTCGTCATCGGTGAGCCGGAGCTCGAGCGCCGCGACGATGACCCGAGCGAGCCGTTCCTGGATCGCGAAGACATCCTCGAGCGTCCCGTCGTAGCTCTCGGCCCACAGGTGCTCGTCGCGGATCGCGTCGATCAGCTGGGCGCTGATTCGCAGCTGCTTTCCCGCGCGCCGCGCGCTTCCCTGGAGGATGTACCTGACGCCAAGCTCCTGGGCGACGGTCTTCAGCTCTTTCTTCGTATCCTTGAACGCCATCGACGACAGACGCGAGATGACGCGAAGCGGCCGAACCTTCGAGAGATCGGCAATCACCTCCTCGGTGAGGCCGTCGGCGAAGTACGCGTTGTCCGGATCGGTGCTCAGGTTCGTGAACGGAAGCACGGCGATCGACGTCACCGTCGACGCTGCCGGGCCGCCGCCAGCCTCCCTTCCAGCCGGCGGTGCGGGACGGTCAGGACGGTTTTCCCGCCACGCGTCGATCTCGGACTTGTACGCGTAGACGCTGCCGAGCGTGCGATGGACGTGACGGTGGACAGGCAGGCCTTCCTCCGTCTCCCACCGGCGGACCGTCCGGACGCCACGATTCAGATACGCGGCGATCTCCTTCCACGACTCGAGGCGGTTGCCGGCGGTTTCTCGCACTGGTCGTTCCCCCCCTCGCGACGTGGCCAAAGAGGGCCACAGCGGGCCGCTGAGTGGAATGGCCCGTCATGACGCTTGCCCGGCTTTCCGAGCGCGGCGTAGCGTGCGGTCCATCTTGGACGGAGCCTCACCATGCGTCAACTGCTGGCAGCAGCCTTCGTCGCTGCACTCGTGGTCGTGGGCGCGATGGCCGCCGACGCGCACGTTCCACAGAACGACCGATCGGTGCGCGCGGTCTCGGGGAAGGCCGTGCATTACTTCACGACGGCGATCATCCATTCCGAGACGCCGACGCCGACGGGAAAGGTCCAGCGCAGTACGGACATCGTCGAGCTCAGCGGCGATCTCAGGGGACGCGTGCTGTATCATCCCATCACGGTCATAGACACCGTGAAGGGGACGCTGGTGAACACCGGGAGCCAGGTGTTCTCCGGAACGGTACTCGGCTCGCAACCCGTCCTGCTGCACGATGACCGGTTCCGTTTCGAAGTGGACCTGAAGCCCGGAGGGAAGGAATCCGGTGTGGTCCACCTGTCCAACACCCTGGCGGGTCCGAAGATCAGCTGCGATCTGGTCGTGGTCGGGGCCGGCGCCAGGACCGCCGAGGGCAACGCTATCGTCGATTATCGGGGCACGTGCACTTTCAGGAAGTGAGCCCGCGTCCCCTGCCGCCGGACCGCCTAACGTTCAGCTTCTGACCGGCGGTATGGTGCCTTCGTCGCCCGCGCGGGACGTGTAAGAAGGCTCGAAAAACGGGGCGATCGGCAACGACCGCCCCGTTTTGGCGTGTGCGCTCACGGCGGTGTCCGGCGATTCGCCGCCGTTACGGCGCGGTAACGGGCCGCCGAATCAGCCAGGCGACGCCCAAACGGCATGGTTGGGCGCGTTCACGCTGGTTCACGCGCCGGTCACAGCGGCCGAATCGGACAAATCGACCAACCATATCGAGTTCGGAGGCTTCATGTCCCCGCACGCACTGCGACACCCGTCGCGGCTCGTACTCATCGCCCTGGCGGTACTCGCCGGCTGTCAGAGCGACACCACCACTGCCCCGCGCCAGCTGCCAGCAGTCCAGTTCGCTCAGGGTGACAACGGGACCTGGACGGTCAACTCGTTATCGGACCCGGGTGACGGGACATGCGATGATACCGAGTGTACGCTCCGTGAGGCGATCGCCGCCGCGACGCCGGGCGGCACGATCGTGGTCGCGGCCGGCCTTCAGGGAGACATCGAGCTCGCCGGAACCGGTCTCGGGATCGACAAGAGCCTCAGCATCGACGGAGGGGGGCGCATTGCAATCGACGCTCAAAATATGAGCAGAGGCTTTGTCGTAGTGGCCGACGGGGGGCCGGTAACGTTGTCACGGCTCGCGGTGAAGAACGGTTACGGCACCGGGAATGGGGGAGGAATCTACCTTACCTCCGATGCCACGCTCGACAGCGTCACCGTGACGGCGAGCCTGGCGGGCGGCGCCGGTGGCGGCGGCGTCTACATCAGCGGCTCCACAGTCACCATTCGCAATAGCACGATCGCCGGGAACGAGGCGGCGGATATCGGCGGTGGTATCTATGCCAACGGCTCGACGGTCAGCATTGTCGGCAGCACCATCTCGGGCAACGAAACATTCGATGGTGGCGGGGTCTTCATTAGCGACCAGAGCAGCGCGACCATCGAGCGAAGCACGATCTCGGGCAACATTGGCGAGGACCGCGGCGGCGGGATATCCAACAACGGGACCCTCGTGGTTCGCAGCACCGCGATCACGCGCAACACCTCGTTGGCCGGCTCCGGTGGCATCACCAACAACGGCAGTGCATCGCTGGCCAACTCCATCAACGCCGGCAATGCCGGTGGACCGGTGGACGACTGCGGAGGCGGTAACGGCCCCGGAACCCTCGGCTTCAACATCGTCGGTGCCTCCTGCAACTCGGCTGGTCCCGGCGATATCGAGGTCACCACGACTCAACTATTCAACCAGGTGATCGCCCCGACGCTGGCTGACAACGGTGGCCCGACGAAGACGCACGCGCTCCTCGCCGGTGGGCGTGCGATCGATGCCGGCTACTGCCCCGGCGAGACGACGGATCAGCGCGGGCTCAAGCGGCCGGTGGACGTCGTGCTGGTGACGAACGTGCGTGACGGATGCGATATCGGCCCGTCCGAGGCGCAGGGGCCGGCCGTTGCCGTCGCCGACCTCATGGTCAGCCAGGCGGTCAACAGGACCAGCGTGAAGCAGGGCGATCTGCTCACGTATTCGGTCCGTGTGCAGAACCTCGGATCCGAGAGCGCGCCTAACGTGGTTCTGTCGAACGTCCTGTCGAGCGGCGTGACGTTCGTGGAGGCCGCCGTGAACAAGGGCAGCGTGACCGCCCCTCCGAAGGGCGAGACCGGGACGGTCACGTGGAACCTCGGTACCATGGTGAGCAACGCCAACGAGGTCGCCACGATCACTGTCACCGTGCTCGTTCGCGGCAGGACGACCATCACGAATACCGCGAGTGTCACGGGCGACGTCAGCGATCCCGACACAGCGAACAACTCGGCGGCGATCACAGTGAGCGTCGCTGCTGGCGGGAGCGCTGGGGGCGGTGGCGGCGGCAGGAAGCCGTGACCTGACTCCCGGTCGCCATCACGGGTGACAGCCGCAGACTGCGCGTTTCCGGACGCGCTTCTGCGGCTGTCGCCGGCTCTGACGACCGCGGCGCTCTATCGTTGAAACACCAGCCCCGGACGTCCGCTCGGCAACTTCTCGGGAATCAGCCGCTGGAGCCGCTCGGGACGCGCGTCAGGGTCGAGCAGTCCATCGCGCACGAACGCGATCAGCGACTCGATCTCGTCCGCCGTCAACGTCACTGGCGTGCGCAGCAGCGCGTCCAGCCGGTCGAGCACCGGCTGCAGTGGGCCGATCGGTCCGCGCAGATCGACGGGAAGTCGATCCGGCGTGAACGACGCGGCGCCGCTGACCGCGTCCAGGTGATAGCGGATCGCGTCCTCGAGCCGCGTGAATGCACCGTTGTGCATGAACGCGGGCTGCAGCGCGACGTTCCGGAGCGGCGACGTCCGGAACGCATAGCGGTCCGCCGGGCTGCCCGTGACCTGCTCGAGCCCGAAATCCTCGTTCAGCCCCGGCCCGTCGAACGTCACGTTGCCTAACGACGGTGCGATCTGCGGGATGCCGGCGACGTGCTGGCGGAAGTCGCTGAACATCTCGCTCGACGCGCCCGACACCGCGTGGCACGTCACGCACCCCGCTCGGCCGAAGAACAGTACAGCGCCCGCTTTCTCCCGCCTGCTCAACGCGTTCTCGTGACCGCGCGCGTACCGGTCGATCGGTGCGTCGGCGAACACGAGCGTGAGCTCGAACTCCGCGATCGCTCGCGCGACATCGTCGAACGCGATGGGCGCGCCACGCTTCACGTGCGGGAACGACCTGGCGAATCGTTGCCGATACTCGGAGCTCTCGTTGAGTCGTCGGACGACCGCGCGTCGAAGGTCGTCGTTGCCGCCGGGCACATGAAAGCCGGCAGCTTCGACGCGCTCGGTCGGCGGAATGAACGCCTGCGCCGTGAGCAGGTGTGGCAGGTAGGACAGCGATGTCCCTTCCGGCGCCGGAAACACGAACCCCTGTCGGTTGTCGAACGGATCGCCTGACGAGGCGTGAAAGCGCGAGTTCCACATCAGCGTCGGGTAGAAAGCCGTGTTGATCACCATCGGGCTCCGGCGCTGGTTGCGTGGCCCCGTCCTCCCGGGACCGACGACGCCGTTGTTGTCGATACCGATCGCGATCGGCTGCGTGTCACCAAACCCGTTGGTCGGCGAATGACAGCCGGCGCACGTGTTGTCGTCGTTGAGCCCCTGGATCGGATCGAACCACAGCTCGCGGCCCAGATCGGCGAGCTGCCGATCCACTCGACGACCGAGTCGCGTTTCCAATGTGCTCGCCACCCGCCCCGTGAAGCCAAGCGTCGTCAGGTATGCGCGGAGCGCGCCGTCGAGGTCGCCATCGCGTGCGCCGGTACGCGTCGTCGCCGACGTGACGCCGTCCGGCGCCAGGACGTGTCCGCGGTCGGCGTCCGAGCACGCTCCGAGCGTTAGGCTGGCAACGCTCACCAGCAGCAACGACAATCGTCGCTGAACGGATTTCGGTGGACGATGCATGGGTCCTTTCTCCGTCACTCGGCTTCGCGATCAATGCGAGGATTCGACTCGGCGGACAATCCTTCGGGGCTGGCGCGCCAGCCCCACACATGGAGGCCGCTCGCGGCGAACCCATCTTCCCGGCGATGGGGTTCGGGTTTCATTTCCTGGCTCCGTTGATTTCGATGACACCCGGGAGGCGTGAAATCGGGGCGAACTGGCTCACGCACCGGGCGGGAGATAGGTTCGGCCAATGGAGGAGCGCGTGCGAGATGTCGATAGCAGGCGCGCAGTCCACCAGCCTAGTCGCTCAGTCGGGGCACGTGACGGATCAGGGCTCAGCAGCGGACGACGCCGGAGACGTAACTCGGCTCCTCGCCGGAATTTCCGGTGGCGATCAGGCCGCGTGGGACGCACTGTTTCCGCTGGTCTACGAGCGGC
>Ga0075430_100003520_pt1 | contig 13102 bp, 16 predicted proteins | sample RhiMetdeltSRZDD4_FD_75294 | JGI IMG/M metagenome (GOLD analysis project Ga0075430, IMG submission 75294) | Populus rhizosphere microbial communities from Tennessee, USA - Rhizosphere MetaG P. deltoides SRZDD4 | ecosystem: Host-associated > Plants > Roots > Rhizosphere > Soil | place: USA... | reverse complement strand
AAAGTGGGCAATGAGCTGGAGTGGGATCTTCTCGTAGAATGGTTGCGTCTCTCGTTGATACTGAAGAGATATGGCCCAGTTATTTTTGATGTATCGTTGGGCATCAAAGAACGTCTTACCGTTGAGCCGTGCCCTCTCCCAGGGGATAGGATCACCAGGCACTATATAGGTGTGTACGGGTAGACCTAAATGGTAGATCACTGCTTAGCTCCTTTTTCAATGGTTCTAAAAATTGCCCTAGCCTACTACGAACATTATGGTTTGTAACTGTTTATGTATTGTGCAAGTCTAATCTTGACAAGAATTACTCATGGTGTATAATAGATACAGTTATTAATCATAAGGGATAAGCATGAAAGTAAAGATCATTACCGCTGTTGATGCTCAAAAGTTAGAACGAGATATTAATGATTTTCTTAAGACGATAGAGTTTCATTCCATTCAAACTACTACTACAGCCGTTGGTACTGTTACTTATTTTACTGCGTGTATTGTGTACTACGAGGAATTGTCATGATCGATGATGCTTCATTTTGGTTCTTTATGTTTCTCCTAGCGGCCGGCTCATGCTCTGCCATTTCTTGCCAAAAAGACGAAAGACCTGAATGCACCTGTGATGACGATGCCACCTATCGCTTTAATGGCTGCTCATGTGCCGCCAGAAGATAGTTCTTATTTTCGGGTCGCTTGATAGAGGCCCGCTTTAAACCATTCTATTGCCGCTTCTTTTCCCATAAGCCGAACAAATGCTTCCCACTCAGGTGATTTTAGAAAATCATCCTTTATCATCGTCGCCATTGCATCTGCTCTTGACTCTGGTGGCCGCTCTTCATGGACATAGGGTCTATAAGCAGATACATTGCTTCTGTGCTTATCAGGCTGATTTGGTTTTTTAAAACTTGGTTGCGCTTCATCATCGTACTTCATACTCACCTTTAAGCAAAACCATATTCTTTCAATTTTGCGTCATTAGGAATTTCGTTAAAAATTTCACGATAACCATATTCAACAAATATCTTTCTTAACGCTTTATCTGCTATGGTTCTTGATCCAAATATAATTTTCTTAAAATGCGCTTGTTTTTCTTCTGGAGACTGTTGTAATACAACCTCAGACTGCTCTTTAGTGGGCACAACAGTATGAATGATTCTTTTTTCTGGACGGAAGGGGGCCGGCGCAATGGGGGAGGTTTTCATAGAAAGCTTTTGATTGTTAGGACGTACCCTGATTATAGAGCGAGCACGATAGTAAAGTTTCCATAAAGGCTTAATGCCTTGTCTTTCCATCAAAGTATCACAAATTTTCTTCATATAGCGATAAGTTGAGCGTATGCCCTGTCTTTCTCGTGCATACTCAGCAATAGCCGAGGAGAGTTCCTCCGAGGCCTGCTTGATTATAAACGTAGGATATGCAAAAAGTTTTAGCGTTTGCTTCTCATAGTGCCAACGGTACTTAGTGCCCAAACGAAGAATCAACGATTGATGTTCTCCCTTTATGGTCTTTTTTTCTTTCGGTTCTTTATTTTCTAATACCGCAGGTGCCCCTTTAGGGGATATAGGGGTATTAACATATAAACTTTTAATATTATTCTTATTACTATTACTTTGGTGGAATATTTCTGCTTGATAAGATTTCGCCAAGCAAGAGAATTTAATTATCACAGTGAAACCTTGCTTCTGAGAAACATCATAAGAAGGGTCTTGTTTTATTTCAGAATAGATTTGAGTAACATATCGCTCAGAAACACCAAACTTCTTAGCAATAGTAGGACGTGCTTTGGTAAATTGACCGTAATCAAGAATGGTGGCATCTATGTGTTCTTTGATGAGGTTCTTTTTGATAGGTAATCGAACGCGATTATCATAGGGAAGATAGTTTCTTTTAGATTTCCCTTGATCTATCGTGTTTTCTTTGTTATTATTTCTCATAGTAACTCGTTATTCTTTCTTTAACTTGTTTCGGTAATCCATAACATCATCGGTGTGGTAACTTCAGATGTTAAGGTAAAAATTAAAAGGCTCTAGGGTAAAACCTAGGGCTTTTTTAATATTAGTTTCTGTCAATTCAAAATTGCTGCTATATTACTCTGTTTTTTCTAATAATTCTACAGGAAAATCTTCATCTTCTTGTATATTTTTCATAGCAACGTTCTTTTTTCGTAAATTATAGCCCCACATCCATGTAGTAAATTCTTCTTTTGAAAGAGGCTGGTCTCCCATTTTAAAAATAAGTCCCATTATGGGACTTGCAAAACCAACCAATTCACAGACATAGGATTCGATCCCTATTTTTTTGTCATCGTCCAGCGTATTGTCATAGATTTCTTTTAATACCTGGAGTTTTAGCAATAGCTTGTCACCAACAATAAACAGAGATTTAAAGCATCTTTGCCCATAAACCGTATGATATTTGACCCATTTCATTATTTTCCAACTATTAATTGTGATATAACAACCATTATCATGGTAAGTAGTACTGAATATGCTACGCGATTGTACCAATATTCATTCATTATAAGTTAACCTTAAACTTAATATGTGAATGATATTGTTCATTTAAAATCCCTCATAACATTTACATCCATTAGGAGTGCATTCATTGCATATTTTATGCATACATATCCATGATGAATGGTTTAAACTTCCTTGACAGGGATATTTTTTTTCTTCTTTAGGTTCCTCTGGCGCCGGCAGCCAATGCGTTATCGTGAATTCCCATTTTGAATCCTTGGCTTTTTGTTTTTCGTCATCCCAGATCAAAAGTGGCAGTGTCAGCGTTACCACCCATGTATCCCAGTGCATGTCAGATCTATAGGGAATAATGATTTGACCGTGCTTAGGCGTTTGTTCCTTGATACGTATCCAATTCATTATAATTGAACCTTAAACTTAATACGGGAGTGATTTGGGTTGCCTTCTCCAAAACCTTATATGGTCTATTGATAAATTCATGCAATGAGACAATTATAAAATCTTTCAAAATCATTCTGCGTCCTTAAAACGGTAAGAGGTCACCATTTCTATCACCAAACGGGTCTTCATCATCAACCAATTGCTGGGGCGCAGGTCTTTGTGGCTGTCGTTGTTCATAGGTATTAACCTGCTTCTTAAAGACTGGTGTTGGTGGCTTGGCTTGCACAAAGGCTTGATTCTGTCTTTGAGTGGCAGGAGTTGTCTTAAGTTGCTCAGGTAATTCAGCAAGATTATCCTGTTGTATCATAGCATCTACTTTATAGGCATTGATCCAGGTCTGCCATATTGCATTGCCTTCTTCATCTACCTTCTTAGTGTCCTTATTGGTAAGATTGCCCTCAACGCGAATATTATCGCCCTTCTTGAATCGCTCTACGATTATCTTGGCCGTAGCACCCCGAGCTGATATTGTTGCAGTAAAGGTCAATTCTTGAACGGAACCGTCCTTCTTCTTGAAGGAGCGAGAGTTCTTGATCCGGATGAGGGTAGAATCGAACTCAGTGAGCTTAGGAACTGAAAGAAGGGTACCTTCTATAATTACTTTATTTTCCATTGGACACCTTTGGTTTCCATTGTCCTAATTCTTTTTGGTATAAAAGATCGATAGCTTGAGACAGTATGTCGCACTTTGCTGCGTTCATATTCATACTGATGCGATGCTCATGGATCTCTATAAACTTCTGCTCGGCATCGATACTAAGCCGAAATGCCATCATTTTTCCTCGACGTGGTGCAGCCATATATATCCTTTCTGGTTTTAATATTGTTTCAGTATCTCACTCAATATAATATTTGTAAAGAATTGACTTGTATATTCTTGTAGGATAGTCTTGCTGGTGATAAAGGGTGGTTAGAAAGTAGTGAAGTCACTGTTACCCCTCCATAGTGGAGGGGATATTATTATAAAGGATACTTATGTCAGAATGTTGTGACCCAAAAGATAGAGTAAAAGAACTTACCCGAGAAGAATTTGATGCTGAAAATGCCGACCTTGAGGCTTTTATACAGACCGTTAATCAAAAATTAAAAGAACTTCTGGAAGAATCTGAGAGGCAAACTATTCTCTTTGATACATACATAGAGCAATTACCTAATAATGCTTCTCTGTGTAATCATGAATTTGCAAAATCTATACAACCAATGTTACGGGCCAATAGTCGAGTCCTCTTTTTTACTACCATGATGAATGCGTATGATGAAAAAAATAATATGGCAAAAGAAGCAACCATCAGAATATTAAGCAATTTGAATGAAATGACTGGTGGTTCGCAAGAAGCAAAAGACCTCCTCAAGGGTATGAAAAAAAAGAAATCTTGGTTCTTTTAGGAGAGTATTATGGACAATCCCTTTGATGTTAACCCCTACATCGTCTTTGGAGAGCAGGTAAAGTCTCTTACCCAAAGATCAAAAGCACTTGAAGCAGAGACACTCAAGTTTCATGATGAGTTTCTCAAAGTGTTTCTCCCTGACCAGAATCAGTTTGATGCCCTCAAGGATGATGCCAAGAAGGCGATAACCACAAAAAAACCTCAATCAGAAATAGATACGATCTATTATAACATGGCTATGATCTATCAGAGATGGCTTCCTATAGAAGAGTTTCTTATGGAGAAGAATCCTTTATATAGAGACTTATTTGCGGGGTTAAAGTTTATGCTCAAAGATATCGAAAAAAGAAAGGATAAAGAAAATGACGCGAAAATACACACGGAAACCCCAAAAACTATTCGCTCTCGAACGCGAACCAACCATAGAACATAAACTACCCCATGGTACCCAGGTACTTGATCTAAAAACCCGTGACCTGTATGTTCAGGTGAGTAATGATGAGAATACTCCTCATTGGGTACTCATTGAACGTCAGAAAAAAGGATTGATCTCTTGTGTCGTAGGATGGTTCAAAAAAACATGAACAAAAATCCATTGAGTCAAAAGAAGAAGCCTCTCATCATAGAAAGACTAAGCCCTCCAACTGAATTTGATACTGCGGATAAATTTGATATTTGTTTCTGTGCTCCTGACTCAGTGTGGGTACAGGTTTCTGATGAAGGACTCACTCCGCGATGGGTAGAGTTCAAATCTATGGCAGAAGCTGATACATTTAGCAAAGAATTAGAAAAGATTCATATGTCAGGTACTACTACCTGATACCCACCTCTCTCCTGTTTTCTCCTCGGCTTTCAGGGGAGAGGAATAAATAAAAAGACCCTTACCTACACAAGTAAGGGCCTTCAAAAGGAGATAGAGAGAATGAGATTTATCTTCTAGGTAAGTCGATAGCCTATAAAATAAGATGCATAGGGAACCCCAAAATTTGTATTGACAACAAAGGGATCAATTTCATTTTGAGCACCTATCCTTACCGTATCACCTGCTGTAAGACTTAATACTACCGAGTCAGTTTCAGTACTGGTATTCGCAGACACAGTTCTCCATTTATGAAGTGTGAAAGCTGAACCATTAACCATGAAAAATAATCGGCCTGATTTTGGATCAGAACCACAAAGCTGTATCGAATAACTAAAATAATATAATCCTGTTGCCGGTGCGGTGAAGGTACTTGTGCCACCGTTATAATTAGCACCATTATTATATAAGGCTGATGGGAAAACGACGGTTTGGATTGGCCCCGGATTAATCAATTGATTGGCCCCATTAACAGCCATAAATGAGCTGTTGGCTGCCGGAGGAGTTGTTCCACCAACTACTTCAAGGTTGATCGTTGTCGCTGTTGGATTGGTAATAGCAACCGTACCACCCGTCGAGGTAAGTTGTCCCCATTGTGGTTGGTTACCGGCTCCTTGTGAGATTGGTATTCTTCCTGAAACCGCATTAATAGAGCTGATAGTACCTGTGTTATTCGAGACGAGCATTCCTGCACCAAATGCGGTGAATAATACACTCCCACCAACCGTAAGATTATTGCCTGCGGTCACATTGCCCGTAGTTGCTGTAAGGCTTCCCGTTAGTGTTGTTATGTTTGAATTGGCAATAATACTGTTGAGAGTTATATCGTCATCAAGATTTACAAACAGGGTATTCACATTATCTGAGGTAGTATTAATATTCGTACCACCCGCTACAAATGCGATACCGCCCGGTGTAGGAGCCGCCTGATTACCATCATCTGCTTGCAGTAAACTTATATCAGCAACCCCGGAAGGTACTACTTGTGAGCCTAATTGTCCGGTAGCAGTATTTATGGTCACCATATTGATATTAGATACCGCTACTCCCGCTACCCCCTGAATAAAGGCAGACGTATGGGTGCCCGATGTACCAATTCTGATGCGGCCACTATCGGTTGCAACACCGGTCGTACCAATAAGTATATTATTGCTCTCTCCTGCAACCAGGGCATTCCCTGCGTTTCTTCCCAGCGCAATGTTATTTACGCCTGTGAGTAAGTTTTCCAGTGCACTGGCACCAACGGCAGTATTATTAGAGCCTGTTGAGAATTCGAGAGCAAAATATCCCACACCGGTATTATCATTCTGGGTGGTAATGTTTGTAAGAACATCAAAGCCAAGCGCGGTGTTTCTGCTTCCCGTTGTTAAATCTTGTAATGCGCCTACTCCCATAGCAATATTGTCAGAACCGCTGGTTACATTGAGTAATGCCAAAAGCCCCAATCCTGCATTATTACTTGCAGTGGTTATAAACGCTCCGGGAGAACCAATAAGAATTGAAGAGAGACCAAAGTCTTGCAAGAGCGTATTACCAGACCCATCAAAGGTTACGGTTGTATTGGCTGTCTCAACATTAATAACGCCAGCAACGGGAGTCGCTGTACCATTATTGCCTGCAAGACTATCTAAAGGCCCCGCACCACTTGCTATACCAAGTTGTCCTGTCAGTTGATTAACGGTAACCAATGCTTCATTGGCCACCGTATTACCAACAATTCCCTGCAAGTATGCGGTCGTATGAGAACCAAATGTTCCTATCTGTATAGAATCATCGGTAGCTACAATACCCGCTGATCCTATGAGAATATTGTTATCTTCATCGGTTATATTTGATCCTGCATTACGTCCGATGATGATGTTGTTGTCACCAATGGTTAATGCATTGCCTGCAAAGTCACCAAGAGCAACGTTATTATCTCCGTTGGTAATATTAAACAGAACGTTGCTGCCTACACCCGTGTTGTTAGTTCCTGAGATCAGACTAAACAATGCGGCATAGCCAAGTCCCGTATTGTTTTGGCCACCGGCCAGAGTTGGCAGGCTCGAACCAAGAACAAGGTTTTGGTTTACCCCATCAGCAAAGTCCTGAGTGATCGTATCGGCAGCTCCCACAAAGGTTACGGTTGCATTGGCTGTCTCTATGTTAATGTTATTAGCTGCGGCTGTTGCGATACCCGTGTTACCCGTAAGTGTTTTTACCGCATCAGCTCCATCATTATCTGCCGCTATGGTTATTGAATTAGCACCATCGGTAATAGTAATATTGGCACCGGCAGTTACATTACGCCAAGCAGGTGCTCCCGCACTTGATGATATGAGTACTTGGCCATCAGTTCCTTCATCGCTAAAGAGTACCCCGCCGGCATTTGCTTGTACTACGCCTCTGTTGAGAATAGTAGTAAGGCTACCACCAAATGATGCATTGCCTGATACGGTTAAAGTACCCGTTGTTACTGATGTTACGTTGATATTGGGATCAAGATTGATCGTGATGGTTGGAGTAGAACCGGTTGTGTTGATATTGGTGCCACCAAAGACATTGACGTTGAGTGCTACCGGTTGTACGACCGCAGCATCATCGGTCGTAAATTGTTGTACCAAGCCAACGGCAGACAGACCCAATGGAAGCCAGAATGGTGTATTATTATTTTTTAGTACCAGTATCCACAAAGAGAGGTTAGCTGGATTAAGCCAAAACGTGCCTACGTTGAAGTTTCTGTAGTCAGCATTGGGAACGGCACCACTGATTGGATTTCGTTCAATAACAACTAAATCTGGTGGTTGTAGTGGTTCTACACCCACATATGATAATTGATTTCTTCCTGATAATCGTAGTGACATTAGCGGCCCTTTTTAAGTTCATCTAATTCTTTGCGAAGCTTTTGTATTTCAGCAAGGAGCAAGACTGGTATATCATGGTACTTAACGGATTCACATTCGCCTTGTTGGTTATATGCAACCAGTTGTGGCATCACCTGTTCAACTTCTTCAGCAATAAGTCCTGTGCCTATTCTACCATCCTGCTTATAGTTGAAACATACAGGGCGTAATTCTAATACACGGGTATTTGGTAGGTCTTGTATGTTTTCTTTGAATCGTATTGAAGATGATACGGTTCCTAATTGTCCTGCGCTATCTATCAGTACAGCTATAGCATCAGCGTTGGCGGTTGTTATTCCACGTATCCCACTAATAAAAGTTGTATTTATTTGATCTGCTCCAGTGCCAGTACCATTGCCAACTCGAAAGGCGTTTGATTCCCCAACAGTTCCGCGCACTTCTGAACCGATACAAATATTATATGACTCATTACTGGTATAATTTCTGCCTGCATTCAGACCATAAAAACTGTTATTCGTACCTGTTACTACTGATAATCCTGCTGCAAAACCAAATGCACAATTTCCAGATGAGGTTGTTATTGCAGGCAGAGCTGCTTGGCCAAAGGCTTGATTAGTTCCACCACTAGTACATGCATCAAGCGCATTTCTTCCAAAAGCGGAATTATTTGATCCCGAAGTAAGACTATCTAAGCTGTTTTGTCCGCATGCAGTATTACTATCGCCACTTAATGTAAAATTTCCCGAAGAATCTCCTAAAAAGAAATTATTAGTTCCAAAAGCATGTAAAAATGGCACCGCATTAATGGTAAGTTGTCCTACCGAAGAGGTTGTAGTTGGCAGTGTAACATTACCTGAACCATCTAATTGACCATTGACATCTATATTGACAGGATATCTATTAGTTGATGCTGAAGTAATACCACGTATTCCATGTACAAAAGTTCTATTTACTTGACCATTACCAGTTCCGGTTCCATTAGCAATTCTCAGCGTATTGGATTGGCCCGCAGTCCCTTGTACTAAATATCCTATGGCTATATTTGAAGAATCTGAACCGGTATAGGATTGTCCCGCTTGAGAACCAAGACAGGTATTATAAGAACCCGTTGTTATATTACCCAATGAAGCATATCCCCAACATGCGTTAGATACTCCGCTACTGAGAGTATTACATGCTTGAAATCCTCCGGCAGTATTTGCAGTTCCAGAAAGACTGCCTTGCATTGCTTGTGAGCCTATTGCGGTACAATTAGTTGCGCTGGTCAATGATTGCATCACTGTATTTCCAACTCCAACGTTCGTATTACCAGTCATACTAAAGTTACCTGCACTGGATCCAATAAAGGTATTTTGTGTTCCAAAAGTATGAAATACGCTGGTTCCACCCTGTGTAATTTGTCCTACCGTTGAAGTAGTTGCAGGAAGGCCAAGATTGCCGGAGCTTATAGTAAGATTAGCTACCGGTATTATATTATTTATTGAATTTATGCTTGCCATAATTTCTCCTTAAGCTGGCGTCCAGTTAGGAGTTTTTGATTCCTTTGTTCCATGGAATTTTCCCCTTTTTGGCATCGCTAAGTTTTTTCTTATGCTCTTCAGAAAATTTTTTGCCAAGCCAATAAATTTGAAATGGTTCTTCTTTTTTATGACATGAATTGCATAAAGTAATTCCATTGTTAACATCGAAACGAAGTTCTTTATTTTGTTTCCAGGGAATAATATGATGCGCATGTAGTTTCTTTGTTTTATTACACTTCCTACATTTATTGCCATCTCTACTACGAACTTCCAAAGACCATTTGATACTTTTTGCTCCACGCCTACATTCACTGTAAATATGATTTGTATAGCGTTTTTGCAATCCAATTTTAATTTTTGAAATATGCTCATCGCTAAGTTTTCTTCCGCGTAATTTAGCAGCGATTTTTTCGATTGTTTTTTTAGATAATTTTCTTCCACGTAAAGGAGATGGTTTTCCTGATCTTCCATTTCCTTTTTTATGTCCTTTTTGGAATCTTCCAATATTGGGAATTCCCGTTCTATATTGAGACGCATAACATTCCTTGCAAGTATGAGAAAACCATTTTTTTCTTTTTCTAAATAATGTTATTTCTTTTTCTTTTCCACATTTTTTACATTCTCTTTTCATAATGTATCCTTTCGGTATACATTATAACTTTAGCGTCCAAATACCGTCAAGCGGGACTCCAATTACCCCAGCCAGAGACAACGCGCCATGTAGTGTTTGCTGCGGAACAAACAATTTTTAATGAATCACCAACGGCAATAGAGGTTAAGGTTCCGGCAGCACCTAAAGTAGTACTGGTATTACCAATAAATATCTGCTGTCCAGCCGCTTGGGTAAATTGTGTTCCTGTTGCAGTATTTATGTTTGAAACTTCAATCACATCACCAACTGCCGATACTGCGGGCAATGCAAGAGCCAATGTTCCTGCTTTATTGCAGAAATAGCCATTGTTTACTACTGCGGTTTGATCTATGGATATGACAGACCATGGAAACAAAGTTGAGGGGGAGAGTGAAGCACTTCCCAATTGTCCTGTGGTCGTATCTATCGTAACCATCTGGGTATTAGAGACTACAACTGAGGCAATACCTTGTATAAAGCAGCTTGTATGAGTTGCTAACGTGCCTATACGGATGCATGCACTATCGGCAATAGTACCTATGTTTCCAATAACAATATTAGAGGATTCGTTGGTGGTATATGCGGAACCTGCCGCATTTCCTAGTGCAATATTTTCGCTACCACTTACTATATTCTCAAGGGCATCAAGACCGACAGCAACGTTTTGATCTCCGGAAGTTAATGCACTACCGGCCGATTGACCAACGGCCACATTTCCTGCCCCTGTAGTCAACGCATCCAAAGATTGATACCCAAGTGCGCTGTTACCTATAGAAGAACCAATAGTAAGGCTTGTATTACCCGAAAGTTCACCGGAAAAGGTATTTTGTGTACCAAAATTAGAGAAACATGAAGCAATAAAGCACTTATTTTGTAACCCGTTTCCTACTCCATAGTTCCCTATATAGATAGCATTGCTTTGTCCTGCTAATCCAGCATTTCCAATAAGTATGTTGCTGCTTTCAGCCCCTGTTAAAGAATTGCCGGAAAGATAACCAACTGTAATATTATAGCTACCTGACAATAGATTGGCACATGCAGTGCGTCCTACAATAGTATTAACATCACCTGAAGTCATATTGCCAGCAGCATTATTTCCAATAACCGTATTACCGATACTTGCAGTAGTTGACAATAAGGCTTGTACACCCATTGCAACATTTGAATCTCCCGTTGTTAAATTACCAAGTGCTCCAAATCCAACAGCGGTATTAGAATTAGAGTTAACTGCCGCGAGTGCGTTTGCACCTATAGCAGTATTAAAGCCACCGGTACTATTAGAACTAAGTGCAGATGTTCCTACGGCAGCATTTGAAACTCCAGAGGTAATAGAAGAAAGAGCACTAAGGCCGACTCCTACATTTAAAAGACCCGTTGTGATTCCTGAACCCGATGAACCCAATAAAAGATTTTGAAGGCCAAAATTTAATAATAATGTATTGCCTGCTGCCGCAAATATCGGTGTAGCGTTAGCAGTATTGAAGATAATGACATTGGCAGCAGGTGTTGCGCTTCCGGTATTACCATTAAAGGTTAATGCAAATCCCGGCAAAGCCTGAAAGGAGGGGTCAAGACCAGGGCCATTTGATGTGAGTACTTGTCCTGCGAGGCCAATACCAATAGAAGTAAGAGCGCCCAGCGCATTTCCTACCTGCACTGCGTGGTTTGTTGTTCCTGATACGTTTACGGTTGCAACAGTACCTACCGTATTTACAGTGATATTATTACCACCTTGTACTGAGGTTATAAGACCTCCGCCTGCGCGTAGATCAGAAATCAGTTGGGACATTCTAACCCCCTTTTAGGCTAAAGATTCTGCGCCGCCGCCATAGATTGCTGACGCATACGCTGAGCCAGAACCGGCTGCTCCAGATTCAAGACGTACATAGACTCCTTGACCTATCGGCGCAGTAAGGCCTGCCGGATCATTGGTTCGTGCTGCGGTGATATCGATAATGGCATGAATTCCTGCTTGTAAGGTAATAAGAGTATTGACCCCATCAAGTGAGAACTGAACAGCAACATTGGTACTATTTTGCAAGATGAGAATTCTAATGGGATGGGTGAATAAAGGCCCCATTAATACATACGATCCAGTAATGGATCCAAATGCGGTACTTCTTTCCGGTTCATAGGCCATACGGCATGCTAACATTCTAGACATTACTATCTCCTTTTTTAGAGAGCTATAGTTTAATTAGATGCTTCTGCTTGAGCACCTTTCATTTCTTCTTCAAGCTTTCTTTTTTCAGCAGCTTCTTTTAATTGTTCTTCTTTTGCTGTGTTATCAGCGTGTAGTTGATCCAATGCCAGATGTATATCAACAAAGGAAGCACCATAAGGCATAATAAACACATAGCCATTGTTATTCACTTGTACTACTTGTGTAATCGTTAAAACTTCTTGCATCTCGTATCTCCTAAAAGGTTATGCCCCCTCACACTGAGGGGGCTTCTATTTCAATTATTAAGCTGAGGCGGTGAAATTCGCCCAGGTAGTTCCTGCATCAGTATTGATATATAAACGTGAGGCTGCTCCTGCTGGATCAGTTCTTAAGAACAGTGAACCGATTGGGGCGGTTACGGCACCGTTAGGATCACCTGCTCCAGCCATCATACGCACGAGAGATGTAGCGAAGGTGAGTCCGGTATTGGCAGGGGTAGAGATTATGACATCGGTACCTGCGGTCGCATTACCAATAGTGATATCACGAGCACCGGCAGAACCGATATTGATATTTTGAGCAACAGCATCATTACCAATGCTAATTACTCCACCAGAAGAGTTGAGTTCCAATACTCCTGCTGCATCTATTAGCACGGTATCTGCTGAAGTTACTACAACATCACCCGTACCAGTTGTGTTAAGCGCAACGCCACCGGTTCCTGAATTGACAACGACAGCGGTTGCACCGGTGACGTTACCAACCGTGATGGTTCTTGCAGCTGC
>Ga0075430_100003518_pt1 | contig 13106 bp, 12 predicted proteins | sample RhiMetdeltSRZDD4_FD_75294 | JGI IMG/M metagenome (GOLD analysis project Ga0075430, IMG submission 75294) | Populus rhizosphere microbial communities from Tennessee, USA - Rhizosphere MetaG P. deltoides SRZDD4 | ecosystem: Host-associated > Plants > Roots > Rhizosphere > Soil | place: USA... | reverse complement strand
TGGGCCCTGGATTTCGGCCTGACGTCGATCTGCGTAATGCGGTTGCCGTTAACGTAGACTCGCGCGCGAGTCCGACCGAATCTGTCCTGGTTGCCGCGATGGATGGTCAGTTCGCCGGAACGAATCAGCCGCTGCAGGCGTTGGCGGGCCTCTTCTCCCCCTGGCTCGCCCAGCCTGGGAACGCGCAGGTCCTCGATCCTTACCCGTTCCGTTCCGCAGCGCAGCGTGGCGCCATCGATGGCAGCGCACCGTTCACCGGCCCAAGCCGGCAAAACAATAAGCACCAATATGGTCGCGCGTAAGGCGGCGTTGACGAACATGGTCGACATGCTGCGCCGTGGGCGCGCCCCTTAGGAAGGCACTACTCCGCAGGCATGGCGATTGCAGCGTCGTTTGTGGCGTGCATGGCGCTGTCATGGCGGCGAAATTTCATGTAGAGGTCCGCGGCGATGTCGCCGTTCTTATTCAAGAGGGGGCGCCATTATTCGAAGAAACAAGCAAGTCGCTCGCTGCCGTGATCGCGACTGCAGTGCAAATCGGCAGTAAGAAAATCATCGTGGATGCTCGGCTTTCAGACCTCGCGAACTACTATAACTTCGTCGTTCGCCATGCCGAACTCATCCCATTGATGGGGTTCGACAGCAGTTTCCGGTCGGCTATCGTAGGGTTGCCAGGGCAGGTTTATGTGATGGATTTCATCGTGTCCGTCGGCCAGAATCGGGGCTGGAACGTGCGGCGGTTTTTCGACATCGATGAGGCGCTGGAATGGCTCGCCAGCAGTTGACGCGGCGCCGTAATTATTAATCGCGGTGATTCGCCCATCGCCGCAGGCAGAAACCGAGCGATCACGCCCCGTCTGGGTACTTTTGGTTGGATAGAATTTCCCTAGAGGAGGTGAGATGAAGCTGGGCTATGTCGGCGTGGGAAAGATGGGCGCACCGATGGCCGAGCGTCTCATTGCGGCGGGCCACGAGCTCGTGCTCTGCGACGCTCGTGCGGCGGCAGTCGAGCCGTTTGTCGCGCGTGGCGCGCGGGCGGCGGGGTCCGTGGCCGCGATGGCGCGGGAAGTCGACACGGTGCTCGTCTGCTTGCCGGGTCCGGATGTCGTCCGCAACGTGAGCCAGGAACTCGCCGCGGCGGGCGGCAAGGTGCGCACGTTCGTGGATCTCTCGACTACAGGACCCCGCGTCGCCGCCGAGGTCGCCGCGGCGTTGAAGGAAAAGGGCATCACGGCCTGCGATTCGCCCGTGAGCGGCGGGGTGGCGGGCGCGAAGAAGGGCACGCTCGCGGTCATGCTCGCGTGCCCGCAGGAGCGACGCGAGATGCTGGAAAGCCTGCTGGCTCCGCTCGGCAAGGTGTTCTATCTCGGCGAGCGCCCGGGCCTCGGCCAGACCATGAAGCTTGCCAACAACCTCTTGTCGGCTGCCGCAATGGCGATCACTTCCGAGGCGGTGGTCATGGGAGTGAAGGCCGGGCTCGATGCGCGGCAGATGATCGACATCATCAACGCCGGCAGCGGGCGTAATACGGCGACCGACGGCAAGTTTCCGCGCGCCATCCTGCCGCGAACGTTCGATTACGGGTTCAGCAACGGGCACATGTACAAGGACGTCAAGCTGTGCCTGGAAGTGGCGGAGGAGGTGGGGGTGCCGATGTGGGTCGGCGCCGCCGTGCGCCAGCTCTGGGCGTACAGCGCGAATCACATGGGTCCGGACGCGGATTTCACCACCGTGATCAAGTGCATCGAGGAGTGGGCCGGAGTGGAGGTGCCGGCAAGCCGGTGAACGCGGGCACGCCGGCGTTGGTCACGGTCGCAAACCAATGGCTCGCGCGCTTCGAGGCGGCGCTGCGCTCGCGCGATGCGGCGCGGCTGCACAGCCTTTTTGGCGCGGACAGCCATTGGCGCGACGTGCTCGCGTTCACCTGGCGCATCCAGACGGTGAGCGGCGCGCAACCGCTCGCAGAGCAGTTATTGGGCTGTTCCGTAAAAGCGAATGCCTTCGGCGTCGATCCCAATCGCACGGTGCCGCGCCATGTCACCCGCGCAGGGACCAAGTGCATCGAGGCGTTGTTCCGCTTCGAGACTTCGCAGGGGCAGTGCAACGGCGTGCTGCGGCTGTTGCCGGAAGAACGCACGGAGCCCAAGGCGTGGACGCTGCTCACCGCGCTGGACGAAATCAAGGGGCACGAGGAGCGCACCGGGCGCCTGCGGCCGACCGGCCAGGCCTATTCGCGCGACTTCAGCGGGCCGAACTGGCTCGACCAGCGCAGGGCGGCGGCGGCCTACGAGCAGCGCGATCCCACGGTGCTGGTCGTCGGCGGCGGCCAGGCCGGCCTTTCCATAGGCGCACGCCTTACTCAACGCGGCATCGATACCCTGATCGTCGACCGCTGGCCGCGCATTGGGGACAACTGGCGCCAGCGCTACCACGCGCTCACCCTGCACAATCAGGTGCACGTGAACCACCTGCCGTACATGCCGTTCCCGCCGAACTGGCCCGTGTACGTCCCCAAGGACAAGCTCGCCAACTGGTTCGAGGCCTACGCGGAAGCGATGGAGCTCAACTACTGGACGGCGACCGAGTTCGCTGGCGGAAATTACGACGAGGACGCGCGGCGCTGGACGGTCAGCGTGAAAAACGGAAACGAGAAACGAATCCTGCATCCGCGCCACATCGTCATGGCGACCGGCGTAAGCGGCATTCCGAACATTCCCGAGATTGCGGCGCTGCGCGGCTTCCAGGGCAAGGTGATTCATTCCAGCGAGTACGCCGACGCGGCGCCGTGGAAGGGCAAGAAGGTCCTGGTGCTCGGAACCGGCACCAGCGCGCACGACATCGCGCAGGACTTGTACAGCGCGGGCGCGCACGTGACCATCGTGCAGAGGAGCCCGACGCTCATCATCAACTGCGACCCGAGCGCGCAGCTCGTGTATTCGCTCTACAGCGAGGGGCCGCCGCTCGAGGATTGCGACCTGATCACGGCCTCGGTTCCGCTGCCGGTGGCGCGGCGCACCCACCAGCTCGCCACGAAACATGCGAAGGAGCTCGACCGCGAGCTGCTCGAGCGACTGGAAGCGAAGGGCTTTCGCCTCACCGACGGCGAGGATGGCACCGGCTGGCAGTTCATGTACCTCACGCGCGGCGGCGGCTATTACTTCAACGTCGGTTGCTCGGAGCTGATCGCCGAGGGCGAGATCGGGCTCGCGCAGCACGGCGAGCTCGAGAGCCTCCTGTCCGGTGCCGACCTCGTCGTGCTCGCCACCGGCTACAAGGGGCAGGACGAGTTGCTGCGCAGGCTTTTCGGCGACCAAGTCGCGGCGCGCGTCGGCCCGATTTGGGGCTTCGGCGACGGGCCGGAGCTGCGCAACATGTTCACGCGCACGCCGCAGCCGGGCCTCTGGTTCATCGCGGGCAGCTTTGCCCAGTGCCGCATCTACTCCAAGTATCTCGGCCTGCAGATTCAGGCCAGCGAGCTCGGACTCTTTACTTGAGCCGTTCGTCGGGCGGCGCGATCTCGGTCACGAGGTCCTTGACGAGCTTCTTGTTCGGCAGCGGTTCTAGCGTCATCTCGCCTTCGGCAAGGCGCGTGGTGCAGGCGTATACGGTCTTGCCGTCGACACGCATCATGCATTCCTTGCAGGCGTTGGCGTTGATGCACGAGAAGCGGATCGCGAGGCTCGGATCGCGCTGCGCGCGGATCCAGCGCAGCCCGTCGAGCACGGTCTGTCCCGGCTCGAACGGGACCTCGAAGCGCTCGTAGGCGCCGCCGCGCCGGATCTTCAGCCTGGCTTTCATGCGCGGTGGGTCAGGTGCCGCTGCCATGCTTCGCTCGTCTCCGGAAAATCTTCGCGCTGGTGTGCGCCGCGGCTCTCGGTGCGCTCGAGCGCGGCGCGGATGACGCACTCGGCTACGAGGCGCATGTTGCGCAGGTCTTGCATGTCGACCCATTCGGGGTCCAGCCCTGCGCGCGGCGCCTCGAGCTCGGCACACACCGGCGCCAGATCGGTGATGCTCGAGAGTGCGCGCTCGAGGCCGTTTCGCGCGCGCAGCGGCCCCACATGCTCGTTCATGACCGCCTGCAGGCGCACAATTTCGGCCGCCGGATTGATTTTTCCTTCCCATGGACGAGCCCAGCTGTGCGGTTTGGGCGAAACCAGTGACATCCTTGCGGCGAGCGCCGCGGCGCGCTCGCCCGCGCGCCGACCGAAGGCGACGGCTTCGGTGATGGCGTTGCCCGAGAGACGGTTGGCGCCGTTGGCGCCGCCCACGGCTTCGCCGGCGGCAAAGAGCTGCGGCAGGCCGGTCTGCATGTCGCGATCCACGCGCACGCCGCCCATGTGGTAGTGCGCGATCGGCGCCACCTCGACGGGCTGGCGGGTGAGGTCGATGCCATTCGCGGCCAGCCGCTCGATCACCGGGCCGAACGCCTCGCGCAGGACCGCTTCGCTGCAGTGCTGGAACGAAAGCCAGACGCCGCCGTGCGGCGAGCCGCGGCTCGCCGCAACCTCTTTCAGGATGCCAGAGGTCGCGACGTCCCGCGCGGAGACATAGCGGCCTGCTTCCGGCAGGAACTCCTTCATCTCGCTGTTGAGAAGCCGTCCGCCCAGCTTGTAGCGGAATGGATCCCACATGATGGGATCCATGCCGACGAGGCGCGGCGCCAGGTGCCCGATCGGAAAGAACTGGACGAACTCCATGTCGACGAGCTCCGCGCCGGCGCGCAGTGCGAGCGCGTAGCCGTCCCCGCCCATGTTGACCGAAGCGCTGTTGCGCGCATAGAGGCGCGTAAGGCCGCCCGTTGCGAGGATGGTCGCTTTCGCCGCAATGGATATCGACTCTCCCGAAGAAACATGCATCGCGTGCGCGCCCACGCAGCCGCCGTCGCGCACGGCGAGCTCATGGACGAGGAGTTCGCCCACGCGCCGGATCTCGCCGATGCGCTGCACGCGGGCGCGCAGCGTCTTCGATACCGCGGGCCCGGTGTTCAAGAAATCCACGTAGACGCAGCGCTTGCGGTCGTGGCCAGGCGCGTGAACCTGGGCGAGGTGCCCGTCCCGGCGTGCCCAGCCGACGCCCCACGCGTCCATCTCCCGTATGCACGCCGGGCCCTCCTCGCAAAGCAGCTGCGACAAGGCCGGGTCGCACAGGCCCCGGCCCGCCTTCAGCGTGTCGGCGAGGTGATGCTCCCAGTGGTCGGGCTCTTCCTCTCCCACCGCGACCGCAACGGTCATCTGCGCCATCACGGTCGCGCCGCCGCGGCCGATCAGGCTGCGGTCGACTAGCAGGACTTCGGCGCCCGCGCGCGCCGCCGCAATCGCGGCGTACATGCCGGCCGCGCCCGAGCCGACGACGAGTACGTCGGCCTGCAGCCTCACGCTTCCACGAAGCTTTCGTTCTTGAGGTCGGTCACGAGCATGTGGCCGGGCGCGTGCGTGATGCAGAGCGAGGGCTTCGCATCGAGCACCACCGATTGCGGCGTCACGCCGCACGCCCAGAAAAGCGGCAACTCGTCCTCTTTCACTTCTGTGGCATCCCCGACCCACGGGCGGTCGAGATCGGTGATTCCGATCTGTTCGGGAAAGCCGATGTGGACCGGCGCGCCGTGCACGCGCGGGTACCTCGACGTGATTTCGATGGCGCGGATCGCATCGCGGGGCCTGAATGGCCGCATCGACACCACCAGCTTGCCGCGAAAGCGGCCGGCGGGCGTGGTGTCGACGCTCGTGCGATACATTGGCACGTTGCGACCCTGGTCGACGTAGCGCAGCCGCAGCCCCGCCTTCATCAGCGCTTCCTCGAAGGAAAACGAGCAGCCGAGGACAAAGCTCACCAGGTCGTCGCGCCACAACGACTTCAGGTCGGGCACTTCTTGCCTGAAAACGCCGTGCTCGTAGACCCGGTACTTCGGGATATCGGTGCGGATATCGAGGTCCGCGCCGAGCGCCGGGATGCGCGGGTCGCCGGGTTGCGACACGCCGATCAGCGGGCAGGGCTTCGGATTGCGTTGGCAGAACTCGCGGAACTCGTTGGCGTACTCGCGCGGCAGGACGCACAGGTTACCCTGCACGTGGCCCGGCGCGACCCCGGCGGTGTGGCCGGTGTGCCGGCGCGAGCGTATCGCCAGGCGAACTTCCCGGGCATCGTTCATCGCCGTTAAGATATACCGAGCAAGCTCCGGAGGAGGAGATAGCGATGTCTGATTACGTGCCGGCCGGCGTGATTCCGGCCGTGCTGCTTCCGTTCCACGAGGATCTCTCGATCGACGAGACGTCGTATCGCGCGCACCTGCGCGACGTGGCGGCGGTGGAGGGCGTTTCAGCGGTCACGGTGAATGCACACGCATCCGAGGTGGCGTCGTGCACCCTCAACGAGCAGCGTCGCGTGCTGGAGCTCTCGAAAGACGAGCTGGGCGCGCTGCCGGTTGTGAACGGCGTGTACGCCGACGGCAGCCTGGAGGCGGCGCGGATTGCGAAGATGGCCGATGAGGGCGGCGCCGACGCACTGCTCGTGTTTCCGCCCGCGGTCTACGCGTTCGGCCAGCGGCCCGAGATGGCGGTCACGCATTTCAAGCGCATCGCCGATGCCACTGGCTTGCCGCTGATCCTGTTCCAGTACCCGCTCGCCACCGGCCAGGGCTACCCGCTGCCGACGCTGGAAAAGATTCTCGATGCGGTCCCGACCGTGCGCGCCATCAAGGACTGGTGCGCGAACCCGCAGCAGCACGAAAGGCATATCCGCCTGCTGCAGTCGCGTGCGCGGCCCGTGAACGTGCTGACCACGCATAGCTCCTGGCTCTTCAGCTCGCTCGTGCTCGGCTGCAACGGGTTGCTGTCCGGCAGCGGTTCCGTGATCGCGGGCCTGCAGGCGCGGCTTTTCCGCGCGGTAAGGGCAGGCGATCTCGAGGCGGCGAGACAGCTGCATGCCCGCATCACTCCCACGGCGGACGTGTTCTACGCTGAGCCGTGGGTCGACATGCACAACCGCATGAAAGAGGCGCTCGTGCTGCTCGGCAAATTGCCGCGCGCGGTCGTGCGCCCGCCGCTCGCCAAGCTTCCGGCGGACGAAATCGAACGGATCCGCGCCGCCCTGGTGGCCGCGGGTCTCCTGGAACAAGATACCCAGAGGAGAAAAGTGGCATGAAGAAGCTGCTGGCAGCATTGGCCGCCGCTGCGCTCGCGCACGGCGCCTACGCGCAGAACACCATCAAGGTCGGCGTGGTGACCTTCCTGTCGGGACCGGCGGCCGCGCCGTTCGGCGTGCCGGCCAGGAACGCCGCCGAGTTCGTGGCCGAAGCGCTCAACAAGGGCGGCGCGCCGAAGCCTTATGAGAAGCGCGGATTCGGCGGCGCGAACCTCGAGCTGGTGTTCGTCGACGAGGCGGGCAGCACGACCACGCAGGTCACGGAATACCGCAACCTCGTGCAGCGCGCGAACGTAGACCTCGTGATCGGCTACGTGTCGAGCGGCAACTGCCTCGCCATCGCGCCGGTCGCGGAGGAGCTGAAGAAGCTCACCAACTTCTTCGACTGCGGTACGCCGCGCATCTTCGAGGACGCGAGCTACAACTACGTGTTCCGCACTTCGCCCACCGCCACGATGGACTCGGTCGGCGCGGCGCTCTACGTGCGCGACGCCAAGCCGAGCGTGAAGTCGATCGCCGGCATCAACCAGAACTACGCCTGGGGACAGGACTCGTGGGGCGACTTCGAGGCGGCGATGAAGGTGCTGGTGCCGAACGTCGAGGTGAAGACCTCGCAGATGCCGAAATTGTTCGCCGGTCAGTACAACGCGGAGATCTCGGCCTTGCTCTCCGCGAAGCCCGACGTGATCCACTCCAGCTTCTGGAACGGCGACCTCGAGGCACTCATCCTGCAAGGCGGCCCACGCGGCCTCATGAAGCAGAGCCTCACTATCCTTACCACCGGCGAGACCGCGATGCACAAACTGAGCGCGCAGATTCCGGACGGCACGGTGCTCGGCGCGCGCGGACCGTTCGGCCCCTACGCGCCGAAGAATTCCTATAACGACTGGTTCCTCGCGGGCTACGTCGCCAAGTACAAGGAGCAGCCGAACTACGCCTCCTACCAGATGGCGCAGGCGTTCCTCGGCGTGAAGCTCGCCTGGGAGAAGGCGCAGGACGCCAACGGCGGCAAGCGCCCGACGAACGAGCAGGTCGGCGCGGCGCTGACGGGCTCGACGTTCGAAGGTCCTGGCGGCACGGTGCGCATGGCGATCGGCAAGGGCCACCAGGCGATCATGGAGACCGTGTACGGCCAGACCAAGCTCGACAAAGGCAAGCTGACCGTGGTCAACGTGAAGCGCTACTCCGCGGAGCAGGTCAACCCGCCGGAGGGCATTAAATCGGCCGACTGGATCAAGAACGGCTTTAAAGCCAAGTAGCTTTGGACCAACTACTCTCCGTCGGCGTCGACGGAGTCATCTATTCGGCGTGGCTGTTCACCGCCGCCCTCGGCCTGACGCTGATCTATGGCGTCATGAAGATCGTCAACGTGACGCACGGCAGCTTCTACGCGCTCGGCGCGTACGCCGCCGCTTCGCTCACGGGGGCCTGGCTCGCGCGCGGTTACCCGCCGATGCTCTCTTATCTGGTGCTTCTGGCGGCGGCGCTGCTCGTGAGCGTGGTGGTGGCGCCGCTCATCGAGCGCGCCATCCTGCGCTACATGTACGCCAAGGACGAGGTGGTGATCCTGCTCATCACCTATGCCCTGTTCCTCGTGCTCGAGGACGTCATCAAGCTTGTCTGGGGCGTGAACCCGTATTACATCGCCCAGCCGTACGCGCTGCTCGGCAGCTTCACGGTCGGCGGCCTGGCGCACCCGACGTATAACCTGATCCTGGTCGTCCTCGCGCTGGTCTCCGGGCTCGGGCTTGCCTGGATGCTCAATCGCACGCGGGTCGGCAAGCTGCTCCTCGCGGTGATCCACGATCCGGAGGTGAGCCGCGCCATGGGCATCAACGTGAACCGCTACTACCTGGTGACCTTCACCTTCGGCTCTATGCTCGCGGCGCTCGCCGGCGCGTTCACCGCGCCGACGGTCTCGGTGGTGCCGGGGCTCGGCGTGGAGATCATCGTGCTGTCGTTTGCCGTGGTGGTGATCGGCGGCCTCGGCAGCCTCCCGGGAGCCGCGCTCGGCGCGGTGATCGTCGGGATGGTGCGCTCGCTCTCCGTGCACTACATGCCGCAGGTCGAGCTGTTCGTCATCTATTTCGTGATGGCCATGGTGCTTGCCTTCCGACCGCGGGGATTGTTCAGCCTGGCGGAGCCGCGAAAGATTTGACGCCGGATCGCACGCCGCTGCTCATCGGCTCGGTCGCCATCGTGCTCTTGATTGGCGGCTTGTGGCTGCCGCAGTGGGCGATGTTCATCGTCACCATCGCGTTCGGAAACGGCCTGGTGGCGCTCGGCCTGATGCTCCTGCTGCGGGCCGGCCTCGTCTCGTTCGGCCAGGCGCTGTACTACTGCCTCGGCGCCTACGCCGCCGGCGGGATCGGCCGCTTCTTCGGCATCAGCGACATATTCCTGCAGATGCTCGCCGGCGCGCTGACCGCGGGCTTCTTCGCCTTGCTGCTCGGCTTCCTGCTCGCCCGGTATCGCGGCATCTTCTTCGGCCTGTTGTCGCTGGCGCTGTCCATGATCCTCTACGGCCTGCTGGTGAAGAACCAGGCGCTCGGCTCGACCGACGGCTTCAACATCCTGCCCTCGACGCTGTTCGGCATCCGCCCGGGCCCCGAATGGGTACGGTATGCGGTGCTGGCGAGCGCCGCGGTGATCGCCTTCGTGCTCGCGCTCATCGTTCACCGCTACCTGCGCACGCCGCTGGGACGGCTCGCCCCGGCGATCAAGGACAACGAGATCCGCGTGGAATACATGGGCGCCTCGGCGCGCCGCGCGGTGCACGTCAAGTACGTGATCGCCGCGGTGCTCGCCGGCGTGGGCGGCGCGCTCGCCGCCACCACGGTTGGCCACATCGATCCGCAGATGGCGTTCTGGACCACCTCCGGCGAGTTCATCTTTATCACCATCCTCGCGGGCACCGGCAACGTGCTCGCCCCGTTCGCCGGCGCGCTCATCTACGGAATCATCCACACCACCGCCTACGACCTCTCGCCCAACACGTGGCAGATGAGCCTGGGGCTCGCGCTGCTCGTCATCATCGTGTTCCTGCCCGAGGGGCTCTGGTCGCTGTTCCGCAGGCGTGCATGGCGGTAATCCTCGACGCGCAAGGGCTGAACAAGCGCTTCGGCGCGGTCACCGCGGCGAATCAGGTGAGCGCGGCGATCGAGAAGGATTCGGTGGTCGGGCTGATCGGCACCAACGGCGCCGGCAAGACCACTTTCATCAACATGATCACCGGGTATCTCAAGCCCGACGCCGGCCGCATCCATTTCGAGGGCCGCGACATCACGCTGCTGCCGCCGCGCGAGATCACGCGCCTGGGCATCTCCCGTTCGTTCCAGATCCCGCAGCTCTACAGCTCGCTCACAGTGTTCGACAACATGATGATCGGGCTCGGCATCGTGCTAAACAACGCCGGCCTGGCCGGGTTCTTCTCGCGCGGAAATGCGGCGGTGCCAGGCTACGGCCGACCGCCGGAGGAGGTCGCCGAACATCTGCTCGCGCGCTTCGGGCTGGCCGATTACCGCCATCGCAACGCGCAAGTGCTGCCGGGCGGGGTGCGCAAGCTGCTCGACATCGCGCTCACCATGGTCGCCAAGCCGCGCGTGCTGCTGCTGGACGAGCCCACGAGCGGCGTTTCCGCGGAAGAGAAGTTCGGCATCATGCAGATGGTGCTCGAGGCAGTGCGCGCCGAGGGCGTTACCGTGCTCTTCGTCGAGCACGATATGGAGGTCGTCAGCCGCTTCGCGCAGCGCGTGATCGCCTTCTATGACGGACGCATCATCGCGGACGCGCCGCCAGCCGTCGCGCTCGCCGACCCCGATGTCAAGCGGCACGTAGTGGGCCAGCGTGCTTAAAGTCGAAAATCTGGACGTGTCGATCTCCGCCGTGCACATCCTGCGCGGCGTTTCGCTCGAGCTGCCCACCGGCTCGATGATCGGCTTGATCGGCCGCAACGGCGCTGGCAAGACCACGCTCATGAAAACCCTCATGGGTATTCTCAAGCCGAGCGGCGGCAGCATGCGCTTCGACCACACCGACCTCACGGGCGTGCCCAATCACGAGCGTGCGCGCATGGGTATCGGCTACATGCCCGAGGACCGGCGCCTCATCCCGGAGCTCACGGTGGAGGAGAACGTGCTCCTGCCGGCTTGGGCCATCGGCGCGCGCAATGCGCGCGAGCGCCTCGAAATGGTCTATCGCCTAGTGCCGGAGGTTCGGGAATTCGGGCCGCGGAAGGGGTCCCAGCTCTCCGGCGGGCAGCAGAAGCTCGCCGCGCTCGCCCGCGCGCTCCTGTGCGGGACCAAGCTCCTCCTGCTCGACGAGCCGTTCGAAGGCGTAGCGCCCGCGCTCGCCCAGCGCCTCGCCGAAGTGGTAGCCGGGCTCAAAAAAGAGGGCATGTCGGTGATGCTCACCGAGTCGGACCTTCAACATTCCGAGCGGCTCGTCGATCGCGTCATCGCCATCGACCGCGGCGCCATCGCGACCGGCCGTTGACGCCGTTGCCGGCGGAGTTTGGACACAACCCTATCGTGACGCTCTGTGATCCTTGACCCGCGTTCGGTCCGTGCGCCGCCGGCGCGGGGCCTTTTTAGGCGTAGTAACTCCGAGCTCGTCGGTCAGCGCGCGGAGCGCGCTCGACTGATTTTGTCGTCGACGGTCGGCCTGCCGCTTGCTGGGCACTGTGACAACTAGCCGGCGCTGGCGGCGCTTCATACGTGCCATACCGACGATCTAGCAACGGTCGTACCCGGGCTTCTGCCAACTAGAGTTCGGTGCCGTACAGAAGGGGCCAAGGTTCTATTGGTAGCCTGCTGTATGGACTCCGTTCTTCTCGGGCAAGCTGTCTTTAAGAAAGTGCTCGCTAAGGTTGGCGGTCCCTTCGCTGCCGCGAGACACCTTCAAATCTCACATAGGATCTTTCACCGCGTCCTGCATGCCGAGGCCTGGTGTCTGGCGACTTGTTCGACCGCTTGATGAGAGTCGTATTTGAGAAAGGCGCCGAGCATCCCGCGGTCCACCTGCAGAACTAACTCAGGGTGGCTGTGACGTTCAGGATCGCCACGCTCGCAACAGTTGTAGTCTTTCTACTGGTCACCGGGCCGCTCGGCGCGCAGGCCCAGCGGGCTCCAACGGTCTCGCGCGTCGGCGTCCTCTACCCCGGCGGGTCCGCGCCCTTATCGCATCGGATGGAGGCATTTCGGCAGGGGTTGCGCGAGTTCGGTTTCGTCGAGGGCACGAACATCTCGATCGAGATCCACCACGCAGATGGGAGCAGCGACCGGCTCGCGAGCATGGCTGCCGAATTGGTCCGGCGCGAGGTCCGCGTTATTGCGACGAGTGGAGACTTCGCGACCCGCGTGGTCCAGCAGACAACCACGACGATCCCGATCGTTGCATTTACTGATGATCTCGTCGGAGCCGGACTCGTTGCCAGCTATGCGCGGCCCGGTGGGAATACCACGGGCATAAGCATCCTCGCGCCGGAACTCAACGCGAAACGCCTCCAACTGCTGAAGGAGATGTCTCCGGGAATCGCCCGGGTGGCGGTGCTCTGGGATCCAGCCACCGGCGCAGCGCAGTTAAAGGCGATGGAAGGCGTATCCCGGTCGCTGGGAGTTCAACTACTCATACTCGAAGTGCGCGGTCCCAACGATCTTGATGGCGCATTTACGACCGCCCGCAACGAACGCGCAGGAGCCGTCAACGTCTTGGCATCGCCACTTCTCGCATCGTTCAGCCACAAGATTATCGACCTAGCAGCAAATAATCGGCTCCCGGCGATCTACCAGTGGCGCGAGAACGCGGAAGCCGGTGGTTTGATGTCCTATGGCCCTATTCTCCTCGACACATGGCGGCAGACTGGTCTTCTCGTAGGCAAGGTTCTGCGGGGCGCGAAGCCCTCCGACTTGCCGATCGAAGAACCGACGAACTTTGAGTTGGTGATAAACCTCAAGACCGCGACGG
>Ga0075430_100003514_pt1 | contig 13112 bp, 10 predicted proteins | sample RhiMetdeltSRZDD4_FD_75294 | JGI IMG/M metagenome (GOLD analysis project Ga0075430, IMG submission 75294) | Populus rhizosphere microbial communities from Tennessee, USA - Rhizosphere MetaG P. deltoides SRZDD4 | ecosystem: Host-associated > Plants > Roots > Rhizosphere > Soil | place: USA... | reverse complement strand
CTTGGTGGGTGACCCCGCTGGCGGTGTTCATCGGCTTGTCGCTGTTCATCGTGTATGCGACATGGGCCGCCTTCCAGGACGCGCATTACACCTACGGCCCCTACCTCTCTCCCTTTTACTCACCCGTGCTGTTCGGTAATTCGCCGCACGCCTGGTTTGGTCCCAAGCCAGCATGGATTCCGGCGTGGGTCCCCTTTTCGCCGGCGCTGCTCATCCTGCCGTTTCCCGGTCTGTTCCGCGTCACTTGCTATTACTACCGCGGCGCCTATTACAAGGCTTTCTGGGCCGACCCACCGGCGTGCGCCGTCGGCGAGCCGCGAAAGAGTTACTGGGGGGAGCGTTCCTTTCCGCTGGTGCTGCAGAACGTCCACCGGTACTTCATGTGGATCGCGGTGATCTTCCTGTTCATCCTTTCGTATGACGTGTGGCTTGCCCTGTGGTTCCCTGATCAGACGACTGGCGCCACGTCCTTTGGTATCGGTCTCGGCACGCTCCTGCTGCTCGTCAACGTCATTCTCCTGAGTTGCTACACGCTCGGCTGCCATGTCATGCGGCACATCGCGGGCGGTTCGCACGACGAAGTCTCGAAGCATCCGTTCTGCGATCGCGCGTACGAATGTTCGACCGCCCTCAATGTGCGCCACCAGCTTTTTGCCTGGTGCAGCCTCTTTTCGGTGGCGTTTGCCGATCTCTACATCCGTCTGTGCTCGATGGGCATCTGGACGGATCCGAGAATCCTGTGATTTACGCATTTACGAATTTACGCATTTACGAATTGAGTGGGTTTTTTGAAATCCGTCAATCGAATGGGTGCGTCGTGAAATCCGTCAATTTGTAAATTCGTCAACCCGTCAATGCTCATGTCTACTTTTTCCTACGATGTTCTCATCATCGGGGCGGGCGGCGCGGGTCTGCGCGCTGCCATCGAGGCAGCAAACAGCGGTGTCTCGGTTGGTCTCATCTGCAAGTCGCTCCTGGGCAAGGCGCACACCGTGATGGCCGAAGGCGGCATGGCGGCGGCGCTCGCAAATAACGACGATCGCGACAGCTGGAAAGTGCATTTTGCCGACACGATGCGCGGCGGCCAGTACGTGAACAACTGGCGCATGGCAGAGCTCCACGCCAAGGAAGCGCCCGAACGGGTGCGCGAGCTCGAGGCATGGGGTGCAGTGTTCGACCGCACTCCAGACGGGCGGATCAACCAGCGCAACTTCGGCGGTCATCGCTACCCCCGGCTCGCGCACGTCGGGGACCGAACAGGCCTCGAGCTCATTCGAACGCTGCAGGACCACACGACGTACCTCGGTGTCACCGTTCACATGGAACATACGATCGTCGATCTAATCCTCGACGACGGCCATATTGCCGGGGCTCTTGGGTACGAGCGGAAGAGCGGGAATTTCAACGTTTTTGCAGCCAAGACCGTGATCCTCGCGACCGGTGGCATCGGACGCGCGTATCAGGTGACGAGCAACAGTTGGGAAGGGACCGGCGACGGCCATGCGCTCGCGTATCGCGCGGGGGCCGAGCTCATCGACATGGAGTTCGTCCAGTTCCACCCGACCGGCATGGTGTGGCCGCTGAGCGTGAAGGGAATTCTCGTCACCGAAGGCGTGCGGGGTGAAGGGGGCGTCCTGAAGAACAGCGAGGGACGCCGCTTCATGTTCGACGACATCCCCGACAACTACAAGCCGCAGACCGCCGCAGACGCGGAGGAAGGCTGGCGCTACACCCAGGGCGACAAGTCGGCACGGCGTCCGCCGGAGCTGCTGACCCGCGACCACGTCGCGCGCTGCATCGTGCGTGAGGTCAAGGAAGGGCGAGGCTCGCCGCATGGCGGCGTGTATCTCGACATTGCCTGGATCAAGGAAAAACTCTCCAACGCCGAAGAGCACATCAAGCGCAAGCTGCCGAGCATGTACCACCAGTTCAAGCAGCTTGCCGATCTCGACATCACGAAAGAGCCGATGGAAGTGGGCCCCACGACGCATTACGTGATGGGTGGCGTGCGCGTCGATGCGGATTCACAGATGTCGACCATTCCGGGCCTCTTCGCGGCAGGCGAATGCGCCTCCGGCATCAATGGCGCGAATCGTCTTGGTGGTAACTCCCTGTCGGATCTCATCGTGTTCGGCAAGCGCGCGGGCGAGTACGCGGCCTCGTGGGCGCGCGAGCACCCGCAGCCCAGGCTTGATGACGAAGCCGTGGCCCGCGCTCAGAAGGCGGCGCTCGACCCGTTCGAGCGTGGGGCTGGCGGCGAGAACCCGTACTTGGTCCAGCAGGATTTGCAAGTCACCATGCAGAACCTCGTCGGCATCGTCCGCATCGAGGGGGAGATGCAGCAGGCGCTCGAAAAGATCGCTGAGCTCAGCGCGCGGGCAGCGCGCGTGGGGGTGTGTGGCCGCCGTGATTACCATTCCGGGTGGCATACGGCGCTGGATCTGCGAAACCTGCTGGCGGTGTCGGAGGCCGTCGCGCTGTCGGCATTGGAGCGTCGGGAAAGTCGTGGAGGTCACTTCCGCGACGACTACCCGGAGAAGCGCGAGGAGTTCTCGAAAATCAACATCATGGTGAAGCAGGTCGGCGGGGCCATGAAGGTGTCGCGCGTCCCGCTTCCGCCCATTCCCCCGGAACTGCAGCAGGTGATCGAGGAGCAGAAGGCGTGATCAGCGAGGCGACGTTCAAGATCTGGCGCACTCATGAGAACGGGGACGGGACGTTTCAGTCCTTCCGCACGGGCGTATCGGAAGGAATGGTGGTGCTCGACGTCGTGCATCGCATCCAGGCCGAGCAGGCGCCAGATCTGGCCGTTCGCTGGAACTGCAAGGCCGGCAAGTGCGGTTCCTGTTCGGCTGAAATCAACGGCACTCCCCGGCTCATGTGCATGACGCGATTGACGGAACTCAATTTGTGGGAGCCCGTCACGGTGGAGCCGATGCGGACGTTCCCGCCGATCAAGGACCTCGTCACCGACGTCTCCTGGAACTTCGAAGTCAAGAAAGGGATCACGAAGTTCACGCCTCGGCCCCCGGACGAGCCGGATGGCACGTGGAGGATGATGCAGCGCGACGTCGATCGCGTCCAGGAGTTCCGCAAGTGCATCGAGTGCTTCCTGTGTCAGGACGTGTGTCATGTTCTGCGCGATCACGACAAGCACGGGGAGTTCATCGGCCCGCGGTTCTTCGTGTATACGGCGGCGCTCGAAATGCATCCGCTCGACGTGGCAGACCGCGTGCCCGCCCTGAAGGACAAAGATGGCATCGGCTACTGCAACATCACGAAATGCTGTACGAAAGTGTGTCCGGAACACATTCACATCACTGACAACGCGATCATTCCGCTGAAGGAACGTGTGGTGAGCCGGTACTACGATCCGATCACACGTCTGCTGCGCGTTTTCAAATAAAGGCGTACGTAGGGGCCGGCTTTAGCCGGACCCGGCGCGCAAGTGTTATGCTTCGCGGGCGCGAGGCTCCCCCATTTTTCCCGAGTCCATTCCCGACCTGCAGCGGCGCCTGGTCACGCAGCACTACGTGGCTGACTACGGTCTGGCGGTCGCGATGTTCCTGGCGCTGCGTCTTTCACGCCCAGTGTTCCTCGAGGGAGAAGCTGGTGTAGGCAAGACTGCCCTTGCCGCCGCCATTGCCGGCGCGCTCGAGACGGATCTGATCCGGCTGCAGTGCTACGAAGGGCTCGACGTCACACACGCCGTTTACGAGTGGGACTATGCGCGGCAAATCGTCGAACTGCGCATCCGGGAGGCCGCTGGCACCCTCGACCAGCAGTCCGCGCGCCACGACCTCTACAGTGAGGCGTTTCTGATCAAGCGTCCGCTGCTCCAGGCAATCGACCCGGCCCGCGCGAAGCCGGCAGTCCTCTTGATCGACGAGATCGACCGCGCCGACGAGGAGTTCGAGGGCTATCTCCTCGAGCTGCTCGGCGAGTTTCAGGTCACGATTCCCGAGCTTGGTACAGTGCGCGCCGTACGGCCACCGCTCGTCATCATCACCTCCAACCGCACGCGCGAAATCCACGACGCCCTCAAGCGACGTTGTCTCTATCAGTGGATCGAGTACCCGACCTTCGAGAAGGAGCTGGCCATCGTGCATGCGCGCATCCCCGAGGCGCCGGCACGCCTGGCCGCGCAAGTAACGGCGCTTGTGCAGAAGCTTCGCGCGATGGAGCTGTACAAGGTGCCTGGCGTGTCGGAAACGCTGGACTGGGTCGCGGCGCTGGTCGCGCTCGACAGGCAGAACCTGGATGCCGATGCCGTCGAAGCCACGCTCGGTGTGGCGCTCAAGGCGAAGGAGGACATCGACACGGTCTCGGGCGCGGGCCTGGCGGCGCTGATTGCGCGCGCGGCGCAGGACGCCGACAGGACGTCGTGATGGCAGACCTGGTCGCAAACGTGCTCCTGTTCGGGCGCTTCCTGCGGGCGCGTGGACTCGAGATGCACGTCGGGCGGCTCATCGACGTGGTCGAAGCGCTCCAGTACGTGGATCTCGGCAGTCGCGATGCCGTGTACCACACCTGCCGCACCTTGCTCGTGCACCGCCGAGACGACTTGCCGGTTTTCGACGAGGCATTCGACGCGTTCTGGCGTCAACGTCGCGCCACGCTTTCACGACCGAGTGATTCGTCCTCCCGACGTGACGATAGAGCAGGCGATGCGCGTTCGCAGCCCGCTGATACCGGTGGACGACATGTCCCGCCGCCAGCCGGCGATGTGGGCGAGGGTAGGGGCATGCTGCAGACGTGGAGCGACGCTGCGGTGATCGCGCATAAGGATTTTGGAGCGTTCACCGACGAGGACGTTGCAGCCGCGCGCACTGCTCTCGAGCGGCTGGAATGGACGCCGGGCATGCGGCGGACACGCAGATGGGTGCCTGGCCGTGGGCCCAGGCTGGATCTGCATCGCGCGATCGCGCAGAGCGTGCGTACCGGCGGCGAGGTTCTTCGATGGCCGAAGCGTCGGCGTCGCACGCGGCCGCGACCGGTTGTCCTGCTCTGCGACATCAGCGGATCGATGGAGCGCTACTCTCGGATGCTCCTGCACTTTGCATATGCGTTTGCCGCGAGGGAGCGCCGTGTCGAGGCATTCGTGTTCTCGACCCAGCTCACTCGGGTCACGACCGAGCTGCGCGGCCGCAGAGTGGACCGGGCGCTCGGCCGTGTGGCGCAGGTTGTTCCTGACTGGTCCGGAGGAACGCGAATCGGCGACGCGCTGCGGCAGTTCCATCAGCAGTGGAGCCGGCGTCTGCCGCGTGGGGGACTCATAGTGCTGCTCATTTCGGATGGATGGGACCGGGGGGATCCCGCGGTGCTCCGCGCCCAGATGGAGCGGCTGCGAAGACGTTCCCGTCGACTGATCTGGCTCAATCCACTGATTGGTACTCGGGACTATGCGCCGCTGACGCGAGGATTGGAGGTGGCATTGCCCAACGTGGACGACTTTCTGCCCGTGCGGACAATGGCGAATTTGGCGGATTTGGCGCAGCACCTGAACGCCCTGACTCGGCGACGCCGATCCAACGCTCATGAAGGGATGCGAAGGGCCTGACGGCTACTGACCACCCGACAAGGCACATTCAGACCCATGGACATCACCGGCAGCTACAGGTTCAACGCTCCGCCCGACGTGGTCTGGGCGGTGTTGATGGATCCCGCCATCATCTCGGCGTGCATCCCAGGGTGCAGCGCCCTCGAGCCTGACGGCGAAAACCGCTTTCGCGCGCGGCTGACCGTTGCCCTCACGGCGATTGTCGGCACCTACGACGGCACTGTCGAGTTGTCCGATCTCGTCGCCGGCTCTTCGTATCGGCTCACGGCCGAAGGACGGGGCAAGCAGGGATTCGTCAACGGAAGCTCATTTGTCTCGCTTCATGCGGACGGCGCCGCGACGATCGTGTATGTAACGGGTACCGTCCGCACGGGAGGCACGATCGCACGTCTGGGTCAACGGCTCGTGGGCAGCGTGTCGAAGATGATGATGGACCGCTTCTTCGGCTGTCTGCAGTCGAAGATTGAGAGTGCCGTTTGAGGCCGTCCGCGGGACAAGCCTGCTATGCGCGCGCCAGTGCACCCTCGAGGGCACGTCGAGTAAACACTGGGACCATCGCGCGGCGATAATCCACGCTTGCGTGGATGTCCGAGTTGATCCCCTCGAGACCTTCTGCAGCCACTTCTGCGGCCGCAGTAATCGTGTCTTTTGACAGTGGCCGGTTGGCGAGCGCCCGTTCGACGCCCGCCAGGCGTTGCGCGTGCGACGTCGCGCCGGTGACCCCAATGCGCGCCGATACGATGGTCCGGCCGTTCACCTCCAGCACAGCTGCGACGCCCACGATGGCGTAATGAGACGCACGTTGGACCAGTTTCGCGTACGCGGATGTTCTGACCGGGGTGAACTGGACGGACGCGATGATTTCGTCAGGCGCCATGTTCACGGTGAACAGATCCTTGAAGAAGTCGTGCGCCATGACGACGCGCCACCCGCCAGGTCCCTTGACGTGTATCTCAGCGTTCAGGGCGACCAGCACGGCAGGCATGTCGGCTGACGGATCCGCGTGCGCGACGCTTCCTCCAACAGTGCCGCGATTGCGGACCTGAGGGTCTCCAATCATGCCCGCGGCTTCGGGCACCACGGGGCAGCGTTCTCGGAGCAGAGAGGACGCAGCCACCTCGCTGTGCACAGTAGCGGCACCAATCACGATCTTGCCGTCTCTTTCGCGGATGCCGGCGAGGTCGGGAATGCGACCAACGTCGATGAGGAGGCTGGGCTCGCTCAGCCTGAGCTTCATCAGCGGAACGAGACTGTGGCCGCCGGCAATGAGCTTGGCGCCGCTGCCTGCCGCCTTCAGCTTCGCTACGGCATCGTCGAGCGACGTTGCACGGACGTATTCGAATGCCGCCGGGATCATGCCTTCCCTCCCTGAATGATGCGCCACAACTTTTCGGGCCGGAGCATCATGTCCACATGCGTGACGCCGAACCCGCTCAGCGCGTCGACCGCCGCGTTTACGATGCATGGCGTCGCCCCGAGCGTGCCTGCTTCGCCGACGCCCTTGGCGCCGAATGGGTTCACGGGGGTCGGCGTCACCGTCGCGTGCAGCTCGAACCTGGGGAAGTCTGTGGCTCGAGGGAGTGCGTAGTCCAGGAACGAGCCGGTCAGAAGCTGACCGTCCTCGTCGTACACGGCCTCTTCCACCATCGCCTGACCGATGCCCTGCGCAAGGCCTCCATGTATCTGGCCTTCGACGATGAGTGGGTTGATCCGATTACCGGCGTCGTCGACGGCAACGAGTTTGAGGAGACGCGGCTCGCCGGTTTCGCGATCGATCTCGAGCATGGAGATGTGACATCCGAACGGATAGGTGTTGTTGGTCGGCTCGAAAAAGGCTTCTTCGCTCAGGCCCGGCTCGAGTCCCGCCGGCAACGGCACAGGGACATACGCGTAACCCGAGACTTCCGCAAATGACTTGGCGGACGCGGGCGCGCCTTTGACGCCAATCCTGCCTTGTTCGAACACGATATCGTCCTCGTGCGCTTCGAGCAGGGCAGCCGCGAATTTTGCCATCTTCGCTTTCACCCTTGCGCCGGCCATATGGATCGCCACACCGCCCACGGCTTGAGAACGGCTGCCGAAGCTTCCAATTCCCTGTTTGACGACGGCGGTGTCGCCGTGGTGGATGGTGATGTGCTCGATCGGGACGCCAAATTGATCGGCCAGCATCTGCGCGAACGTGGTCTCGTTGCCTTGCCCGTGAGGTGAGGCGCCGGTTGTCGCGCTGATGCGGCCATCGCGCTCGACGGTCACCTGGGCATGCTCCCACCCGCCGGTCGGCAGCGTCGACGAAGGGCCGAGGCCGCACACCTCGACGTACATCGACAACCCGAGACCCACGAGACGCCCTTCGCGTCGCCAGGCGTCGCGCTGTGCCTTGAGTCCATTCCAATCGGCCGCTTCGAGCGCGCGGTTGAGTGCCTTTTCGTAGTCGCCGGAGTCGTAGACGGCACCCATCTGTGTGGCGAACGGGAACTTCGCCGGCGAAATGAAGTTTCTTCGACGTACCTCCGCCGGGTCCATGTTCAGTTCGCGCGCGAGCATGTCCATTGCCCGTTCGACGAAATATGTGGCTTCCGGGCGTCCGGCGCCGCGGTAGGCGTCGGTCGGCGTCTTGTTGGTGAACACCTCGGTCAGAGTTGTCCGAATCGCCGGAATGTCGTACGACGCGTTCGCCATCATCATCGTGAGCGTCGGGATGGCGGCCGTGAGCAGCATGTTGTACGCGCCGATATCCGCGATGAGCCGCATCTTCAGGCCCAGCACTCTTCCATCGCGCCGCGCGGCTACGTCAACGTACCCGATGATGTCGCGTCCGTGCGTCGTCGCTACGAATCCTTCCGATCGATCTTCGATCCACTTCACAGGCAGCTCGAGGTGCTTCGATAGCACCGCTGCTACGTACTCTTCGGCGTAGATGTTGATCTTCGATCCGAAACCTCCACCGACCTCCGGGGCGATGGCGCGGACCTGATTCTGGCCAAGCCCGGTCATCGCTGCCACGAGCGTGCGCAGGATGTGCGGATTCTGCGTGGACGACCAGATGGTCAGCATCGTCTTGCCAGGTTCGAAGTGTGCGACGACGCCGCGCGGCTCGATCGGGTTCGGCACCAGGCGATGGTTCATCATTCGTTGAGAGATGACGACCTCCGCCTGCGCAAAAGCCTTCTCGATTGCAGCATCGTCCACTGTCTTGAGGTCCGCGCTCACTCCGGTGCCGCTCGGCACGAGCGCCACGGCAAGGTTGTTCGGAAACGCTTCGTGGATCACCGTGGGCTGGCCGGTCATAGCCAGCTCCGGGTCCACGACGACCGGGAGAGGCTCGTACTCCACGTGAATGGCGTCTACCGCATCGCGGGCGATATAGCGATTGCGCGCGACAACGACGGCTACCGGTTCGCCCGCGTAGCGGACGACATCCACGGCAACGGCGCGATGCGGCGGAGACGGAAACGGCGTCGCGATTGGCAGCGGTTCGAGCATCGTTGCGATTTCCGCGCCGGTGAACACGGCCTCTACGCCCTCCATCGCAGCAGCCGCAGTCACATCGACAGATCGGATCCGGCCGTGCGCGATGTCGCTGCGCTTGAATGCTATGTGCTGCATGCCCGCGATCTTCACGTCGTCAACGTACGTGGCGCGGCCCTGGATGAGGCGCGGATCTTCACGCCGTTTGACGCGCGTGCCGACGAGCTTCGGCAGAACGGGAGTCGAAGCCATATTCACCTCCGAGCGTCAGGAGCAGAGTTGCGGGCGCCGAGGCTGGCCACGGCGTTCTGGATGGCATTGACGATGTGCTGATATCCGGTGCAGCGGCAAAAATTACCGGCGATGCCGGCACGGATTTGCTGCTCGCTCGGGTTGGGTGTGTCTTTGAGCAGGTTGACGGCTGAAAGAATCATTCCCGGGGTGCAGTAGCCGCACTGCAGTCCGTGTTCTTCCCAGAAGCCTTGCTGTATAGGGTGCAGTTCACCGTTCTGCGCCAACCCTTCGATCGTTGTCACGTTCGAGCCGTCGGCCTGGACGGCCAGAATGGTGCAGGACTTGGCGCTCCGGCCGTCGATGAGCACGGTGCACGCGCCGCATTGGCTGGTGTCGCAGCCAACGTGCGTGCCGGTGAGCAAGAGCTCCTCCCGAAGGAAATGTACGAGGAGAGTGCGGGGCTCTACGTTGCCTTTCCGCATCTTGCCGTTGACTGTCAAGGAGATCTGGGCCATGTGTGCCTCACGTTTGAGGTCGCAACAATAGTGACGTTGGGCGCACAAGTCAAACACAAGTGAAGAGGCTCGGTGCGTTGCCGACGCCGGCCAAAGCACGAGTTGAGCCGCGTGCTAGGATCGGCCCCCCGATGAACCTGATTACGCCTGTCGTCAATCGGTGGATTCAGGAGGCGCGGGAGGATCCCGACGGCTTCTGGGCCCGCGCGGCGAGTGAGCTACCGTGGTTCCGCACGTGGGATCGCGTGTTCGAATGGGAGCCTCCCACTTTTCGCTGGTTCGTCGGCGGAGAGACGAATCTCGCCTACAACGCGCTCGACCATCACGTGAAGCGCGGGCGCGGTGACCATGCTGCGCTCATTTACTTCAACGAACGGGGCGAACGGAGGCTCTATACGTACGCGCAGCTCCTGCGCGAGGTTGAGCAGATCGCGGCCGCACTCCGCGGGATAGGCATCAACAAGGGCGATCGCCTCACGGTTTACATGCCGATCTGTCCCGAGGCGATTGCGCTGATGCTCGCGACCGTGCGGATTGGCGCGATCCATCTCGTCGTGTTCGCTGGATTCGGCGAGAAGGCGCTGGCCGATCGAATCGCGGCCAGCGGGTCGCGTCTCGTCTTCACGGCGGACGCGACGTACAGAAAAGGAAAAGACGTCCCGCTAAAGCCGATTGTTGATGAAGCGGTACGCCAGGCCGGCGGCGTCGTCGAGCACGTCGTCTCGCTGAATCGAACCGGCGTGCCCGTGCCGATGCGGGATGGCCGAGATCTCACCTGGGACGACTTCATGGCGCGCGGGTCTGGACAGTCGGGCGATTGCGTGCCGATGGAATCGAACGAGCCAGCGTACATTCTTGCCACGTCCGGCACGACCGCCAAGCCGAAGCTGGCCGTGCATACGCATGGCGGCTACCAGGTGCACATCTCCAGCATGGGCCGCTGGTGTTTTGGCTTGAAGCAGACCGATGTCTGGTGGGCCACGTCCGACATCGGCTGGATCGTCGGCCATAGCTACATGGTGTACGCGCCGCTCATCGCGGGTTGCACGACCGTGGCATTCGAGGGGGCATTGGATCATCCTCACGCGGAGGCGAACTGGAAGGTCGGCGTCGAGGAGTTCGGCGCAACGGGAGTGTTCACGTCGCCGACAGCCGTGCGGATGCTGATGCGCTATGGCGACGAGCCGCTCGGCCGCGTCGATCACTCGCGGCTGGAGCGCATTGTCTGTGCGGGCGAGGTGCTCAACGCACCGGCGTGGGACTGGCTGCAGAACAAGATTCTGCGCAACCGCGTTCCCGTCATCGATCACATGTGGCAGACGGAAACCGGCGGTCCCATCTTCGGCAATCCGTACGGCCTCGGGATGCTGGCCATCAAGCCTGGTTCCTCGACCATTCCTTTACCCGGCATCGATGCAGGTGTGATGACTGCGGAAGGTCGGCCGTGCGCCCCGGGCGAACGCGGCATCATGGTTCTCAAGCGGCCGTTTCCGGGGCTGACACCTGCCCTCTGGGGCGAACCGGAGCGTTACGCCCGCGATTACTGGAACAGAATTCCGAACGTCTACTACTCCGGTGATTCAGCATACATAGACGATGACGGCTATGTCTGGTTCGCGGGTCGTGCCGACGAGATCATCAAGATCGCGGCGCATCGCCTCGGCACGATCGAAGTCGAAACAGCCCTCCTCACGCACGCGGCCGTGGCGGAAGCTGGAGTCACCGGCCGCCCCGACGACATTCGCGGTGAGGTCATTTCCGCATTCATCCTGCTCAAGCACGGCCACTCGCCGTCCGATGCGCTCAGGCAGGCGCTGCTCGACACGGTCCGTCGCGAACTGGGCCCGGTCGCCGTGGTCGGGGACCTGAACTTCGTGACCATGCTGCCGAAAACGCGCAGCGGAAAGATCATGCGTCGCGTGCTGAAAGCGGTCATCCTCGACCGCGATCCCGGCGACATCACCACGATTGAGGATGAAGGGTCAGTTGAAGAGGCGCGCCATGCGTGGCAGCAGATGAAGACCGAGATCCGCCACCCTTGAATGCCTCCGCTCGCGCGGCGAAAGACGGGCCACAGAGACACAGAGACGAACGAAATTATTTGTGACTTGTGACTTGTGACTTGTGACTTAGTACCGCGTCGGCCTGTTCGTGGGCATGATACGAGCTTCGGACGAGCGGGCCCGATTCGACGTGGGCGAATCCCTTCTCCAGCGCAAGGCCCTTCAACGTCGCAAACTCGTCAGGATGGTAATAGCGCGCCATCGGGGCGTGCTTCGGGGTCGGTCTAAGGTACTGACCGATCGTCAGGATTGACACTCCCACGCGCCGGAGATCGTCCAGCACCGACACCACTTCATCAACGTCTTCGCCCAAACCGACCATGATGCCTGTCTTCGTCGGAATTGCCGGCTTGTAGCGGCGCGACCTGTCGAGCAACTCCAGCGAGCGAGGATAGCGTCCGCCCGAACGCGCCATACGATACAGCCGTGGCACGGTCTCGATGTTGTGGTTCAGCACATCTGGTCCTGCGTCGAGCACCGCGCGGAGCGAAGACTCGCTGCCCTGAAAATCTGGTATCAACACTTCGATCCGACAGCCCGGAACCCGTAGCCGGGTTTCGCGGATCGTGTCGGCAAACATCATCGCGCCGCCGTCGGAGAGATCGTCGCGATCGACCGAAGTAATCACAGCATGCCGAAGGGCCATGGCTGCGATTGCGTCGGCGACGCGGGCCGGCTCGGCGGGATCGAGGCCCGCTGGACGCCCGTGCGAGACGGCGCAGTACGCACAGGCGCGCGTGCACACGTCGCCGAGAATCATGAATGTCGCCGTCCCGTGGTGCCAGCATTCGCCAATGTTGGGGCAGCGCGCCTCCTCGCACACGGTGTGAAGGCCGAGCTCGCGCATCAATCCCTTGAGCCGCACGTAGTTCTGCGACCCTGGTGCGCGCACCTTCAGCCATTCGGGCTTGGGCGCCGGGGGGCGAACGAATGCTAGAGGTGCCTCGAGCATTGCGTACTGAAATAGTGTAATTGCGTTCGGCTGCTCGCGACATGTGGGATGTCGCTCCGTCGAACCGGCTCGGCTCGCGGGGCATCCATCTGCTTTGCGGACGTTCGATCTCGCCTCGCACTTACGCAGACCACGGTTCGACTTCGGACATCCCACATGTCGCGGCGCCGTAGTCGAGGAGGCGTGATACCTCCGAACGCAAACTGTGGTCAGCGTAAGTGCGACGCGAGGGCACGGTGGTCACTTTTACCCCGTTGCGAATCGAGCGGAGCCAGTTTGCGGGAGGAGGTATCATGCCTCCCCGTCGAAGGGTGGCGAAA
>Ga0075430_100003509_pt1 | contig 13126 bp, 19 predicted proteins | sample RhiMetdeltSRZDD4_FD_75294 | JGI IMG/M metagenome (GOLD analysis project Ga0075430, IMG submission 75294) | Populus rhizosphere microbial communities from Tennessee, USA - Rhizosphere MetaG P. deltoides SRZDD4 | ecosystem: Host-associated > Plants > Roots > Rhizosphere > Soil | place: USA... | reverse complement strand
CATCGTCGGAGACATCATCACCGAGCTGTCGCGGTTCTCAGAGTTGTTCGTCATCGCCCGAAATTCGAGCTTCCAATACAAGGGTAAGGCGGTCGATGTCCGTCAGGTCGGGCGCGAGCTGGGTGTGCGTTACGTGCTGGAAGGGAGCATACGACGCGGTAGCGATCGCATTCGCATCTCCGCCCAGCTGATCGATACCGCAACGGGCGCGCACCGTTGGGCGGAGCACTACGACCGCGAGCTCGAGGACGTCTTTGCTGTCCAGGACGACGTTGTGCGCACGATTGTCGCACTCCTGGCTGCGCACGTCAGGAAGGCAGAGACTGAGCGCACGCGCGGCAACCCGCCCAATAGTTGGCAGGCTTACGATTACTACCTTCAGGCGGCTGAGTCCCAGGTCTCCTTCAGTTTTTCATTCAGTCTCGAGGACCTCTACGAAGCCCGGCGGCTGCTGCAGCAGTCGCTTTCCGTCGACGCACACTACGCCCGCTCCTACGCCCTCCTGTCCCGCACGCACGCGGTCGCCTGGATGACCCCTTTGGACAGCGGACTTTCTCAATTCTGCTGCGCTGGACCTGGCGCACCAATGCGCGCGCAAGGCCGCACAGCTCGATCCCAATCTGCCCGAGGGTCGTGCGGCGCTGGGATTCGTCCTTGCATATATGCGCCAGTACGATGCTTCCCTGGCGGAGATCGAAAGGGCGTTTGCGCTGAACCCAAACTATGTGGAGTGGCGCCTCGGCCTGGCGCTCGTCGTTGCGGGACGTCCGCGGCGGGCTATCGATCTCCTCGAGGCCTCAATGCGCCTCGATCCGTTCTACTCCCCTGCGGCCTCCGCCGCCCTCGGATTGGCCCAATACATACTCAAGCAATATGAGCAAGCATTGCCGGCTTTGCGAGACTGCGTCGCCCGGGCACCCAATCTGCGATGGGGCCACAGTTTGCTCGCTGCGACCTTTGCGCAATTGGGCCGAATGGACGAGGCTCGGGCAGAGGCGGCCGAGGCTCTGCGGCTCCAACCTAACTATTCGATAGCCGAGACAACGAGACGGATCCTAGGGTGGTACAAGTCTGAGGACACTGAGCATCTTTTCGATGGCCTGCGCAAGGCTGGGCTGGCCGAGAGTCAGCCTGGTGCTGATCGCAGCTAAGCAAAGGTAAAAATGCACGGTCCCGCGGGCGCCGCGCCCTTCCGATTAGACACATAATCGGAAGCTCAGACGGGCCGGCCGGCGGCGATCGCCGGGCCCGCCGTGAGCTGCGCCAGCCGCGCAAACAACCGCAGGATAGCGCATTCATCCTAGCTCGCGGCCACTGCACTCTGGTCTCCGCAGATGCGCATTATTGTTGCCTCGACGAGGTGGCACCAGCTGCGCGCCTTGTGGAGGTCGATCAGCACCTCGCGACCGTCATGGCAGCTTAAACAGGAAATGTTGGGCGCCCGGCGCTCCAACGTCGCGACGAGCTTCCTGGCATGATCGAGTTGGTAGAGCATGTCCTCACGCGCTGCCGAGTTTGCGCCCAGACCGGCTACAGCGCTTCTTTCCGCGAGCTCGGCGTCAAGGTCGTGCAGATACGCAATCACTTTGCATAGGTCTGTGTCGTCGTTCACAACACAATCTCCTGGCTCCCAATTCAGTTGATGCGACGCATGTCACAGGGCACTTGCGCGGTCGACTAGGGGCCCGCGCGGGTCGATCCGCTCGTCAGTACCGTTTAACGCGAGGTACTCGATTTCGCTGAATGAGATGCCCATGTCCTTGAGGTTGCGCTCTGGAAGAGCGTGCAAAGCGGCGCGCAGCCTGGCGCGCTTGCGCCGTTCTTGCAGCGCGTGCCAGCACCTTCTGGGGAAGGGCGGCGACGCAGCGCGCCAGGTCTTCGGCCTGAACGAACTGCACTGCCCTGTGGGTCGTGGTCATGCGGCACCCTCTCCTGGCCGGCCTGGTTGTCATGGGAGCGAGGATGCCGAGGAGCGGGCGGGCGCGCTTAACGGAAGGCTTACAAATTCCTAACCGCGACCTGTTTTTTCGCGATTTTCTTGCGTGCTACAGTCTCCTTGACGGTTGGTTCCGGCCGAGGAAAATGGCTTGCTCTATCTCTTCGAGAATTGCGTGCTCGACACCGACCGGCGAGAGCTGCGTCGCGGGGCCGATGCTGTCTCCGTTGCGCCGCAGGTGTTCGACCTGCTCGCCTACCTGATCCGCAACCGGGAGCGCGTGGCCAGCAAGGACGACCTGATCGCGGCCATCTGGGGTGGGCGCAGCGTCTCCGACGCGGCGCTGACCACCCGCATCAACGTTGCTCGCAGCGCGATCGGCGACAACGGCGAGGAGCAGCGCCTGATCAAGACGCTGCCGCGTAAGGGGTTCCGATTCGTCGGGGTGGTGAGGGAGCAGGGGCCGGCAGACACCGATGCCGCCGCGGCCTCCGTGGAAACTTGGAGGCCTGCCTTCGCTCTTCCGGACAAACCCTCGATTGCCGTGCTGCCGTTCGCCAACCTGAGCGGCGAAGCAGAGCAGGAGTATCTGGCCGACGGCATCGTCGAAGACATCATCACCGAGCTGTCGCGGTTCTCAGAGCTGTTCGTAATCGCCCGCAACTCCAGCTTCCAATACAAGGGCAAGGCGGCCGATGTGCGACAGGTCGGGCGTGATCTCGGTGTGCGCCACGTGCTGGAGGGCAGCGTACGGAGGCTTGGCGACCGCATTCGCATCTCCGCCCAGCTGATCGATGCCGTGACGGGAGCCAATCGCTGGGCCGAGCGCTACGACCGGAAGCTCGAGGAGGTCTTCGCTGTCCAGGACGAGGTCGCGCGCAGCATCGTCACCACGCTCGCCGCGCATGTCAGGAAGGCGGAGACCGAACGCACGCGCGCCAGATCACCCAACAGCTGGGAGGCCTATGACTACTACCTTCAGGCGTCTGATACCTTCGACTCTCTCCTGTTGTCGTTCAGCGCGGAGGACCTGTATGAGGCTCGGCGTCTCCTCCGGCAGTCGCTCTCGATCGACGCAGGCTATGCCCGGGCCTATGCTCTTTTGTCGAGGTCCTACACATTCGCTTGGCTCAGTCCGTTGGATGGCGATTTTCTGCGCTCTGCCGCGCTCGAGGAAGCATACCAGCTGGCTCGCAAGGCAATTCAACTAGACCTCAACTTGCCACAAGCCCACGCATCCCTGGGATACGCCCTGCTTTGGCTACGACAGCCGGACGCGTCGATCGTCGCATTCGAGAAGGCCATTGCGTTGAACCCCAACTACTCGGATCCGCGCTATGCCGGCGCCCTCGTCGCTGCAGGGCATCCCTCGAGGGCAATTTCCGAAGTTGAGGTGCATATGCGGCGCGATCCGTTCTATCCGCCCGTGGCACCGGTCTGGGCGGGGGTAGCGAACTACTTGCTCGGGCGGTATGCCGAAGCGTTGCCTTTTCTGCGCGATTGCGTGCTGCGAGCTCCGAATTTTTTCCACGCCCGTGGCTGGCTGGCTGCCACCCATGCGCAATTGGGCCAGCTGGAGGAGGCTCAAGCAGAGGTAGCCGAGATGCTCCGCCTCCACCCGGGTTTTACCGTCGCCGGCATGGTGCGCATAAGCCCGCTCAAGCATGCGAGGGACCGCAACCACTACCATGATGGGCTGCGCAAAGCTGGGCTGCCGGAGTAGTAGCCAGGTAGCTCCCGTGAAAGATGATTTCTGGTTGGACGAGGGCCACTACAAAGGCTTTGGGCACATTTTATCTGGGCCCGTAAGTAGACATGAAGCACCGATCGGCCTGCACGCGCTGCAGGGGCGTCCGGCGTTCCGCTCACATTCCGCAGGGATGCGGAAGGGCTGAAGGGCTAGCGATTTCAGCGAGGACTTTCTGTCTTAGCGACAAAGGCCGCACAACCAAGTGTGGAACTCGCGAAGGGCGAGGTGTCCCCTACGCCATGAACCTTGCCTCCCTGGGGAATGCCCCGGGCGACATCAGGGATCAGCTTTGGGATCCCAGTACTGAGAGCGCCCCAAGGGAAGCACCCGCCGGGCCGCCTTCCGCTTATTCACAGCAACGGACGAGCCTCCCGCGACGCTATTGACCCGTTCCGGAAACACGCCGGCTAAGGGTCGCCAATCATTACAGTGCGCAGAACTCCCTTGCTGCTTTCTTGGCTAGCTTGAGGAAGTTTCGAACAACGGGTGATGGGTCACCGCGTCGAGAAGCGAGAGTTACAGGGATGCTCGGCGTGCGCTTCCCTTTGAGGCGGCGATACACAACGCCTTCCATCTGCATTCGTTGGAGCGAGGTAGGAACAAAGCACACTCCAAGTTCTGCCGACACAAAGCTAAGCGCCGATGCAATACGAGGGACCTCCTGACCCACAATCGGGGTGAAGCCCGCTGCATGACACGCTGCGATCGTTGCGTCATACCCCGCCAAGCCTGACTGACGCCGCTGGATGATGAACCTTTCGGTTGCGAGGGCCTTCACTGGAATTGCGGTATCATCGGGCGTCTGAGCCAGCTTGTGTCTACTGGGCAGTGCAACCACCAATGGCTCATCCAGCAACACCTCCGCCGTGAGTCCCGCCGGGTGGGGGGACACTGATCGGATGAAGGCAGCATCAATCCGTTCACTCCGCAGGTCCTCGACCAACACGCTGCTTGGGGACTGCTGCAACGTTAGCGAGATGAGGGGAAAGGTATCGCGGTAGGTGCGGAAGATTCGCGGGACCAAAGGATGAAACGCAATCGTCGGGGTCATGCCCACAGAAATTTCCCCCTGCTCACCTCGAGCTGTCCTCCGCGTCGCATCGAGTGCCCGATCTAGGTCAGCGAGCAACGAGCGAGCTCGTTCGCAAAACGCTCGACCTGCATTGGTCATCTCGACGCCACGCGCCTTGCGTCGGAACAATTGAGCTCCCAGTTCGCGTTCTACCCGTTGGATCAGTCGACTAAGAGGTGGTTGTTGGATTTTGAGCCGTTCAGCGGCCCTCGTGATGTGGCCCTCTTCAGCTACGGTTACGAAATATCTGAGATGCCGCAGTTCCACGCCGATACTCCCAAAGGTATGGAAATCGGATCATCCATAGCATAGCTGCGTAGCCTCGATAGGGCTACTGATACTTGGGAGCGGGCACGAGTACGGAGGTCCTCCATGTCACGCCTTCTGACGCTAGTGGGCGGAGTTTGCACGCTTCTTGCTGGAGCGGTGCCTGGCTTTGCCGAGTATCCGACAAGATCGATCACTTTGGTTGTTCCGTTCGCGGCTGGGGGCCCGACGGACGCAGTCGCCCGCATCGTTGCCGACCACATGGCAAAGACGCTGGGTCAGCCGATCGTCGTCGAGAACGACGCAGGGGCCGGCGGTACCACCGCAACGAGGCGCGCAGCGCAAGCGGCGCCCAATGGTTACACCATCGTCGCGGGAAGCATGGGAACCCACGCGGCCGCGCCGGCGCAATATCCAAATCTCAGGTACGATCCTGCTAAGGACTTCACTCCGATTGGTTTGACGGCGGAAGTCCCGGCGGTGATCGTCACTAGGAAGGATTTCCCCGCCAAGGACGTCAAAGAGTTTGTTGAATACGTCAAGAAATATCAAGACAAGCTGAACGAAGCCCACGCCGGGGTCGGTTCGCAATCGCATACCTACTGCACGCTTCTGCACCAAATAATTGGCACCAAAACGGGCCGCGTCGCCTATCGCGGCGGCGCTCCCCTACTCAATGACTTGGTGGCTGGTCAGGTCGATTTCAGCTGCGTCTCTCTCAGCAGTGTCGTGTCGCTGATCCAAGCCGGTACGATCAAGGCCATTGCCATTGCCAGCCCTGAGCGCGTCGACGTGATCAAGAACGTGCCAACGGCGGCCGAGGGAGGCCTACCTGAATTTCAAGCTTCGGGTTGGAACGCCATCTTTGCCCCCAAGAACACGCCGCAAGATATCCAGGCCAAGCTCAACGACGCGCTGGTCAAGGCCCTGGATGACGAGGGCACGCGCAAGCGCCTACTAGAGATGGGTTGTGTCATCCCAGCCAAGGCGGATCGCACACCCCAGGCGCTGCAAAAGCAGGTGGAGAGTGAGGTTGTGCTCTGGGCGTCAGTGCTGAAGGGGGTGAATGCGGTTCACAACTGATTGAACGCGTTGCAGTTAAGTCACTGGGAAGATTTGAAACTGTTCCGCCCAGAACAGTCGCGCTCTTGGAAACGAGGGACACCTGAACTCTCAACCAAGCGGACATTGGAGCCACCGACCATGCAGAAGATCGCTATCGGGCTATCGGCCCTTCTTCTCATAGCCGCTACGTCGAAGCCGGGCACTGCCCAAGAGGCAAGTGCGGTCGTGATCCCACAGGGGTGCGTCGTGTACGAGCTAGCCGAATACCCCGGTTGCGTGAACTACGGCACGCTGAGTGAAGATGAAGCGCGCACCGCCCGCGGCCACCCCCAGTTCGTCGAGCCAGTGCAAGCGGCGGCGGCATCCCAAGCGCCGAGCGCAACGCCGCCGGCGCACGCTGCGCGGATCGTCCCGGGCTCGCGCGAATAGCTGGCGGATGCTCAGCTGTTGAGCAGCTCGCGTTGTAACGACTGCTGTGGCGCACAGGGTGAGCGCCCATGTTGATTAGGCCGCTTTGCGGCGCAAGAAGCGGGCCCACGAGCGACGGCGGGCCCCAACAGGTGCGCCCGCCTCAAGGGTCATACGGAGGCCATTCACTGGGTCTCAATCACCGCACGCCGACGATCGGCCGGTGATCCTTGCCCAGCTCCCTATCCTTAAAGCGCTCAGCTCATTTCGCGCCAAGACGGCGCCAGAATTCCGAAACAATTCTGAGACCATTGCGCGGTTGCCTGTGTCTAAGTGTTTGATTTTACTAGTCGAACCGGGGAGATTTGAACTCCGACCCCCAGTCTCTCAGACTGGTGGCGCCGCTCAACATCGGCATTTCAAGTCTCGGTCGAAGCGGGCCCCCGATTTGAACCTACGGGAGCCGGGAATCGCCTTCCTACTCAAAGGATGCAAACACGAGCCCCCGGGGGGGCGGCGGCAGTCCACGCGTGATGCGGAGGTTGAAACATTGCGAACCGAACTTGCGCGGTAATGGTTACAGCGCGCTCACTCGATGACGACGACGGATAGGAGCTGCATCGTTAGTATAGCAGGCAAATCCGATCTTCGACTCCCTCTTCTCCTCCTCCTCTCCTCCTCCACATGGTCAGAAGCTTTCTCAGATTGTCTTTCCGGGTCAGTCGGTTGGTTCTATATTTCTGCGCGAAGCCGGTCGCAGGCGCGATCAAACTCTTCGTGCATCACGCCAGTGGTCAATTCACGGGTGGACTGTGGAACCACGAAGCTATCGTGCACTGACAGGACTGGCACGCCGCGGTCCCGCAACCTACGTTGTAAGCGTTCGCAGATGTCGGCGTCGATCCGCTGCAAGGTAAGGCCGTAGCCTGTGTTCCAGAAGGGATCCAGGGCTGGAAAGCGCCTCTGGATTGCTATTCGAAGCCCGTCGACCTGGGTCCCGACCGTTGGGCCGTAGTCGTCTGCAAGATTCGCTATCAGCGCGGCGCGTGCCCTTGGCCAACTGGGGGCGTTTAACATCACGTTGATGGCGAGCTTCACGTCCTTGCGCGGCAGGCCCAGGCCTTCGTAGGGATCGCCGGCCCCGAGCTTGACGCCGGCGCGCGCGCTCAACAAGCGTATGTGGCAGCCTGGGATATCCGGTTCACACGTCCGCTCTTCGTTGATGCGAATGCCTGCTCGGCAGCGCGACGGCACGCTCTGCCACCACGGGCCGTACCAACGGCCACCCCGAGTAAAGCGGCCATTGAAGATGCGGTAATAGGTGATGCGGTTGGGGTTCAGGCGACGGCCGTCGATCACCAGGTAGCCCTGGTCGTCGTAGTACGTCTCGGGGTTGACGAGAGTGATGTCGAAGCCCTGAAGGAAGGCGTTGTGCGCGAGCACGTCCTGGCGCATGGCGTAGACCCGGGCGCTCTCAGGATAAGGAAGCGGCTGCCCGTCGGCGCCCCTGAGCACGATGAGCTCCCGCCGATCGAAGCGGATTGCCGTCGTCGGCAGCTCATAAATTCTGGCCCGCAAGGCTTCGGTTGCCCGCAGCCGCGATCTGTAGCGCGCACGGGGGGATGGCCTGGTCTGCTCGTGTTCGATGAGCCCCGCGTCTTGCAGCCGATCTACTGCCGCGATCATGACCCGCCGGCGATAGAAGTCGGGCACATATCGGCGGATAAGGGCGTAATGATTATGGTCACGCGCGTAGAACACCCAAGCTGCCTCGCCCAGCTGCACCAATGAAGCCAGGTTGGCGACGAGCGCCGAAATTCCGGCATTGACTAGAGCGTCGGAATCCGAGGGGAGACCGATGGTTGTTGTCATCGCATACGGATCGGCCAACGTCAGGCAAGGCTGAAATGGCTTGTCGTCAGAGCGAAGCCCCGGGCCTGCGAGGTCTTCGTGCGCCCACTCGAAACCAACTGGATGGAGCAAATAGGTCGTGTCGCCATCGTTGATCAGCGGTTCATAAAGAAAGTTGAGGTCCATGTTTGCACGCATACTCATGGGTTCGCGCAAGCAGGTCGCTTCGCGGGGTTTGGAACATCATGGGTTTGGGGGGATGCCCGCCCGGCGGTCAGCCGTTATCGTCAGCTAAAGGAGTTTTCACGGTGTATCCTGGCGAAGGCGCCCAGCAGGGCCTGACGGATCACTCGCCCTTGCCGAGGAGCTCGGCACCGAACATGTTGGAGACTTGGCGCTCGCTCGGGCTGGTCGGCTTTGGAGGGCTGTCCAGGAAACCAAGGAGGCGCGCCTTGCTCATGGTGGCGGCCAGCACCGTCTTGACATCACCGCTGGTCTTGGCGAGCTCGCGCACCTCGTCGATTTCGCGAAGGAGAGTTGCTCGTGACACGCCCAGAGACCGTTGCAAGGACGTGCGCAGTTCTTCGATGCGAGCGTGCACACGCAGGTCGCGCAGCAGGCGCGAGGCCTCGACGGCAACGGTGTCGTCGCTCATGCCCGATGCCGCGTAGGCGGATTTATATGCCTCGCTAGGTCCATCGCCTTCGACGATGCAGAGGCAAAACCTTTGCATCTTCGGGCTCAGCTCTCGGGCAGGGCCGGTGTCAGTCTTTTTTTGCATGGGTCTTGCGTGCCTTGCGCGTTCGGTGCTTAGGGTTTTCTGAGGGTGACAGCGCCGGCCAAGCCATCGGCGGGGGCAACGGCAAATCAATCGGTGGGAAGGCGCGCTTCATGAGGTGGTCCAGGGCATCTACCTCCACTTGGAAGGTTGCGTCGGTTTTGAGCCGCTCACTCAGTATCGTGGCAGCACGCTTGACTTTGCCGCGCGCCTCCGCCATCGCCGCTTGCGCATGGCCTTCCAAGATTTCTCTCGTTCGGGCCAGATGTTGCCGGAAGCGGCTCCGTGCGACATCACGGTCCAATTTATTTGCAGCTTCACGCATGCGAGTTCTCCTTTGTTGCCGGGAGCGCCTGTGGCCAAAGAGGCTGGCCGTATCGAGGATCTGGGTGATTGATACGACGGTTTCAAAGCATCGTTCGCCGACCTAGCGAACGGCTGCGGATCTTTCAGTGCCGCGCAGAAAGGGTTAGGCATGACTGCTTGTGGTGCTCAGCCAAGGGAGCGAGGCGAAAGAGCTTCAAAAACGGCGACAGGATTCAGTGAGCCATTGGCTTTCGGCATGCGGGTTCTCCTTTTTTGCTGTGTGGACGTCTTTGAAGGCGTGTAACTCTACGAAGGCGGCGGTAGACTCTGTGCGGCGATGAGTGATCGCCCCAAACCGCTGTGTGGGTGCCGGTGAATTGGGCAGGCTCCATGAGGGCTGGGAAGAGCCCATCGTCGGGCTCTAGCTCGGAGAGCTGTGTGATGGTGGTGACTTGAGCAATTCCTAGCGTGGCTACCGACTGCGTTTGATGCTGGATCTTTTCGCTGCCATGCAGGAGAATGAAGCGGGACAGATTTAGTGACTGCCGGGCAAAGCGAGAATTCATGATGTATAAGTCCAAGAATCTCTGGGCGTCGGCGAACGTAGCCAGAGGCAATGATACGATCAAAGAGGAAGCGGAGAGCCTGGCGTGGTGCGTCGCCAAAATTCCAACATGTGATTCAGATGGTCATCAGTTCAAGGCCGCGCTCTTCGCTCTCCTTGAAGGTCTGGACTTAGGGAAACCTCCTGCCAATGCAGCGGAAGCGGTCCTCCTCAGTCTCATTCGTGATTTGGTGCGCGACACGCTTTGGTGGCCACTCCTGAACCCACACGTGAAGAGCAGGTCGCGAACTGCGCGGCGAGTTCGCCGCCGTCGTGCAGGAGACCGCGTTACCGTCGAGCCGTTGACGGGCGACATTGAAACGCTACGACGGTTGCTGGTGGAGGCCGATGGGCGGGAGGACCGTTGCGGGTAGATGGGCAATCGCGAGCCTCGGGCCCACGCGCTCGCGGTTCGAAGATGTTCGTCCGTGGTGATAGCGAGTCGATCAGCAGCACGATTTCAGTCCGGTGGCCAACCACCAGAGGTGTCAATTTCACGAACGGTGTGGGGACCAAGCGGGGTAGCTTGCGTAATCCGGCCAGCATGGCACTCACTTGCGCTCAATCGGTGTTTCTGTCAACTGGAGCGTTTCTTGCTGGGCGCTCTTTCAAACGCGAATGTTGCTCGGCGGCGACACCGGATTTTCAGCAAGGCAGTTGGCGCTGGTACGGGGGCTGATGGGAGCAGACACTTTCGTGCACAAGTGTTGGTGGTGCTTGGCAAAGGGGTTGATGGCCTGACCGGTCTCGCAGCTATAAAGACGGTACACGTTGCGTCTCCAGGCGGGATCGTTCAGTGCGATTGCGAGCGGACCTTCATTGCAGAAGAGTTGCGGGTCGTGCTCGCGTTCAACGCGTGCGCCCCAACGCTCATAGCAACACTGCGCAGTTTTCGGACGCTCGACTGAAAAAGCTGGGGCCGCTTCGCAAAGCTTGCTGAGGCAATCCGTCGCTCACGCAGCAATTGTCGGCACTCCGTCAAGCTGAGCAAGACTCTTCTTGTGCATGTGCCCGAAGCATGTAACCATTCTGCATCGCCGACGAGGACGTAGCGGAGATGGATTACGAGGAGTTCAGAAAAAGTCCGAGAGCGATCTGGGCACGGGCAATGGGGCAACGGATCAAGGGCGCACGGCTAGCGCTTGGCATGACGCAAGAGCAGCTCGGCGGGCGGCTTGGCACTGACCGGCCCCGGGGCAAAGGCACGGTCGGAAAACAGCTGATCTCGTTGTGGGAGAACGGCATCAACGAGCCCTCCGTGTGGGATTTGATCGCAATTTCCAGAGCTCTCGGTGCTTCGCTGGAGTATCTCGCCCTCGGGAGCCCACACAACCTTGAGCCCCTCAATCCACAAAAGCCATCACGTCGTCGAGGCTGAGTGCGTCTAACTGAGCTTGACTTCAAGCTGACCGATGTTGTATCACTCGCCGATGGTCGTCGTGCCTCGCTGTCGGAGGGTCTTGGATGTCATCGCGCACGCCCCGACAAAAGGACCTCGAGCGCACCCTTCGTGCAGCCAAAGCCGTAGGTCTGGAAGTCGAGCGCTTGGAGGTTGACCCAGCAAGCGGGCGGTTTACGATTATGATGAAGGGTGAGGCAGGGGCGGCCAAGCCTAACAATCCGCTCGACGCGTGGCTGGCCACCAATGCACGTTCGTCTTAAGGGAATCAATCACGCCACCAAGCGGCTCGCCGACGGCAGCACCAAGGTTTACTACTACGCTTGGCGTGGCGGGCCTCTACTTCGCGGCGAGCCCGGATCGCCGGAGTTCACGGCTTCGTACAACGAAGCAGTGGCACGCAAGGTGGTGCCGCAGAGCGGCACGCTCTCCTCTCTCATGCAGCTTTATCAGGCATCGGAGGAGGCATTCGGCAAACTCTCTGGGCGGACGAAAGAGGACTACCGGGAGCAAATTGCTAAGATCGAGCGCAGGTTCGGCACCTTCCCACTGGACGCCCTCACTGACGATCGTACGCGCGACATCTTCATGACGTGGCGCGATGAACTCGCCAGGACGTCGAGGCGGCAGGCCGATTACGCGTGGACAGTGCTAGCTTGCATTCTTGCGTGGGGGCTCGACCGCAGGAAGATCCACGCCAACCCGTGCGCCAAAGGTGGCCGCCTATACCGAGGCTCGCGCCGCGACAACATCTGGACTGACGACGACGAAGCAAACTTTCTGCGGCGAGCGCCCGCGCACATGCACTTACCGCTGCTGCTCGGTCTGTGGACTGGCCAGCGGCAAGGTGATCTCCTGCGGCTGCCGTGGACGGCCTACGATGGTACGCATATCCGGTTGCGGCAGTCGAAGACGGGCGTCCGTGTAGTCATCCCAGTGGGTGCACCGTTGAAGGCGGCCCTCGATGAGGCCGCCAAGTCGCGGGAGAGCCTGTTCGATCGGATTCTCGGGACCTCCGATGGCAGACCGTGGACCCCGGATGGGTTCCGATCAAGTTGGCGAAAGGCCTGCGTTATTGCACATGTCGTTGGAGTGACCTTCAACGATCTCAGAGGAACCGCGGTTACGCGGCTCGCGCTTGCAAGGTGCACCGAGGCCGAGATAGCGACGATCACAGGCCACACGTTGCGCGACGTGCGTTCGATCCTCGACAGCCACTATCTTCACCGCGATCCAGCGCTCGCCGAGAGCGCCATCCGGAAGCTCGAAACGAGAACAAATCTTCAAACTGACCTTCAAACCGTTCCCAAATGTTCCCGGTGTCCGGGCAAAAACTGAATGAAATCAGTGGCTGGGGGACTAGGATTCGAACCTAGATTAACGGAGTCAGAGTCCGCTGTTCTGCCGTTGAACTATCCCCCAATTTCTTGTGATTTCAAGAAGTTAGGTTTCGGCACAATGTTGCTTCGGCCACTGTAGAGCCGCGTAGCCGCACGATTCCTGCTCGCCTGCGGTTCGACACGCGCCGGTACGGGCAGATGTAGAACATCTGTAGCGGCATTCCAAGAGGAGGCGAAGTCACCTAGCCGCTAAGCGCCAAGGGTAGAGAGACCGCCTGCGCGGCTGGCTCGGCGAGCGGCGCCAAGTGGACAACGATGAGCCCGTCAATGCAGCTTCACCTGCGGCTCGG
>Ga0075430_100003508_pt1 | contig 13130 bp, 29 predicted proteins | sample RhiMetdeltSRZDD4_FD_75294 | JGI IMG/M metagenome (GOLD analysis project Ga0075430, IMG submission 75294) | Populus rhizosphere microbial communities from Tennessee, USA - Rhizosphere MetaG P. deltoides SRZDD4 | ecosystem: Host-associated > Plants > Roots > Rhizosphere > Soil | place: USA... | reverse complement strand
ATACCACATGGAAGCTGATCCCTGTGGCCAACTGGCATATGGCGCATGGCGAACGTCACATGCCCACGAATGCTGTAACTCACAGGTTCTAGGCCATGTGGGTTCTAGTCACTAGTCGCAGTCAGTATGGTGAGGAGAGCATATTCACCTACCCAAGTGCTGAGGCTGCTCTTGCTGCTGCGTATCAGCGGTGTATGCACTGTGAGTGGTGGGCTATTGAGCCTGTCCTAACTGGGGGAAACGGATTACCGTAGGTCATGGGCTGGAAAGAGACTCTAGAGAACGGTGATACAGTGTTCTGTGCCAAGATGCCTGAGCACATTGCCGAACTGCCATCTGTCATACATTGGAAGAAGTTTGTTGCTGACAGAGGACTCTACATGACTACATACACTCAGAGAGGAGTGCAAGGTAGTAAACAGAACAACGCAATCAAGGGCACTGAGCAGATTGCCAGGGTAGAGAATGGGCAAGTGGTCATCAACTGCGTAGCCTGTGGTATTGCTGTTGTGGGCAATCACCTGGGCATGAGGCGTATACAGATTGGCACACTCGTTAGAATGTCCTATCTGGATAGGATTAGTGCTACTGAGTATGTGAAGAAGTGGAGGAGAGTTCCTGTGCAGTTGAGTGGTCTGGGTTGTAGAGACTGCCAAGTGCTAATGGACTGTGAACAAGAGCTAGTGAATATCGAGAACAAGAGGCGTGAGGAGTTAGGCAAGCTGATGGCTGAGATAGCTCTACAGAACGGCAAGACTGTAAGGCTTCCTGAGCCATTGAAGGCTTACATTGAGGTTGGAGAGCTTGTAAGAGCTGTTCAATTACCCAAAGAGGTGACCAATGATTGAGATCCCTGTCGGCAAGAACATCGACACTACCTTCGACATGGCGAGGTTCAGGGCTATGGCTGAGGGCGCTGATGTGCTGGTCATGCGGAAGGACCGACATGGGACGGACATCCCAATCATGCATTTCAACAAGTTTGGTGACATGGCTGAGGTTCTCGCACCCACGTTGCGTCCTCAGTTCGTGGACCACATCTCCGAGAAGTGGGTGGATGCTGCTGCTGCACTAAATCAGCGGCATACGACACAGCGGTCGAGGCGTGCTGGTGCCTACTTCAACCTCGGCTCACTGGTTGAATGGGCTGGGCAGATGCTGGCGGCTGAGCGGAAAGCGAGGAAGCACTGATGTTCCACTTGCTGCTATGGTTCCTCGGCTGGTATTTCTACGGCTGGGGAGGACTCGCGTTAGTCGTGCTTGCGTCGATTCAGGTAGTGAAGAGGTAAATGCAGCCGCAATGCTGCCTTGAGGTAGTGAAGTGAAGCGCAGATTCATGTTCGAGACAACCAATCGGGAGGTGTTCGCAAAGGCCCTCGGATACATCGCTGAGCTGGCAAAGGTGTATGGCGAGGACGAAATGGACCTGACCATCGCGGGTGAGGTTCCTGCCGACCAGTCGAGGGCGAAGGTTCGGTATCGTGCCATCGCGGGCAACGATGCACTGAAGGCGCTGGGGAATCGCACGGTCATAGGCACGCTGTTTGCCCATCTACTCAGTGAGGGGCCTTGCACGGTGCCGGACCTGAGGACGAAGTTCAACTACACCGACAAGTCGGTGCAGTCGGGCCTCCAGAAGCTGAGGACGATGGCTCTGGTGGAGAGTGAGGAGATCCCGGCGTGAAGGCCCTCCTGATGGTCATCTTCATTGCACTGTGGGTTGTGGCGTGTCATGACGCCCCCACAAGCCCACTGGCACCAACCATGTGCATCTCAGGGACCAACAGCGATGTGTTTCCTCAGGTGTGGAAGGAGTGCAAGTGAACAACAACGGAGCTACTGCTGTGATCGTGAGGCAGGCCGGGTAACGTGAAGGTGACGTTCTACCTGTATGGTGAGGTCACTGAGGAACGCTTCCAGGCTGAGGCCAAGATCGCAGAGCATCGGCTGGAACAACTGAAGTAAGTTCTCTGGGTAGGCCACCTTAGGGTGGCCCTCCCTGGGCACTTAACGAGGTGATATGAAACGCTTGATGTGCAACATGAAGTTTCTCATTGACAGAAAGACGTGGTTCAGGGGCAAGAGTATGGGCAGCAGGCTCATTGTGACCCAGAGCACCGTCGAGGACATGAAGGACCATGACTCACCCCGTCAAAAGGCAACATCTGAGGACATCGGCAAGATGTGCTGCCTAGGTCAGATCCTCTGCCAGGCTGGTGTGCCGCGTGAGTATCTGGAGGATATTGGCTCACCGGCTGCTGCTGCTGGGAAGATGATCGCTCGCGGCAAAGCTCTACCTGAGACTCTCACTAAGCTGATCAGTTTTGGTGTGGGTTACTACACTTTCAACAATCTCAATGCTAGTAATGCAATGGCATCCAACGACAGGGTAGGCATAGATGACAGCATCCGTGAGGCTGAAATCACAAAGGACCTGTCCGAGATCGGCATCACGGTAGAGTTCATCAACTGAGGTTCACATGAACATCCGTCAACTACTTCATCGCTGGTCCTCACCACACAGGCGAGTGCGTGGTGTGAATGGCGGTATCAGTATCATCATGCAGCCTGAACCGTCCAATCGTATGGGTCCTCGCTACCGTCGGCGCTGTCAACGTCGCGCTGTGGTCAACGAGGCCAACAGTCTCAAACTGAGAACTGGATCAGGCTACTTGCCTCCAGCCTCTGGTCTTCGGCGTCCTGAGTTCTGTGCTCCTGAGGTGACGGCATGAAGGACATCATGATTGGCACTGGGACGGGTGCCCTCATCTGGTATTTGGTTGCCATGTTGATTGGCGATCCAATGGGCGTTGCTGTGTTCAGTTCGATCTGTGCTTTCGTCATCGGCACCACGCTGATGATGATCCTCACATACAGATGATCATGCACTGGCGTCATGGCACTACCGCCTCGAAGGATGTGGTCAAACAACAGCTTGAGTTGATGGCCTCGAAGCGCCTCGGTTGTTGTGTGGTCATAACTCGGTGGGTAGGTGTGACTACACCTGTGTATCGGATCCCCAACAATACTGAGGTGTTGGAGAGAGCGAGGCTGTATGGTTTCGCTGTTGAGGTTGCTCCCGATGATGAGTTCCCGAATGATTCGTTGGGAGGCTGATGTGGCATTCGAGAAGTGTTGCCGCTGTGGCGAGAAGATGGCGTTCTTGAGGGACCACATGCACAGGTGGTGGTGTTCGAGGTGTTTCATGAACGATGAGTCAATCAGGGAAAAGCTGAGGAAGGCGATTGGGCTATGAACATATTCATTGAGCGTGCGAAGCGAGGTGCTGAGCTGCTGGATCGAGTAGCTCCTGGCTGGTTCAAGAAGATCGACACATCCACCTTGAACATGGGTGACTGCTGGCTCTGCGTCCTCGGTCAGGTGTATGGTGGATACGTCGAGGGGCTTTGGGAGATAGACAAACTGAATAGTGTCTACCACGGCTTCTCTCTGTTCAGCACAGACGAACCACTCTGGGATGACCTCAAGGCTGCATGGCTTCCTGAGATCACCGAGCGACAGGCAAGTAACCTCTAACAGGAGACAACATGAAACTGAAGCACGCGCTGCTCATCGTCCTCGCGGTCCTCAACACTGCCTGTATCTGGCGTGTCACACCAGACGCAGGTCAGGAGGCTGTCCTCACACGCAAGCCCTGGTTCTTTGGTAGTGGAGGCGTGGCGAGCACACCTGTGGAGACTGGGAGCAAGTGGATCTTCCAGTCCACCAATGTGGACTACGTGGGCATGCAGCCTCGCACCCTGGTCACTCACTTCGATGACATGATGTCGAGGGACGGCGTGCCTCTCGACTTCAATGCTGCATTCACCTATCGCGTGAATGACAGTGTGTGTATGGTTGAGAAGTTTGGTGTGGCTGAGTACGAGTTCACCAACGCTGGACAGAAACTCTCTTGGCCTACGTGGTTCGGGAACAACCTCTACAAACCACTGGAGACTGCCATCAGGCAGGCTGTGAGGAAGCATGGCATGAATGAGACTGCCATCGACACCACGGCCATCACGGATATCGACGCTGAGGTCACAGCGCAGCTTATTGCTGAGCTGAAACAGACTGGCCTCTGCATCAATCTGTTGGAGTTCACGGTCGGCAAGGCCAACCCTCCCGATAGCGTGAAGAATCAGCGCATTGAGACTGCCGCACAGCAGCAGCGTGTGGAGACTGAGAAGCAGCGCAAGTTGGCTGAGGATCAGCGCCGTATGGGTGAGCTGGCGAGGGCTGAGGCTGACAACGCCTATCGACAGAACATGAACCTCACACCTGAACAGTTCGTCACTCTCCAGGCTATTCAAACACAGCGTGAAGTCTGCCTCAAGGGTGGATGCACATTCGTAGCGAATGGTGTGAATGCTGTAGTTGGCGTGAGGTAGGGATCGGATGGAGGTGAGTCATGTAACCCCTTTACATGCCTCGCAATAGGGTGTGTAGCCCTGTAGGTAGGTCACTGGTGCTGGGAGCACTAGTGATCCTCCTAGAGTGCTTCAACTGAACGGTAACAGGGGCTTGGACCACAATCAACTGAGCTGAGCTGGTGAGGCACTCTACAGGCGTATACAGACGGCGTAGGGACTATCTGTAGCTGTGCTCAATGCAGTTGTCCTATATCATGAGTAAAAGGACTGGCCTACGCAATTTTCTGAGGTGTTGTAATGCTTAAGGTCATTGTTGATCGGCTGAAGTGGATCAGGGGTGAGGGTGTAAAAGCGTCGTTCCTCCTGAGGCCCGGTGATTACAAGATGTGCTGCATGGGATTTGCCTGTGAGGCTGCTGGTATTAGTAGAGAGAATCTCCTGAACAAAAAGGTTGTGACCGATGTAATTGACGCGAGATGCGAAATCTCACACCCATTGCACGGGTTCTGCTCTCACTTAATGGTTGATGCCTTCGACAACACGGTTGCTGGTATTATTTACATGATCAACGACAACGAGGCATTGACAGACTCCAAGCGTGAGTCCAGACTGATTGAGCTTGGTCGGATGGTAGACATCGACTTTGAGTTCATCAACTGATGCCCAAGGTCCTCAACATGCGTAACCTCAAAGGTCCTCCTGACTTGCAGGGGATCTATGTAGGTAGGCCCTCAGAGTGGGGCAACCCATTCTCGATTGGTAAGAATGGGACGAGGGAAGAGGTCATGCAGCTGTTCAGGACATGGGTCATGCTAGATGCACAGACCCGCCTGAGGGAGAAGGCACGCACTCAACTACGAGGTAAGAACCTCATCTGCTGGTGCTGGCCTGCCGATTGCCATGCTGCTGTGTGGTTGGAGATAGCCAACTCATGAAAACAATCCTCATGCTCCACTTCGGCCCTCACGTTAATTGCATATTAGTGGGCAGTTGGAAGAAGGTGTTTGAACTGCTGAGGGCACTGGACACGCTGCAACGTGCAACGTCTGTCCGTGTGAGGTGGGGAGCTGAGATATGATTGAGGTAAAGGGCAACCTGTGGACCTACAGCCCTGTTGATGTTCGTATCATCACTACCAATGGCTTTGTCAAGAAGAATGGCGAGGCTGTGATGGGCAGGGGGTGTGCGCTTGAGGCAAAGCAACTATTCCCTGAGATAGCTAAGACACTAGGTGATCACATCACCAAGCAAGGTAACATCCCTGCCATCCTCATGACTGTCGAGGGTGAGTTTGAAACTTATCAGCTTGTATCTATGCCAGTGAAGCACACTTGGCATGAGGCTGCTGATCCACTGTTGATTGAAACCAGTGCGAAGATTCTCCGAGCATGGGCTGATTTGAATGACTGGGACACGATTGTGCTCCCTCGCCCAGGCTGTGGAAACGGTCAACTGCGGTGGGAGGACGTGAGGCCCGTGCTGGAACCCATCCTCGATGACAGGTTCCATGTGATTAGCTTTTGAAAGCGGAGGACCAGGGTAGACAACCCTGATCCCCCAACCCTCACAGAATGCGAATCACTTGTTCGATGACTGCTTCTGTGAGAGGTGTTCCGTCTACTGGTCGTTACAAGCTGATCCCGGTTGAGGAGCGTCGAAATGAAAGACAACGGTAAAGTCATCTTCAGTTCGCTCAGTGGCAAGTCTGATGAGGAGGTTGCAGAGAACTCTCCTGTCAAGGATTATGACAAGATCCGAGAAGGAATGATGGCCTGCCTGATTGTCCTCAATGGTTTTAGTGGTGAGGAGCAGATATCTGTCATGAACTCACTGCTGGGGATGATGACGTTGCAGGTTCCGTTCGGTCCAGAGAGGGACAAGCTGTTCGCTGCGCTGAGAAATGGCTGTGACAAGCTACTCCTCTCTGAGACTCAGCCGAGTGGGAAGGTGTCATGATCGGCCATCTAAGGCGAGCACAGATAGAGGGCAAGCGTGAAATGCTCATTGATGAGTGTGATCAGTTCATGATAGACCAGAAGAAGCGCATCCTTGGTGAACTCTACGGAGGGCTGAAAGACACGCGGTTCTACGAAGATGTTGGCCTCGACGTGGACATGAGCTACAAGGAACGCACTGAACTGAATATGGAGGTGAGGCGATGAAGCTGGTTCCATTCGTCATTGGTGCTGTCCTATGCTTCATTCATGGCGTCCTCTTCAGCCTCGCTGGCATGGATCCCGTGTTCACTATTCTGAACATAGTAATCCTCGGTCCTGCCAGTATCTTGCTGTATGAGGGACTCAGTGCCTAACAGTGCAAAGCACTTCCCACTTGGGAACAGACAGGGCAGTGCCCTCCACATCTTCAGGTGCGTCTACTGCAAGATCCGCATCAACGACCGCATGAAGATTGCTGCACATGAGGCACAGTGCAGTATGAGGGATGCTGTTAAGGCCATGTGGCAACACAGCATCAACAAGTCGATGAGGAACATCAATGCCTGACCATGCGTATATTGATAACGAGTATGAGGATATCGACATTCCAGTCCTCGACTATCGCATTCGACGCTCACCCTATACGGGTAACTGGTGGGTAGAGACAGCTGAGAGGAAGCTCCTCATGTTTGTTCCAGATGAGAAGGCTGCTCACGAATACATTGCTGTGCTGGCTGCGAAGAGGAAGCGAGAGACTGCGAATCAGTAGGTCGAGGCAGGGACACCTGGGTGGTGCCTCTTCTTGGACCTAATGGTCCGCGATCGGTCGGTCTGTTCACATCTATGGGACTTCGCTGCATGTTGGCCTCAGGGTCCGGCCGGACCTGTAATAGCCACTTGTGGGATGTATCCCATAGCCCTGGGCAGCCGACCTGTTTTGTTCAACTATGGAGGCTTAGGTATGAAGACGTTCCTCGGACTCTGCACTGCTACGGTGGGACTTGTGATTCTGACACACCCGACAGACTTCAGTAGTGGACCTGCCCTCATGGTTGCTTTCCTGGGAGGCATCGGCCTCTTCGCTGCTGGTGTTTCTAACGTCCTGGAGGAATGGATTTGACATCACAAGAACGTGACCTCGCCCTCATGTGGCTCCACTTGGTAATGCTCGAAGGTGGAGTGCAGATCAACAGCGAGAAGGTTCCAGTGGAGGAAGTGCAGAAGGCCGTTGAGTCAATCAAACCAGAGGATCCTCCACTCATTATCGAAACAACAGCTGTTCCACCTCCTATGGCTGTGGATCAAGCTGATGGCGTGGCTGAGGAGATTTGCGGCGCGGAGTAGTTAGCGAAGTTGCTAGGACAGGTAGCTCAGCGGTAGAGCGCCCAGCTTGAGAGCTGGGAGGTCGGTGGTCCGAATCCACCCTAGTCCTAGCAACAATGTTGGGGGGCAGCTTAACATTCCCAGCGAGGCACTGCACACCTCACAGTGTAGTAGCGGTCGTAGTGTGGAGTTGCCTCCCAACGCCATTTCCCAATTCGGAGAGGTTAGCATGACTGATGGCGCACGTCGCATTATCAAGAGGGCTGCCGCGATCATCCGTAGACGAGGGTGGTGCAAGAACGTCCTATCGCGTAATGGCAGGGTCTGTGCTCAGTATGCACTGGGAATTGCTCGTTCAGAGCTTAAGGTGTATTTTGGGGCACATGAAGATGCCATTAACGCTGTTTTAAGAGGCCTCGACCACAGATATTCCTTCGTGTCACAGTGGAATGATGACCCTGAAACCAAACGTTCTGATGTCCTCCGTCTCCTCGATCGCCTAGGGAGGAAGAAGCGTGCGTCATAACGGTTACGTTCCTCTCAAGTGCAGGATGTCCTGGTTCGACAGCGAAGGTGCTGAACACTCAATGGGCGTCCTCAATGCGACTGAGGCACTCAGATGGGCTACCATCCTCAACATCAGCAAGTTCACGGTCAGCGACAGGGTGATGTGATGTTCGACAGAGACGAATTCGTGAAGGATGTCAACGATTACCTCGAGGACAACTACGGTGAGGATCCCCTCGAGAAACACGAGGAAGAAGAAGCTGTAGAGTCAGCTCTAGAATCTGGCAACTACAGCATCAAGGACATCGCTGAGCACATCCTCGACATCCGGTGGGAGATATGAGAGACACAGTGCCTTCGATGCTCATTCTCAGTGGCCTCCCTGCTAGTGGCAAATCGACCTATGCCAAGAAGTGGGTGGCTGAGGAGCCAGGCGGTCGCTATCGCCTGAACTATGACGACCTCCGTCGAGAGATGTATGGCCCAGAGTTTGTGTGGAACCGTCTCCAGGAGGATCTCATGAAGGTCGAAGCAGTCAAGAGGGTGACTGCTGCGATAAACCTCGGGCATGATGTTGTGATTGACAATTGCAACCTCACCCCGAGGGTTCGAGATCACTGGCGCAACATTGCCAACAACCTCAGCGTCACCAATGTTGAGGAGCATGAACTGGACGTGCCTGTCAGAGAGTGTGTTCAGCGTGACGAGCTGAGAGGTGACAACCGTGTGGGGAGAGCTGTCATTGAGAGGATGGCACTGTTCAATGGGCACATTGACTGGAAGGATCCAGAACAGTATGCCCAGAACATCAAGTTCGTAGTCGTGGATATGGATGGCACCCTCGCCAGCTGTCAGCATCGGGTGAAGTATCTCGATAAGAACTGGTGCCTCGCATGTGACCGTGCGAGTGAGCCAAAGTTCATGTCAGACAAGTGTGCTTGGTGTGGGACTGGCAACCTCAGGGGGAAGAAAGACTACCGTGGGTTCTTCGCTGGAGTAGCACAGGATCCTCCAATCCCGGAGATTGTGGATCTGGTCCGCCTCCTAAGCATGGAGCACTACATCCTCATCGTCAGCGGTCGTCCCACTAGCGATGCGGGTATCAGCACTGAGGAGTGGCTGAAGACAAACAACATCTCTTACAAGCACCTCTTCATGCGTAACGGTGGGGATCATCGTGATGATTTCATCGTCAAGCAGGAGATTTGCGACCTCCTCCCAAAGGATCGAATCGCGTTTGTCCTCGACGATAGGGATCAAGTTGTGAAGATGTGGAGGGACAATGGAATCAAGTGCTTGCAGGTGGCTGATGGAAACTTCTAAGCCTGGCTCGTCCCGCTCCGCGTGGGAAGAGATCCGCGCCCTAATCTACAAGTGGCGAACGATGGCGCTCAACCAGGCGTCATGGCACACCCCGCTGGGCCGTGGGTACGAGATATGCGCTGACGATCTCGACGCGCTCCTGGCGCGGCACACGCCGGAGGAGATGCCGGAAAGTCTGTGGGGACCCAATGGCAGGAATGCGATGACCGCCGTGGATTATGCCGAGGGGGATCCCATCCGCTGCATCTGCGGCCACCCAGGCGACACCCCAAGCTGCCCTGTTGACCACGATCAGATTCAACACGAGCGGGACAAGGGCGATCCGCCCGCCGTCCCAGTGGAGACAAGTGAACCGTATCAGCCACGGTAGGAGGACTAAAGTATTCGTAAAGGTCCTCCACCAAGATCCATGCTGCTACTGTGGTAGCACATCAGGAACCATAGACCATATCGTGCCTCTGCATCCGAGGCGTAAGATTCAGTGGCAACCCGAGCAACGTCGAAGCTGGCCTAACCTGACTGCTGCTTGTATTCCTTGTAACAAGGCTAAGGGCAATCGTGAATTGGTAGAGTTCCTCGTTCGACAACGACGACAAGAGGTAAAGAAGGAAATCCATGAGCAAAGTATTAACCCTCAAGCGAACCGTTACCCAGAAAGAATGCCCGTGGCTCGATGCGGACCTCCCAGCAGGGGCACAGGTGTGGTCATACGAAGGCTGCACATATGGCTGCACATCTCCAAGTGGTGTCGCCGTCTCCGCGAAAGCTGCGGAGGCACCTTTCTTCGAGCTTCCTAAGGATGCAGTCGAATGAGTAAACCAACCCTCGCTGCCATCGTGGCACGGATGCAGGTTCCTGAGCTGACTGAAGGACACAAGGCAATCATCAATCGTGCCCTCAAGCAGTATGACACTGCTATCGTCCTCTTGGGAATCAGTGGTGCCCAACAGCCAACCGTAAACAACCCCTACTCGTTCGCTCAGAGGGTGTCTGTCATTCGGAGGCATGCACCTCACATCCACATCTACCCACTGCTGGACCACCCGAGCAATGAGCAGTGGACGAGGAACCTCGACAGATTCCTCAGCCTGACGTTCCCTGGATACGAGGTATCTCTACTCTGTGGTCACAATAGTGGTGCTGAGAATGCCTACAAGGCACATGGAGGTAGATTCACGGTAGACGCATTCGCTGAGAACAGTGGGCAGCGAGGAACCGCAGTCCGTGAAAGCATCAGAGAGAACAACAGTGTGGACTTCCTCCGTGGTATGGCATATGCTCTGAACCAGCAATTCCACAACCCGTACCCCACTGTAGATATCGCTCTCATCGAGGGTGAAAGTGTGTGGATGGGGCGGAAGGCTGAGGATCCACACAATCTGTGGAGATTCCCTGGTGGGTTCGTAGAACCAGGCATGAGCCTCGAAGCCACTGTTCGTAAGGAGGCGTGGGAGGAACTTGGAGTGTCGAACCTGACTGATCCAGTCTACCTCGGATCTACGATGATCGATGACTACCGCTACAAAGATTCTCCTGAGAGCATCCTCACCAGAATCTTCGCATGCAGTCAGATGAGTGGTCCTCGACCGAAGGCTGGAGACGACTTGGACGAAGCCCTTGCCATTCCGCTAGAGAACATCTTCGCTGACCCGAAGAGGTTCGTGATCTCAAACCACATCCCACTGGTCCATATCATCAAACAGAAAACGGGAGCCGCACTGTGACAAACCTCCTCCTGACCGATAGCTACAAGCACAGCCACGCAGAGCAGTATCCTCCTGGCACCAGCAAGGTCTACTCCTACTTCGAGAGTCGAGGTGGGAAGTATGACGAGACTGTGTTCTTCGGGCTGCAATATCTCCTCAAGAAATACCTCCAGGGAGCATTCGTCAAGCTCGATGACATCTTCGCTGCTGACAAGATGCTGTCCTCACACTTCGGGAAGAAGTTCGACAAAGCCAAGTGGCTGCACATCGTCGAGGCACACGCGGGCAGGCTCCCTGTAAGCATCCGTGCGCTGCCTGAGGGAACCGTGTGTGGAAACGGCAACGCGATGATGACGGTAGAGAATACCTGTCCTCAGTGCTACTGGGTGACGAACTGGATTGAAACACTCCTCGTCCAGACGTGGTATCCCACTACCGTAGCAACACAGTCCCGATACATCCGTAAGATGATCTTCGACTTCCTCCAGGCCAACGGCACGCCTGAGGGAATCGGGTTCAAACTCCACGACTTCGGCTTCCGTGGTGTGTCCAGTGTCGAGTCAGCTGGCCTGGGAGGTGCTGCCCATCTGGTGAACTTCTCAGGAACCGACACCTTGGCTGCCCTCTACATCGCCAGTGAATACTACGGTGAGGCATGTGCTGGGTTCAGCATCCCAGCATCCGAGCACTCTACCATCACAAGCTGGGGCAGGGAGCACGAGGTTGACGCCTTCCGCAACATGCTGGAGAAGTATCCAGAGGGCCTCGTTGCCTGCGTGAGTGACAGCTTCGACATCTTCAAGGCATGTGACGACCTGTGGGGAACGCAACTGAAGGATCGCATCCTCGCTCGTCCAGGCACTCTTGTCATCCGTCCTGACAGCGGTGATCCAATCTCCGTCATCATGACGATGCTGAGCATCCTCGGAGAACGGTTCGGGTATGAACTCAACAGCAAGGGATTCAAGTCCCTCGACCCGCATGTCCGCATCATCCAGGGTGATGGCGTGAATGCAGTCACCATCATGAACATCATCAGTGCCATGCACGACCAGGGCTGGTCGGCTGACAACATCGCATTCGGGATGGGTGGAGCACTGTTGCAGGACCTCAACCGCGACACCAACAGGTTCGCATTCAAGTGCTCCTCGGTGACTGTCAACGGGGAGGAACGCGACGTGTGGAAGGATCCAACCACTGATGCTGGGAAGATCAGCAAGCGTGGGAGGTTGGTGGTTCTGCCTACGGCTCATGGGTTGGCGACATTCCGAGAGAATGCAGCGAACATCACAGACAACCAGTTGCATGAGGTGTTCCGCGATGGACGGTTGTTGGTGGATCAGAAGTTCTCCGACGTTCGAACGAGAGCGAGGGGCTGATGACTCCCAAAGAGAAGTATCTGTGTCGTGTTCTTGCTAGGCTGATTGATACCAAGTTCGATGGTGAGGTATACCAATTTGAAGAAGCGAACGAGGTGGTAGAGAGGTTCATTGAAGTTCACAACGAGGATACGCCTTGTCGCTACGAATACGAATGCGTAATGACAGGCCGGTGCCCTCGTGATCCGGTTTGTAACAACTGAGGAGTTGAGATGATGACACTACCACTTTCCCTAGTAATTATCCACTTTCTGGGTGATTTCCTCGCCCAGAACGATTGGATGGCGATCCACAAGTCCAAGCGGTTGGATGCCCTCACGCTCCACGTCTTGGCCTACACGTCTGTCCTCTTTGTGGTCCTCATCTCCTTGGACTACAGGAGTGACTTGGCTCTATTGTTCGCTGTGACCACCTTCCTCGCTCACTGGGTGACGGATTTCTTCACGTCCAAGCTGAGTAGGAAGCTGTTCTGGATGACTGGTCCATACACCGGAGTTACCCAGCTGAGGATGGGACAGCCAGAGAATGTTGAGGGTGCTACTACCATGCACTTCCCAACAGGTGAAACCGTCTACATCGACC